>Ga0307296_10000812_pt1 | contig 15341 bp, 14 predicted proteins | sample ER_DNA_153_FD_194467 | JGI IMG/M metagenome (GOLD analysis project Ga0307296, IMG submission 194467) | Bulk soil microbial communities from the East River watershed near Crested Butte, Colorado, United States - ER_DNA_153 | ecosystem: Environmental > Terrestrial > Soil > Floodplain | place... | reverse complement strand
GCGCCCGAGGCCGCGTATGCGCGCCCGCGCAGGGAGAGCGAGCACGCCTGTCGCGATGGCGAAGCGGACGGCGAGGAAGGCAAAGAGCGGGTAGAGCTCGAGCGCGTCCTTGACCTGGACGAAGGTCACGCCCCACAGCACCGTCACCGCGACGATCGCCAGAAGCGGAAGCACGGCGGGAGGCTACTGAGGACGGGCTACGCTATGGCGATGCCGCTCCGCGACGTCCTGGGACGCCCCGTCCGCGATCTCCGCATCTCTGTCACGGACCGCTGCAACTTCCGCTGCGTCTATTGCATGCCCAAGGAGGTCTACGGGCGCGACTTTCATTTCCTCGAGCGCCGCGAGCTTCTCACCTTCGAGGAGATCGCACGCATCGCGCGCGTCTTCTCCTCCCTGGGTGTCGAGAAGATCCGCCTGACGGGAGGAGAGCCCCTCCTCAGGCGCGACCTCGACCGCCTCGTCGCGATGCTCGCCGAGATCCCCGGACTCGACCTCACGCTGACGACGAACGGGTCGCTGCTCTCCAGAAAGGCGCAGGCGCTCGCGAACGCCGGCCTCGGCCGCATCACCGTGAGCCTGGACTCACTCGACGACGAGGTCTTTCGCTCGATGAACGACGTCGATTTCCCGGTCGAGCGCGTCCTGGCCGGAATCGAGGCGGCCGCCGCCGCCGGGCTCGCGCCGGTCAAGGTCAACATGGTCGTCAAGCGCGGAGTCAACGAAGACGGAGTCGTGGACATGGCGCGCTACTTCCGCGACAGCGGGCAGACCGTCCGCTTCATCGAATACATGGACGTCGGCTCGACCAACGGGTGGCGGATGGAGGACGTCGTGCCGGCTGCTGAGATCGTCGCCGCCGTCGCCGCGGAGTTCCCGCTCGAGCCCGTCGCCCCCGCATATCCAGGTGAGGTGGCCAACCGCTACCGCTACCTGGACGGACAGGGCGAGATCGGCGTCATCGCGTCGGTGACGCAGCCCTTCTGCGGGAACTGCACCCGGGTACGCCTATCCGCCGAAGGGCGCCTGTACACGTGCCTCTTCGCGACCGGGGGCCACGACCTGCGTGCACACCTCCGGTCCGGCGCCTCGGACGAGGACGTCGCAACGGAGATCGGAAGGATCTGGAACGGCCGCAAGGACCGCTACTCGGAGCTCCGCTCGGCCGCGACCGCTGGCCTGCCGAGGGTCGAAATGTCCTACATCGGAGGGTGACGCCGAGTGACCGCCGCGCCGATTAAGCTGCCCTGATGCTCGCCCGCGCAGGACGCTTCTTGCCACGCGGCTGGGGGGATCTCGGCCTCCAGCTGTTCATCTGGTTCGGCTTCGCCGCCGTCTACCAGATCGCGCGCGGAACGGCTGACCGGAGCGCATTCGAGGCGTTCCAGAACGGCCGCCACGTCATCGCGATCGAACGCGGGCTGCACTCGCTGGTGGAACTCGACCTCCAGCGGGTGATCCTTCACAGCGGGAGCGTCGTTCTCGGCGCCGTCAACTGGACCTACTGGCTGGCTCAGTTCGTCGTGCTCGCGCTGGCGCTGCTCTGGATCTACCTCTTCCGGTACGACGCGTTCCACCGCGTGCGCAACTGGGTGCTTGCGACGAACCTGTTCGCGCTCGTCGGCTACGCGCTCATCCCCACGGCGCCGCCGAGGATGTTCCCGGACGACGGATTCGTCGACACCCTCGCTTCTGCGGCTTCGCTCAACCACGGGAGCGGCTTCATCCAGCTTGCGTCAAACCAGTTTGCCGCGATGCCCAGCGTCCACTCGGCCGACGCGTTCGTGATCGGGTTCGCCATGGCGATGCTCGTCCGCAGCCGCATAGCGGCGATCCTCTGGACGCTCTGGCCCACATGGGTCTGGTTCTCGGTCATGGCGACCGGAAACCACTTCTGGCTCGACGTCGCCGCCGGGGTGGGAGTCGCACTCGTCGCCGGCACCATGCTCGCGTGGATGGAGAACCGCCGCCTCGACGAGCTCGCTGCGCCCGGCATGATCTGTGACCCCTAATCCACAGCTCGCGCGCGTTAAGCGCGCCTATACCGACGAGGCGCGACGGCTGGCGGGCCGCTCGATGACGCAGCTCGAGCAGACGAACGTGACTCCGGATGCCCTCACCTTCTCGGGCGTCAGCCTCTGCATCGTCGGCGCGGTCGTCGTCTTCTTCGAGTACGCGGGGTGGGGGTTCTATCTCCTCGGAGCCACGCTGTTCGTCGTCGGCTCGATCCTCGACATCCTCGACGGGGCCCTCGCGCGAAGCCGGGGCGCCGGAAGTCCGTTCGGCGCCTTCCTCGACTCCACCGTCGACCGGGTCGGCGAGGGGTTCATGCTCGGGTCGATCGGGCTCGTCCTCATGCGCCAGGCCCAGATGTGGGGTGTGGCCCTTGCGTTTGCGGCGATCGCAGGCTCCTTCCTCGTCAGCTACACGCGCGCCCGCGCCGAAGCCCTCGGGCTGAAAGGCGACGTGGGCCTGGGCAGCCGCGCCGAACGCGTCGTCGTGATCACAGCCGGGCTCGTGCTCGCCCCGTTTCACACGCTGATCCTGCCGAGCGCGATCGCGCTCTTGACCGCGACCGCCTGGCTGACGGTCGTACAGCGGGTTCTCTTCGTTCGCAAGCAGCTTCGCGGCCTCTGATAGCACATTTGTGCTATCACTACTGGCCATGGCAAGGGAACGCAATGACGTCCTCGTCCGCATGCCTGCGGAGCTCAAGCGCCGTCTCGCCAAAGAGGTCGAGGCGCGCGGCAGCAATCTGAACGACGTCGCCGTCGAGATTCTCGCGTCCCGCTTTGCCGTCCCGTTCCAAGGCTCCGGCCGGAGCAGCGGCCGTCCGAGCGGAAAGGGAAACGTTTTGCTCCGCATGCCCTCAGAGCTCAAAGAGAAGCTCGCGCAGCGAGCCCGTGAGCGCAAGCGGACCACCAGCCAACTGATCATCGAGACGCTCGCGGAGCGCTTCGATGGCGAAGGAAAGGACACGATGGCCTCAAGCAACGGTTCCAGCAACGGGCGCGCGCGCTCCGACGCGAAGGTCCGCGTCGCGATCATCGGCGTGGGCAACTGCGCGAACTCGCTCCTCCAGGGCGTCGAGTACTACAAGGACGCCGACCCGGACACGTTCGTCCCCGGTCTCATGCACGTCGACCTGGGCGGCTACCACGTCCGGGACATCGAGTTCACGGCCGCCTTCGACGTCACCAAGGACAAGGTCGGCACGGAACTCTCCGAGGCGATCTGGGCTCATCCGAACGACACGTACAAGTTCTCCGACGTCCCGAAGACGGGAATCAAGGTCTCGCGCGGGATGACCCACGACGGGATCGGCAAGTACCTCTCGGAGGTACTCGAGAAGGCTCCGGGCGAGACGGACGACGTGGTCGGGATCCTCAAGGAGACCGGCACCGACGTCGTCGTCAACTACCTCCCCGTCGGCTCTGAGGAGGCGACGAAGTGGTACACCGAGCAGATCCTCGCCGCCGGCTGCGCGATGGTGAACTGCATGCCGGTGTTCATCTCCCGCGAGGCCTACTGGCAGCGCCGGTTCGAGCAGGCGGGCCTGCCGATCATCGGCGACGACATCAAGTCCCAGGTCGGCGCGACGATCACGCACCGCGTCCTCACGAGCCTCTTCCGCGAGCGCGGCGTGAAGCTCGACAAGACGATGCAGCTGAACGTCGGCGGCAACTCCGACTTCCTCAACATGCTCGAGCGCGACCGCCTCGAGTCGAAGAAGATCTCCAAGACGAATGCCGTCACGTCGATGCTCGACTACGACATCGGCGCGAAGAACGTCCATGTCGGCCCGTCGGACTATGTCCCGTGGCTGACCGACCGCAAGTGGGCTTACATCCGCATGGAGGGCTCTGCCTTCGGCGATGTGCCGCTCAACCTGGAGCTCAAGCTCGAGGTCTGGGACTCGCCCAACTCGGCCGGTATCGTCATCGACGCCGTCCGTCTGGCGAAGCTCGCCCTCAACAACGGAATCGCAGGCGCACTCGAAGGTCCGAGCGCCTACCTGATGAAGTCGCCTCCCAAGCAGATCGTCGACGACGAGGCCATGGATCTCGTCGAGGACTTCATCAAGAAGAACACCAAGACGAAGGCGAAGGCCGCCTCCACGAGGTAGCAGCCACCCGGGGTCTAGAATCGCATGATGGGCCTGCGCGTCTGCATGGTCACGCCGTTTGCCTGGTCGCAGCCCCACCCGGTCAACGAGCACGTCGCCGCGGCTGCGAGTGAGCTTCGCCGTCGCGGGCACGAAGTCGTCGTGCTCGCGCCTTCGAATCGGGGCCTCGATCTCGCCGCCGGCCGGCGAGCGCTGCGGCGACTCTCTCGTGAGGGCACGCCCCTGGAGGGAACCGTTGCCCTCGGCCCCGCAATTCCGGTCTCGCGGCGGAGCCGAATGGGCGTCCCTCTGGGCGTTCGCGCGAACCTCGAGCTCGCCCTCTCGGCGGATTCCTTCGACCTCGTCCACGCGCACGAGCCGGGCCTTCCCAGCCTCTCCTACCTGGCCCTGCGACATACCCGTGGCCTGAGCGTCGCCACCTTCCACTCGGAGGAAGCCCTCGGCTATCCGCCCGGACGGCAGCAACGAGAACGACTGCTTTCCCGCATCGACGCGCTGACCGCAGTCGGACAGAAAACGCTCGCAGCCGCCCGCGCGCGCTTTCCCGGTGAGTACCGCGAGCTCCCGCACGGGATCGAGGCACCGCCCACGCGCGACGGGACCGCCAAGCGCTTCGTCCTCGAGTGGCGCGCGGACGAGCTCGTACGTGCTCGCATCGCGCTCAAGGCGCTCCGTGACCTCCCCGGCTGGGAGCTCTTGCTCTTGCGCACCCGTCCTTTAGCGGGACGGCCTTACGTTCCGCTCGCGGTCCGCGACCGGGTGCAGGTTCGAACCGCTCGAGACCCCGTCGCGCGCGCGAGGGCTCTTTCGGGAGCGGCCGCATTCATTCCCGCCCAGCGAGGGCTCGAGCGGCTCGCTCTCGAGGCGCAGTCCGCCGGAATCCCACTCGTCGACCCGCCAGGCTCCGACAAGCAGCCGGAACTGGTTGCCGCTGCGATGGGGAGGCTCGCCGAAAGCGACGACTGGCGCGCGCGGCTCGCCGACGAAGGAAGGAAGCGGGCGGCGCGGGAGAGCGTGACCTTGCTGGGAGACGAGCTCGAGCGCGTCTACGGCTCCGTTCTCGGGCGGCGGCGCGCACCCGAGCGCAGCGATCCGCTCGGCGACCGCCCCTTCATCCTCTGCGACCTCCACATGCACACCGAGCACTCCCACGACTGCGCCGTACCGGTGGCGGAGTTGCTCGACTACGCGCAGACCCAGGGACTCGGGGCGATCGCGATCACAGACCACAACGTCTTCGGCGGCGCGCAAGAAGCCGTCGAGCTCGCGCGGGGCCGCAAGCTGGTCGTGATCCCCGGAGAAGAGGTCAAGACAGACTCGGGCGAGGTAATAGGCCTGTTCCTCAAGGAGGAGATTCCTCGCGGCATGTCGATGCAGGACACGATCGCCGCAATCCGCGAGCAGAACGGCGTCGTCTACCTCCCCCACCCGTTCGACCGCCTGCACTCGATCCCGGACGCCCGCACACTTCACCGCTTCCTCGCGGACATCGACGTCTTCGAGGTATACAACGCGCGTCTTCTCTTCGAGGGCTTCAACGACGAATCGCTGCGCTTCGCGCGCAAGTACAACCTCACGATGGGAGCGGGCTCCGACGCCCACGTCCTCCAGGGCGTCGGCACCGGACTCGTCCGCATGCGCGCATTCGAGACCCCGGAGGAGTTCCTGTGGAGCCTCCGCTCTGCCGAGATCCTGCGGCGCCCGAAGTCACTCGTCTACCTCCAGGGGCTGAAGTGGGTGGCACAGGCCCGCGAGCGGCGCAAGGCCGCGGTGTAGGAAGAGACCAGGCGCACCCGAATACAAGGGCGGCCCCTTGACCGTGCCCGTCGACGACATCTCAGAGCGGTATCTGAAGAAGGCGATCGCCGAGATCAACGATCTCGGACGTGAGATTGCGCAGGCGGCCGGTCCCGACCGCGCGCCGGTGCTCGGCTCAGGCCACCCTCTCGCCGACATCTTCCTCCTCAAGTACGGGCCGCAGGACGCGGAGCAGCACGAGGGCGTCGCCTTCTTCGGACGGGCCGGGCAGGCCGTTCTCAAGTCGCTGCAGCGTCTCCACGTCGATCCGACGGCGATTTACGGGACGGATTGCCTCAAGTTCGCCGGCGCGGACGAGGAGCAAGCACAGGCCTGGCTCTCGCGCGAGATCCACATCGTCCAACCGAAGCTCATCGTGGTCATGGGGCAAGATGCGTTGGCGTGCCTGAACGCAGTCCGCTTTCCCCTGGCCGGCGAGGTGGCGAACGAGCCGGGAGTGATCCAACGGTTCACGCCGACGATCGAGGCGCTCGTCTGCCCGGACGTCGACGCCTCCCTGGACGAGGCTCCGGCCAAGAGGGCCTTCTGGGACGCTTTCAAGGCGATCGGGCCCTGGTGGTCCGAGTTGCCGCCGTACTAGCTGTTCTAGCGGTTCTCGGCTTCTACTACGGCGTCGCGGAGGATCTTCCGGAGCTCTCGCAGTGGGGCAACGTCGCGTTCCTCGGGCTCGGCCTCATGCCGCTCACGTTCGTCCTCGTCTTGCTCGCCCTGCCGCTCTGGCAAACCGGGCCGCGGGAGCTCGCTGTGGCAGCTGTCTCACTCGTAGTCCTGACTGTGATCCTGGAGACGGCCGGCCTCGACGTCGCGGCGAACTTCGTCAAGATCGCCGCGGTTGCCGCCGTGGCATGGTGGTTCCTCGGCTTCTTCGAGGCGCTCTCGTGGGTTCTTCTTGTCGCCGTCCTGATCATCCCGGTGGACAGCTTCTCGGTTGCCCGCGGGCCGACGAAGCAGATCGTCGAGCACCAGCCGCAGGTCTTCGACGCGTTGAGCGTCGCCTTCCCCCTCCCCGGCGTGCACTCGTCGGCGCAGCTGGGCCTGCCGGACATCCTCTTCTTCTCTCTGTTTCTCGCCGCCTCGGCGCGGTTCGGTCTGCGAATCGGATGGACCTGGCTGGCGATGGCGCTCTCGTTCGGAATGACCCTCGGGCTCGCCGTCGCATTCGACGTCTCGGGCCTGCCGGCGCTCCCGCTCCTCTCGGCCGCGTTCATCCTCGTGAACGCGGACATTCTCTGGCGTCGTTACCGCGAGCGCTCAGCTTGACGTGCGGCTTCGTCCGGCCTCCCAGACTGAGGAAGACGTCCGTGTCCTGCGGGAGATGCTGGCCTGGGCGGCAGGTTGGCGCCACGCAGAGCTCAACGAGGGTTTGCTTCTGAATCCGACTATCGCCCTCTATCTCGAAGGGTGGGGGCGACCTGGCGATGCCGGCGCCATCGCAGAATGTGAGAACGCCAGGCCACTCGGAGCCGCCTGGTACCGCCAGTTCGCGAAGAACCAGCACGGGTACGGCTTCATCTCACCAGAAATTCCTGAGCTCAGTGTGGGAGTCGCCCCCGAGCATCGAGGCCGAGGGATAGGAACCGCGTTGCTCGAGGCGCTGGTGGAAAGGGCACAGCAAGAAGGAGCGCCCGCCCTCAGCTTGAGCGTCTAATAAGACAATCCTGCCCTTCGACTGTACGAGCGACTCGGATTCCGCCGAGTCGCACGTTCCGGCAATGCGCTGACACTCCGCCGAGACCTTCGCTAATCGCGGGCCGCGCCGGCGATGCGTTCGAAGTGAGCGGTCGCTTCCTCGGCCGAGCTCGGTTCGAGCAGGAATCCCCGAACGATCTGGTCATCGTCCGGATAGCCAGTCGCGGTCAGCGCCTCCACAGCGAGTCCGACGTCGTAGCGTGCGCGGTGCAGCTCGACGTCAGGCCCTAGGAGCGCCCAGCAGGCGACTCCCGACTCGCCCTCATACGGCAAGCCAACGCTGCCCGCGTTGACGAGCCGGCGATCACCAATCTGCCTGTCGAACTGGACGTGCGTGTGCCCGCACACGACCACACGCTCACGGACTCCGTCGAGGATCGGATCGAGCCGCTTCGGAGGCGTGATCGCGGTGATGATCTCCTCGTCGCTCCTCGGAGAACCATGGCAAAAGAGGACTCGCCCAAGGCCGTCGACCTCGATGCCGATGGAGTCAGTCCAAGCGCGAACGAACGCGAGTTGTTCCTCACTCAGCCGTTCCGCCGTCCACTTGATCCGCTCGATCCAGGGCTCGTCCTTGTCGGGGGTGCCCGCCACAGACCGATCGCAGTTTCCTCGGATGAAGATCGCGTCGCGCTCTCTCAGCCGCTCGAGGCATTCGGACGGTTGCGGGCCGAGTAGGACGTCGCCTCCGGAGAGGATGACGTCGACGCCTTGCTCGTCTACCTCAGCGAGCGCGGCTTCGAGCGCAGGCAGGTTCCCGTGCACGTCATAGACAGCCGCGACTTTCATTCGCGAACGAACAGCGCGACGGACTCGACGTGCGGCGTGTGCGGGAACATGTCCAGGGGACGCACACGCTCGAGCCGGTAGCCGAACTCTCCGGTGAGCTCCTTGGCGTTGCCTGCGAGGGTGGTCGGATTGCAGGAGACATACACCAGGCGCGGCGCCTCCAACGCGGCCACTCGAGCCACCGCCTTGCCGACGAGGCCTGCGCGTGGCGGGTCAACCACGACGACGTCCGGCGGACCAGCTCGCCCGCGTAGCTCCTCGACATCGGCGGCGACGTCTCCCGCGAAGAAGGCGGCATTCGCGAGGCCGTTCAGCTCGGCGTTCTCGACCGCGCAGGCCACGGACTCCTCCGATGACTCGATGCCCCAGACGGTGAGCGCGTTGCGGGCCATGGCGAGACCGATCGTGCCCGTTCCGCAGTACAGGTCGTACACCGTTTCCTCGCCCGTGAGTCCGGCGTACTCGATGGCGAGCCCGTAGAGCTTCTCGGCCATCGCGGTGTTCGTCTGCATGAAGGCGTTCGGCCGCACGCGAAACCGCAGGCCGAGGATCTCTTCTTCGATCGCTTCCTCTCCCCAGAGAAGCTTGGTCGGCAGGCTCGTGACCTCTGCCGGGGTGTCGTTCACCGCCCAGTGCACAGATCGCACCTCCGGGAAGCTCCGGACCGCTGTGACGAAACTCTCCTCGGGGAGAGCTCCCGGGGCTGTGACGAGGACGACGAGGGCCTGGCCGGTATTGCGTCCCTCCCGGACAACGAGGTGACGGAGGTAGCCCTCGTGCGTCTCCTGATCGAATGCGGACAGCCCTTGCTCGTTTGCCCACGCCTTGACCGCCTCCCGGATCGCGTTCCCGAGATCGGTCGTCAGCCAGCACCGCTCGATGTCGAGGACCTCGTCCCAGCGGCCCGCCTTGTGAAAGCCGAGTCCCACGCCCTCGGCAGTGGCGGTAAACGAGTACTCGAGCTTGTTGCGGTAGTGGAACAGCGATTCCGCCGGAACGGCCGCCTCGAGCTCGAAGCCCGACAGCTTGCCGATGCGGGCGAGCGCGTCAGCGACCTGCGTGGCCTTTGCCTCGAGCTGAGCTTCGTACGCGAGATCCTGGAAGCGGCAGCCCCCGCAGACGGGGAAATGGATGCACGGGGCCTCGACACGAGGCGCTCCGGCCTCCACGACCTCGAGCGCGGTCGCCTCCGCGTGGCTCCGCTTCACCTTCGTCACGCGGGCGCGCACCGTGTCCCCCGGGAGACCGCGCCTGACGAAGACGACGAAGCCGTTCAGGCGCGCGACGCCGTTCCCGCCGTAGGCGAGCGAGTCGATCTTGAGCTCGAGCTCCTGGTCCTTCCGAAGCGGCGCGGCCATGTCCCTACTGGAGCGTAGAGACGTACACCTTGCGGCTGCGGGGCCCGTCGAACTCGCAGAAGAAGATGCCCTGGTATGTGCCGAGGACCAGCTCGCCCTCGTCGAGGGGGACGAGGACCTGCGGGCTCACGAGGGAAGCGCGAAAATGCGCCGGCGCGTTCGGCCCGTCCGCGTCGTCGTGGCGCCAGCGCCAGTCGTTGCCGACGATGCGCTCGAAGGCCTCCTCGAAGTCCTCCACGAGCTCTGGGTCGACCTTCTCGTTGATCGTGACCCCGGCCGTCGTGTGCGGCACGTAGACGAGCGCAGCCGAGGCATCCCCGTTTCCTCCGAGCGCCTCGCGCACCTGCTCGGTGATGTTGAGGAGCTGCGTCTTGCGCTCGGTCTTGAGGTCTATCTCCCGCACCGAGCACTATCCTACGGGACACATGGCCACCGCCCCGGCAGCCCTGGACGCCTACCGGGAGGAGGCCGACAGGTTCATTGCGGCCCTGGATGAGGAGTACTACCTCCACTTCGCCGGGCTGAAAGACGAGTTCGAGCTGGCGCCGATTTACGAGCGCTACGCGGATCTCGCAACGCTCGACGCGTGCCGTCAGCTCGCCGAGGCTGCGGAGCTGGACGACAGAGGCGCGACCGAGCTCTGGCGCTTTGCCTGCGAGGGCTACATGGGGGATCTGACGCGGGACGAGGCAGAGGAAATCGCCCGCCTCGAGGCGTCGCTGACCGCAAAGGTGGGCGAGGACGAGATCGGATTCCGCCTGCTTCGTCCGACGATGGCGAACGAGCCCGACCGCGTGCGGCGGCAGGCCCTCGACCGCGCCCGCGTGGAGCTCACCGAGTCCGAGCTCAACCCGCACCACCTCCGCATCGCCGAACTCCGGCGCGACGCAACCCGTGCCCTGGGAGCAGAGACGTATCGAGACCTCTACACGGGATTCGGCTTCGAGCTCGAGCCACTCGCCGAGCAGTGCGAGCGCTTCCTGGCCGAGACCGAGGACCTCTACGTGAGCGCGTTCGACCGCCTTTTCCGGCGTCGCGTCGGCGTGTCACTGGACGAGGCGGAGCGCTGGGACCTCCCGCGGCTCTTCCGCGCAACCGAGTGGGACACCGGCTTTTCAGCTGCGGCGATGGTGCCGGCGCTCGAGGCGACGCTCGGCGGCCTCGGGATCGACCTCCGCGCTCAAAAGAACGTGCACCTCGACCTCGAACCGCGCCCGACCAAGACACCGCGCGCGTTTTGCGCGCCGATCGAGGTTCCGGGCCGGGTCATGCTCGTCATCCAGCCCATGGGCGGGCCGGACGACTGGCATGCACTCTTCCATGAAGCCGGCCACACGGAGCACTACGCGCATACCTCGGCCGACCTTCCCATGGAGGCCCGGCGTCTCGGCGACAACGCAGTCACTGAGGGGTGGGCGATGCTGCTCGAGCTGCTCGTCAACGACCCGGCTTGGCTCGAGCGGCGACTCGACTTTGCCAAGCCCGAAGACTTCGCGGCCGAGGCAGCGGCTGGACTCCTCTACTTCGTCCGGCGCTATTCGGCCAAGCTCCTCTACGAGCTCGAGCTTCACTCGGCGACCGAGCTCGCTCCGATGCGCGACCGCTACGTCGAGCGCATGCACGACGCGCTCAAGCTCGAGGTGGCGCGGGCGGACTATCTCGCCGACGTGGATCCGGGCTTCTACTCGTCGAGCTACCTGCGAGCGTGGGCTTTCGAGTCGCTCCTACGCGGTTTCCTGCTCGAAGAGTTCGGCCGCACGTGGTTCGCGAGACCCGAAGCAGGTTCCCTCCTGCGCGAGCTTTGGAGCGAGGGTCAGCGGCTCACCGCAGACGAGCTTCTCGGCGAGGTCGCCGGCACGGAGCTTACGCTTGAGGCCGTGTCCGAGCGCATCATGGAGACTGCCCGCCCGTGAGGCGCGTCCTCATCGCCGGCGCCGCCGGCCGCGACTTCCACAATTTCAACGTGGCTTTCCGGGGACGGGACGACGTGCGCGTGGTCGCCTTCACGGCGGCGCAGATTCCCGACATCGACGGACGCGTCTATCCATCGGAGCTAGCGGGTCCCGGCTACCCGGACGGCATTCCCATCGTCGCCGAGGAAGAGCTCGCAGAGCTCGTCCGGAGCGAGGAGATCGACGAGGTCGTCTTCGCCTACTCGGACGTCACGCACGAGCACGTCATGCATCTCGGCTCCGCCGCTCTCGCGGCCGGGGCGGACTACGTCCTTCTCGGTCCGCGCTCGACTGAGCTCCGCTCCTCCAAGCCGGTGGTCGCGATCTGCGCAGTCCGCACCGGCTCCGGCAAGAGCCAGACGACCCGGTACGTGGCCGGGATTCTCCGCCGTGCAGGCAAGCGCGTGGCCGTACTTCGGCATCCCATGCCCTACGGCGACCTGACGAAGCAAGCCGTGCAGCGGTTCGAGCGCTACGAAGACCTCGAGGCGGCGGACGCGACGATCGAGGAGCGCGAGGAATATGAACCGCACCTGGCCGAAGGGAACATCGTCTTTGCGGGGGTCGACTACGCGGCCATTCTCGAGCAGGCGGAACAGGAAGCCGACGTGATCGTCTGGGACGGAGGAAACAACGACACGCCGTTCATCCACCCGAGCCTCCACATCGTCGTCGTCGACCCACACCGCCCCGGCCACGAGTTGCGGTATCACCCCGGCGAGCAGAACCTGCGGATGGCAGACGTCTGCGTTGTGAACAAGACCGACACAGCTCCCGCCGAAGGAGTCAAGGCCGTCATCGAGTCGATCGAGCAGGTGAATCCGAAGGCGCGAATCGTGCGCGCGGCCTCTCCGTTCGAGGTGGAGAAGGACACGCATGAGATCGCGGGCAAGCGAGTCCTCGCGATAGAAGACGGCCCAACGCTCACTCACGGGGAGATGAGCTATGGCGCGGCGGTTCTCGCAGCCAAGCAGGGCGGAGCTGCCTCGCTCGTCGATCCGCGTCCCTTCGCGGTCGGCTCGATCAAGGAAACCTTCGCCAAGTACCCGCACGTGACGAACCTTCTGCCGGCGATGGGCTACGGCCGCAAGCAGATGGAGGAGCTTCGCGAGACGATCGCGCGCTCCGACGCCGAGCTCGTCCTCATCGGCACACCGATCGACCTTCGCCGGGTGATCGACCTCGACAAGCCGGCCCTCCGCGTTACCTACCGGCTGGAGGAGCTGGGCGAGCCGACGCTGGCGGAGCTCCTCGCCGAGCGCGGCATCATCGAAACCGTTCCCGCCCGGACCTAGCCCGCCGCAGAGGACGCCGATGCCCGCGCGAGAAAATGTGCGGGTGAAGAACCTGACCGTCGTGGCCCTGGGCGGCAACGCCCTCATTCAACCGGGCGAGCGGGGCACGGCAGCCGAGCAGCGCGCCAATCTCGCAACCACGTTCCGTGCGATCGGGCCGCTCCTCCACGAAGGGCCGTTTGTGATCACGCACGGCAACGGGCCGCAGGTCGGAAACGAGCTCCTCCGCCAGGAGCTTGCAAGCGCTGAGGCCCCCGCGCTTCCGCTCTACATCGCCGTGGCGCAAACCCAGGCCGAGATCGGCGCCCTCATCGCGGCCGAACTCGAGCCTGCCTCAGGTCGCCCCGTCGCAGTCGTGATGACCCGCGTCGCGGTCGACGCAAAGGATCCCGCCTTCGAGAATCCGACCAAGCCGGTCGGACCCTTCTACGGCGCGGATCGCGCCCGCGGCCTCGAGCAGGAGCGCGGCTGGGTGGTCAAGGAGGACGCCGGACGCGGCTGGCGGCGAGTGGTCCCATCTCCGCGACCGCTCGTGGTTCTGGAGCTCGATGCAGTCCGGACTCTGCTGGAGCAAGGCGTCGCCGTCGTCGCGGCCGGTGGCGGCGGCATCCCGGTCGTGTCGCGCGACGGTCGTCACGACGGCGTGGACGCGGTCATCGACAAGGACCACGCGTCGGCGCTGCTCGCCGTCGGCCTCGGCGCCGACCGTCTCGTCATCCTCACCCAGGTGGAGGCCGTCTACGAGGGCTTCGGGACCGAGGAGCCTCGCGCGCTTGCCGAGCTCCAGCCCGGCCGCGACGACTCGATCCTCGAGAAGCTCGCAGCCGGGAGCATGCGCCCGAAGGTCGAGGCTGCGTTCCGGTTCGTCCGCGAGACCCGCGGCGAGGCGCTCATCACGAGTGCCGAGGCGATAAAGCGCAAAGAAGCCGGAACACGCGTCGTCCCGGGCTCCTAGGATCCTCCCGTGATTCCGGTACAGCTCAAAGGGCGCCACTTTCTGCGTGTGAACGACTGGGCGGCCGACGAGCTCGTCGCCGTCCTCGACCTCGCCGACCGCCTGAAGGTGCGTCAACGGGAACGCATCGAGCACAGGCACCTCGAGGGACGGACCCTCGGGATGATCTTTCAGAAGCCCTCGACGCGAACGCGCGTGTCCTTCGAGGTCGGGATGTTCCAGCTCGGGGGCACCGGTCTCTACCTCGCCGCCGGCGACCTGCAGCTCGGTCGCGGCGAGACGATCAAGGACACCGCCCGCGTTCTCTCCCGCTACCTCGACGGGATCATGATCCGGACCTTTGCGCAGGCGGACGTCGACGAGCTCGCCGCACACGCGGACATTCCCGTCATCAACGGGCTCACGGATGAGTTCCACCCGTGCCAGGCGCTCGCCGACGTGATGACGATCCGCGAGCGCCTGGGGGAACTCGACGGAGTGCGCGTCACGTACCTGGGCGACGGCAACAACGTCTGCAATTCGCTGATGGTCGCTTGCGCGAAGCTCGGGATGAACTTCACAGCCGCAACGCCGGAGGGTTACGAGCCGGACGAGGAGGTCGTCGGCTGGGCACGCGCGGCGGCAGAGGCCTCAGGAGGGTCTGTTGAGCTCCGGCACGACGCGAGGGGCGCAGCCGAAGCGGCGGACGTCCTCTACACCGACGTGTGGACGAGCATGGGACAGGACGAGGAGCGTGAGCAACGCGTGCTCGATCTCGCGGGTTACCGGATCGACGACGAGCTCCTGGGCCTGGCCAGCGAGCGAGCGATCGCCCTCCACTGCCTCCCCGCTCATTACGGCGAGGAGATCACGGAAGAGGTTCTCTACGGACCCCGCTCGGCCGTCTGGGAGCAGGCCGAAAATCGCCTGCATTCTCAGAAGGCCCTGATGGCGCTCATCATTCGGTAAGGATTCCGGGGCGTGCTGCCCCTCAGAGACAACGCCCCGACCCGCCGGTTTCCGGTCGTCACCGTGGCGATCATCGTGGCGAACTTCGCGGTCTGGATCGTGTGGCAGAAAGCGGGGACCGGAAGCGGCTTCACCCAGTCGCTCGTCGACGGCGGGTACTTCCCGTGTGAGGTCGTGAACGACTGCCGCGCCCCGGGCGGTTCCTGGTGGACGGATGTGTTCACCTCGATGTTCATGCACGGGGGATGGGAGCACATCCTCGGCAACATGCTCTTCCTCTGGATCTTTGGCAACAACGTCGAGGACGCGATGGGGCGAGTGCGGTTCTCCGTCTTCTACATTCTTGGAGGGCTCGCGGCGACGGCCAGCCAGACGTTTGTCACGCTCGCGTTTGGATCCGACCAGGCTGCG
>Ga0307296_10000810_pt1 | contig 15354 bp, 13 predicted proteins | sample ER_DNA_153_FD_194467 | JGI IMG/M metagenome (GOLD analysis project Ga0307296, IMG submission 194467) | Bulk soil microbial communities from the East River watershed near Crested Butte, Colorado, United States - ER_DNA_153 | ecosystem: Environmental > Terrestrial > Soil > Floodplain | place... | reverse complement strand
CGGCGGCGGTTACCCGGGGCCGCGAGCGCCCGCTCAGCCTCGACGGTGGACAGGCGTTCGTCATGAAGTTCGACCGGGACGTCCACGACGTTCCGGAGCGCCTGGGCGAACGATTCCGCGTGGACCGCACTCTCGCCCCGCTCCCCGCGGAGCGACAGCGGCAGGCCGAGCACGATCAGCGTCGCGCCGCGCTCCCGTGCGAGAGCGGCCACCGCGAACAGCTCACCCGGCGGCTGCCCGACGTGGATCGTGCCGACTGGCACCGCGAGCCGCCGATCCGGATCCGAGATCGCCACCCCGATCCGCGCATCGCCGAGATCGAGCCCGAGGACGGAACCGTGGGCGGGTTCGAGGACCGTCTCTCGAAGCGGGGCGGGATCGGGGTCCGGATGAGACGGCTTTTCCGGATGAGAAGGCTCGTCCGGATGAAAAGGGATAGCCACGTCAGCGGGCCGAAAGGAGCTCCCGCGCTCGAGCGGGGATCCCACCGAGCGCCTGGGAGATCGCGGAGGCGTCCCGGCCGCCCGCCATGGCGAGGATGTCCTTGCCTCCGGCTCCGCCGCCGATCACGCTCGCCGCCTCCCGGAGCAGCTCGGGCGCGGTGACGCCTCGCGCCACCGCTTCGGACGTCGACGCGGCGACGAGCTGCGCCTTGCCATCGGCTCCTCCGCCCAGGACGACCGCGGCCGGTCGCCCCTGGAGACGGTCGCGGACCTTCTGGGCGAGTTCACGGAGGCCGCTCGCGCCTTCTCCCGGCACCTCCGAGACGACGAGCGCCAGACCGTCCACGTCCTGGGCATCCTCGACGAGCGAGGCGATGATCGCGTCGCGATCGCCCTTCTGCAGCTTGCCCAGCTCGCTCCGCAGGCGTTTGTTCTCCTCGATCACCTTGTGGGCGTGGTCGATCGCCGACCGCGGGTCGTTGCTCCCGATCGCCACGACGAGATCGTGCAGGAGGGCTCGTTCAGCGTTGATCTCGCGGAGCGCGTCGGGACCGACCAACGCCTCGACGCGTCGCATCCCGGCCCCGATCGAACCTTCGTGCAGCAGCCGGATCACGCCGATGTTTCCCGTGCGCACCACGTGGGTGCCGCCACAGAGCTCGCGGGAGTAGTCACCGATCTCGACGACACGGACGGTGTCGCCGTACTTCTCGCCGAAGAGCATCACGGCGCCCAGCCGCTTGGCCTCCTCCATCGACGTCTCGAAGATGCTCGGCGCGTCGTCCCTCGCGAGGCGGCGGTTGGCGACCAACTCTGCTTCCTGGAGCTGCTCCTGCGCCACGGCGGAGGGATGAGGGAAGTCGAACCGCAGACGGCCGGGCTCGACGAGAGACCCAGCTTGACGCGCGTGCTCTCCGAGCAGCTCGCGGAGCGTGGCGTGCACGACGTGGGTCGAGGTGTGCGCGCGAGCCGTCGCCTCGCGGCGTTCGGCGTCGACCTCGGCGTGCGCCTCCTCCCCGGGCCGGACCTCGCCCGACTCGACCACGCCGGTGTGGACGATCGAACGGTCTCCTGCCGGCACGGTGTCGATGACTCGGATGACGCCCGAGGGCGTGCGGATCAGCCCACGATCGCCGACCTGTCCCCCACCCTCGGCGTAGAACGGGGTTCTGTCGAGGAACACCCGAACCTCCTCGCCCTCCTCGGCGCCCTGCAGTTCGCGGAACTCGGTATCCAACAGCGACACGATCGTCCCCTCGGCGTCCAGGTGGTCGTAGCCGACGAAGGTCGACGGGGGGGCCGCGCCCGCGTCCAGGCCGATCGGCACCTTCTTCGCTGCGTCGCGGGCGCGGCTCCGTTGCTCCTCGAGCAGCTCGGCGAACCGGTCGCTGTCGACCGTGAGCCCCGCCTCGGCGGCGAGCTCCTCCGTGAGCTGCACAGGGAATCCGAACGTGTCGGAGAGCTTGAACGCGTCCTCGCCCGTGATGCGCCCCTCGTCGGCCCGATCCTTGGCCTCCTCGAACAGCACCAGCCCCTGGCGGAGCGTGGCGGCGAACCGCTCCTCCTCGGAGCTCGCCACCTGCCGCACGAGGGCCTCGTTCTCCCGGAGCTCCGGGTACGGGTCGCCGAAGCGAGCCGCGACGACGTTGATGATCGGCTCCATCACCGATCGCTCGATCCCCAAGCGTCGCGCGTGTGAGACCACACGGCGGAGCATCCGTCGCAAGATGTAGCCGCGCCCTTGGTTCGATGGCTGGACGCCGTCCGCGATCAGGAACGCGGTGGCGCGTCCGTGCTCGGCGATGATCTTCAGGGAGATGTCGTCCGCAGGATCATGACCGTGGGTGCGTCCCGACAGCGACTCCGCGACCTCGAGGATCGGCCGGAGCAGATCCGTCTCGAAGACGTTGTCGACGCGTTGGAGGATCATCGCGACTCGTTCCAGGGACGAGCCGGTGTCGACGTTCTTGGCGGGGAGGGCCTCGACGAAACGGAGATCGGCGTCGATACGATCCTGGATGAAGACGAGGTTCCAGATCTCCATGAATCGTTCTTCGTCGACGTCCGGACCCCCTTCCGGACCGTACGCGGGCCCACGATCGACGAAGATCTCGCTGCAGGGACCGCCCGGCCCGGCCGCGTGCGTGTGCCAGTAGTTCGCGAGCTCCCCGCTCACGTCGGTCATGCCGCGTCTGACGATCCGATCGGGTGCGATCCCGACGCCGTCGACCCAGGCCTCCACCGCCTCTTCATCCTCTTCGTACACGGTCACCCAGAGGAGGTCGTGGTCGATCCCGTAATGCTCCGTGACCAGCTCGTGCGCCCAGCGGATCGCCTCCGCCTTGAAGTAGTCGCCGAACGAGAAGTTGCCCATCATCTCGAAGAACGTCTCGTGTCTCGCATCACGACCGACGTTCTCGATGTCGTTCGTGCGCATCACCTTCTGCACGGTGACGGCTCGTGGATACTCCGGTGCCACCTGTCCGAGGAACATCGGGATGAACTGGTTCATCCCGGCGTTCGCGAGCAGCAGACCGGACTCCAGTGGCGGGATCAGCGACGAGCTGGGGACACGCTTGTGTTCCCGTTCTTCGAAGAACGACAGGAACAGCTCGCGGATCCGATCCCCCTCCACAACGGGAGTCTACCGAGGGGTCTCTCCTGCTCTCAGGCGGCGGTCGGTTCGTCGGGACCCGGCTCCCGTGCAGGCGGGTCCATCTCCGCGCGAAGCTCGCGTTCCCGCTCCTCCATCGCCCGCTTGCCTTCTTCGATGGACTCCGCCACGAGCTTGGAGAGGTCCATCAGACCACCCTTCGCCTCGCGGGCGAGGGTCGCGGGCCTCACCTTGTTCGCCTGGCGCTTCGCCCACCGCGAGGTGAGGACGGCGCCGGTCGCGCCGGCGCCCAGCCCCAGCGCGACCCAGAAGCCCCGGCGCATGTCAGAGCGTCGTCGCGCCCGGCGCCGGCGGCGATGTCTTCGACTTCCTCTTCCCGAAAGACTCGGCGGCCTTCTTCACGCCGGCGCCGACGCTGATGAACTTCATGATCGGGCTCGCCGCGGCGTGCTCGATCAGGCCCGTGAGCCGTTCCACCCTCCCGACGATGCCACCGACGGAGTCGAGAACGCTGCCGACTCGGTCGAGATGACCGTTCGTCCGCTCTACGGATCCCTTGATCTCCCGGAGCAGCGGGACGGTCTCCTCGCGCATCGCGTCCACCGTGAGGCGGGTCGCCTCGAGCACCCGGAACGTGTTCAGGAGCACGAGGCAGAGGAACAGGACCAGCAGTCCCCAGAACGCGGCCAGGACGATCAGAGCGGTCTCGCCGCCGGTGAGAGCCAGGAGCGTCATCCGTTACCTCCCGTGATCTTGGGGTGTTCCTTGGCGTGTGGGTGGGCGTTCGGCCCAGCATACCCACGGCATCGGAGACGCTTCAGTCGTCGGCGGGGTCCTCGGCGAGCTCCTCGATCGGCGCGCCCGTGCCCGGCTCGACCTCGACCTCCTCGCCCTGGCCGGAGGGCTCGTAGTACGCGGTGTCTTCGAACCGCTCGGGCCGGTACTGCTGCTCGACGTGGTGGCCCTCGAAGTCGTGGGGATACTCGTAGCCTTCGCCGTGCCCGAGCTTGGCGGCGCCCGCGTAGTGCGCGTCGCGAAGGTGCGCGGGGACGGGGTCGGTCGAGTCCGCGTCGACCATCGCCTTGTCAAGGGCGTCGGTCACGGAGTTCGACTTGGGCGCCCGCGCGAGATACAGGGCCGCCTCGGCGAGATTGAATCGCGCCTCGGGCATGCCGACGTGTTCGAGGGCATGCGCCGCGGCGACGGCGACCGGCAACGCCAGTGGGTCGGCAAGCCCGACGTCTTCGGAGGCGAAGATCACCATCCGTCGGACCATGAACCGCGGATCCTCGCCCGCATGGATCATCCGGCCCAGCCAGAAGAGCGTCGCGTCCGGGTCGGAGCCCCGCATGCTCTTGATGAACGCGGAGACCACGTCGAAATGGTTGTCGCCGCGGTCGTACGCGACGATCCGCTTCTGGACGGCGTCGGCCACCCGCGCTCCGTCGATCACGGTCTCGCCCGCGTCGGCGAGCAGGACGGCGGCCTCCAGGGCGGTAAGCGCCGCGCGCGCATCACCCGCGGACAGCTCGACGAGGTGATCGAGCGCGTCGTCGGTCAGCGAGACGCCGAGCGCGCCCATCCCCCGCTCGGCATCGACGACGGCGAGCTCGAGGAGGACCCGGATCTCATCGGGCTCGAGCGGTTCGAGACGGAGCAGCAGGCACCTCGAGATCAGCGGACCGACGAGGCTGTGGTACGGGTTCTCGGTGGTAGCGCCGATCAGCGTGATCGAACCATCCTCGATCGCCGGCAGGAGGATCTCCTGCTGCGCCTTGTTCCAGCGATGGACCTCGTCCACGAACAGGACCGTTCGGAACAGTGTCGTCTTCGAATGGTCCATCACGCGCCGCGCATCCGAGACGCCGGAGCTCACCGCAGAGAGCTGCTGGAAGTCGGCGCCGACCGCCACGGAGAGCAGGTGGGCGAGGGTGGTCTTCCCCGTGCCGGGAGGACCCCACATGATGATGGAGGGGAGGTGCCCGCCGTCGATGAGCTTCGTGAGCGGCTTGCCCTCTCCGAGCAGGTGGTGGTGCCCGACGAACTCCTTGAAGTTGCGCGGGCGCATGCGCGTCGCGAGTGGTCGATCCATACGAGGATTCCTTTCCGACGATCCGAGTCTTCGGCGCCGTCAAGCCGAAAACCAGGATGATAGGCCCTCATCGCCTGCGAAGGAACCGTCGGGAGTCCTAAGTCGGAGTGCCGGTGAACCTCGACGCGCCCCGCTGGGGCGTCATGACGGTTTGCGCTGCAAGGTTAATCATCGTAGCGCCTGAGGATCCGCATCGGCTTGATCCGGTAGATGACCCGCTGTTGCTCGGGTGTGTACGTCCACGCCTCGCCGTCGTGATATCGACGATTGAGCACGTCGATGTGCGCGTCGGCCTCGGGGCCGGTCACGAACTCCTCCACGATGCCGTCTACCCGGAGCCACCGATACGGATCCTGTTCGTCATGCAGGCTCACGGACACCCGAGGGTCGCGGCGGACGTACCGGTCCTTCACCCTGCCGACGGCCGTGTTGATCAGCACGTAGCCGTCGGCCGCGTCGATCCAGGTGACGGTGGCATGGGGCGTGCCGTCCGGTCTGATCGCGGCGACGTGCGCGAAGTTCTTCTCGGTGAGCAGCTCGACGTCCTCGTCGTTCAAGCTCGTCATCCTGACTCCTTCTTCATCGAAGCTTCGTGCTCCTCAGCCTTCGGCGGGGTCACCCGGAGCCCGAGCTCCCGGAGCTGGGCCTCGTCGACGGGTGCGGGCGCGCCGGTCAATGGGTCGGCACCCGACTGGGCCTTCGGGAACGCCGTGACGTCGCGGATCACGTCCTTGCCGGCCATCAGCATCACGATCCGGTCCATGCCCATCGCGATCCCGCCGTGCGGCGGCGCGCCGTAGCGGAACGCCCGGATCAGGTGGCCGAACTTCTCCTCGATCTCCGGCTCGGAAAGTCCGAGGACCTCGAACACCTTCCGCTGGATCTCAGGCTGATGGATCCGGATGCTGCCGCCTCCGACCTCGAACCCGTTCAGAACGAGGTCGTACGCCCTCGCCTTCGCGGTCTTCGGATCCAGGTCATCGGTCGCGGGCGCGGAGAAGGGATGGTGATTCGCGACCCACTTGCCCTCCTCCTCGCTCCAGTCGAACAAGGGAGGGTCCGTGTACCAGGCGTATCGCCATTCGCGGTCGGGGATCAACCCGAGACGCTCGGCCAGGTGCCGGCGCATGCCGTCGAGGGCGACGTGCACGCGATCGATCTGGTCAGCCACGATGCACACGAGGTCGCCATCTGAGGCGCCGGTCGCTCGAAGGACCCCGCCGATCTCCTCCTTCGACAGGTGCTTCTCGACCGGCGAGCGGACGCCGTCGGACTCGACGACCATCCACACGAGGCCCGCCGCCCCCCGACCCTTGGCGTCCTGGACGAGCTGATCCAGCTCCTTGCGCGAGAGTTCCCCGCCTCCCGGCGCCGCCAGGCCCATGATCGCGCCGTCGTCGGAGGCGAGGACGGATGCGAAAGCATCGAACCCGGTCCCGTCGAAGACCGATCCGAGATCGGCCAGCTCCATCCCGTAGCGGAGGTCGGGCTTGTCGGTGCCGAACCGCGCGAGCATCTCGTCGTACGGGATCCGCGGGAACGGGGTCGACACCTCCACCCCGTGGATCTCCCGCACGTAGCGCGCGTAGAGCGGCTCGATCACGGCGAAGACGTCCTCCTGATCCGCGAAGGACATCTCGACATCGAGCTGCGTGAACTCGAAGCTCCGGTCGGCGCGCGGCGCCTCGTCACGGAGGCACCGGACGATCTGGTAGTAGCGGTCCTGACCCGCGACCATCAGGAGCTGCTTCAGCTGCTGCGGCGACTGCGGCAGCGCATAGAAGCTTCCCGGCCACAAGCGAGAGGGAACGAGGAAGTCGCGGGCGCCCTCCGGCGTCGAGCGGGTGAGCATCGGCGTCTCGACCTCGAGGAAGCCGAGCGATTCCATGTGGTCGCGCGTGATCGCGTTCATCCGATGCCGGATACGGAGGATCGTGGTCATCTCGGGGCGGCGCAGATCGAGGTACCGGAATCGAAGGCGGAGCTCCTCCCCCGCCTCGATCCGGTCCTCGATCGGGAACGGGGGGGTGTCCGCCTCCGAGAGCACCTCGAGCGAAGCGGCGGCGACCTCGACCTCGCCCGTCGGCAGCTGGGGATTCGACATCCCTTCGGGGCGCCGGCGGACGATGCCGGTGACGCTGACCACGTCCTCGGAACCCAGCCGCTGCGCGATGGCGTGCGCGTCCGCGGCGTCTTGGGGGTGGAACACCACCTGGACGATGCCCTCCCGATCACGGAGGTCGATGAAGGTGACGCCGCCGTGGTCCCTGCGGCTGGCGACCCAGCCGCACAGCACCACGGCGGCGTCCACGTGCTCGGCGGTCAGCTCCCCGCAAGCGTGGGTTCGCATCGCCGTCCGGTAGATGCTCTCGCTCATCCGGCTCCCCCGTCGGCGAGCCTGGTGACGAGCGCGCCTGCAGCGACGTCCTCCTGCTGCCCGTCCTCGAGTCGGCGGAGGGTCACGGCGCCAGCCTCGAGCTCGCGCTCCCCGATGATCGCGGCATACGCGGCACCGGCGCGGTCGGCCATCTTGAGCTGGGCCTTGAGCGGGCGGTCCTCGAAGGCGGTGTCCGCGGCGACGCCGGCCGCGCGGAGCTCACGCACGAGTTCGAGCCCCCTAGCGCGGCCGGCGTCGCCGACCCCGACCACGAACACCCTGAGGCCGGGTTCCTCGGGCGGCGTCGATCCTTCCTCCTCGATCGCCATCAGGACCCGCTCCAGCCCCATCCCGAACCCGACGCCGGGGACGTGCGGGCCGCCGAGCACCTCGGCCAGGCCGTCGTAGCGGCCTCCGCCGAAGAGCGTCGCCTGCTGCGCGGACAGGCCGGGGCTCACGAACTCGAATGCCGTGCGGTTGTAGTAGTCCAGCCCTCGAACCAGTGTGGGCTCGAGCACCCACGACAGCCCGGCGTCCTTCAGCCCCGCCTGCACACCGTCGAAGTGCGCGCGACATGGATCGCATAGCCGGTCGATGATCTTCGGCGCCTCTTTCGCGACCGCGCGGCACGCGTCGTCTTTGCAATCCAGGACCCGAAGGGGGTTGGCTTCGAAGCGGTCGCGGTGCTCGTCGGTCAGGCGATCCTGGTTGTCCCTGAGGAATGCGATGAGCTCCTCGCGGTACGCGGGCCGGCAGACCTCGTCGCCGATCGAGTTCAACTGCAGCTCGATCCGGGCGAGGCCGAGCGCTCGCAAGAAGGTGTCGCCCACGGCGATCACCTCGGCGTCCGCGCCGGGATCCTCCGTGCCGAACACCTCGATACCGAACTGGCGATGCTCGCGGTATCGACCCTCCTGCGGGCGCGAGTATCGATACATCCGTGTCAGGTAGTAGGCCTTGAAGGGCGAGGGCTGTTCTTGGATCGCGGCCAGATAGGCGCGCATCACCGGCGCGGTTCCCTCTGGGCGGAGCGTCAGGGAGCGACCCTTCCGATCTTCGAACGTGTACATCTCTTTCGTCACGACCTCGCTGGTCTCACCCGAGGTCCGCGCGAAGAGCTCGGTGGCCTCGAACCCGGGCGTCTCCACATATCGGTAGCCGTACAGGCGGGCGAGCGCCGCGGCGCGGTCGTAGAGCGCGCGCATCCGGCTCCCCTTCGGAGGCAGCAGATCGAGCGTGCCCCGAGGTGGCCGAAGCTCCATCAGGCGAGATCCGCCAGGAACGGGTTCGACGCACGCTCTCGCCCGACGGTCGTGCGCGGGCCGTGCCCGGGGAGCACCTCGCCGTCGTCGTCCAGCGTGAGGAACCACTCGAGGCTCCGACGCATCGCGGCGGGTGAGGAGTTCGGGAAGTCCGAGCGCCCGATCGAACCGGCGAAGACGAGGTCGCCCGAGAGAACCATGGCATCGGTCACGAAGCAGCAGTGCCCGGGCGTGTGTCCCGGCGTGTGCCGCACCCCGATCGAGAAGCCCGCGAACGAGAGATCCTCACCGCCCACGAGCCGACGGAGATCCTTCACGGGCGTGAGCGGATTGTCGAAGCCCGAGCCCCACGCCTCGATGTCCTCGAACGCGACCGCATCGTCTTGGTGGATGAGGACGGGCACGTCGTCGTCCGCGAAATCACCTGCGGCGTAGGCGTGGTCGATGTGGGCATGGGTGAGGAGGACGGCGACCGGCCGCTTCCCCGCGCGCTCGAGCAGCGACCGCACCTCCAGCGGCTCGAAGCCCGGATCGACGACCACCGCGTCATCGCTGTCGTCGGCGGCGAGCAGCCAGCAGTTGGTGCCGAACGGGTTCCGATCGAAGACGTCCAGGTACATCTCGAGGCATCGTACCGGGCGACCCGACGCGACCACCTTCGGTCGTACGCTGAAGGCATGGAACGGCACCTGGTGCTCTACGACGAGGACTGCGGCTTCTGTCGCTGGTCGCTCGCCCGGCTGCTCCGATGGGATCGCCGAGGCCGTCTCCGGGCGGTCCCGATCCAGGGCGAGGAAGGCGACCTGCTCCTCGCCGATCTGAGCGAGCGGGACCGGCTCGCCTCGTGGCACCTCGTCACGCCGGGCGGGCGGCGATACTCCGGCGCCGCCGCGACCGGCCCGCTGGCCCGGCTGCTGCCCGCCGGGGCTCCCGTGGCGTTCCTCGCAGAGACGTTCCCGCGGAGCACCGATCGGCTCTACCGGTGGGTGGCTCGCAACCGGGACACGCTCGGTCGCCGGCTCGGCGAACAGGTCTGCGCCATCGATCCGAGCGAGCGGAACGGGCGCCCTACATCGAGCTGAGCGACCGCCCTTCGAGAACCAGCGTGAACGGACCCTCGTTCAGAAGCTCGACGTCCATGGCGGCGCCGAACACCCCGCGTGCCACGCGCGCGCCGCGAGACTCGAGTGCTTCCGCCAGGGCCTCAACGCGCAGAGCGGCGATCTCCGGATCCTCGGCATCGCCCCAGGACGGGCGTCGGCCTTTCCGGAGGTTCGCGTACAGCGTGAACTGCGAGACGACGAGGATCTCGCCGTCGACGCCGGCGAGCGGCAGGTTGGTCATGCCTTCGTGGTCGGCGAACAGCCGAAGGTTCACGATCTTCTCCGCCATGCGCTCGGGCTCGTCGGAGGGATCGCCGCGTCCCACGCCGACCAGCAGCAGGTACCCGCGTCCGATCTCTGACACGCGCTCGCCGTCCACCGTCACCGAGGCCCGCAGGACCCGCTGCAGGACGACCCGCATCGCCCGCTAGCTCGGAACGACGCGGTAGGCGTCGTAGACGCTCTCGACGCGCTTGACCGCTGCGAGCAACGAAGACAGGTGCGCCACGTCGGCCATCTCGAACGTGAAGCGCAGTCGCGTGATCCTGTCCCGCCCGGTGCTCGACGTCGCCGCCAGGATGTTCACGTGGCTGTCGGAAAGAACCGTCGCGACGTCGGACAGCAGGCGCGTCCGGTCGAGCGCCTCCACCTGGATCGCCACCGAGAACGACGTCGGCTTGCCCTCGGCCCAGTCCACCTCGATGATCCGCTCGGGTTCGCGCCTCTTGAGGGTTCGCAGATTGGGGCAGGTGTCGCGATGGACGGAGACCCCCTGGCCCCTGGACACGAATCCGACGATCGCGTCGCCCGGCACCGGCGTGCAGCATCGCCCGAGCTTCACCCACACGTCGCCGAGGCCCCTCACGACGACGCCCTTGGAGATGTCGGGCTTGCCTATCTTCACCGGGCGAGCGAGGGGAACCTCGGTGACGTCCTCGTCGGGGGTCCCGGAGACGAGACGCGACATCCGCGCGACGATCGACTGCGGCGAGACGTGGCCCTCCCCGACCGCAACGTAGAGGGCTTCCAGGTCGGGGTACGTGAGGTCCTCGGCCACGCGCCTGAGCGTCTCCTCGGTCGCGACTCGCTTGAACGTCTGGTCCTGCCTTCGGACGAACGCCTTCACGGCATCGCGACCTGACTCCATCGCGTCCTCTCGGCGACCGCGGCTGAACCACTGGCGGATCTTCGTCCTCGCGCGCGGGGTTTTCACGAACTGGAGCCAATCCTGGCTCGGGCCCTCGCCCTGCGCTTTCGACGTGAGGATGTCGACCGTGTCGCCGGTGCGGAGCTCGTAGTCCAGAGGCACGAGCTTGCCGTTCACCTTGGCTCCGATCGTGCGGTGGCCGACCTCGGTATGGATCGAGTAGGCGAAGTCGACGGGCGTCGCTCCCTGCGGCAGGTTCTGGACATCGCCCTTCGGTGTGAAGCAGAAGACCCGTCCTCCCGATAGGTCGATCCGCAATCCCTCCATGAACTCCTGCGGATCGGCCATCTCCTTCAGCCAGTCCATCATCTGGCCGAGCCAGGCCATGTCCTGCGCTTCCTTCGAAGACTTGCTGCCCTCCTTGTAGCGCCAGTGGGCGGCGATCCCGAATCGCGCCGTCCGGTGCATATCCACGGTGCGGATCTGGATCTCCAGCGGGATGCCCTTGGGACCGACGACCGTCGTATGAAGCGACTGATACATGTTCGACTTGGGCATCGCGACGTAGTCCTTGAAGCGGCCCGGGACCGGCTTCCACAGTGCATGGACGGCGCCGAGCGCCCCGTAGCAGTCGCGAAGAGAGGGAACGAGGACCCGGAGGCCGACGAGGTCGTGGATCTCGTTGAACTCCTTGCCGCGGATCACCATCTTCTCGTAGATCGAATAGAGGTGCTTCGGCCGGCCCTCGACATCGGCCTTCACTCCGAGCTCCTTCAGCTTCGCCCGGAGAGCGCCCTTCACCTCTTCGAGGAGCTTCTGCCGCTCGTCTCGACGCGTCTCGACGAGGTTCGCGATCTCGCGATAGGGGCCCGGGTTGAGGGTCTTGAACGAGAGGTCCTCGAGCTCCCACTTGAGCTCCTGGACACCGAGGCGGTCGGCGAGGGGGGCATGGATCTCGAGGGTTTCGTTCGCGATCTTGTGTTGGCGTGGTTCAGACAGCGGCGAGAGGGTTCGCATGTTGTGGAGACGGTCGGCGAGCTTGACGAGGAGGACCCGGATGTCGCCCGCCATCGCGACGATCATCTTCCGGACGTTCTCCGCTTGCGCCAGCTCACCGCTGCGGAACTCCAGCCGATCCAGCTTCGTCAGGCCGTCGACGATCCGAGCGACCTCGTTGCCGAACTCCTTCTCGATATCCCCGAGGCCGACGTCAGTGTCCTCGACGGTGTCGTGCAACAGGGCCGCCGTGAGCGTCGTGGTGTCGAGCCGCAGATCCGCGAGGATCCCGGTCACGGCCACGGGGTGCTCGACGTATGGCTCACCCGAGAGGCGGTACTGGCCTTCATGGGCTTCCTCGGCGAATCGATAGGCACGTTCGAGGAGCTTCGTATCGGCTTTCGGGTTGTAGGAACGGACCTTCTTCAGGATCGGGGCGAGGAGGTTCGGGGGCCCGGCGTCCGTGCGTCGGAGGCGAGGTCGAGGGATCCCCGGAAGTCGTCGGCCACGCTCGGGCGCGTCCGGTTGCGGCTCCTGATCGACCCGCACGTCACGCCCGGTGGTATCCACGCCCGCCTCCTACCCGAAAGTGTAGGGGACGCCGTCATCAGGCCCGGGTAGTGGGCCTCGTAGTGATGCCAGGCCTAGTAGTGGATGAACGTGTGAACCTCGTGATCCGGCAGCTTCTCGCGGCCCTTCAGGAAGTCGAGCTCGATCAGGCACGCGATCCCACGGATGACGCCGCCGCATCGCTCCACGAGCGATGCGGCGGCTTTCGCCGTTCCGCCCGTCGCGAGCACGTCATCGACGATCAGGACGCGCTCACCGTTCTCGATGGCGTCCTTGTGCAGCTCGATCGTCGCGGTCCCGTACTCGAGCTCGTATTCCTCCGAGGCCGTGTCCCAGGGCAGCTTGCCCTCCTTGCGGATCGGCACGAAGCCCGCGTTGAAGTGGTAGGCCACCGGGGCCGCGAGGATGAACCCTCGAGCCTCGATGCCGACGACCTTGTCGACCGTCCCCCGGCCGAAGTGGACGACGATCAGATCGATGATCGTCGACATCGCGTCGGCATGCGAGAGGACCGGCGTGATGTCCTTGAACACGATCCCGGGTTCGGGGAAGTCGGGGACGTCCCGGATCAATGCCTTGATCTGCTCGATCTCCACGACCTCACCTCCGCTTGCGTTTGGCCGGGGGCTTCCGCCTCTTCGACTTCGGTCGTGGCCGCGCGACCGTCCCGGTGCGGGCGGTCGCGCGGGCGGCGGCGGTCTCGCCCGTCGCCGCGGCGGGGGCCGCCGTCGGGGCGGCCCCCGCCCGCCGCGACACGATCCGTTCCCGATCGGAAAGCCTCTGCTCCAATTGGCGGAACCGCTGCTCGCGCTTCTTCAGGACCGCCAGGATCGGGGCCGCGATGAACACCGACGAGTAGGCACCGATCCCCACGCCGATGAACATCGCGAACGCGAAGTCCTTCAGCGTGTCACCACCGAAGAGCAGGAGCGACAGGATCGGGAGCAGCACGACGAGCGAGGTGTTGACCGACCGCATCAACACCTGGTTGAGGGATAGATCGACCACGCCGTCCGAACCGAGACGGGCGACGAGGGATTGCGTCTCGAGGTTCTCCTGGATCTTGTCGTAGATCACGACCGTGTCGTAGAGCGAGAACCCGAGGATGGTGAGGATCGCGATGACCGTCTCGGGCGTGACCTCCCGTCCGGTGAGCGCATAGACGCCGATCGTGATCAAGACGTCGTGGACCAGGGCGATCATCGCCCCGATCGCCATCTTCAATTCGAATCGAACCGTGATGTACAAGGTGATCGCCGCCAGCACGACCACGAGACCGATCGCCGCCTTGCGGGAGATCTCCCCGCCCCAGGTTGGACCCACGTCCTCGATGTTCACGTCCACCGGGTCGATACCGGCCTGCGTGGCGAGGTCTCGACGGATCGCCGCCGAGCCGTTCACACCCTCGCTCGTGAGCGACAGCGTTCGGATGAGGATGGACTCGCCGTTGACGATCTGGACTTCCGCGTCTTCGATCCCATGGTCGCGCAGCGTCGCCTTGATCTGCTCGGGGCTGACCGGCTTCGTCGGTGTGTAGCTGATCTGCGCCCCTCCCTCGAAGTCGATCGAGAAGTTCAGGTTCCTGAAGAGCAATCCACCGAGGGACAACAAGATCAGCACGCCGGAGATCGCGAACCAACGGTTCCGGTGCTCCACCCATCGGACGTGAGGGATCGTGTGCCCTCGGTACGTGTCGATCGCGTGCCGGAGGTTCACAGACCCGCCCCCTCACGTGCGGCCTCCGCGGCGACCCCGCTCGTCAGGCCGAACCCTCGAAGACTCACCAAGCGCTCGTTCTTCGCGATCAGGAAGACGGTCGGGCGCTTGAAGAAGTAGACGACGAACAGGTCGAGGAGCGTGGCCACACCCAATGTCAACGCGAACCCTCGGACCGAGCTCACCGCCGTGATGTACAGCACCGCCGCGGCCAGACCCGTGACGATGTCGGCGGCCACGATGGTCTTGTACGCGCGAGCGAACGCCGGCTGGACGGCGGCGCGCGGCGACTTGCCGGATCGGACCTCGTCCTTCAACCGCTCGAAGAAGACGATGTAGGAGTCCGCCGTGACGCCGAGCGAGATCACCAATCCCGCGACACCTGCGAGGGATAGTGCGTACCCGAACTGGTCTCCCGCGATCGACACCAGCGTGATCGCGAGGACCGCCCAGATCGTCATGCCGAGCCACGCCACGACGCCGAGCAACCGGTAGTAGAAGAGCAGATAGACGAACAGCAGCACCAGCCCGGCGAGCCCGGCGATGATCCCTTGATGGAGCGACTCCTCGCCGAGGGTCGGGCTCACCGTTCGCACCGACTGCCGGGTCAGCTCCACGGGCAGGGCGCCGGCGTTCAACTGCGTCGCGAGGTCCTTCGCCTCCGCTTCCGAGAAGTTTCCCGTGATCTCGCCCGAACCACCCGTGATCGCGGACTGGACCGTCGGCGACGAGATCACGACGCGGTCGACGACGATCGCGATCTGGTCGGTCGGTGGAGGGGCGCCCACCGCTTGGGTGGTCGCGTCGGCGAAGTTCTTCGTGCCATCGCTGTCGAGCTGGAAGGTGACCGTCCACTGGGAGACGGCGCCGAGCTGTCCCCCGGTGCTCAACACCGCGCCGGCCTTCTTGAAGTTCTCGCCGCTGATCACGACGGGGCCGAGCACGAACTTCGCGACCTGGCCATTGCCGACCGGCCCGGGGTAGACGACCTCCTTCCTCTTGAGCGCGTCGAACGAACAGCGAGGGAGGTCACG
>Ga0307296_10000809_pt1 | contig 15355 bp, 10 predicted proteins | sample ER_DNA_153_FD_194467 | JGI IMG/M metagenome (GOLD analysis project Ga0307296, IMG submission 194467) | Bulk soil microbial communities from the East River watershed near Crested Butte, Colorado, United States - ER_DNA_153 | ecosystem: Environmental > Terrestrial > Soil > Floodplain | place... | reverse complement strand
GTTGAAGGCGTCGAAGGCGTGGGCGTTGAAGACCGAGATCGGCCGCTCGCCGAACTGCTTCTGGTAGGCCGGCAGGAACTGCTGGCCGTAGAAGGCGTTGCCCGAGGTCTGCGCCGTGACGTCCGGCGACGACGACCAGGTGCCGTAGGTGGCTTTGCCTCCGACCTTCACGTACTCGGGGGCAGCACAGCCGTCGGAGCCCAACAGCGCGGTGTCCTTCAGGGCCGGGATGGCCTGCGCCTGCTTGACGATCAGCCCGCACACCGGGTTGAAGGCCGGGTAATAGATGAAGTCGGGCTTACTCTGGGCGATGCTGTTCAGCACCGGCTTCATGTCACGGTCGGCCGCCTGGACGGCCTCGTTGCTGGTGATCTTCCCGCCCTGCTTCTCGAAGACCTCGCGGAACACGGCGGCCAGGCCGTCGGAGTAGGGGCTCTCATCATGGATGGTGGCGGCGGTCTTGGCCTTCAATTTCTGCAGAGCGAAGTCCGACACCACCGCGCCCTGGATCCTGTCGTTGTGCGCGGTCCGCAGGTAGAAGGGCTGGTGCTGGGCGTCCGAGGTCAGCGCCGGGTTGGTGTTGGACGGCGAGACCAGCAGCATGCCCTTCTTGGAGAAGATCGTGTCGGCCACCCCGAGCGCCGCACTCGAGCAGCTGGTCCCGATCACCGACAGCAGCTTGGGGTCGGCGGCCAGCTTGGTCGCCCCGGACTGCCCGCCTTCCTTGGAGCAGGTCTCGTCGGTGTTCACCAGCTCGACGTTGTGCCCCATGAGCTGCCCGGGCTTGCCGTCCAGCTTCCCGTCCAGGTTGTCGACCGCCAGCACCACGCCGCGCTGGCTGTCCACGCCCAGGCTGCGGTTGTCGCCGGTGATCGACAGCAGCGTCCCGATCTTGATCGGCTCGCCCGACGCCACCGTCAGGCAGCCGAACTGGTCGGCGCTACAGTCCGCGGCCTGGGCGCCTCCACCGCCGCCACCGTTGTCGTCGTTCGCGCAGCCGGCGGCCGCCAGCATGAACGCACCCAGCACGGCCACGAAGGCCACCCACCTTGGCCTACTCATCGCCACTCGCTCCTCCTCACGATGCATCCCGGACGGGAGGCTCTCCGTGGCGTAGATAATCACAAACCCAGTCCTTGCACTAGGACGGTCACCTGGAACGGGAGGCCCACGCCCATGCCAAGCGGGGAGGACCGCCGGCCGCTGCTGCTCGGCGCCGCCGACGTGGCCACGCTCTTCGACCTCGACACCGGCCTGGCGTCCCAGCGTGAGGCCTTCACCCGGCTGGGCCGCGGCGAGGCCGACCAGCCGGCCCGCCTGGTGCTGCCGGTGGCCACCGACGACTCCCTGGCCTTCTGCTACGCGGCCCGCCTGGCTCCCGGCAGCGGCGCGGTGAGCAAGTTCGGCAGCGTCAACCCGGGCAACGCCGCCGCCGGCCGGCCCACCGTCAGCGCCACCGTCCTGGTCCTCGACCCCGACGACGGCCGCCTGGTCGCGATCGTCGAGGGGACCACCCTGACCGCGCTGCGGACCTCGGCGGCCAGCGCCCTGGCGGCCACGCTGCTGGCCCGGCCGGGGGCGGCGACCGCGGCCGTGCTCGGTCCCGGCGTGCAGGGCCGCGGGCACGTCCGGGCCCTGGCCCACGCCCTCCCTCTGGAGGAGGTCCGGCTGTGGGGCCGCGACGGCGACGCCGCCGGGCGGGCCGCCGCCGACCTCGACCGGGAGGTGGGCCCGCGGGTGGTGGCCGCGGGCAGTGTCGCCGAGGCCGTGGCCGGGGCCGACGTCGTGGCCGCCTGCACCGCCAGCCCGAGCCCGCTGGTCGAGGCCGAGCAGCTCGCCCCCGGCGCCACCGTCATCAGCATCGGCTCGATCACCCCCGACCGCAGCGAGGTCGGGCTGGGCGTGCTGGCCGCGGCCGGGACCGTGGTCGTCGACCACATGCCGGCGGCGATCGACCACGCCGGCCCGGTGATCCAGGCGCTGGCCGCCGGGCTGCTCGCCGAGGCCGACCTGGTGGAGCTGGGCGAGGTCGCCGCCGGCCGCCGCCCGGGCCGGCAGCGGCCCGACGACCTGGTCTTCTACAACAGCCTGGGCCTCGGGGTGCAGGACGCGGCGGCGGCCTGGGCGATCGTCGAGCGGGCCGCCCGCCAGGGCGTGGGCACCCGGGTCCCGCTGTGACCCGGCCAGGGGACGGCCTCCCCGGGCGGGCCGACGTGGTCGTGGTCGGCGGCGGCGTGATGGGCGCCAGCATCGCCTTCCACCTGGCCGAGGCCGGCGTCGGCGAGGTGGTGCTGGTCGAGCGCGACCAGCTGGCCTCCGGCTCCACCAGCAAGGCGGCCGGCGGGGTGCGGGCCCAGTTCTCCGACCCCCTCAACATCCAGCTCGGCGCCCGCAGCCTGGAGGCGTTCGCCGACTTCGGCACCCGTCCCGGCCAAGAGATCGACTTCCGCCGGGTCGGCTACCTGTTCCTGCTCAGCCGGCCCGAGGACGTGGCCACCTTCGAGCGGAGCATCGAGCTCCAGCACCGCCTCGGGGTGCCCAGCCGCCTGGTCGACCCGGCCGAGGCGCGCCGGCTGTCGCCCCCCATCGACACCGACGGCCTGCTCGCCGCCGCCTTCTCGCCCGAGGACGGCCTGGCCACCCCCGAGGCGGTCGTGCAGGGCTACGCCGCCGGGGCGCGCCGCCACGGCGCCCACGTCGCGACCGGCTGCGAGCTGCTGGAGGTGCGCCTGGCCGGCGAGGCCATCGCGGCCGTGGTCACCTCCAGGGGGGTGGTCGAGACCCCGGCGCTGGTCTGCGCCGCCGGCGCCTGGTCGCGCCGGGTCGGCGAGATGGTCGGGGTCGACCTGCCGGTGACCCCCTCCCGCCGCCAGGTCCTGCTGACCGAGCCCGTGCCTTGGCTGCCCGAGCGGCTCCCCATGACCATCGACCTCACCTCCAGCTTCTACTTCCACCGCGAAGGCCCCGGGCTGCTCATGGGCATGTCCCTGGACGACGAGCCGCCCGGCTTCAACCTGGAGCGCGACGACACCTGGATCCCGCGGCTGGTGGAGGCGATGGCCCGGCGGGCGCCGTCGCTGGCCGAGGTGGGCGTGGCCGGCGGCTGGGCCGGCCTGTACGAGGTCACCCCCGACCACAACGCCCTCATCGGCGAGGCCGCCCGCCCGGCCCGGTTCCTGTACGCCACCGGCTTCTCCGGCCACGGCTTCCTCCAGGGCCCGGCCGTCGGCGAGGTGGTCCGGGACCTGTTCCTCGGCCGCCCGCCCCCGGTGGACGTGACCCCCCTGGCCGTCGACCGCTTCCACCAGGGAAGGGACCGGTACGAGCACAACATCGTCTGACGATGGCCCAGCCGGCGGGGCGGGCGGCCCCCTGGCGGCCGCCGGGGTGCCCTGTGGACGACCGGGGGCACCCCTTCTCCGGTTGGGCTACGCTCCCCCACCGGGGGACCCGACGACGGACGGGTCCGGTTCTCCACGCCTTGGGCGCAGGCGGCGCATCGGCCGTGCGGCTGAGTGACGGGGACCAGTCCCTGCTGGACGGTGCCGAGGGGCCGGCCGGCCGGCTGGCCATGCGCATCGTGGTCGAGATGGCCCGGGTGGCCGGGGCGGCCCGGCTGATCGACGTCACCTCGGCCCACATCGACGGCTGCCTGTACCACGGGCGGGCCGGGCTGGACTTCGCCGAGCGGCTGCTGGGGGACGGCGCGGCCGTGCGGGTGCCGACCACGCTGAACGTGGCCTCGCTCGACCTGCTCCATCCCGACCGCTTCCGCGGCGACCCGGAGACGGCCGCCGCGGCCAGGCGGCTGATGGACGCCTATGTGGCGATGGGCTGCCGGCCGACCTGGACCTGCGCGCCCTACCAGCTCCCGGAGCGGCCCGGCTTCGGCGAGCACGTCGCCTGGGCCGAGTCGAACGCGATCGTCGTCGCCAACTCGGTGCTGGGGGCGCGCACCGCCCGCTACGGCGACTTCATCGACATCTGCGCGGCCATCACCGGCCGCGTCCCCGACGCCGGCCTGCACCGGACCGAGCGGCGCCGCGGCCAGCTGGTCTTCGACGTCCGCGCCCTGCCGGACCGCCTGCTCGACCAGGACGCCCTGTACCCGCTGCTCGGCCACCTGGTCGGCGCCAGGAGCGGCCGGCTGGTCCCGGTGCTGGACGGCCTGCCCGCCGGCGTGGACGAGGACCGGCTCAAGGCGGTCGGCGCGGCCGCCGCCTCCTCGGGCGAGGTCGGGCTGGTCCACGTGGTCGGTTCCACCCCGGAGGCGCCGACCCTGGCCGAGGCCCTCCACCACGGCCAGCCGCTGGAGGTGGTCGAGGTCACCCCGGCCATGGTCCACGCCGCCCGCGACCAGCTCACCACCGCCGGGGCCCGGGAGGGTCGCCTGACCGGCGTCAACGTCGGCACCCCGCACTTCTCGGTGGCCGAGTTCGGCCGGCTGGTGGCCCTGCTCGCCGGCCGGTCCGTCCACCCGGAGGTGGCGTTCCACGCCAGCACCAGCCGCCACGTCCTGGCCAGGATCGAGGCCCGCGGCTGGCTGGCGTCGCTGGAGGCGGCCGGGGTGCGCCTGGTCGTCGACACCTGCACCTACGTGACCTCGATCCTGGAGGACACCTCCGGGGTGGTGATGACCAGCTCGGCCAAGTGGGCCTGGTACGCGCCCGGGAACCTGGGCGTCCGGGTCGTGCTGGGCAGCCTGCGCGAATGTGTCGAGTCGGCCGTCGAGGGGAGGGTCGTCGGCGATGACGCGCTCTGGGCGGCGCCGTGAGCTCCAGGGCCGGGCCCTGGTCGCCGGGGAGGCGGCCGGTCCCGCGCTCGTGCTGGAGGCGCCCCTGAGCCTGTGGGGCGGCATGGACCCGCACAGCGGCCGGCTCAGCGACCACCACCATCCCCAGCTCGGCGCCACCATCACCGGCCAGGTCCTGGTGATGCCCTCCGGCCGGGGCTCCAGCTCCAGCTCCAGCGTCCTCGCCGAGTCGATCCGCCTCGGCACCGCCCCCCTGGCCATCCTGCTCGCCGACCCCGACGAGATCCTGGTCCTCGGCGCCCTGGTGGCCGAGTACCTCTACGGGCGCACCTGCCCGATCGTGGTCCTGCCCGCCGACCACCCCGCCACCATCGCCACCGGCGACCACCTGGAGGTGCACGGGGACCGGGTCACGCTGGTCCAGGCCCGGGCCGCCCCGGCCGCGGGCGAGCGGGATCCGGGTCGCCCTGGTCCGGGTCGCCCTGGTCCGGGGACCCTGGACGGCCGCCGGACGAAGGGCACGATGACCGACCGGGCAACCCCTCCAACCCCCACCGACCCACTGGCTGACCACCCACCGCCGACCCGCCGACCCGCCGATCCGCCGGCGGCGGCCGCCATCGATGGAGCGGACATGCGCATTCGGGACTTCTCGGCGTTGACCTTCGACTGCTACGGCACGCTGATCGACTGGGAGACCGGCATCCTGGCGGCGCTGCGGCCCTGGAGGTCGGCGCACCGGGTCGAGGCCGACGACGAGGAGCTGCTGGCGGCGTTCGGGCAGGCCGAATCGGACCGCGAGGCCGCCGACCCGACGGCACCCTACCCGCGGATCCTGGCCGGCGTGCTCGAGGACCTCGCCGAGGAGCTCGGCACCACCGCCACCCCGGAGGAGGCGGCGGCGTTCGGCGACTCGGTGAAGGACTGGCCGGTGTTCCCCGACAGCCCGGAGGCGCTCGCCTACCTCAAGCGGCACTTCAAGCTGGTGATCGTCTCCAACGTCGACCGCGCCTCCTTCCGCCACAGCAACGCCAAGCTCGGCGTGACCTTCGACGCCGTCGTCACCGCCGACGACGCCGGCGCCTACAAGCCGGACCCGAACCACTTCCAGCTCGCCCTGGCCCAGCTGGCCGAGATGGGCATCGCCCAGGACCAGGTGCTGCACGTCGCCCAGAGCCTGTACCACGACCACGTCCCCGCCCAGCGGCTGGGCCTGCGGACCATGTGGGTCAACCGCCGCGCCACCCACACCCGGGACGGCGGCGCCACGCCGCCCGCCCCGGTGCCGGTCACACCGGACGGCGAGGTCCCGACCCTGGCCGCGCTGGCGGACCTGCACCGGAACGAGCCCGCCGGCTGATCCGGTTGTTCGGCCGCCACTCGATGCCCAGCTGGTCACAGGCCCGACCGAAGATCCCACGGATGTCCGCCGACACGTTGCTGAAGTGGTAGCGGGGATAGGGGTCCCGTTCACCCAGTTCAACACCCTGCACCCATCCGAGTGCAGCAAACCACGACGTTGGCGCAGCAGATCCGCATCCGGTACACGCCCCTGGGGTGGGAGGCGATGTAACCATCGCCAAGGTAGAGACCGAGGAGGTACGCGTACGGAGCCGCGGCAGGGTCAATGGATCTCCGCGGCACACCACGCAGACCCAGCCGTTCGAAAAGAGGCGTGTGCGGACCCGGTCCAAGTCCGGCGACTTCCCTCTCCGCCAATCCCGGACGGTGCCCCTTGGAATGCCGAGCTCCCGCGCGATCTCGCAGTCGTTCCAGCCGGCCTTCACAAGCTCCAGAACGGCGGCAACTTCCTCTCGGGACCGCATGTTCGCTACCCTGCTCCGGTATCGCCCGAGTGGGGGAACAGGCATACCCAGATTCCTCAAAAGAATCCGTCCGAAAGGACATGCGGGTTCGAATCCCGCCTCGGGCACCCATGCGAGAACCTAGCTCGACCCGAACCCACGTTCGAGTAGGTTCGGCGAATCTGTGGACAGCCCCGACGGATCGTGGGTGGGCGCCGCTACGATGCCCTTCCCCTGGAGGATCCATCGGAGGTTGACGAATGCGCTATCCGCCCGCTCGACGGCTCGACCTGGTCGAGGAGCTGCACGGCTTCCGGGTCGCCGACCCCTACCGGTGGCTGGAGGACGCCGAGTCCGACGAGACCGAGGCGTGGAGCAAGGCGCAGGACGAGCTGCTGGCCGAGTGGATGGAGGGGCGGCCCGAGCGGGAGGCGGTGCGGGAGCGGCTGGAGCGGCTGCTGGGAGCCGGGCTGGTGTCGGTGCCGGTGCTGCGGGGCGGCCGGGCGTTCTTCGAGCGCCGCCGCGGCGACCAGCAGCACCCGGTGCTGCTGGTCCGGGAGGCCGACGGGACCGAGCGGGCCCTGATCGACCCCAGCGCCCTGTCCGAGGACGACACCATCACCCTCGACGGCTGGGTGCCGTCGCTGGAGGGCGAGCGGCTGGCCTACTTCCTGTCCCAGGGCGGCGACGAGGAGGCCTCGCTGTTCGTCATGGACGTGACCAGCGGAAAGATGATCGAGGGGCCGATCGACCGCACCCGCTACTGCCCCCTGGCCTGGCTGCCCGGCGGCGACACCTACTACTACGGCCGCCGCCTGCCCGCCGAGGCGGTGCCCGAGGGTGAGGCCGCGTTCCACCGCCGGGTCTGGCGCCACCGGGTCGGAACCGACCCCGACGGCGACGAGCCGGTCTTCGGCGAGGGCCGGGAGAAGACCGAGTACCACTCCCTGCGGGTGTCACTCGACGGCCGCTGGCTGCTGGTCGGGGCGGCCGCCGGGACGGCGCCCCGCAACGACCTGTACATCGCCGACCTGGCCGGCGACGGCACCCTCCGGCCGATCCAGGAGGGGGTCGACGCCGAGACCGACGGCCGGGTCGGGACCGACGGGCGCCTGTACCTGCACACCAACCTGGACGCGCCCCGGTTCCGGATCGCGGTCGCCGACCCGACCCGGCCCGGGCCGGCGGCCTGGCGCGACCTGGTGCCCGAGTCCGACGACGTCCTCGCGGGCTACGCCCTGACCGACGACGCCCTGGTGGTGGCGTCCAGCCGGCACGCGGTCGGGCGGGTGGCGGCGCACGACCGGGAGACCGGCGTCCTGCGGGCCGAGGTCGACCTGCCGGGCCCAGGGTCGGTGCTGGGCGTGTCCGCCCGTCCCGAGGGCGGCGACGAGGTCTTCCTCGGCTACACCGACTTCACCACCCCGCCGCGCGTGTACCGCTACCGGGTCGCCGAGGGACGGCTGGAGCTGTGGATGGACGCCCCCGGGCAGGTCGACCTGCTGGTCGGGGTGACCGCCCGGCAGGAGACCTACCGCTCCAAGGACGGCACCGAGGTGCGCCTGTTCCTGCTGCACCGCGACGGGCTGGCCCCGGACGGGGCCCGGCCGACGATCCTGTACGGCTACGGCGGCTTCAACGTCTCCCTGACCCCGGCCTGGAGCGCGGTCACGGCCGCCTGGGTCGAGCAGGGCGGCGTGTACGCGATCGCCAACCTCCGCGGCGGCAGCGAGGAGGGCGAGGCCTGGCACCGCGACGGCATGCGGGCCAACAAGCAGCATGTGTTCGACGACTTCGCCGCCGCCGCCGAGCGCCTGATCACCGGCGGCTGGACGTCACCCGAGCGGCTGGCCATCTCCGGCGGCTCCAACGGCGGGCTGCTGGTCGGGGCCGCCCTCACCCAGCGGCCGGAGCTGTTCGCGGCCGTGGCCTGCAGCGCCCCCTTGCTCGACATGGTGCGGTACGAGCGCTTCGGCCTGGGCGAGACCTGGAACGACGAGTACGGGCGGGCCGACGACCCGACCGAGCTGGGCTGGCTGGTCGGCTACTCGCCGTACCACAGGGTGGTCGAGGGGACCGCCTACCCGGCGGTGCTGTTCACGGTCTTCGACTCCGACACCAGGGTGGACCCGCTGCACGCCCGCAAGATGTGCGCCGCCCTCCAGGCCGCGACCACCTCCGACCGCCCAATCCTGTTCCGCCGCGAGCGCCAGGCCGGCCACGGCGCCCGCTCGGTCCGCCGCACCGTCGAGCTCCACGCCGACATCCTGACGTTCCTGGCCGCCCAGGTCGGCCTGGACCTGGGAGCCGCCGGTCGAGGCTGAGCCGCCGCAGCACGGGTCCGATCCGCGGGTCGGGCCATCCCCGGGCCGAGACATCGCCCGGGCCCGGGGTCAGCGGTGGGCGGTGTGGACCGCGTCGGCGAGCTCGGCGGTGAGGGCGCGGAGGCCGTCCAGGCCGGCGTCGCCGAGGCGGCGGACCAGGGCGGTGCCGACGATGGCGCCGTCGGCGAAGCCGGCGACGGCGGCGGCCTGCGCGGCGTTGGAGATGCCGATGCCGGCGCAGATGGGCAGGTCGGTGTGGGCACGGACCCGGCCGACGAGCTCCTCGATGCCGGCGGCCAGCGAGGCCCGCAGGCCGGTGACCCCGAGCGACGCCTGGGCGTAGACAAATCCCCTTCCCGCCTTGGCGACCGCGGCCAGGCGGATGTCGCTGGAGGTCGGGGCGGCCAGGAACACCGGGGCGATCCCGGCGGCCCCGGTCGCCTCCAGCCACTCCCCCGCCTCCTCGGGCGGCAGGTCGGGCACGACCGCCCCGCAGGCTCCGGCGGCGGCCAGCTCGGCCGCGAACCGCCTGGGGCCGCGGTGCGCCACCAGGTTGTAGTAGACGAGCAGGACCACCGGGGCGTCGACACTGGCGGTCAGCTCGTCGACCAGCCCCAGGACGTCGTCCAGCCGGGTCCCGGCGTCGAGGGCGGCGGTGACCGCCCGCTGGATCACCGGCCCGTCGATCAACGGGTCCGAGTAGGGCGGGCCAACCTCGAGCACGTCGGCCCCGGCCTCGGCCATGGCCCGGAACGCCGCCAGCGACCCGTCCAGGTCCGGGTACCCGGCGACCCCGTAGGCGACCAGCGCCCCCCTCTCCTCCCGCCGCAGCGCCTCCAGCCGCCCCTCCAGCCGCTCCACCGGCGCGACCGTGAGGGTCGCCGCGTCAGCCGAGCGACCCCCGGGGTTGTGGACAGCCGCGCGCACCGCTTGTCCTCGCAAGGTAGCCTCCCCCACCGGGGGACCCGACACCGGCGGGTCGGACTCAGCGACGCCCTGGGCGGGCCGGGGCGGCGCGCCGGAGGTCGCGGGCCGTCGTGGGGTGCCGAGGTCAGGCATTCGCGCCACCCGGGCCACGGTCGTCGCTGGGCGATCCGCCGCCCTCCCGGCTGGGCCGTCGCGGGGTCTCGGGGTCGACCAGGAGGCTGGCGACGGTCTCGACATCCTTGTCGCCGCGGCCGGACAGGTTGAGGACGACCAGGGAGCCGCGGGGGACGCGGCCGATCCGGGCGGCCTCGGCGAGCCACCCGGCGGCGTGGGCGGGTTCGAGGGCGGGGAGGAGGCCCTCGGTGCGGGCGAGGAGACGGAAGCCGTCGAGGGCCAGGGTGTCGGGGGCGCGCTCATAGGTGACCCGGCCGGCGTCCTTCCAGTAGGCGTGCTCGGGCCCGACGCCCGGGTAGTCGAGGCCGGCCGAGACCGAGTGGGTGGGGAGGACCTGGCCATCGGGGTCCTGGAGGACGTAGGAGCGGGCGCCGTGGAGGATCCCGGCCTCGCCGAGGCCGAGCGAGGCGCCGTGGTCGCCCGGCCGAGGCCCGCGGCCGCCGGCCTCGATCCCGACGAGGCGCACCGGCTCGTCGTCGATGAAGCCGGCGAACAGGCCGGCCGCGTTCGACCCGCCGCCGACGCAGGCCACGGCCAGGTCGGGCAGCCGGCCCTCGGCGGCCAGGATCTGGGCGCGGGCCTCGTCGCCGATGACCCGCTGGAACTCCCTGACCATGAGCGGATAGGGGTGGGGGCCGACCACCGAGCCGATGGCGTAGTGGGTGGAGTCGACCGACTCGACCCAGTCGCGCAGGGCTTCGTTGATGGCGTCCTTCAGGGTCGCGGTGCCGGTGGCGACCGGCCGCACCTCGGCGCCGAGCAGCCGCATGCGCACGACGTTGAGGTGCTGGCGCCGGGTGTCCTCCTCGCCCATGTAGACGACGCATTCCTGGCCGAGGAGGGCGGCCACGGTCGCGGTGGCCACGCCGTGCTGGCCGGCGCCGGTCTCGGCGATCACCCGGGGCTTGCCCATCCTGCGCGTCAGCAGGTGCTGGCCGAGCGAGTTGTTGAGCTTGTGGGCCCCGGTGTGGAGCAGGTCCTCGCGCTTGAGCCACACCCGAAGGCCCAGCTCCTCCGAGAGCCGCCGGGCCGGGAACAGGGGGGTCGGGCGGCCGGCGTAGTCGCGCCGCAGCGCGTCCAGCTCGGCGTTGAAGGCAGGGTCCTTGACCGCGTCCTCGAACGCCTCGGTGAGCTGGTCGAGGGCGGCCATCAGCACCTCGGGGACGAACCGCCCACCCCAGCCGCCGAAGTGGCCCAGCTGGTCGGGCCGGTGCGTTACCGCGGCCGCGTGACTAGACATCAAGGAGATTTCCCGACAGGTGGTCCTCGTAGGCCTTGAGGTCGAAGTGGCCGTGGCCGCAGAGGTTGAAGACGATCGTCTCGGAACGACCCTCCTCCTTGCAGCGCAGGGCCTCGTCGATCACGGCGCGGATGGCGTGGGCCGGCTCGGGGGCGGGGAGGATCCCCTCGGTGCGGGCGAACTGCACGGCCGCCTCGAAGACCTTGGACTGCGGGTAGGCGACGGCCTCGATGTGGTCCTCCTTGCGCAGCAGCGACACCAGCGGCGAGTCGCCGTGGTAGCGCAGCCCGCCGGCGTGGATCGGGGCGGGGATGAAGTTGGCCCCGAGGGTGTACATGGGGATCAGCGGCGTCATGCCGGCCTGGTCGCCGAGGTCGTAGTCGAAGCGGCCCTCGGTCAGGGTCGGGGCGGCGGTCGGCTCGACCGCGACCACCCTGGTGGTCCTGTTGCCGGCCAGCTTCTCGGCCAGCAGCGGGAAGGTGAAGCCGCCGAAGTTGGACCCGCCGCCGACGCAGGCGACCAGCACGTCGGGCTCGATCCCGGCCCGCTCGAGCTGGGTCTTGAGCTCCAGGCCGATCACCGTCTGGTGGAGCAGCACGTGGTTGAGCACGCTGCCGAGCGTGTAGTGGGTGTCCTCGCGGGTGGCGGCGTCCTCGCACGCTTCGGAGATGGCGATGCCCAGCGACCCGGGCGAGTCCGGGTCCTGGTCGAGCACGGCCCGGCCGGCGTTGGTCTCCGGCGACGGCGAGGGGGTGACGCTGGCCCCCCAGGTCTCCATGATCGAGCGCCGGTACGGCTTGCCGTCGTAGGAGGCCCGGACCATGTAGACCTTGCACTCCAGGTCGAAGCGGGCGCAGGCGAAGGCCAGGGCGCTGCCCCACTGGCCAGCGCCGGTCTCGGTGCTGAGCCGGGTGATGCCCTCGGCCTTGTTGTAGAAGGCCTGGGGGACGGCGGTGTTGGGCTTGTGGGAGCCGGCCGGCGACCCGCCCTCGTACTTGTAGTAGATGCGGGCCGGGGTGCCGAGGGCGCGCTCCAGGTCGAGGGCCCGGATCAGCGGGGTCGGCCGCCACAGCTTGTAGGTGTCGAGCACCGGCCCGGGGATGTCGACCCACTCGTCGGTGGAGACCTCCTGGCCGATCAGGGCCATGGCGAACAGCGGGGCCAACGCGTCCGGCCCGACCGGCTCGCGGGACTGCGGGTGCAGGTAGGGGTCGGGCTTGGTCGGCATCGAGGGGACGATGTTGAACCAGGCGCTCGGCAGCTCGTCCTCGCCGAGCAGGATCTTGCGGGGCTCAGCCATGAGTTCCTCCTAACGCTCCGCGGGAAACGGCTTGGTGGCAGCGCTTGCGCGCTGCCGGTCAATCTCACTCCGCCAATCCGACGAGGTCAGGAGTTGACGGACAGCGGTTGTCGGATTGGCGGCCCGGACCAGGGCCTCGCCGACCAGGACGGCGTCGGCGCCGGCGTCGGCGGCCGTCTGGACGCCGGCCCGGTCGCGGATGCCGCTCTCGGCGACCAGGACGGTCCCGTCCGGCAGGGCCTGGCGGACGGCGGCGAAGCGGTGCGGGTCGACCTCGAGGGTGGCCAGGTCGCGGGCGTTCACCCCGACCAGGGTGGCGCCGGCGTCGGCGGCCGTCTCCGCCTCGGCCAGGGTGTGGACCTCGACGAGGGCGTCCAGACCGGCCTCGGCGGCCTCGTCCAGCAGGGCGCGGAGGGCGGGCGGGTCGAGGGCGGCGACGATCAGCAGCACGGCGTCGGCCCCCCAGGTGCGCGCCTCCCATACCTGGTAGCGGTTGGTGATGAAGTCCTTGCGGAGGACGGGGAGCTCGACCGCCGCCCGCACCGCCAGCAGGTCGTCGGGGCTGCCGGCGAAGTGGCGCGGCTCGGTGAGCACGCTGACCGCCGAGGCCCCGCCGGCGGCGTAGGCGGTGGCCAGGGCCGCCGGGTCGAGGTCGATGCGGATGTCCCCCTTGGAGGGCGAGCGGCGCTTGACCTCGGCGATCACCCGAGGCCCGTCGGGGCCGCGACGCACCGCCGCCCGTAGCCCTCTGGCCGGGGGAAGGTCGGCGGCGGCCGCCCGCAGCACGTCCAGGGACAGCAGTTCGGCCCGGCGCTCGGCGTCCGACCTGGCGTCGGCCACCGCCCGGGCCAGGAACGAACCGGTGGAGGTCACAGCCGACGATTCTAGTGCTCCTTCAGCAACCTGGGGCCCTCGGGACTGGCAATGCGGGCAAGAGAAGCGGCGGCCTTGGGGTTTCGGAACCTTCCTTCTGCAGACTGGGCAGGTGGAGGAGCTGCCGCGCTCGTCCACCATCCGCACGGTCATGCCGGCCCGCTCGGCCTTGTCCCGTAGGGCATGCACAGGGAATGGGGCGGGCCAGCCGCACCCACAACACGGGATGGCCTTTGGCGACCGGCAACCTCACCCGTCCTTGCCGGAACAAGAACGTGCCGTGGTAGCAGCGGATCGGGACCGAGCGGGCCCCGACCGTCGACAGCTCTCCGGTGGATCCTCGTGCGGTGAGTTCGCGGCACAGCGCCTGATAGCCGACGACCCGAGGGCGGTAGACCTCGTTGGCGGTTGGGAGCACCCGGCCGGTCGATTCCAAGCCAAGTCGATTCTGGCCGGTCCGCAACCCACCCCAGCCAGGGGTCGCGGGACGCCGCCCGTCATGGGCTAGGCTCCCCCCCGACAGGACCGGCCGGATCGACGGGAGGGGCGATGGCGGCACAGGGGTTCCCGGCCGAGGGGATGGAGCTGACCCACATCCTGGTGGTGGAGGACGCCACGCGGGCCCGTGACTTCTACCGCGACGTGCTCGGGGCCGAGCTGTACCGGGAGTACGGCGGGACCTCGGTCGTGCTGCGACTGTTCGGGACCTGGCTGCTGCTGGTCACCGGGGGCGGGCCGACGCCCGACAAGCCGGACGTGACCTTCGCCGTGCCCGGCGACCCGGGAACCGTCGCCCACTCGATGACGATCCGGGTGCCCGACTGCCGGGCGGCCTACGAGACGCTCCGGGACCGGGGCGCCAGCTTCCTCACCCCGCCGGTGGAGTACGAGTGGGAGGTGCGCTGCTTCTTCCGCGACCCGGACGGTCACCTGCTGGAGCTGAGCGAGACCCGGGCATCGGGGTCGTAGCGGGCGGGCGGCCGAGGGCCGGGGCGGTCCGGGGCGGGGGCAGGAGGAGGCGGAAGGCGGTGCCGCCGCCGTTGCTGGCCTCGGCCTGGATGGTCACGCCCATGGCGTCGCAGAGGGCCTTGACGATGGCCAGGCCGAGGCCCGACCCGACCTCCCGGGTGCCGCGGTAGCGGGACCACAGGTAGCCGCGGTCGAAGGCATGGGGGAGGTCCTCGGCGGCGATGCCGGGGCCCTGGTCGGCGACGGCCGCCTCCACGCCCCCGCCGGCCAGGGGGCGGGCCGCGACCAGGACCTGGCGGCCCGGCGGGCTGGAGCGGCTGGCGTTGTCGAGCAGGTTGTCGAGCACCTGGCGGAGCCGGCCGGGGTCGACGTGGGCGTGGAGGGCGCCGGCGAGGCGGGTGGTGACGGCGACCTGCCGTGGGGCGGCCCGTTCGGTGGCGGCCGCGGCCGCCTCCCTGAGCACGGCCCCGACGTCGGCGTCGACCGAGCTGACGGCGAACTGGCCGCGGCCCAGCCGGGCCAGGTCGAGCAGGTCCTGGACGAGCCGGGCCAGGCGGATGGTCTCGGCATGGACGCGGACCAGGGAGCGGCGCCGCCCCGCCGGGTCGTCCACGGTGCCGTCGAGCAGCGCCTCGGTGTAGCCCTGGACGGTGGTGAGGGGCGTCTTGAGCTCGTGGCCGACGCTGGCCAGGAACGCCCGCTGCTCGGTCTGGGCGCGCTCCAGGCCGGCGGCCATCTCGTTGAAGGCGGTGGCGACCTCGGCGACCTCGCCGTCGCCGTCGACTTGGACCCTTGTCGACAAGTCGCCGTCGCCGATGCGGCGGGCGGCGGCGACCAGGCGGCCGAGGGGGGCGGTGAGCCGGCCGGCCAGGAGCCAGGCGGCCAGGGCGGCCACGGCCACGGCCAGGGCGGTGGCCAGCAGCAGCCGCCAGGCCACGACCGGCAGCAGGCTGAGCCCGAGGCGGCGGGTCTCGTGGACCAGCAGCACCC
>Ga0307296_10000806_pt1 | contig 15373 bp, 13 predicted proteins | sample ER_DNA_153_FD_194467 | JGI IMG/M metagenome (GOLD analysis project Ga0307296, IMG submission 194467) | Bulk soil microbial communities from the East River watershed near Crested Butte, Colorado, United States - ER_DNA_153 | ecosystem: Environmental > Terrestrial > Soil > Floodplain | place... | reverse complement strand
TTGAGGCGGGCTCGGCCTCCGGCTTTTCGGCGCCGGCACCTGTCTCTTCGCCCCCGTTCGCGCTGGCGGCGACCGGCTTCTTGCGCCGGTTGCGGCCGCCTCGGCTGCCGCGCCTGGTCTTCTTGCGTGGCTTCGGCGCCTCGCCGTCTTGGGCTTGCGCGTCGCCGTTCACCGAGACCGGCTCGGTCTCGCCCGTCTCGGCGGTTTCCTCACCAAGGGTCGGCTCCGGCACGTGGATCTTCGGGGCGGGTACGGCGCCGTCGCCGTCCCGCTCGGCAGCGGCCTCGGTAGCCGGCTTCTTTTTGCGGCCGCGACCGCCGCGCGAGCCGCGCCTCGTCTTCTTCTTCGGCTTCGGCCCCTCTTCAGTGGCGTCGGCCGTTACCGGCACGTCCTCCTCGGCGACCGGCTCCTCGGCGGCGGCTTCGGCTTCAACCTCCTCGACTTCGGGCGTTTCTTCGACGCTGGCAGGCGTCTCAGCCGTCCGCTTGGCAGGCGGCTTCCGGGTCGGTTTTTCCGCCTGGCCCTCGGCCGTGATCGGCTCGGTCTCGGGCTTCGCCTTCGAGACGAGCGTCGCGTAGGCGGTGCCGTCGACGAACCGCTCGATCCGGACCCGGACGGTCTTGCCGATCATTCCCGCCGCGTCCCCGACGCTGACGGTGTAGCCGTCGCGCGATCCCACCCCGGCGCGGAAATCGTGCTTGCCGACTTCGACGAGCTTGACCTGCACCTCGGACCCTTCGGCGACCGGAGTCTCACCCTGGAGCTTCTCCAGAGTGCCCTGGTCGAGCACTTCAAAGAAGTCGTGCGGAACGCCTTCCCGCGGCTCGAGCACGAAGCGGCGCTTCGCGTGCGCCTCGATCTCGGTCAGACGGGTCGCACCCGAGCCGATCAGCACGCCGGCAACGTGGTCGTTGACCGCGACCTTGAACGCCTTGTGGCGCGAGGCCGAGGCCAGCGCGCGCAGCTTCCGCTCGATGTCAATCGCCATCGACGCGTCCGAGACGACGATCCCGTCGCCCTCGCAGACCGGGCACTTCCGGGTCAGGATCTCGCGTGGCCCATCGGTGACGTTCTGCCGTGTCATCTCGACGAGGCCGAGCGGTGAGATCTCGACGACGTAGGTCTTCGTCCGGTCGCGCTCGAGCTCGTTCTTCAGCGCCTCCTCGACGGTGCCGCGGTTCTTCGGATTCGCCATGTCGATGAAGTCGATGACGATGATTCCGCCGATGTCGCGGAGCCGGAGCTGGCGGACGACCTCCTTTACCGCCTCGAGGTTGTTCTTCGTGATCGTGTCCTCCAGCCGAGCGCCGGAGCCCTTGCCGCGCGAACCGACGAACCGGCCCGTGTTGACGTCGATGACCGTGAAGGCCTCGGCGTAATCGAAGACGAGGTAGCCGCCGGAGGGCAGATCGACCCGGCGAGAGAGCGTCGAGCGAATCTCGGCGTCGACGCCGTAGGCGTCCATCAAAGGCGTCTTTTCGCGGTGGCGGAAGACGCGCTCGGCCATGTGCGGCGAGGTCTTCTTCAGGTAGCCGACGATCCGCTTCTCGGTGCGCTCGTCGTCGACGACCAGCTTCTCGAAGTCGCCGGTGAAGAGATCGCGGACGACGCGGAGCGGCAGCTCGGCCTCCTGGTAGAGGAGCGCCGGCGCCTTCGCGCTCTTCGCCCGGGTCTCGATTTCCTTCCAGAGCCGCTGCAGGAAGACGAGGTCGCGCTCGATGTCCTCGGCCGACGCGCCCTCGGCAGCCGTGCGGACGATGACGCCACCCTTCTTGACGTCGAGCGCCTTGACGATGTCGCGGAGCCGGATCCGCTCGTCGTCCTCGAGCCGGCGTGAGACGCCGAGGCCCTCGCCGCTGGGGACGTAGACGACGAAGCGGCCCGGGAGCGAGATCTCCGTTGTCAGGCGCGCCCCCTTCGACTTCATCGGGTCCTTGACCGCCTGAACGAGGACGTCCTGGCCGCGGCTGATCAGGTCTTGGATCTTCTTGCCGTGGCGCCTACCCTCGAGCTCGGGGACGACGATCTCGTCGACGTAGAGAAAGCCGTTCTTCTCGAGCCCGATCTCGACGAACGCGGCCTCCATGCCCGGGAGGACGTTGTCGACGACCCCCTTGTAGACGTTGCCCGCGATCGAGCGGCGCTCGGGGCGCTCGAGGTAGACCTCGGCGACCTTGTCGTCCTCGAGCACGGCGACCCGCTGCTCGCCGACGTCGACGGAGACGAGGAGCTCGCGCTTCGCGGCCGGCAGCGGCGCCCGGCGCGGCGGGGTTCGCCGCCGCTGGGTGCTGCTGCGGCTCGACCGCTGGGCCGGCTTGCGCTCGGGACGGCCCTGCTGTTTCTTGGCCGGCTCAGCGGCCTTCGTCTCGGCCGTAGCAGCCGGTTCCGTCTTCTTCTTGCGGCTGCGGCCGCCGCGGCTACCGCGTCGGCGCTTCGGCTTGGGTTGTTCGCCCGCCGCTGGCGGGTCGGGCGTTGGTGTAGTTACTGGTTCAGGCTGGGGAGCACCCTGTGCGGGCGCATCTTTCTGGCGCTTCTTGCGCCGGAAGAACTGCAGCAAAAGAAATCTCCTTCTCGTGCGCGCGCGCTGGCGTCACTCGGGATCGAGCGGAGCGCGCGCTGCGGATATGTGTGAAAAAGCCGTGCCATAGGCGTAACTGCAGCGTAGCAGCGGTATCCGATGCTGCAGTCCCGCGCGCCTACGCTGCGGCCGCGGGCCGCAAACGTGCCATTCGCGCCCTGACGGCGCGTAGCCGCTGCGACAAGCGGGCCCACGCCCAGGGCTCGACTTCCTGGTAGCGCACCTCCGATTGCGAGCGGGTGGCCTCCAGGTACTCGAACCAGGCGTCGGCCTCCTCGATCAGCAGCAGTTCTTCGGCTTCGTTCGTGGCGGCCATGCGTACCTCCGGGTCGATTTCGCAAGCGTAGGACCCGGGCCGGACGGAGGCGCGCTCAATCAGCCTTTGCCCTGCAACTCGCCGTGCCGGCGACCCGAACCGGGTTTAGCCGGCCGCGCCGGCAAAGCCGCCGCGGCCCTCCAGACGGGCATCGCAAGCGACGCCCTCAGAGGCGCCTGCGATGCGCATTCCCGCGCACGTAGATCGCTTCGAGCACGCCGATCGCCAGCAGGTTGGCGATCATCGCCGAGCCGCCGACGCTGACGAACGGGAGCGGGATGCCTGTGATCGGCGCGATCCCGATCGTCATGCCGACGTTGATGAAAACCTGGAACAGCAGGGCGACCACGATTCCTCCCGCCGCGATCGCAGAAAAGGCGTCGCGGGCGCCGGCCATCACCTTCAGACCGCGCCAGATCACGAGCAGGTAGAGCAGCAGCAGAACGGAGACGCCGACGAAGCCGCGCTGCTCGGCGACCGAGGCGAAGACGAAGTCGGTCGCGTGCTCGGGCAGGAAGTTGAGGTTCGTCTGGGTCGCACCCTTGACTCCACGGCCGGTGACACCGCCCGCACCGACCGAGTTGATCGACTGGGTGACGTTGTAGGTAGCGCCGCGCGGATCGTCGTTGCGGTGCATGAAACCGACGATGCGCTGCTGCTGGTAGTCCTTCAGCACCGGGTGACCGGCCGCCGGCAGGATCCAGAGCACGAGCAGAGCCCCAACGAGCGTCGCGCCCCCGAGGATGGCCAGATGCGTCCAGCGCGTCCCTGCAAGGAAGAGCACGCCGGCGAGAGCGGCCGCGTAGACCATGGCGGTTCCCAGGTCCGGCTGGATGAAGACGAGAAAGATCGGTCCGGCCGCAAAGCCGATCGCCGAGACCACGGTCTTGCTGTCGCCGATCCGCTTCGCCCGGTCGGCCAGCAGGCCCGCGAGGAAGAGGACGAGCAGCAACTTTCCGAACTCCGAGGGCTGGAACTTGAAGAAGCCGAGGTCGAGCCAGCGCTTCGAGCCGCGCGTGACCGCGCCGGCGAGGAGAACGACCACCATCAGCCCGAGCGTTCCGACGTAGATCTGCTTGCGGTAGCGCCGGTAGTACTCGGGATCGACGAAGACGGCGACGACGAGGCCCAACAGCCCGAGAGACGCGTAGACGCCCTGACGGACGACGTAGTAGTTCGCGTTGCCGCTGACGTCGTGGCGGGTGATGCCCGCGATCGCCCAGAGCCCGAAGGCCACGAGCGCGGCCGTGGCGGCGAGCAGGATCCAGTCGAGGCGCCGGACGACCGACGCCGCGGCTACCGCCTCTTCGCGCCGGCTTCGAAGGCCGCGCGCCCTGGTGTCGACGGCCTCAATCACTCTTCGTCGGCACTCCGACCTGGGTTGGATGCATCTTGAAGTACGCCTCGAAGACCTTGAGTGCTGCAGGCGCCGCGGCGGTGCCGCCGTGACCGCCGTTCTCGATCAGGGCGCAGACAGTGATCGTCGGCGCGTCTGCCGGCGCATACCCGCACCACCACGACTGATCGAGCTTCCCGGTGAAGCCGGGGATGCTCGCGCTCTTCTCGGCCGTGCCGGTCTTGCCGGCGATTGGAACCGGGAAACTGCCGAAGACGGCCGTCGAGGTCCCGCTGGGGCCGTGCGTCGCTTGCAGCAGGCCCTGGCGCACGACGTCGAGGTAGAGCGGGTCGAGCTTGACGATCGGCGCCGGCGGCGGGGCGAAGCTGTGCAGGACGCGGCCCGGCGCCTGCCTGTTGCTGACCTCCTCTACGTCGGCGGCGATGTGCGGCTGCACCAGCCGGCCGCCGTTTGCAATCAGCGCATAGAAGCGCGCCATCTGCAGCGGCGTCACCAGCAGGTCCTTCTGCCCGATCGCAAGCTGGATCGAATCTCCAGGCTTCCAGAGGCGGTCGACCTGCCATTGCTTCGGGTCGGTCTTCGGCGTGTACGTCGCTCTGCGCCACTCCGGCGTCGGCAGCAGCCCGGGTAGCTCGCCCGGAAGGTCAACTCCCGTCCCGCGACCGAAGCCGAAGCGCGCGGCCCACTCCTGGAACGGATGCCGGCGCGCGGCCGGAAGCTTGTAGAAGCGGTTGCCGAGCTCGTAGAAGTACGTGTCGCAGGACGCTTCGAGCGCGGTCGACATCGTCATCTGCTGGTTCACGAACAGGTCCCAGTTCTTGAAGGTGCCGCCGGGAATCACATTGCCCTGTTTGTCGTAGACGTGGTAGATCCCCGTGCAGGCGATTGGCTCCGTCGGCGTGACGAGGCGCTCCTCGAGCGCCGCGAGCGCGGTCACGGGCTTGAACGTCGAGCCGGCCGGATAGAGGCCGGCGATTGCACGATCGACGCCGGGGTAGTTGTCCTTGCGGGCGACGGTGGGGTTCAGGAGCGGCGCCAGCTTCGTCGGGTTGTGCGAGCTGAACACGCTCGGCTGGAACGTCGGGTTCGAGGCCATCGCGAGGATCGAGCCGTTGCGAGGATCGAGTGCGACGATCGCCCCTCCGTCGGCCGCCCAGCAGCCGACGCAGTTCGAGGCGTGCGCCGCCGCGATCCCGGCGCGGATCCCCTGCTCGGCCGCCCGCTGGAGGTTCATGTCGAGTGTCAGGCGCACCGCCTCCCCGGGCTGGGCGCTCTGCTCTGTGATCAGCCCGCTCCGGGGGCGCCCGAGGGCGTCGACACGCAGCTGGGCGAGCCCGTCCTTGCCGCGGAGGTAGGCGTCGTAGCGCGCCTCGATCCCACCCTGGCCGACCTTGTCGCTCAGCAGGTAGCCCTTGCCGCTGAGACGCGAGTACTGGGAGGGCGAGATCAGGCCCACAGTGCCGAGCGCCTGTGCGGCGAGCGACTGGTACGGGTAGTTGCGCAGGTACGTGGGCGCGAGATCGACGCCCGGGAACTCGCGCTCGCGCTCCTGCAGATACAGCGCCTGCTCCTGGTGGACGGATTCCTGGACTGTCACCGGGGTGGCGGGATCGCCGCCGCGCTTCTTGAGCTCCGTGACCATCTCCCTGACCGGCACGTTGATGATCTTCGAGAGGCGGCGCAGCTCGTTCAGCCGCGCGGACCACTTCTGAGGAAGATCGGCCGTCCAGAGCTGGACCGCGGTGGCCGCGCGGTTGTCCACGATCGTCCGACCCTCCCGGTCGAGCACCGGCCCTCGCGGAGCCTCGAGCGGGACCGAGCGAAGCTGATTGTTGACGGCCGCGTGCAGATACTGCGGCCCGGAGAGAACCTCCAGGGCCCAGAGCCTGAAGAAAAGCACGCCGAAGACGGCGATCGCGATGCCGCCCAGAATCGCGATCCGCAGCGCAATCTGAGGTGTCAGCCGGAACGGCTCGGCGACGCCGGGCGTCGGCGTCATGAACGTTCGCGGACCCGAGCCGTTGGTGGGAGGTCGCCGTCGCCGTCTAGGCCGGACCTCGGTGCTAGCCAAGCAGCTGCACCTCCTCGAGCCCGGTCGGCGGCGGGCGGAAGAGCCGGCGGCAAAGCGCGTAGACCGGCAGCGTCAGGATCAAGTTGAAGATCAGCTCGAAGGGGAACGCATCCAGGAGCACCCTCGACGCAGACGCCGGGTCGCCGAGCATGTAGTGGAGGATGAGCGCGCCGATCGAGTAGAGGAGCGTCACGACCGCAACGGAGACGAACGGCGCGTGCGTGCGGTCGCGGCCGGTGGTCTCGCCGTAGCGCCCGATCCAGTAGCCGGCGATCGTCAGCAGGAGCGAGGTGACGCCGAGGGTTTGCAGCGTCGCCGTGTCAACGACGAGGCCGGCGCCGAAGCCGGCGGCCGCGCCGAAGATCGTTCCGCGCAGGAGCGCGACCGATACGAGAGTCACGAGCACGAGGTCGGGCGCGCCGTAGAAGACGTCGATCTGCGACAGCAGCGTCACCTGGAGAATCGCGGCAACGAAGAGAACCGCGGCGCCTTTCGCGATGTCGGCAATCATCGGGTCTTCGGCGGGAACAACACGACCAGCGAGCTCAGCGTCTCGAAGTTGACGAACGGCTGCACCTGCACGTGTTTGTAGAGATCCACCTCGTTCTGGCCGACTGATGTGACCCTTCCAATCGGGATCCCGCGTGGATAGATCGAGGCGAGACCTCCCGCCTTCCAGCCTGCGGTGACCAGAAGGTCGCCGCTTTTCACCTTCTGGTCCTTGCCGACGTGATCGAAGCTGGCACCGGCCTTGACGACCCCCTTGGCACCCGTCTCCACGTCGACCCCCGAGACGGACGTCGTGTCGTCGGTCAGGAGCGCGACGAGGGATTGGTTGTGGGCGACCCGTACGACAGTGCCGACGAGGCCCTCACCGGTGACGACCGGGTCGAAGACTTGGATGCCGGAGGAAGAGCCGGCGCCGATCAGCACCTGCTGTTCGAAAGCAGACGGAGCCTGCGAAATGATCGAGGCCGTGACGTGTCCGAAGCCGCGCGGGTACTGGGGGCTGTTGATGAAATGGAGCTTCTTGCGCAGGTCGGCGTTCTCGCTGGCTGCGAAGGCGTTCTGCGACGCCTGTTGACGGAGCTGCTCGTTCTCAACGCGGAGCCGGTTGTTCTCGGACTTCGCGTGAACGAGCCCGGCGAAGTACCCGTACGCGTCCCGGAACGGCCGAGAGACGCGGTCGGCCGCAACCTCGAAGGGGCGCAGCACCGTCGCACCGGCGCTCTGAACCTGGTGCAGCCCGCCGCCTGCCGATTCACGGAAGTAGATCGTGATCAGCGCGATCGAGAGCAGGACAAGCACACCTGCCACGATCCGGCGCCTGACCGCGCTGGCTTTGCGTGACGAGTATGAAACCGGCCTCGAGCGCGGAACCCCCGCCCCCAAGACCGCCAGCCGTGCTGAGCGGTTGCGAGGCACGAAGCGTTTTAGTTTAGGGAAGGTTTCGGAGAGCCGTTAGCGAAAGTGTCTTGTTGGGCTCAGTACGGTCGGTGGTTGTTGCGGCGGGCCTTCGAGGCGCTGCGGTGGATCGCCTCGAACTCCTCGAGGCTGCGGCCAGAGCCGACCGCGACGCAGGTGAGCGGGCTTTCTGCGAGATGCACCGGCATTTGCGTCTCGTAACGCAACCGCTCGTCGAGTCCGTGGAGGAGCGCGCCGCCGCCGGCGAGGACGATGCCGCGGTCCATGATGTCGGCCGCAAGCTCGGGCGGGGTCTTGTCGAGCGTCGACTTGATCGCGTCGACGATCTGGGTGACGGGGCCGTCCAGAGCCCTGCGCACCTCTTCGGAGCTGAGGATCACCGTCTTGGGCAGGCCGGTGAGCATGTCGCGCCCTCGGACCTCGGCCTGAACCTCGTCTCGCAGGTCGAAGGCGGAGCCGACCTCGAGCTTGATCTCCTCTGCGGTCTGCTGGCCGACGAGCAGCTTGTACTCGGTCTTGATGTGATGGATGATCGCCTCGTCCATCTCGTCGCCGCCGACGCGCATGCTCTGGCTGACGACGATGCCGCCCAGCGAGATGATCGCGACCTCGGTGGTACCGCCGCCGATGTCGACGATCATGTTCCCGGTCGGCTCTGAGACGGGCAGCCCCGCCCCGATCGCGGCGGCCATCGGCTCCTCGATCAGGTAGGCCTGTCTCGCGCCGGCGGAGAGCGTCGCCTCCTCGACTGCACGCTTCTCGACGCCGGTGACGCCGCTCGGGACGCAGACGACGACCCGCGGGTGCGCGAATCGGTGCTGGTGCACCTTCTCGATGAAGTGGCGGAGCATCTGCTCGGTGACGTCGAAGTCGGCGATGACGCCGTCCTTCAGCGGCCGGATCGCGGAGATCGTGCCCGGCGTTCGGCCGAGCATCCGCTTGGCCTCGACGCCGACGGCGTGGACCTCGCCGGAGCGCTGGTCGATCGCGACGACGGAGGGCTCACTCAGCACGATGCCGCGGCCTCTCACGTAGACCAACGTATTTGCGGTGCCGAGGTCGACGGCCATGTCGCGGCCTCCGAACCCGGTCATGGAGGTAAAGATCCCCATTGCCCCGCGTCGAGTCTAGCTACCTGCTGGGGAAAAGTCGCTGCACGTCCCGTTGCGCCGCGTCGACCTCTTTGCGGACGAAGCAACCCGCGAGGTGGTCGTTGACGACGCCGACGGCCTGCATGGTCGAGTAGACCGTCGTCGGGCCGACGAAAGCGAAACCCTGCCGCTTGAGCTCCTTGGCGAGCTGCTTCGACTCGTCCGTGAGCGAAGCCATGTCCGCGTAGTCGCGCGGTGCCCGGCGCCGCGGCAGGCGAAAGCTCCAGACGAGCTCGGCAAGTGGCGTCTGGTCACGCATCGCGACGGTTGCCTGGGCGTTTTGGATGATCGCTTCGAGCTTGCGACGGTTGCGGATCACTCGTGTGTCCTTCAGCAGGCCCTCGATCTCCTTACGGCCGAACGCGGCGACCGCGTCCGGGGAGAAGTCGGCGAAGGCGTCCCTGATCCCGTCGCGCTTGCGCAGGATCAGCGCCCACGAGAGCCCGCTCTGCAGGCACTCGAGACAGAGCTTCTCGTAGAGGCCGCGCTCGTCGGTGACGGGCCGGCCCCACTCCCTGTCGTGGTAGTCGCGATACAGCTCGTCGGTCGATCCCCAGCGGCAGCGGGCCTTGCCGTCTTCGCCCTTGACGAGATCGCTCATCGGCCGCACGCGAGCGTTCGGGTCACCTCGGCATGACTGCTGATCCCTGTCGCGAGACGAGGCACTATGAAGTCGAACGGCTTTCCGTCACTCGGGACCGTGTACGCGTTCACGAAGCCGAGGTCGTTCGTCAATGGTACGACCGGCTGCAGATAGCTCGAAGCGCCGCACGAGATCGACGCCGTGTACACGACCCGCTCGCGGACGAGGGGAGCCTTCGGGAGCCGGAACCGCAGCTCGACTCGAGAGTTGTCGTAGGCGGACCCGGGCCTGCGCGGCCACTCGACGACGACGAGCTGCTTGCCCGGCGCCGGCCGCAGGGAGGGACCGGGAGCCAGCCGAATCGAGGACGCGTGCGTGCGGACGCTCAGCGAACGCTGCCGACCGCCCGACAGGTCATGGGCCGTCGCCTCGACATTCGACGCCTTGGCCGAGAGCTCCACGACCAAGGGACCGAGGCACTCGAGCTCATACGACGTTCCTTTCCCGGGGGCTCGAAGCCGCAGGTGCAGGCGCTGAGTTTGCGTCAGAAAGGCGGTCCCGGTCGCCTCGCGGACCTTGTAGACGGCCGAGAGCGTGCAGTCGTTCCGCACGATCTGCCCGCCGCGGCTCGTCGTACCGGCGATCCGATGGGGAGCCTGGACTGCTTCGAAGCGTTCCCAGACGACCATCGAGTCTCGCCCGGAGCCGCACCCGGCGGCCAGTGCCGCAAAGCCGCCGAGCAGGATCACGGCTCTAGCCAAAGCCATAGACACCGGGAAAACGCTCCGCAAGCAGGCGGACGAGGAGCGCCGTCGGCAGGCCGACGACGTTCAGGTAGTCGCCATCGATCCGCTCGACAAGCGCCGCGCCGAGGCCCTGGATCGCATAGCCGCCGGCACGCTCCCGCCACTCTTCGCTGACGACGTAGAGGCCGAGCTCGCGCGGCGTCAGCGCCCGAAACGACACGCGCGTCACCGCGTGGCGCAGCTCCTCCCACGCCGGCGTCAGCAGGCAGAGTCCGGAGACGACCTCGTGCGTCTGGCCGGAAAGCTCCTCCAGCATCGCTTCGGCCTCCCCTTCGTCACCTGGTTTGCCGTAGACGCAGCCGTCGAGCACGACTTCGGTGTCGACCCCGAGCACCGGCCGATTGCCGGCGATCCCAGCCACCGAACGCGCCTTGCCCTGCGCATGGCGCTCGACCTCCGCAATCGGATCCGCACTCAACAGCTCCTCGTCGTACTGCGGGACAACCGCCTCGAATGGAATCGCCAGCTGCTCCAGGATCGCGCGCCGCTGCGGCGATCGCGACGCGAGCAGGAGCGGCGGGGCGGGCGGCGCGCTCACCCGCGTTTACGGGCGTGCCAGAGTTCCTCGTCCGGCCAGCGCTTGGCCCACTCGGCCGGAACCGTGTCGTAGTACTCGTGGTCGACCGCGTCCTCGGGAGCGAACAACTCGCGGAAGTCGAGCAGCTCGAACCCATTCTCCCGCAGCAGGGCGAACATCTCGCTCGTGCTCGGGTGGAACTCGACGCCCGGGTCGTCGTCGAACCACTCCAGGCGATACAGCCCCCTCTGCGGGCGAACGAGCCGTTCGACCACCGGTCCCTCCTCTGGGACACAGAGCATCTGCAGCGTCGAGCCGCGGAAGAAGACCAGATCGCCGCCGGGCCGCAGCAGCCAGGCAGCCTCCGCGAGCCACAGCTTCGGGTCACACCAGATCGACGCGCCGTACTCGGAGAACACGACGTCGAACGACGAGGCGGGCAGGCTCGTTCGCTCGGCATTCTCCAGCAGGAACTCGAGTCCGAGGCCAAATTCCTCGTTCATCCGCTGCGCCGTCTCGAGCTGGGCAGGCGTAACGTCGACGCCGACGACGCGGCTCGCGCCGAGGCGCTTCAGCCAGGCGCCGAAGTACCCGGTGCCGCAACCGAGCTCGACGATCTCCTTGCCGGTTACCTCGGGCAGCCCCCGGACCTCGCTCTCGGGAAGGCTCCACTTGCCCCAGGTGATCTCGTGCTGCGCCCATGCCTCGCGAGCGCGGGCGTCCGTGTACTCCTCATTGGCCCTCGTCCAGCCCTCGCGGTTGACCGCGACGTAATCCGGCTCAGTCACCGAACCAGAGCGCGATCTCGCGCTGGGCGGACTCAGGCGAGTCCGAGCCGTGCACGAGGTTGTTCGGCATCGCCAGCGCGAGATCGCCGCGGATCGTCCCGGGGGCCGCATCCGTGGGATTCGTCGCGCCCATCGTCGTTCGGACGACCGAGATCGCCGACTCGCCCTCGAGCACGAGCGCGAGCGTCGGTGCCGAGGTGATGAACTCGACGAGCTCGCCGAAGAACGGCTTCTCCTTGTGCTCGGCGTAGTGCTTCTCCGCGAGCTCGCGATCAACAGTCAAGAGCTTTGCCGCGCGCAACTCGAGCCCGCGTTGCTCGAAACGCCCGAGGATCTCGCCGGCGAGCTTGCGCTCGACGGCGTCGGGCTTGATCAAAACGAGTGTGGACTCGGCGGCCAGAGCCGCAGAAGTCTACTCAGCGCCTCGTCGCTCTCTGCGTGGCCGCGACGGCTCGAGCCACTTGGTCTTGCCGAGTTGCGGCGGCGCCGTCTCGACCGGCGTCTCGCAGAACGGACAAACCTGCCACAGCGCCTCCAGCGGCGCCTTGCAGTTCACGCAGGCCTGCTTCAGCTTCGTCGTGCACACGGGGCAGATGAGGAACGTGGACTCGACCTGCGCCCGACAGACGGGACAGTGGAGGTTGCGGTTGGCGAGCCGGTCCTCCATCGCCCGGATCTCGAGCTCTCGCTCCCGCACCTCTTCGAGATATTCGGGCGGCCGCAGCAGGAGGTAGACGAGCGCGCCGATGAACGGCGGCACCAGCCCGATCAAGGTCGCCATCGCAACGAGCCACGGATCCTCGATCCGCCGCCGCGCATCCTTGTAGACCCAAACCGCCACGGCCAGCCAGAAGACCGCGACGAAGAGGATGGCGAGGTTGCGGACGATCGTCCAAGTGCCGGTGCTGAAGAAATCGAAGGCGCCGCTGGCGGTGAGCTGGTTGTGGATCACGTTCACGCCCCGATCAGAGAAGGAGCTTGCCGACGAGATAGCCGGCGCCGAACGCGAGCCCCACGACCATCACGATCACGATCAGGGCGACCGCGAACACGCTCAGCCTCTCGCCGAACCCAGTCATCGTACGGTTTCCAGCCGACCGAAGAGGTCTCGGAGGAGATAGAGCGATCCGGTGACGAGCACGCCGCCACCGGGTCGAGCGCGCTCCAGGGCGCGGGCGAGTGCAGTTGTGGCATCTGGAACCGATTCGACGTCGGCGAAAAACTCCCTCGCGAGCTGCGCCAGCTCATCTGCTGCAAGTGTCCGTTCGGTTTCCGTCTCGGTGGCGACGAAACTGCTTCCAACGCGGGCGAGCGTTTCGACCATCGAGCGTGCGTTCTTGTCGGCGAGGATCGCGGCGCAGATCACGTAATCGTCGCGCGGCAGGCGGGCGACGAGCCACTCGACGCCCGCCGGGTTGTGCGCGCCCGCGAACACGTTCTCGCCCGAGAACTCCAGCCGGCCGGGGAGGCCGGCCTCGACCTCGCCCCCGAGCTCTCGGCCGAGGAACGCCTCGGCCGCGGCACGGCCGACATCGTCCGCGTGGACGATCTGCGCGGCACCGAGTTCTCGTGCGAGCTCCTCCCATTCGGGCTCGCCGAGGACGACGGTCGCTCCGGCTGTGACGACCGCCAGCTTCTCCCTCGCGATCTGCTCGCGGGTGTCGCCGAGCACGTCGGTGTGATCGAGCGAGACGTTCGTGACCACCACGATGCGGGCGTCGAGCACATTGGTGGCGTCGAGACGGCCGCCGAGGCCCGCCTCGACAACGGCGATGTCGACCCCGGCAGCTGCGAATTCGGCGAGCGCCGCGGCGGTCAGCGTCTCGAACTGCGTGGCGCCGATCCGCTCCGCGGCCGCGCGCACGCGGCCGACCGCCATCTCGAAGTCGACATCTTCCTCGCCGACCTGGATCCGCTCGCTCCAATCCGAGACATGCGGCGAGGTGTAGGCGCCAACTGCGAGACCTTCTCGCGCCAGGAAGGCCGCTGCCCGTCGCGTCGCCGTCGACTTTCCGTTCGTGCCGACCACGTGGATCGCCGGGTAGGCGCGCTGCGGCTCGCCGAGCTCGGTCAGCAGCGCGCGCATCCGTCCCAGGCCGAACTCTTCAGGCCAGGGCGAAAGCGATGCGATCCAATCAGTTTGAGAGTGCATCGAGCTCGCGCCGATACTTGGCGAGCTTCTCGCGCTCGGCCTCCACGACGTCGGGCGCGGCGTTCTCGACGAAGCGTTCATTCGCGAGCATCTTCTCCGCCCGTTCGACCTCCTTGCGCAGTCGATCGATCTCGGCCGAGGCGTTCCCACCGTCGACCTTCGCCCGCTCCGGCTTGACGACGGCGGCGAAGATCCGTTCCTTCTCGCCGGCAAGGGGCGTTAGCACGCCGCTCCGGCGGAACCGTTCGGCGGCCTCCTGAACGTCCTGCAGCGCTCCCGCCTCCGCGTCGTCGCCCGCCTCCGGCCAGGGAGCGACGATCAGGCGCGTCTCTCGACCTGGCAGGTTCGACCAGATCTCCTCGGTCACGTGCGGCATCGCCGGATGCAGCAGCTTGAGGAGCCGCTCGAGCGCCGCGCCCGCGGTCGCGAGCGCATCCGCGTCGCCCTCGTAGAGCCGCGGCTTGATCGCCTCGAGGTACCAGTCGCAGAAGTCGTCAAAGGTGAGGTGGTAGAGCTCCTGCACCAGATGTGAGAAGTCGAACGCTTCCAGGTTCGCCTCGACTGCTCGCTGGGTCTGAGAGAGGCGAGCGAGAATCCACCGCTCCTCGAGCGACGACGGGCGCTGCTCGATCTCGGTCACGCCAGCCTGGAGCAGGAGCCGGCTTGCGTTCCAGAGCTTGTTCGCGAGCTTCCGGCCCTCCAGGATCGCACCCTCGGAGAACGCCACGTCCTGGGAGGACGCCATCTTCATCAGGCCGTAGCGCGTCGCATCGGCGCCGTGCGCCTCGATGTTCGCCATCGGGTTCATCCCGGTGCCGAGGCTCTTCGACATCCGTCCGCCGGCGGGGGCATGGAGCAGCGAGTGGATGACGACGTCCCTGAACGGCACCTCGCCCATCAGCTCGAGACCGGAGAAGATCATTCGGTTCTCCCAGAGGCGGATGATGTCCCGCGCCGTCGTGTTCAGGTCGCCCGGATAGAAGGTGCGCAGATCGGGCGTGTCGTCCGGCCAGCCCAAAGTCGCGAACGGCCACAGGGCCGACGAGAACCAGGTGTCGAGGACGTCCTCGCTCCGAGTCAGTTCGCGCGAGCCGCACTCGGCGCACGCTTCAGGCTTGGTCTCCTGCACGGTCACGTGGCCGTCCGGGCACTCCCACAGCGGCAGCTGATGCCCCCACCAGATCTGCCGCGAGATGTTCCAGTCGGGCGCCTCCTCGAGCGAGGCGATCGCGAACCGGTGTTGAGACTCGGGATGGAATCGCACCCGTCCCTCGCGCAGCGCCTCGAGCGCCGGCTGCTTCAGATCGCCCATCGCGCACCACCACTGCATCGAGATGCGCGGCTCGATTCGGGACTTGCAGCGGTCGCAGAGCGCGACCGTGTGCCGGTACGACTCGCGCTTCTCGAGCTGGTCGTGCTCGCGGAGCCACTCGAGGACCCGCTCCTCCGCATCCTCCTGGGTCAGGCCGGCCAGCTCACCTGCCTCGTCGTTCATCCGCCCGTCGGGACCGATCACGGTCAGCTCCGGAAGGCCGTGGTCGCGGCCGATCTCGTAGTCCTTCGCGTCGTGTCCGGGGGTGATCTTCAGCGCGCCTGTCCCGAAGTCCATCTCCACCCGCTCGTCGGCGA
>Ga0307296_10000804_pt1 | contig 15410 bp, 16 predicted proteins | sample ER_DNA_153_FD_194467 | JGI IMG/M metagenome (GOLD analysis project Ga0307296, IMG submission 194467) | Bulk soil microbial communities from the East River watershed near Crested Butte, Colorado, United States - ER_DNA_153 | ecosystem: Environmental > Terrestrial > Soil > Floodplain | place... | reverse complement strand
ACTCGGTGTAGGAGGGGGCCTTGACCTTGGCCGGGTAGCGGCCGGTCAGCATGGCCGGCATCGCCCAGGGGGTGAACCCGGACACCCCGGTGGCGTTGCGGTACCAGGTGGACTGGCCGGCCAGCTCGGCGAAGTTGGGGTAGACCCGCTTGTCGATCTGGCCCTTGGAGTCCAGCAGGGACTTGAGCGGGAACTCGTCGAAAAAGATCATCACCACCGGCGGCTGCTTGCCGGCGGCGGTGGCCGCCGGGGTCTGGCCGGTGGAGGCCTCGGTCCGCGCCGGCAGCACCAGCTTGGAGGTTGGCGAGATCAGCAGGAAGACCAGGGCGAACACCAGCGGCGCGGGGGCCAGGTAGCGCAGCCACAGCCGCAGCCACGACGTCCTGGCGTACAGCGCGCCCGCGGCCACGCCGGCGACCAGGGCGATCGCCACCACCTGGGGGCCGCGCAGGTCGGTCAGCTTCTTGGCCACCTGGATGGCCAGCAGGCTGAACAGCCCGGCGACGGCGGCCAGGTGCACAAGGCGCCTGACCGTCTCCGAGACGATCCCCACCGCGACCTCGAAGCCCCAGATGAACAGGGCCGGCAGCAGCGTCACCCCGAGGACCAGGGCCACGATGTCGAGCCGGTCGGCCCGGCGGAACAGGAAGAAGTCGGGGCTCTTGCCGGTGACGTCGAGCAGCGGCTGGGCGATGGCGAAGCCGCTCAGCACGAACACCTCGACCAGCGCCCACAGGTGCAGGCGGTCGAGCCAGCGCCGGCGCTGGTCGTCAGTCTCCCCGGGCGCCGGTCCCGCCTTCGCCTCGTCGATGTCGCTGGTCACCAGCCGGTCCCCTCAGCTCACCGTGAGCGGCCGGAGTCGAACCTTGCCGCCCGAGTCGTCGATCACGAACAGCTCCAGCTTGTTGGCCCCCGCCTTGAACAGGGTGTCAAGGGCGACGGCGGAGAACTTGTCCGGCGGCCCCTTCGGCTGGCTGCCCTGGGCGTCGCGCTCCTCCCGGAACGTCTCCGACACCCCGGCGACCACCCCGTTGAGGGCCACCGCCACCGCCGGCCGCGACGCGACGCCCGCGGCCAGGCTGACCTGCCCGCTGACCTGGGCCGGGACCAGGCCGCTCTTCAGGTCGACCTTGCCGTACTCGGCCAGCTTCTCGACCTTGGCGCTGCCCGCGCTCGCCGCCTCGACCCCGACCTGGCTGGTGCGCTGGCCGACCAGGTCGCCGTGGGGGCCGAACTGGAACCAGCCCTTGTAGCCGTTGTCCGGCTCGGTCATCCGGTCGGTGACGCCGGCCAGCGCCTTGGCCTGGTTCGGCGGGCCGGGGAAGACCTGGCGCTCGCCGGGTTTGGAGAAGAACCATTTCTCGGAGCGGGTCCGTGGCTCCTCGGCCCCGGCCTGGGAGACCCCGTCCATCTCCGACGGCACCTTGATGCCGAGCATGTCGGCCACCGTCGGGACCAGGTCGACGTGCTCCCAGTTGCGCTCGCTGACCTGGCCCTCGGCCTGGCCGGGCGCCTTGATGAACAGCGGCACCCACAGGACCTGGTCGACGTTGCCCTCGGTGGCCACACGGCGGCCGAACTCGTTCGGCTTGAAGCTCATGCCGTGGTCGGCGGTGACCACGAACAGGGTCTTGTCGTACATGCCCTGCTCATGGAGCCGCCGCATGACCTGGCCGATCAGCCGGTCGGTCTCGCCGACCTGCATCAGGTGGCGCTGGCGCGACAGCTGGGGCGGCCAGGGCTCGGAGGTCCAGCCGTTGGCGTTGCGGCCGTCGCCCCTGTCGGTGTACTTGCGCCCGTCGGGCAGGTAGTGCCAGGGCTGGTGGGGGAGCAGGATGTGCAGGAAGTAGAAGGTCGGCTTGTCGGTGCCCTGGATCGACTGCACGAAGTCGTAGTACTGGCGGGGCTCGTTGCCCTGCTCGATCTCCTTCAGGATGGGCGAGTCGCCCGGCTTGACGGCCGGCTTGGCCTCGGCCTCGGGGTCGGCGGTGAGCCAGGCCCCGGTCGGGTTCTCGTCGACGTCGCGGGGCCAGACGATCCGCTTGAAGACCCGGGCCGAGTCGCGCAGGGTCGTCTTCAGGCCGGCCCCCGACGGGGCCGAGTCCCTGGTCGCCTTGCACACCTCGGCCGGGCACAGCTGGGTCACGACCTGGAACTGCTCGACGTCATAGGACTTCCCGAGCAGGGTGAACAGGTTGTCGGGGTACTGGGCGGCCGTCGGGGAGGCCTCCACCTCGGCCTTGCTCGGGTAGCGGCCCGACAGCAAGGCCGGCACTGCCCACTGGGTCAGCCCGGACACCGCGGTGGCGTTGCGGTACCAGGTGGACTGGCCGGCCAGCTTGGCGAAGTTCGGGTACAGGCGGGCGTCGACCTGCCCCTTGGAGTCCAGCAGGGAGGTCAGCGGGAACTCGTCCAGCAGGAGCATCACCACCGGGTGCTCCGGGTTGATGCGCACGCCGGGGGAGTTGGCGTCGACGGTGCCGCCCGGCTGGGGCAGCACCAGCTTGGACACCGGCGACACGAGCAGGAACACCAGGGCGAAGACCAGCGGCGCCGGGGCCAGGTAGCGCAGCCACAGCTTGAGGCCGTCCCAGTTGGCGTACAGCAGCCCACCGGCCAGCCCGCCGATCACGCCGATGGCGATCAGCCCGGCCCCGCGGACCGAGGTCAGGTTCTTGCCGACCTCGAGGGCGAGCACCGCCAGCAGGCCGCTGACCATCAGCAGGTGCACCAGCCGGCGGGCCCGCTCGCCGGCCAGGCCGGCGACCTGCTCGGCCAGCCACAGGCCGAGCGCCGGGAGCACGGTCACGGCCAGGACCAGGATCAGGATCTTCGGTCCGGCCGGCCCGCCGGAACAGGAAGAAGTCCGGCGCCTTGCCGAGGACGTCGAGGGTCGGCTGGGCGACCACGAACCCGACCAGCGCGAACAGCTCGAAGAAGGCCCAGAGCCGCTCGCGGCGGGCAGCGGGCCGCCCTTCCTGCTCCATGGGGGCCGGCTAGGCCTTGTCGCTCTGGCGGCCGCGGAACGGGGCGGTGATCCGCCGCCAGCCGAGCTTGAAGAACACCGCCGCGCCGGCGGCGCCGGCGACGACCGCCTGCACGATCATGCTGCCGGAGGCGGCATCGAGGTAAGCCAGGTCCTTCACGTTCGATCTCCTTGCAAAGCGGGCGCATCCCAGGTTCGGGTGCAGTACGGTCGGGGGATTCCGTGGGCCCGTCGACGGGATGTCACGGTCAAGCAGAGGACGATATCACGAGAAAACCAGGTGTGCGCCGCGGGCGTTTCGAGTACAACGGACCCATGGGCATTGACATCCGGCCGATCACGCCCGAGCAGGGCGACCAGTTCTCCTCGGTCATGGCGGTCGCCTTCGGCGAGACCTTCACCGCCGAGGAGCTGGCCGACCACGACCGCTGGTTCGAGTACGACCGCAGCATGGCCGCCTTCGACGGCGACCGGATCGTCGGCACCGGTGGGGCCTTCTCGATGGACCTGACCCTGCCCGGGCTCACCACCATCCCGATCGGCGGCCTGACCGCCATCGCGGTGCTCCCGACCTACCGCCGGCGGGGGATCCTGCGGTCGATGATCGCCTACCACTTCGCCGAGTGCGAAGGCCGGGGCGAGCTGGTCTCGGGCCTCGGGGCATCCGAGTCGGTCATCTACGGCCGCTTTGGCTACGGCCTGGCCACCACCTTCGCCGACTACGAGATCGACCCAAGGCGGGCCCAGTTCCTGCGCCAGCCGGCCGGCCGTGGGCGCCTGCGCCTGCTCGAGCCGGAGGAGACGGCCAAGATCGTGCCGCCGCTGTACGACCGCTACCGGCGCGGCCAGCCGGGCGAGCTGTCCCGGCCCCAGGTCTGGTGGGACGTCTACGCCCGCGACCCCGAGTGGACCCGGCAGGGGGCCAGCCGCCACTACGACGTGGTCTACGAATCGGACCCCGGCCGGGTCGACGGCTGGGTCAGCTACCGGGTCGAGAACCGCTGGCCCAACGGCCTGGCCGCCAACATCCTCAAGGTGCGGATGCTGGTCGGGCTCAGCCCGGAGGCCGAGGCCGCCCTCTGGCGCTACCTGCTGGACATGGACCTGGCCGGCACCGTGAAGCTGACCGACCGGCCGGTCGACGACCCGATCCGCTGGCGGCTGGCCGACCCCAGACGGCTGCGCATCACCGACATGGGCGACCAGCTCTGGCTGCGGCTGCTCGACCTCCGGGGCGCGCTCGCGGCCCGGCGCTACGCGGTCGACGGCGACCTGGTCCTGGAGGTCACCGACGCCCTGCGCCCCCGCAACCAGGGCCGCTTCCGCCTCGAGGGCGGCCCCGACGGCGCCACCTGCGAGCCGACCACGGCCAGCCCCGACCTGGGCCTCGACATCGCCGACCTCGGCGCCGCCTACCTCGGCGGCGCCAGCGTCGCCTCCCTGGCCAGAGCCGAACGTGTCACCGAGCTCACCCCCGGCGCCCTCCTGCGGGCCGACCGCATGTTCGCCGCCTCGCCGCCGCCGGTCTGCACCACGCATTTCTGACCGGCGTTCCGTACCATCGGGCGGTTGACCGCCCGAACCAGGTGGTGCCCGTCAGTCAGATCGAGTCGCCGGCGCGCCCATCGCCCCCGGTCCGCGCCCGGGCCGCTGGGCTGCTCGACGCACGGCTGTTGCTGCTGCTCGCGCTGGTGGCCTGGGGCAGCCGCGGCCTGCTTGCCCAGCTGCTGGACGGCCCGGCGGTGGCGACCTGGTCGACGATCTTCGTCTCCATCACCATCCAGGCGCTGCCCTTCCTGGTGCTCGGGGTGCTGCTGAGCGGGGCCCTGGCCGCCCTGGTCCGGCCGGGCTGGCTGGCCAAGGCGCTCCCGCGCAACGACCTGCTGGCCGTGCCCGCGGCCAGCCTGGCCGGGGTGGCCCTGCCCGGCTGCGAGTGCGCCTCGGTGCCGATCGCGGCCCGGCTGCGGGCCGGCGGGGTCCGCTCGGCCGCGGCCATGGCCTTCATGCTGGCCGCCCCGGCCATCAACCCGGTGGTGCTGGTGTCGACGGCGGTCGCCTTCCCGGGCCGGCCAGAGATGGTGGCGGCCCGGTTCCTGGGCTCCCTGCTGACCTCGGTCGTGGTCGGCCTGGTGTGGAGCCGCGTCGGCCGTGAGGCCTGGATCGACCGCGTCCGCCCCCGCCCGGCCGACGGCGACAGCCGCTGGGCGGCGTTCGCGGCCACCGCCAGAGAGGACTTCCTCCAGGCCGGCGGCTGGCTGGTCGTCGGGGCCATGGCCGCGGCCTCTCTCCAGACCCTGGTGCCGCGCGGCCTGCTGGACGCCGTGGCCGGCAACCACCTGCTGGCCGTGGTCGGCCTCGGCCTGCTCGCCGTGGCCCTTGCGGTCTGCTCGGAGGCCGACGCCTTTGTCGCGGCCAGCCTGCGCCAGTTCCCACTCGACGCCCGGCTGGTGTTCCTGGTCGTCGGCCCGGCCGTTGACGTGAAGCTGATCGCGCTCCAGGCCGGGGTGTTCGGCCGACGGTTCGCGCTCCGCTTCGCCCCGCTGACCTTCGGGGTCGCGGTCGTCTGCGCCGTGGTGGTCGGGCGGTGGCTGCTGTGAACGACCGCCGGACCCAGGCGGCGATGCTGGCCCTGGTGGGGGTGACCGCCATGTGGCTCGGGCTCACCGACGCCGCCCTGTCCTATGTCCGCGGGTCCCTACGCCCGGCCCTGGTCGCCAGCGGGGTCGCCCTGCTGGTCCTGGCCGCGGCCGCGCTGGCCCGCCGTGGGCCCGGGCCGGGCGGCCACGGGCACGACCACGGCGCCCCGCGCAGTGGCTGGCTGCTGGCCCTGCCGGTGCTGGTGCTGCTGCTGGTGACGCCGCCGGCCCTGGGCTCGTTCGCGGCCACCCGGCAGGCGGGCTCAGCCGCCGCGGCCGCCGGCGACCCCGGCGGGGTCTTCCCGCCTCTGCCCGAGCCGGTTGGCGGGGCGGTCCCGCTCCCGGTCAGCGAGTTCGTGACCAGGGCCCTGTACGACAAGGACCGCACGCTGGCCGGCTCCCGGGTCCGGCTGCTCGGCTTCGCCGCGCCCGCCGAGGACGGCGGCTACCTGCTGACCCGCTTCAACCTGTTCTGCTGCGCCGCCGACGGGCAGGCCTACCAGCTGAAGGTTCGCGGCGACGGGGCCCGGCGCCAGCCCGACCAGTGGCTGGTGGTCGAGGGCCGCTGGCGGCCCCAGCGGGTCTACAGCGGGATCGCGCCCTCAGGAGTGCTCCCGGTGCTGGTGGCCGACTCGGTCACCCCGGTCCAGCGTCCGGCCGATCCCTACGAGCACAACCTCTACGGCCTCTAGGGCGCCGATCGGGCCGTGTTGCAACGTCTTGCAACTGCATTGCTAGACTTTCTCCATGGGCAGCAGTGGGAACGGCACCGGGGACGCGGTCGAGCTGCTGCGCGCGCAGGGGATGCGGATGACCCCCCAGCGGCTGGCCATCGTCGACGAGATCATGTCGACCTCGGGCTACGTCATCCCGACCACGGTGATCGAGCGGGTGCAGGCCCGCGTCCCCGGGGTCAGCCCATCGACCGTGTACCGCACCTTGGAGCGGCTCGAGCAGGTCGGGGTCCTGACCCACGTCCACCTCGAGTCGGGGGTCGGCTACCACCGCCTGGAGGAGGTCCAGCACGCCCACCTGACCTGCTCGCGCTGCGGCGCCGCCCTCGAGCTGCCGCGCAGCTCCCTGCGCAGCCTGGAGCGGCTGATCGAGCGCGACCACGGGTTCCGGCCCGACTTCACCCACCACGCCATCGCCGGGGTCTGCGCCGACTGCCACCGGGCGGCCGAGCGGCCGGCCTGACCTCGGCCGGGCTCAGCAGCGGGCCTGGCACTCGGGGACCTCGGCGCCGGCGGCCTTCCTGGCCGCCCGCACCGCTCTGACCGGGGACAGGTTGCCGCCGTCGCGCCAGGAGTCCAGGTAGCGCTGGGGCGGGACCGTGCCCCGGCGCACCCACCAGATGCCCGGCCGGGTCGGCCAGGAGATGCCGAAGTGCAGGTGGACCGGGGTGATGCTGGCCGAGCCGGAGTTGCCGACCCGGCCGAGCAGCCGCCCAGCCCGGACGGTGACCCCCGGGGCGATCCCAGGGGCGACGGCCTCCAGGTGGGAGCCGTAGTAGCGGACGCCGTCCACCCCGACCAGTGACACCGAGCGGCCGCCCCGGTCGGCCCCCCGGTCGCTGGCCTGGCGCCAGGTGTCGGTCCGGGTGACCTCGTCGACCCGGCCGGCCACCGGGGCCACGAAGGCGCAGCCGCGGCCGGTGAACATGTCCGCCGCCGGGTAGCCGCTGTGCTGGCCGTAGGTGGCCCGGCAGCCGGCCACCGGGTAGCGGTACCGCACCGGCGCTGGCGCCGCCGTCGTGCTGGGCTCGGCCGGGGCCGAGGTGGTCGACGGGGCGGCGGTGGTGGCCGGGGGTGCGGTGGCGCCGGCGGCCTGGGGGTCGTCCGATCCCGAGCAGCCGGCGGCCGCCAGGGCGAGAAGCAGGGCCAGCAGCAGCGACCTTGCCGGCCGTCGACGGCGGTTCATGGGAGGGACGCTATGCCCGGGTGGGCGGGGCCGCCAACCAGCCGTTGCGCTTGTCGGGGGTCGGCCTTACAGTTGCAAGCTGACTATAGATGCAACCAGGTCGCAACTGGTGCCGGCCGGAAAGGGAGGGCACGTGCACATTCCCGACGGCTTCATCAACGCCCCAACGTCGCTGGCCGCCGGGGCGGTGGCCGCCGGTGGGGTCGGGGTCAGCCTGCGCCGCGCCGCCCAAACGCTCCAGGAGCGCCAGGCGCCCCTGGCCGGGCTGGTCGCCGCCTACATCTTCGCCGTGCAGATGCTCAACTTCCCGGTGGCCGCCGGGACCAGCGGGCACCTGCTCGGCGGCGCCCTGGCGGCCGTCCTGGTCGGCCCATGGGCGGGGGCGCTGTGCGTCTCCGTGGTCCTGCTCGTCCAGGGCCTGCTGTTCGCCGACGGCGGCCTCAGCGCCCTCGGTCTCAACATCATCAACATGGCCCTGGTCACCGCCTGGGGCGGCTACGCGGTCTTCCTGCTGCTGCGCCGGGCGATGCCGGCGATCAAGACCTCGGTGACCGTCTCGGCCGGCATCGCCGCCGGGATCTCGGTGGTGCTGGCATCGCTCGCGTTCGTGGTCGAGTACGCCATCGGGGGGAGCGGCGGCGCCTCGGTCGGGACGGTGTTCGCGGCCATGGTGGGCGTCCACACGCTGATCGGCATCGGCGAGGGGATCATCACCGCCCTCACCGTCGGCGTCGTCCTCGGTGTCCGCCCCGACCTCGTCTACGGGGCCGCCGACCTCCAGGCGCCGCTGGTCCTCGGCCCGAAGCCGGCCGAGACGGCGAGGAAGGCGAGCTGACCCGTGCGCTCCTCCAACCTCCGCCTGTTCATCGCCGGCGGGCTGCTGGTCGCCATCGGGCTGGCCATGCTGGTCAGCGGGTTCGCGTCCGGCTCGCCGGACGGGCTCAACAAGGTCGCCGAGGACCACGGCTTCGCCGCCAACGCCAGGCAGCACCTGTTCGAGAACGGGCCGCTGGCCGGGTACGCGGTCAAGGGCGTCAACGGCGACCGCCTGAGCACCGGCATCTCCGGGCTCATCGGCGTGCTGGTCACCTTCGGCATCGGGCTGGCGCTGTTCGCCCTCCTCCGGGCCATGCGCTCCGGCGGCCACGACCGGTCCGAGCCGACCCGGGCGCCCTGACCCGTGGGGGCCGGCCACGCCCACCCGCTCTACCTGCCGGGGACGAGCCCGCTGCACCGTGCCCCGCCCCAGTGCAAGATCGCCGCCAGCCTGCTGTTCGTCCTCGCCGTCGTGGCCACCCCCCGCGAGGCCTTCTGGGCCTTCGGGCTGTACGCCGTGGCCCTGGCCGGGGTGGCCACGGTCGGCCGGGTGCCGCTCACCTTCCTGGCCAGGCGCCTGGTCATCGAGCTGCCGTTCCTGCTGTTCGCGGTGTTCCTGCCCTTCGTCGGCCAGGGCGAACGGGTCGAGGTCCTCGGGGTGCAGATGGCCGTCGGGGGGCTGTGGGGAGCGTGGAACATCGTCGCCAAGGGAACCCTTGGGGTGGCCGCATCGGCGATCGTCGCCGCCACCACCCCGGTGGCCGAGCTGTTGCGAGGCCTTGAGCGCCTGCGGCTGCCCAAGCTGCTCGTCACGATCGCCGGGTTCATGGTCCGCTACGCCGACGTGATCGCCGACGAGGTCAGACGGATGCGGATCGCCCGAATCTCCCGAGGCCACGACCCCCGCTGGATCTGGCAGGCCCGGGCGGTGGCGGCCTCGGCCGGGACGCTGTTCATCCGCTCCTACGAGCGGGGCGAGCGGGTCTACCTGGCCATGGTGTCGCGCGGCTACGCCGGGGCGATGCCGGTGCTCGAGGACCTGGGCGCGACCCGGGCCCAGTGGCTGGCCGCCCTCTGCCTGCCGGCGATGGCCGCCCTGGTCGCCGCCACCGCCTGGGGGGTCCGCCCATGACGCCGGCGCTCGAGGTCGAGGGCGTGGCCTTCGCCTACCCGGACGGGCACCAGGCGCTGTTCGGTGTCAGCTTCGCCATCCAGCGGGGCGAGCGGGTGGCCCTGCTCGGGCCCAACGGGGCCGGCAAGACCACCCTGGTCCTCCAGTGCAACGGGGTGCTCCTGCCGGGCGCTGGGCGGGTCGTGGTGACCGGGCTGCCGGTGGCCACCGAGCACCTCAAGGAGATCAGGCGCCGGGTCGGGATCGTCTTCCAGGACCCCGACGACCAGCTGTTCATGCCGACGGTGGCCGAGGACGTGGCCTTCGGGCCGGCCAACCTGGGCCTGCGCGGGGCCGAGCTCGAGACCAGGGTCAAGGCCGCCCTGGCCGCGGTGGGCATGGAGGAGCACGCCGGCCGGCCGCCCCACCACCTGTCGTTCGGGCAGCGGCGGCGGGTGGCGGTGGCCACCGTGCTGGCCATGGAGCCGGACATCCTGATCCTGGACGAGCCCTCGTCCAACCTGGACCCGGCCAGCCGCCGCGAGCTGGCCGAGATCGTGACCGGCCTCGACGTCACCATCCTGATGGTCACCCACGACCTGCCGTACGCCCTCCAGCTCTGCCCGCGGGCCCTGGTCATGAACGGGGGCGCGATCACCGCCGACGGGCCGACGGCCGAGCTGCTGGCCGACGCCGAGCTGCTGGCCGCCAACCGCCTCGAGCTGCCCTTCGGGTTTGACCCGGCGGCCCTGCGCGCCCGCTGACCGGGCGGGCGGCGCAGATCCCGGCACCTTCGCCCGGCCGCGTATGCTTTGCCGATGGAGTTGCGTGGTCTGGCCCTTCGGCTCCCGCTGGCCGGCGCGGCCGTCGCCGGGGCGGTGGTCGGGCACGGGCTCGCCTACGGCCTGGCCGTTCCCGAGCCCGGCCGCCGGCTGGCCGTGCTGGCCGGCAGCGGCCACGCCTACTGGTCGGCGGCGATCGCCGCCGCCATCGTGCTCGGCCTGGCGTCGCTCGGGGCCACCCTCGCCCGCAGCTTCCGGGCCGGCCTGCGCCCAGGGGGCCGGCCGTCCGCCGAGCCGCTCGGGCGCCTGATCGCGCGCCTTGCTCTGCTCCAGGTCACCATCTACCTGGTCCAGGAGCTGATCGAGCGGGCGGCGGCCGGGGTCCCGCTGGGCGGCCCGGTGAACGGCCGCCTGCTCCTCACCGGCATCGCCGTCCAGCTGCTGGTCGCGGGCGCCCTGGCCCTCGGCCTGGCCTGGGCCGGGCGGGTCGCCGAGGTCGCCGGCCGCGCCCTGCGCCGCCGGCGGCTGCAGTGGGCCGACCACCGCCCAGCCCGCCTCCGCCCCACCGGCTGGGTCCGCCCGGCCATCCTCCTCGCCGCCGGGCTGGGCGGCCGGGCACCGCCCTCGCATTGGGCTCGCTGAGGGGCACGTAGGAGACTGCACCATCGCGGTCCCTGATCCATTTGGGGGAGCCCACTTCCCCAGTCGCCCCCCAGGAGCGCCACTGCCATGGATCGGCGTGTGCCAGAGGTTGTGGAGGACATCATGAGCAGGAGAACCGCCGCCGCCGCGGCCGTCGTGGCCGTGCTGCTGGTCCCGCTGCTGGGCGTGCCAGCCTCGGCCCACGGCGAGCACAAGGTCGCCAACTACACCCTCGAGGTCGGCTTCGGCACCGAGCCGGGCTATGCCGGCGTGACCAACAGCGTCCAGGTGATGATCAGCAACAACGGCAAACCCGTGACCGATGCCAAGGGCCTCAAGGTCGCCGTCAGCACCGGCGACGCCGAGCCCAGGCAGATGGCGCTGGAGCCGTACTTCGGCGACGACTTCGGCGAGCCGGGCGACTACCGCGCCTTCTTCATCCCGACCGCGCCCGGCGCCTACACCTTCAAGCTCACCGGCTCGCTCGGCGGCAGGAAGATCGACCAGAGCTACACCTCGGGCAAGGACGGCTTCGACGAGATCGTCGACCCGTCCGAGGCCCAGTACCCCGCCCCCGAGCCGACCGGCTCGCAGCTGACCACCCGGCTGGACCGTGAGACGGACCGCATCAACGCCGTCCTGGCCGCCGACCGCGAGGCGGCCGACAACGAGCTCGCCAGCGCCCGCCGGACGGCGACGATCGGCCTGGCCGTCGGCGCCCTCGGCCTGCTGGCCGCGATCGCGGTCGGCGTGCTGGCCCTACGACGGAGGAGCTGACGGCAGTGCGCCCGATCGAGGGGCTCCCCGCCGGCTGGTGGCTGGGCCGGGGGTTCGTGGCCGCCCGGTGGTTGCGCCGGGCTGGGCTGGCCGCCGTCCTGGCTGTGGTGTGGCTGGTAGCCGCGGGGATGCCGGCGGGCGCCCACGCGCTGCTGCGCGAGTCCGACCCGGCGGCCGGGGCGTCGCTCGACCAGGCGCCCCGCCGGGTCGTCCTCACCTTCACCGAGCGGCCCGAGCCCGGCCTCTCCAGCATCCAGGTGCTCGACACCGGCGGCCAGCCGCTCCAGCGAGGCGACGGCGCCCCGGTCGAGGGGGAGCCGCTGCAGTTCGCGGTCGGCCTGGGCGACCTGGCCGACGGTACCTACACCGTCAGCTGGCGGGTCGTCTCCAAGGACGACGGCCACGTCACCGCCGGCTCGTTCGCCTTCGGGGTCGGGGTCCCCGCCCCGACGGCCACGCCTCAGGCCCAGGCGGCCCCCCAGGGCGCGACCCAGACCCCGTCGGCCGCGGCCACCGCCGCCCGGCTGGCCCTCTACGCCGGGCTCACCATGCTGGTCGGCGTGGCCGTCACCGGCCTGGCTGTCACCGGGCGGGTCCTCCCCTCGGGCGCCAGGGTGCTGCTGGCCGTCGCCGCCACCCTGACCGTCGCCGGCGGGATCGCGCGGTTCCTGGCCGAGAAGGCCCGCATCGACGCCCCCCTCGGGACCCTCCTCGACTCCTCGACCGGCCAGGGGCTCCTCCGGCTGGCCGTCGGGGTGGTGGTGACGGCCGTGGCGGTCTGGTTCCTGGCCGCGGGCCTGCGCCAGGAGGGCGCACGGGAACCCGCCCTCGCCATGGCAGGGCCCCCGGAGGGGGAGCCGAGCCGCCCGCCGGGTGGCGTGCCGCCGGATGTCCACAACCCCCCCGGCCCGGAGCCGGTCGACGCCTGGAGGCTGGTGGTCGTCGGCGTGGCGGCCGGGGTCACGATGCTGCTGCACGTGCTGGTCGGGCACGCGGCTGGGCCGTCGTCCCTGCGGAGCGTCAACCTGCTGGTGCAGTGGCTGCACCTGCTCGCCGTCGGCGCCTGGATCGGCGGGCTGGTCTGGCTGCTGGCCGGGCTGCGGGGCCGGGAGCGGCCCGAGCAGCTGGCCTCGGCGGTCCGCTTCTCCAAGCTGGCCGCCCCGGTCCTCGGCCTGGTCGCGGTCACCGGCCTCTCCCGCGCCCTGCACCTGGCGGGCGGCTGGCACGGGCTGCTCGACTCGCCCTACGGGCGGTTCCTCGACGTCAAGGTCGCGCTGTTTTTGGGGCTGGTGCTGATCGGGGCCCTCAACCACTTCCGGGTCGTGCCCGCGCTGGCCGACGGCGTCCGGCGCCTCGACAGTCTGCGCCGCAACGTCCGCGGCGAGATTGCCCTGGCCGCCTGCATCCTGGCCGTGACCGCCGTGCTCAGCCAGCTGCCGCCGGGCAAGTTCGTGGTCGAGCAGGCCTCGGCCAAGCCACCGGCCCCGCCCAGCGTCCAGGTCGAGGGGAGCGACTTCGCCACCTCGGTGCGGATCGCCCTCACCGCCTCGCCAGGCACCGCCGGCCCGAACAACTTCACCGCCAAGGTCACCGACTACGACTCCGGCGAGGACTGGCCGGCCACCCGGGTCGCCCTGCGGTTCACGCCCCGGGGCCAGCCGGAGATCGGGCCCTCGACCCTCGACCTGGCCAAGGCTGACGACGGCCTCTGGCACGCTCAGGGCAGCCAGCTCTCGATCGCCGGGCGCTGGGTCGTGGTCGGCCTGGTCGAGGGGTCGGGCCCGGCGGTCACCGTGCCCATGGAGCTGGAGGCCCGCGCCGCCCCGCAGCCGGTCAAGGTCTCCGAGGCGCCCGGCCAGCCGACCCTCTACACCATCACCCTGTCCGCGGGCGGCACCCTGCAGGGCTACATCGACCCCGGCCGACCTGGCCCCAACACCGTCCACTTCACCTTCTTCAACCCCAGCGGCGACGAGCAGCCCACCGACAAGGCCCGCGCTAGGATGACCAAGGGGTCCGGCGCACCCGAGGCGCTGACACTGATCCGCCTCGGCCCAGGGCACTTCGCCGCCAATGTCGACCTCGAACTGGGCCGCGTGTCGTTCGCGATCGACACCACCACCGGCCGCAGCAAGCGCGGCGGCCGGTTCGAACAGCTCATCGAGTAGAGGACCACCATGGTGCAACGACGTACCCAGCGCCCCCGGAACCGCCGCTTCCGCACCGCCGCCGTGGCGGTCGTGGTCGCGGCCCTGGCCCTCGCCGCCTGCTCCAGCGACGGCGACAACAGCGGCCAGGCCGCGACAGCCACCACGGCCGCCGTCGCCGCCGACCGCCCCAGCAGCCCGGCCAAGCTCACCATCGAGACACCCCGCCAGGGCCAGACGGTGAAGCAGACCCGTCCCGAGCTGGTCCTCGCGCTCGACGGCGGCAAGGTCGTCAACCAGACCACCACCCGCGTCCAGGGCGACGAGGGCCACATCCACCTCTACGTCGACGGCAAGCTCGTCGCCATGAACTACGGCCTCCGCCAGCGGCTCCCCCAGCTCCCCCCCGGCCAGCACGTGGTCCAGGTCGAGTTCGTCGCCGCCGACCACGCCCCCTTCGACCCCCGGGTCCTGACCCAGGCCGCCTTCGAGGTCGCCGGATGACCAACACCCAACGGTGGGGGAGCGTCGCCCATCGCCGCGGGTGGGTCGCCCGGTTGGCCACAGCCCCCGGGCCCACCCCGGCGGCTGACCCGGGGGCTTGGTTGGTGGTGGCCGGTGGGCTCCTCTTCCTGCTGGCCCGCCCGGCCCTGGGCGGGGCGGCGTTCGCGGTGCCGCTGCTCGCCGTCGGGTACCTGGTGCTGCTGGTGGGGGCGCTGGCGGTGCGCCGGGACCAGGTCAACCCGCCAGCCCGGGCGCCCCTGGGGTGGACGGCACCTCTGCTGCTCGGGTTGGTCGGGGTGGCGGGGGCCGCGGTCGTAGGCGGGCCGGTGGCGGATCGGCGGGCGGGGGGTGTGGCGGTCGGGCTGGCGTTGGGGGCGGCGGTGGCCGAGGAGGCGTTGTTCCGGCGGGTGCTGTACGAACGGCTGCTCCGGTTCGGGGTTGTGGCTGCGGTGGTGGGGAGTGCTGGGGTGTTCGCGCTGGTCCATCTGCCGGCGTACGGGGTGGCGGCCATGCCGGTCGACCTTGGGGCCGCGCTGTTGCTGTCGTGGCAGCGGTACGCTTCGGGCCGCTGGACGGTTCCGGCCGTCACCCATGCCGTTGCCAACCTCCTGGCGGTGACCTGAGACCATGCGCCACCTGCGTGCAGTTGTCCCGCTCCTCGTCCTGCTGCTGGTCGCCTCCTGCACCAGCGACCCCCCCGACCCGGTGCGGGTCGGGGCCATCTACCCGTTGAGTGGCACGCAGGGGATGGGCGGGATCGACGAGTACCACGGGGTCCGGGTCGCGGCCGAGCTGATCAACGCCGAGGGGGGCATCGGCGGGCGGCCGGTGGTGCTCGACCAGGTGGACGTGCCCGAGGCGGACGCCGCCCCTGGGGCGATCAGGGCGCTGGCCGACCGGGGGGTCGACCTGGTCGTGGGCAGCTACGGCAGCACGATCTCGAGCCCGGCGGCCACGGCCGCGGCCGGGCGGGGGTCGCTGTTCTGGGAGACCGGGGCGGTGGGCAAGCTGGCCGGGCCGGGCGGGGGCGACCTGGTGTTCCGGGTCGCCCCGACCGGGGGGCTGCTGGGCCGGGGGGCCATCCGCTTC
>Ga0307296_10000800_pt1 | contig 15447 bp, 15 predicted proteins | sample ER_DNA_153_FD_194467 | JGI IMG/M metagenome (GOLD analysis project Ga0307296, IMG submission 194467) | Bulk soil microbial communities from the East River watershed near Crested Butte, Colorado, United States - ER_DNA_153 | ecosystem: Environmental > Terrestrial > Soil > Floodplain | place... | reverse complement strand
CTACCACGACGTCAACCGCACGCGCGGCCTCTACTACCTGCTGGAGCGCAACGGCTCGGTCGAGCGGGTCTGCGACGACCGGGCCATCGACCGGGCCACCCAGGAGCCTCCCCAGACCACCCGGGCCCGCCTCCGGGGCGAGTTCATCCGCCAGGCCAAGGAGCGCCGCCGCGACTACACCGTCGACTGGGTCCACCTCAAGCTCAACGACCAGGCCCAGCGGACCGTCCTGTGCAAGGACCCCTTCCGCGCCCACGACGACCGGGTCGACAAGCTCATCGCCAGCATGTAGGCGGCCGGTCAGGCGCTCGAGACCAGGTCGCGGCGGCGGAACCCGGCCAGCCCGGCGGCGGCGAGCACCACGGCCACGGCCACCAGCCAGGCCACCGGCGTGGCCGTGAACTCGGCCGCGGGCAGCCTCGGCAGGTGGGCGAACGGCGACAGGTCGAGCACCCACTGGCCGAGCTGGAGCGGCTCCCCGAACATCGTGATCGACAGCACCACGGCCAGGACCGCCCAGGTGCCGCCGACCACCAGCCGCGGCGCCAGCCCGAACAGCACCGCCCCGACCGCCGCCATGACCCAGACCGCCGGGAGCTGCACCATCGCGGCGCCCAGCACCCTCGGCAGCTGGCCGGCCAGGTCGCCGGAACGCAGGCCGTGGGCCAGCCCGGCCAGCAGCCCTCCGCCGGCGAGCACGACCGCCGCCCCTCCGGCGGCCACGACCAGGTGGCTGCCGGCCCACTCGACCCGGGAGGTGGCCGTGGCCAGCACCTGCTCGGCCCGCAGCTCGGCCTCCTCGGCGCGCAGCCGCAGGGTGGCCTGGACGGCGTAGCCGGCGGCCAGCAGGGCGATCCAGGACAGGACCGCGGCCAGGTAGATGTCGGTGATGCTGCCGGACCCGCCGAGGGTGGCCAGGACCTTGGCGGTCTCCGGGTCCTCGGCGGCGAACTGGGCCATGTCCTGGGCGATCACCCCGAACGACAGGCCGGCGATGGCCGACCCGACCGTCCAGCCGACCAGGGAGCCGCGCTGGAGCCGCCAGGCCAGGGCGAGCGGGCTGCGCAGCCCGGGCGAGGCGGCCGCCGGGCCGAGCCGGGTCGCCAGCACCCCGGCACCGAGGTCGCGCCGGACGAGCAGCGCCCCGGCCGCCGCGACCAGGACCACCAGCAGGACGACCGGCAGGACCAGCACGCCCCAGCGCTCGCCGGCGAACGGCCGGAACCGCTCGGCCCAGCCGATCGGCGAGAGCCACGACAGCCACGACAGCCCGGAGGCGGTGTCGCCGATGGCCCGGAGCAGGAACGCGGCGCCCAGCACGGCGAAGGCGATCCCGTTGGCCGGCCGGGCGTACTCGGTCAGCTGCACGGTGATCGCGGCCACGCCGGCGAAGACCAGGCCGTTGAGGCCGCAGTCGGCGGCCAGCGCGACCGACCCGGCCGCCGGGAGGCCCATGGCGACGAACCCGAGCGCGGTGACCGCGGCCAGGACCAGGTTGACGGCCAGCACGTACAGCAGGCTGGAGGCCAGCCAGGCGTGCCGGCCGACCGCGGCCGCGCTCACCAGCTCGGCCCGGCCGGTCTCCTCCTCCTGGCGGGTGTGGCGGGTCACCAGCAGGAGGCTCATCAGGCCGATGAGGAAGACCCAGGGGGTGACCACCTGCCAGGCGGTGGCACCACCGTAGGTGCTGGCGTCATAGGCCGGGCCCTGCAGGGCCACCACGGCCGGGTTGGCCCCGATGCCCCCGGCCGTCCTGGCCAGCCGGTCCAGGTCGGCCTGGGTCGGGTACAGCGAGACGATGCTGGCGGCCTGGCTGAGGGCGAACACAAACAGCCCGAGGACCCAGACGGTCCCCACGATCCGGTCACGGCGCAGCGCGAGCCGGAAGAGCTGGCCGGTGCCGGTGAACCCGCTACCTGACGCCGCTCCTGTGCCCGCTGGGGCTCGCTGTGCGCCCGCCGTGCTCATCGCTGCGCCCCCTCCCGGGTGGACTGGCCGTTGCCGGCGGGGGTCGTGACCTCCTCGGCCTGGTAATGGCGCAGGAACAGCTCCTCGAGGGTCGGCGGCTGGCTGGTCAGGCTGCGCACACCGGCCGCCGAGAGGTGCCGCAGCACCTCGTTCAGCTGGGCGGTGTCGACCTGGCAGCGGACCCGGGTGCCGTCAACGTGCAGGTCGTGCACGCCGCTCAGGCCGCTCAGGCCGTCGGGCGAGCTGGCCAGCTCGGCCTGGATCGAGGTGCGGGTGAGGTGGCGCAGGTCGCCGAGGGTGCCCGACTCCACCGTGCGCCCGGCGCGGATGATGCTGACCCGGTCGCACAGGGCCTCGACCTCGGCCAGGATGTGGCTGGACAGCAGCACCGTGCGCCCGCTGTGGCGCTCGTCGGCGATGACCTCGCGGAAGGCGGCCTCCATCAACGGGTCCAGGCCCGAGGTCGGCTCGTCCAGCAGCAGCAGCTCGACGTCGGAGGCCAGCGCGGCCACCAGGGCGACCTTCTGGCGGTTGCCCTTGGAGTAGGTCCGGGCCTTCTTGCGTGGGTCGAGGTCGAACCGCTCCAGCAGCTCGGCCCGGCGCTTGGGGTCGAGGCCGCCCCGCAGGCGGCCCAGCAGGTCGATCACCTCGCCACCGGACAGGCTCGGCCACAGGGTCACGTCGCCAGGCACATAGGCGAGGCGGCGGTGCAGCGCGACCGCGTCGCGCCAGGGGTCGCCGCCGAGCAGCCGGGCCTCACCGGCGTCGGCCCGTAGCAACCCGAGCAGGACGCGCAGGGTGGTGGTCTTGCCGGCCCCGTTGGGACCGAGGAACCCGTGCACCTCCCCGGTCCGGACCTCCAGGTCGAGCCCGTCGAGCGCCCGGGTGGGACCGAAGCGCTTCACCAGTCCCGAGATCGCGATCGTGGTTGCCATCGGTGCTACCGCCTCCTCTGGCGATCCGCTGGCCGTTCTCTTCTGAATTCACACGCTACACTTGTTTCACGAAGTTGTGAACGCGAGCGATGACCGGGGAAAGGAGGGGCTGGTGGTCGACGCGACCGATGCCGGACGCGACGAGGAGGGGGTCCGCCGGTTCATCGAGCGGTTCGCCCTCGACCTGTCCGAGGCGGGCATGCCCCGCATGCCGGCGCGGGCGTTCGCGGCCATCCTCAGCGCCGACGACGGGCGCTCCACCGCCGCCGACCTCGCCGGGGCCCTGCGGGTGAGCCCGGCCGCGGTCTCCGGCGCGGTCCGCTACCTGGTGCAGCTGGGCCTGGTGCGACGCGAGCGTGAGCCGGGGGAGCGGCGTGACCACTATCAGATCTCCAGCGAAACCTGGTACGAGGTGGCCGCCCGCCGCGAGGCCATGATCATTCGCTGGGAGCAGGACCTGGAACACGGCATCAAGGCCGTCGGGCCGCACACCCCGGCCGGTGACCGGCTGGAGGAGACCCGCCGCTTCTTCGCCTTCTATCGGGCCGAGCTCGACCGGATCCTGCGCGACTGGCACGACCAGCGTCCCTGACCGGCATCAGCGTGGCGTCTGGCTGGGCTCCGCCGGCTCGGGGGAGGGACTGGGGCCCGGGTGGGTGGCGGGCGGCCGGGTGCGGCGGCGGGCGCGGAGGCCGAGGCAGAGGACGAGCACGGCGCCGCCGTAGCGGGCGGCGAAGGCGGCCAGGGTGTCGAGCAGGTCGGCGGCGGCCGACCCGCGGGCGGCGGTGCCCACGGCCGGGGGGCCGGCCGGGGCCAGGGGGACCAGCGTGATGGACAGGGCGACGGCGACCAGGCTGGTCAGGCTCCAGGGGATGGCGGCCACGATGCCGAGCAGGGGCGCCTCGTGCCAGTAGAAGACCCAGGGGGTGAGCAGCAGGTAGGCCAGGAAGAAGGTGGCGATCGGCGGCCACGGGTCGGCGTCGCGGCGCAGGGTGCGGGCGACCAGCACGAAGGCGACCAGGATGCCGGCGACGGCCAGCTGGCGGCCCAGCCGGGCCCCGGTGGCGGCGGCCGCCGGGTCGGACAGGCCGATCACGGGCAGGACGACAGCCAGCAGGCGGCGGACCAGGTTGGGCGGGCTGCCGCTGGAGAAGTGCCCACTGACGTCGACGGCGCTGGTGAACAGCTTGGAGCCGGCGCTGGCATAGGGCAGGTAGACGAGCGCGGTCAGGACGGTGCCGAGCAGGCCCAGCCCGGCCACCACCGCCACCCGGTCCCGCAGGCGGGGCCGGCCGGTGGCCAGCCAGATGGCGTACAGGGCGGCCAGCGGCCCCATGTAGACCTTGATCAGGAAGCAGCCGACCAGCAGCAGGAAGGCCAGCAGGTGGCGGCCTCGCCGGTGGGCCAGGACGGCCCCGGCCAGGACCAGCAGGAGCAGCGCGTCGACATGGGCCGACATGGCGAACGACTGGAGCACCATCGGGTTCCAGCCGATCAGCAGCAGCGGCCAGCGCGGGTCCTCACCCTTGGTGGGGTCGGCGCGCAGGGCGCGGACCAGCAGCCAGATGGCGGCCAGCTCGGCCGCGACCAGGACCAGCTTGGACAGCACCACCCAGGTGAGCAGGCTCGGCCCGGCGACCGTCGCCATCAGCCGCAGCAGCAGCAGGAACGGCGGCCCGTAGACGGGGCCGAACAGCCGCCACGACCAGAAGCTGTGCCAGGGGTCGGTGGGGTGCTGGTCGGGGAACGACAAGTAGGGGTTGGCGCCGTACTCGGTCTGGACCTTGCCGTAGAAGGAGTAGGCGTAGACGTCCTTGGAGGCGACCGGGGGGACCAGCAGGGCCAGCAGGTGCAGGACCGCCACCCCGGCCAGCAGCAGCGCCCAGCTGGGCCGCCGGCCCCGGCGCCACTGCCAGACGGCCAGGGCGAAGCTGGCCATGGACACGACCCAGAACGCCGTCACCTGCCCCTGGGGCCGGACCTCGACGTCGAAGTCGCGGGTGGTGGGGAGCTGGTGCAGCTCCAGGAACTTCGGCGCCAGGGGCAGGACCAGGAACAACCCGATCCCGGCGACCAGCCCGGCAAGACACGCCGTGAACACGGCCCGGTCGCTCAACCGCGCCGGCATCCACCGGGGGACCACCCCGCCCTTCATGACCGGGCGAGTCGGCCGGCCAGGATGCCGGCGGCGGCCGCGGCGGCGAAAAACAGCGGGTCCTCCTCGGGGCCCCGGCCCATCGAGGTCACCTGGAGGCCCCAGCCGGCCAGCAGCTTGGCCGGCTCGGGGGTGGCCACCCGGTGCAGGTCGTGGCGGCCGGCCACGCCGGCCTCGGCCAGCTGGCGGTCGACCAGGGCGGCCAGCTCGGGGTCGGCCAGCTCGGGCACGGCCACCGCCGAGCGGGCCAGGGCCAGGCGGCCCAGCGCGGTCAGGCTGTGGTGGCTGACCCCCCGGTGCCGGGGCCGCCGGTCGGCGGCCGACAGCCGCAGGCAGGCCACCGGCCGCCCGCCCAGGGCGCCGACGGCGTTGACCGCCTCGGCGACCTGGGTGCCGGAGAACCCGAAGGCGGTGCCCGACCCCATCCCGCCCGGCCCCTGGGCGACCACGACCACGTCGGCGGCCAGCACCACCCTGGCCGCGGCGAGGGCCGAGTACAGCGAGATGGCCTCCAGGTCGCCCCCGAAGGCCTGGCCGGCGGTGATCGTCCCGGCGACCAGCCCGCCGGCCCGCAGCTCGGCGGCCAGCCGCGAGAAGGCCAGCGGCAGCGCCCCGCCGTCGGTCATCACATAGGCCACGACCAGGTCGTCGGCCACCGCCCGGGCGGCCGCGGCCACCACCGGGACCATCGAGTGCAGCTCGGCGCAGACCACCGGCAGCCCGTCCAGACCGGTGCAGGCGGCGACCGCCGCCCGGTGGGGGCTGTCCTCCTCCTCAACGGCCAGGACCCGGACCTGGGAGGGGGTGTAGCGGGCCTTGATGACGTGCCCGGGGCCGTGGGCGTCGACCGGCCCGCCGAGGCGGGCCATGACCACGTGGAACCCGCCCGTGCCGAGCCCGAGGGCGACCGCGGTGGTGTTCAGCACCACCCGGTCCCCGACCGCGACCGGCCCGGTGAGCTCGTCGTAGCTGATGGCGTCGACCTCGCCATCCTCGTCGTCGATGCTGACCTGGAGCTCGGTGGCGCCCGGCCGGCGGTCGCCGATGGCCGTGACCCGCCCGTTGCGGATGCGGACCACGGCCGCTCAGGGCCCAGGCTCGGGGTGGCCGTTCTGGGAGGCCGCCCGCAGCACGTAGGCGCAGACGGGGTCGCCGGCCTGGATGTGGGCGATCCGCTCGACCTGCACCTCGGGGCCGGCCAGCTGCTGGAACAGGGCCAGCTCGTGGGCGCAGGCGGTCGGCCAGGACCCGGCCACCCTGGCGATGGCGCAGTTGTGCTCGCTGACCACGAAGTCGCCGTCGCCGGCGCGGGTGCAGTCGGCCATGTAGCCGTTCTCGTCCTGGATGGCGGCCAGGGCGCTGGCCAGCTCGGGCAGAGGGCGGCCCTGGGTGCGGCTGGCGTACAGCTCGGCCAGCTCCTGCTGGCGGTGGTCGAACAGCCGCTCCACCGCCTCGGGGCCGAGCGCCGAGGTGGCCGCCTCCAGCAGCTGGCCGACGAGCTGGTGGTAGTTGCGGGGGAACAGGTCGTGGCCCATCTCGGTCAGGGCGTAGACATAGGCCGGGCGGCCACGACCCTTGGGCCTGGTCGTCTGGCGGACCAGCCCGATGTGCTCCAGCACCTCCAGGTGCCGCCGGACCCCGACCCCGGACAGCCCGAGGGCCGCGCCCAGCTGGGCGACCGTCTGCTCGCCGTTGCGTTTGAGCAGGTCGAGCACGGCCCGCCGGGTCGGGGCGCTGCCCGCTGGCTCGCTCACTGGCTCGCTCATCGGGCCCAGGCTAGCGCCGTCGTTCCGGCCGGGGCAACGGCCCCACCCGGGCAGCGGGCAATTCCACTAGCATCGGGGCATGCGCAAGGTGGAGCGGCTCGTCAACCTCATCGCCCTGCTGCTGGACACCCGGCGGCCCCTCACCCTCGACCAGGTGGCCGAGCTGGTGCCCGGGTACGACGCCAGCGGGGAGAGCCTGCGGCGCATGTTCGAGCGGGACAAGGAGGAGCTGCGGGGGCTCGGAGTGCCGGTCGAGCGGGCCCCGATCGACGCCTGGGGCAGCGAGGAAGGCTACTTCATCGACCCCGAGGCCTACGGCATGCCCGAGCTCGACCTGGCCCCCGACGAGCGGGCCGCCCTGGCCCTGGCGGCCCGGGCGTGGTCGGGAGCGACCCGCGACCCGGCGGCGGTGGCCGGCCTGGCCAAGCTCGACCTCGACCCGGGGGCCGGGCCGGACGCGCTGCGGGCCAACCTGGACGGGGCCAGCCCGCTGCTGGCCGTGCTGCTGGAGGCCGTCTCGGGCCGCAAGCGGATCGTGTTCAGCTACCGGCCGCCGGGCCGGGACCTGGCCGAGCGCCGCCTCGACCCCTATGCCCTGGTGAACCGGCGCGGCACCTGGTACGTGGTCGGCCATGACGCCGACCGGGACGCGCTGCGCTCGTTCCGGGTGTCGCGGATCGCCTCCGACATCCGCAAGCTCCGCCCGGCCAGCCGCGGGGCCGACTACGAGGTCCCGGCCGGGTTCGACCCGGGCAAGCTCCTGCCCACCGCCGGCGAGCCCGAGGGGGCGCCGATGGCGCTGGTCCGGGCGGCCCGGGCCACGGCCCGGCTGGCCGGGCTGCGCGGGGCCGTGCCCACCGGCCCGCCCCGGCCCGACGGCCTGGTCACCCTGCGCCTGCCCGTCGGCGACCGCGACGGCCTGATGGGCTGGGCGATGGGCAACAGCGTCGAGATCGTCGAGCCGGCCGACCTCCGCGAGGAGGCCAGGCGCCGCCTGGAGGCCCTGGCGCAGGCGGTGGGACGGTGAGCCCGGCCCGCACCCCCGACACCAGCGCCGCCGGGCGGCTGCAGCGGCTGCTCGCCCTCGTCCCCTGGGTCCTCGACCACCCCGGCGCCACCGTCGACGAGGTCTGCGAGCGCTTCGAGATGACCAGGGAGATGCTGATCGCCGACGTCGAGCTGCTGTACGTCACCGGGGTGCCGCCGTATGGGCCAGGCGACCTGATGGAGGCCTGGGTCGACGGCGACAAGGTCCACATCGGCTTCGCCGACTGGTTCGCCCGCGCCCCCCGGCTCACCTGGCGGGAGGCGGCCGGGCTGTACCTGGCCGGCCGGGCCCTCGACGCCCTGCCCGAGGTGGCCGAGCAGGGAGCGCTGGCCCGGGCCCTGGCCAAGCTGGAGGCGGTCCTGCCCGCCGACCAGCTCGACCGGGTCCATGAGCTGGCCGGCAAGGTCTCGGTCGACCTGGAGGGCGGCGACCCGGCCGAGACCAGCTCCCGGACCGAGCTGGCCCGGGCCGCGGCCACCGGCCACCGGGTCGAGATCGAGTACTGGTCGGCCTCCCGGGGCGAGCTGAGCCGGCGCAAGGTCGACCCTTGGGTGGTGTTCAGCGCCTCCGGCCACTGGTATCTGTCCGGCTGGTGCCACAAGGCGGTGGGGGAGCGGCTGTTCCGGGTCGACCGGGTGGTGTCGGTGCGGCCGACCGACGAGCCGTTCCAGCGCCCGGCCGGCTTCGACCCGGCCGCCCACGGCGAGGTCGGCGGGGTCGAGCTGTTCGCCGGCGGCCTGGAGTGCGAGCTCGACCTGGCCCCCGAGGCCGAGTGGACGGCCGACTACTTCCCGATCCTCGGCTCCGAGCGCCGACCCGACGGCCGCCTCCGGGTCCGCCTGGCCACCCACCAGCTCTCCTGGCTGGTCCGCCTGGTCCTGCGCCTGGCCCCCGCGGCCGAGCCCGTCTCGCCCCCTGAGCTGCGCAACGCCGTCGCCGAGGCGACACGCAACGCACTCACCGCCTACTCCTCGTAGTCCGGCTCAAGGACTTCGCCTCCGGGACCGATATCCGGGGGCATGAGCCACGATTCCATGCCGCCAACGAGGATCCGCGCCACCTGCCCGGGGTGCGGCGAGGTCGAGCTGACCCCGCCCGACGTGGAGCTGCGGGTCTGCAGGGAAGAGGAGCACAGCTTCTACGCCTTCGTCTGCCCCGAGTGCTACCAGACCGTCACCAAGCCGGCCGACCGGCGGGTGGTGCGGCTGCTGACCTCCGGCGGGGTGCCGGCCCAGCCCTGGGACCCGCCCTCGGAGGTCCTGGAGCCGCGCAGCGGGCCCGCGCTCACCTGGGACGACCTGCTCGACCTGCACCTGGAGCTGGAGTCGCCCGACTGGTGGTCGCGGTTCCAGGCGGCGTGCCGCTGAGGCGCCCGACCCGGTAGGATCCGGCGGCCGTCCCCACCGCCCGGAGGTCACCCTGCCGCTCTGGCTCGCTATCCTGCTCGGCGTGTTCTGGCTCGCCGTGCTGGTCACCGTCGCCTTCACCGTCTGGCGGATGGTGGCCAGCCTCAAGGCCCTCGCCGCCTCCGTCCAGGTCCTGAGCGAGCGCCTCACCCCCGAGCTGGACAAGCTCAGCGAGTCCAGCCAGCAGGCCGCCGAGCGCGCCGCCCGCCTCTCCGAGCGGGGCACCCGGGCCGCCGATCAGGGTGAGTAAGCGGTAGACTCGTCCAGAGCGTGCGCCAGCTGGGACGATGCGAAGGAGTTGGGCAATGCCAGGGCCGGAGTGGATCTGGGTCATCATCGCGATCGTCGTGCTCTTCGGCGCCAGCCGGCTCCCGGCCATGGGACGCAACGTCGGCCTCGGCATCAAGGAGTTCAAGAAGGGCGTGACCGAGGGCTCCAGGAACGACGACAAGGACGAGATCGGCAAGGCCGGGCCGGCCGACGAGCGCGAGCACGGCACGACCCCCTAGCCGGCCGGCCAGCCGGTAGCGACCGTGCGACTTCTCCGCCGCCCGCGGGCCAACCCCACGGGCGAGATGTCGATCCTCGAGCACATCGGGGAGCTCCGGAACCGGCTGACCAAGAGCTGCGCCGCCCTGGTCGTCACCACCGTGGTCGCCTTCTCGGTGCTGTACGAGCCGGTGATCGACTTCCTGCTCCGCTCCTACTGCGCTCTGCCGGCCACCGCCCGCATCGGCAGCGTCGCCGAGGACGGCGGCTGCCGGCTGGCCGCCCTGAGCCCGCTGGAGCCGCTGTCGATCCGTATCCGGGTGTCGCTGACGGTCGGGCTGCTGCTGGCCATGCCGTTCATCGCCTACCAGCTGTGGCGCTTCATCACCCCGGGGCTGCGGACGAGCGAGAAGCGCTTCGCCATCCCGTTCGCGCTGGCCAGCACGCTGCTGTTCGTGGCCGGGGTGGCGGTGGCGTTCTACACCCTGCCCAAGGCGATCAGCTTCCTGAGCAGCATGGGCGGCGAGGGCATCGCCAGCTTCTTCCAGGCCGACCGCTACCTGCGGTTCGTGCTGTTCATGGGCCTGGCCTTCGGGCTCACCTTCGAGTTCCCGCTCGTGCTGGTGTTCCTGTCGCTGGTCGGGGCGCTGTCGTCGGCGGCCATGCTGCGGGCCTGGCGGCCGGCGGCGGCCATCATTATCGTGGCCGCGGCCGTCATCACCCCCAGCCAGGACCCGATCAGCCTGTTCGCCATGGCCGTGCCGATGTGGCTGTTCTACTTCGCCGCCGCGGCCATCGCCCGCTTCATCATCGAGCCTCGCCGCAACCGGCGGCAGGCCCTCGCCAACACCGGGGAGCCGTGACCCTGCAGACGTTCCTGCCCTTTCCCGAGTTCGCGGCCAGCGCCCGGGCCCTTGACCCACGCCGTCTGGGCAAGCAGCGGGTCGAGGCGCTCCAGGTGCTGCGGGCGCTGACCACCCCCGGCTACGGCTGGCGCCACCACCCGGCGGTGCTGATGTGGAAGGGCCACGAGGAGGCGTTGGGCAGCTACGGGGTGACGGTCTGCCGGGCCTGGTTCGTGCTCGGGTTCGCCGACACCTGCGAGCTGAAGCTGCGGGAGGAGCTGGCCCTGGTCGGGGTGGCCACCCCCCGGTCCCAGGAGGAGCTGGCCGCCGCCGGCGCCCTGCCGCCCTGGCTGGGCGACCCGGCGCTGCACCGCAGCCACCAGTCGAGCCTGCTGCGCAAGGACCCGGGCTTCTACCGGCCGATGTTCCCCGACACCCCCGACGACCTGCCGTACGTGTGGCCGGTCCGCTCGGCCGCCCGCAAGGCCTAGCCGCCGCGCAGGCCAAGGCGGCCCGGATTCCCGGGTGGCCGGCTGTGGCCGATCCGTTACGAGCAGGACGGCCGGTCGCGGTACGCTTGGTCAGATCGCGGCCGCTGGGCCGCAACGGCGACGGCGGGAGCGGGGTAGCAAGGGTGGCCATCAAGGGCAAGAGCAAGCGCAGCCAGGGGCGGCCGGTTCGCCGGCCGGCGACCGGGCCGCGGATCCAGAGCGTCGAGCGGCGCCTCCCCTGGTACCGGGCGACCGCCTTCCCAGTCACGCTGGCCGTGATCGCCGTGCTCGGCACCCTGATCGCGGCGGCCAACCGGGTCCAGGAGGGCTGGACCCGCGACGACGTGCGCCGCTTCACCGCCGACCTGCGCGCCCAGACCGACCAGCTCCCGGCGGTCATCGGCGCCGGGACCAAGGACCTGCCCGGGTTCCCCAGCGCCCAGGACCTGTCCACCGGGAAGCTGAAGCCCAAGCAGCTGGCCGTCCGGGCCTCGGGCTGGTCGGCCAAGCTGGACCAGATCCAGGGCCGGGTCGAGTCGATCACCGTCGGCGACCCCCCGGCCGAGGCCGGCACCGACGGCGAGCCGGCCAACGCCGTCGGGGGCCGCGAGGCCATGCTGACCAGCGTCCGCGAAAGCTACGTGGCCGCGATCGGGATGTACTCGGATGCGGCCAACATCTTCCAGAAGGCCGGCGAGGCCCCCGCCGGGAGCGCCACCGCCGCCGCCCTGATCGAGCAGGGCGCGGCCGTCGGCACCCAGGCCGGCCAGGCCATGGACGCCGCCGCCGGCACCCTGGCCCGCGTGCATGGCCGCTACGGCCTGGACCTGACCCGCCAGATGCCGGGCGAGTCGACCGAGGCCTTCAGCGCCCGCTACTCCGGCGCCGCCCCCAGCAACCTCCTGCCGCCGAACTAGCCCGCAGGTGCGCGTTCTGCTCGTCCACAACCCGACCGCGGGTGGTGGGCGGGCCGGTCGGCTTGTGCCCGAGGTGGCGGCCCGGCTGGCCGCCGACGGGGTCGAGGCCGAGCGGCACGAGACCCGGTCACTGGAGGACGCCCGGCTGGCCGCCTGCCAGGCCGCCACCTCGTTCGACGCGGTGGTGGCCGTCGGCGGCGACGGCACCGTCGGCGCCTGCGCCGCCGGCCTCGCCGACGCCAGCCCGGGCAGGCCGGGGGGGTCTGGGGGGTCGCCGGGGGTGCGGGCCGCGCTGGGGGTGGTCCCGGCCGGTGGGGGGAACGACGCCGCCCGCAGCCTGGGGCTGCCGGCCGGCGACCCGCTGGCCGCGGCGGGGATGCTGACCCGGCTGCACCGGCGGCCGGCCGACCTGGCCTCGGTGGCCGGGCGGGCCTACCTGAACGTGGCCGGGGCCGGCTTCGACTCCGAGGTCAACCGGATCGCCAACCAGCGCCTCGGCTGGGCCGGCAACCGCCCCCGCTATGTCGGGGCTGTCCTGGCCGAGCTGGTCGTGGGCCGCACCGCCCAGTTCCGGCTGTCCCTGGACGGCCAGGCCACCGAGCTTCGGGGCTGGCTGGTGGCGGTGGCCAACGGCCCCAGCTACGGCGGCGGCATGCTGGTCGCCCCAGCGGCCAGCCTGGCCGACGGCCTGCTCGAGGTGGTCGTCATCTCCGGCATCGGCAAGCTCGAGTTCCTGCGGACCTTCCCCAAGGTGTTCTCCGGCCGCCACGTCGAGCACCCGGCGGTGGCCGTCCACCGCGCCGTCCGGGTCGAGCTGGACGCCGACCGCCCCCTGGCCGTCTACGCCGACGGCGAGCCCGCCGGGACCCTGCCGGCCACCTTCGAGGTCCGGCGGGCGGCCATCACCGTCCTGGCCGCCGACCCGGCCCCCGGGTTCCCGGCCGCGACCACCACCTGAGATCCGCGAATTCCGCCCTCCCCAGCGTGTCCGTCTCGTGGGAGAATGTCCGCTCTTTCCGCCTCATGGGGGAGGTCCGGGAATGCGCCGTGCTCGCCTTGCCGCGTTGCTCCTGCTCGTCGCCATGGTCGCCGCGCTGCTGCCGGTGGCCCCCGCCGCCGCCGCCCCGCCGGTCGCGCCGGCCTGCGACCCGGTCCGGACCCCGCCGGAGCTGGCCGGCCAGGTCCCGACCGCCGAGGACGTGCTCGGCTTCCCGCTGGGCGAGCGCGACGTCACCGTGGCCGAGTCCGACGCCTACCTCCAGGCGGTGGCGGCGGCCAGCCCCCGGGTGACCGCCGGCACCGCCGCCGTCTCCTGGCAGGGCCGGCCGCTGCGCTACGCCATCGTCGGCAAGGCGAGCAATGTCACCCCGGCCGGCCTGGCCCGCATCCGGCTGCAGACCGCCCTGCTGCGCGACCCCCGGACCCCGGCCAGGCTGGCCGAGCATCTGGCCAGGACGACCCCGGCCATCCTCTGGGTGGCCGGCAACGTCCACGGCGGCGAGGAGAGCGGCACCGACGGCGCCCTCCGGGTCATGTACGAGCTGGCCGACCGGCGCGACTGCGCCGCCAGCCAGATCCTCGACAACGCCATCGTGGTCCTGCTCCCGACCCAGAACCCGGACGGGCGCGAGGCCGACACCCGGCGCAACGCCTACGGCTTCGACCTGAACCGCGACTGGTTCGCCCGCACCCAGCCCGAGACCGACGGCAAGCTCGAGCTGCTGCGCCGCTACCCGCCGGTGCTGTTCATCGACGCCCACGAGATGGGCGGCGAGGACAACTTCTTCTTCCCGCCCAACGCCGATCCCATCTACCACGAGATCACCGACGAGTCGGTCGACTGGATCAACAACCTGTACGGCCCGGCCATGGCCGACGAGTTCGACCGCCAGGGCATCCCGTTCTTCAACCGGGACGTCTACGACCTGTTCTACATGGGCTACGGCGACACCGTGCCCTCGACCGGGTTCACCGCCGCCGGCATGACCTACGAGAAGGCCAGCGGCGACCCGGCCCCGCGGCGGGTGTACGAGCAGTACCTGACCCAGTGGGTGTCACTGTCGTGGGGGGCGGCCAACGCCGACGACATCCTGGCCCGCTGGCACGGCGCCTGGGTCGAGGCCTTGCGCCAGGGCCAGGCCGGGGAGCTGGAGCCCAACGAGATCGTCAACCCCGGCAACGAGCTGGTCACCCAGGTGCCCGACCGGCCGCTGCGGCACTGGTTCCTGCGCGCCGACGACCCGTCCAAGACCAAGGAGCTGCGCGCCCTGGTCCGGCGCCTGCAGCGGATGGACGTCAAGGTCTACCGGCTCTCCAAGCCGCTCACGGTCCCCGACTACAAGGCCTACGGCCGCGCCCCACGGGCGGCCCGGCTGCCCGCCGGGACCTACTGGGTGCCGATGGCCCAGGCCCAGAAGCACTGGGTCCAGGCAATGCTCAACGAGGACACCTACACTCCGTTCCCGTACTTCTACGACGTGACCGGCTGGAGCAACCCGCTGCTGTTCAACCTGCGCGGCGGCAGCTCCGGAGCGGTGCTCGACCCGGCGGCGGCCCGGGTGCGCCTGGTGGCCGACCCCGGGCGGCCACGGCCCCCGTCCGGCCCGCCAACGGTCGGCCTGTACCAGCTCGACGAGGGCAGCTCGGCCATCGAGTCCGCCGGCTGGCTGCGCTATCTGCTCGACAACGTCTGGCGGCTGCCCTACCGGGAGCTGGACGCGGCCGCCATCGCCGCCGGCGGCCTGAAGGGCACCGAGGTGCTGCTGGTCCCCAACGGCTCCGAGACCGACGCCGCCGACGCCCTCGGCCCGGCCGGCCAGCAGGCGCTGGCCGACTGGGTGGCCGGAGGCGGCCGCTACGTCGGCTGGCAGGGCGGCACCCGCCTGGCCGCGGCCCTCGGCATCACCACCGCCACCCTGGCCGAGCCGACCTCCGACATCCCCGGCAGCCTGCTGCGCGTCCGTGTCGACCACGGGAGCCCGCTCGCCGAGGACGTCGGCCCCTCCGCCTGGGCGTTCTACGCCTACGACCTGGTCATGCGGGCCAGCGACCCGGCGCAGGTGGCGGTCGCCTACCCGCCCGCGGCCAGCCCCGACTTCTTCGTCTCCGGGTTCGCCGCCGGGGCCGAGGAGCTGGGCGGCACCGCGGCCGTGATCGACGAGCCGGTCGGGGCCGGGCGGGCGGTGCTGTTCTCGTTCGAGCCCAACTTCCGGGCCTTCACCGACGGCACCCAGCGGCTGCTGCGCAACGCGGTCTTCGGGCCTGCCCCCGAAGCGGCCGTCCTCACCCGGGCCGAGGCCGCCGCCAGGGCCGGGCAGGTGGCCACGGCCAAAGCCGCCGCCGGCCGGCTGTCGACGCTGGACCGGCCGATCCGGGTCACGGTGGCCGCCGCCGGGGCGGCCGAGACGGAGCGGCTGCTGCGCGGCTA
>Ga0307296_10000797_pt1 | contig 15463 bp, 18 predicted proteins | sample ER_DNA_153_FD_194467 | JGI IMG/M metagenome (GOLD analysis project Ga0307296, IMG submission 194467) | Bulk soil microbial communities from the East River watershed near Crested Butte, Colorado, United States - ER_DNA_153 | ecosystem: Environmental > Terrestrial > Soil > Floodplain | place... | reverse complement strand
TCGAGGGCACACTGCTCCCTTCCTCTGCCTTACACCCGCGAGGCAATCCCGTGGGCCAAATGCGAACAGCCGTGCAGGTGGCGACGCGCTGTGCGACGCAAGAGCCGAACCGACTCCGAGGCAAACCAGCGCAAACCTGCTGTCGCCTCGTTCGGCCAGTCCGGCCCTTGCTCGGAACGCGATCGGGTCTTAGCGTTTGATGATGTTTTCGATCTCGAGCGTCTCGGGTGCGCCCGAAAGCTCGATCCCAACGTCCTTCAGCACCGGCATGAGGCGCTCGCCGAACGCGTCGAACTGCTCTCGTGAGTCCCAGACCTCGCTGACTCGAAACTTGCCGTTCGACCTGAATGCGCAGTGGTAGTCGAGTCCCTCGGGCAGCCAATCGCCTGACTTCTCCAGACGGCGGATGGTCTCGTCGTACTGGTCGGTGGAGACATCGCCTGCGGCCGTGAAGCGGACGAGAAGCCCCGTCTTGCGGGCATCCAAGGTCGGAGTCGCCGACTCAGGACTGGTGGTGGCCATGTGATGGCCTCCTTAGTGTCGATGCCTCTGACCGAGCCGACCTACAACCGAACACACATCGTGCCGCGCTCGCCTGGCGGGCGAGGATTCTGAGCCAGAAGGCACTACGCAACGTATCACGCTTGCTCGCCGGACTCGGGGCTCGATAGCGGCGCCCTCCCAACCGAGCCTCGCGTCGGGCCCGAAGACCTCGAAAACGGCTAGCCGCCGCGATAAAATCGGGCTCGCCGTCATGGCTGCCGAAAGCACCGAGAACGAAGTCCTTGCCCAGGAGCTGGAGAGCCTTGGGGGAATGGTCCACGCCGTCGAGTCGCGCCTGGCTGACGTCGAGAGGGTCATCGAGGGCCTGGAGGCAGCCGCCCGGACCACAGCCCGCGCCTTGGAGGAGGTCTCCTCGCATTTGGGACTCGGTGTACAGAGCAATGCGCCGAGCAGAGTGAGGGGCAACCTCATGAGGCTCGATCTCGCTAGAGCGGACGACGGGGATCAGCGGAGAGAGCACGCCCGCAGGCGGCTTGCCCATCGGAGTTGACTCCCGTAGGCCAGGTGTTACGGTCACGGCAGTAGCGTCCGAGGCGAGGGCTGGGACGGTACAAATCTCGCCGTCGCCGCCGACCTTCTCTCTCCCCTTCGGAAGGTCGCGCCTCGGGCGCTTACCGTTTCGCGAGCCTCCGAAGGGCGCTGGACTCGCAGTCTTCACTCGTCTTGGCGCGCGCCAGCCGCCCCTGGGCGCCAGACGAGCCGGCCCCGCGCCGCCAGCGAGCGGGTAGGCGCCGGCGCTAGCGGTTCGCCCAGGCGTAGGCGCGCTTCGCGAACCTGACGGCTGGGCTGCCGGTGTAGCGGCCGGTGAGCGTCCACGGCCACAGCGGCGACAGCCCGGCGCACAGCCACACCGTCCAAGCGAAGAGGGCGGGCGTCACGCGGAGCTCACGCCCCGTGTACCGCGCTGGCGGCCCAGATCATCCCTCTCAGCAGCTTGCCCCTTCATCTCCCTCCTCGTCCGCCCCCGCGAACACGTCCCAACTAGATCCTGTGGGGAGGCCTTGCGTCCGTCAAGGCCGTCCGTGCTCGTGGTCATCCGGTGGCGCCGGGCATCGGGTCCGTCGGCTCGCCCGCGCAGCCGCGATCGTGCGCGTAGCTCGTACGCATCGGGCGCCTTCGCTCGATCCCCCTCGTCGAGCTCGACGGCTGACTCGCCGCGAACGCGGCGCGCGCGTTCTGAGTCCGGACCCTTCGAGCCCGCAAGCGAAAGCTGCTGGCCCGCCTCGAGCCCGCGGCGCCACGCTTCGCCGGCCGGCAGCTCGAGCACGTGACGAGCGCCCTTGCGAGCTGCGAGCCGCCAGGGCCGAACGTCGTCGACGACGGCGACGACCCGAAGGTCGCCGTCGAGGAAAACCACGTCGATCGGGAAGCGCATCAAGAGCGTGTGCACGGACGAGCTCGGGCTGAGGAGCAGGCCGTCTCCCCGCGGCAGCTCGCGGCGACCGAGCAGGCCGCGCAGCCGCGAGCGGAAGCCGTCGGCGACGGCACATCGCTCGCAGACGACGCGCCCGTCAGCAGCGAGAACGGCTTGCATCCGTTTCCCCAACCCCACGAACCCCACGCTAAGCCGCCTCCTCGTCGCAGCCACCACCCGCGGGTCTAGCTCGACCAGGACCCACGTGGGGTGCCCGCGAGCGGCGGCCAGGGTTGAATTCGCCTGTGAGCCGAGTAGACGCCCGCGCCGTCGATCCGGCCGCGCCGAGCCGCGGGACTCGATGGCGCAGGACCGCGCTCCTCGTGGCGCTCGCCGCGGCCGTCGCGCTCGCGGCGGCGGGCATCTGGCTGAGGATCGCGACGACGATCCACGACGCGCAGCCGGTCCCGGTCCCCAGGCAGCCGCGCGTCAACGCGCTCGTCTGGTCGCACCGGGTCTTCGTCGATGCCGCCACGTTCAAACGCTGGCTCGACGCGCACCACGTTTCCTTCGCGGCCTGGGAGCGCCAGCACCCACGCGGCCTGGTGGTCTTCCACCGCCGGCCGACGCCTCACCGCTGACGCAGGTTGGAGCGCCGCCCATCGGGGTATGCTCAACTCTGAGCGGAACCTGCCGAAAGGGAGTTCATGCACGGCGGCGAGATCCTTGTCTTCTTCTGTCTCGGCTGTGCCGCTCTGGCGCTGTGGGTCCTCGCGCGTTTCCCCGGCCTCGGGCCACGCCGGCCGTTGACGATCGTGATCGCCGTGCTGGCGGTGGTCGTGGGACTGCCGCTGTCGGGGCCGCTCTTCGACGCGGCTGTGGAGTTCGGCCGCTTCGGCGTCGCGCTCGCGCTGCTCGCGGTCGTGCTGCCGACGCTGACGAGCGCCTTCTGGGTCTCTGGCTGCGTCCTGCGCACGCTCGCCGAGACGCTTGGCCCTCGCCGCTAAGAGGCCGCTCAGATCGAGCCGAGGTTGCTGACGAGCCCGATCAGCGGCCCGCCGAGCGCCACGATCAGCAGCGCGGGCAGGATCAGCAACACGAGCGGGAAGAGGATCTTCGTCGGCGCCTTCTGCGCGCGCTCCTCCGCGACCTGGCGCCTGCGCTGGCGCATGTCGACGGCGAGATCGCGAAGGATCTTACCGATCGAGACGCCGAGGGTCTGTCCCTGGAGGATCGCCTGCACGAACGCCCTGACCGAGACGCTGTCGATGCGCACGAGCATGTGCTGGAGGGCGTCCTCGATCGTCATCCCCATGTTCTGTTCCTGCAACGCGAGCCGGAGCTCCTGGCCCAGCGGGCCCTCGACGCGGCGCGCCACGAGCTGCAGCGCCGACGCGAAGGCGACGCCCGCCTCGACCGTCGTCACGAGCAGGTCGACCAGCTCGGGCATCTCGCGGTCGACCTGCTGGAGCCGGCTGGTCGCCCGCCGCTCGAGGAAGAACGTGGGCAGGATCCAGGCGAGCCCGCCGACCATGCAGAGGACGAGCAGCGCCTTGAGGCCGAGCGCGCCGCCGTTGGCGAGCAGCAGGGTCCAGAACAACGGCAGCAGCGTCGCCGCGCCAATTCGGTAGCCGAGGAAGGTCTCCGGCTGGGTGCGGTAGTAGCCGGCCCGCCGCAGGAGCGCGAGCAGGTTCGCCTGCCGCCGGTCGGCCTGCCAGCGGAGCGCGATCGCTCCGACGGTGGTCGCGGCCCGGTTGGCCACCTCGCGAAGCGTCGGGCGCGGCCGATCCGCCGCTTCCGACCCGCTGAAGCCGTACACGTCGATCTGGGCCAGCGTCTCGCGGCGCCGCAGCTGGCCGAAGGCAAGCGTCCGCACTCCCAGGACGACCGCGACGGCGGTGAGGACGAGACCGAGCAGAAGGAAGATGACCATGTCGCTCCTAAACGTCGATGTCGACAAGTTTCTGGATTACGAGGGATCCCGCCACGACCATCAGGGCGGCGAGCGCGAGGAGGACCTGCCCGACCTGCGTGGTGAACAGCGGGCGCATCAGCGGCCCCTGCAGGAGCCACATCGCGAGCCCCGCCACGACCGGTAGGCAGGTCAGGATCCACCGGGCCATCCGGCCCTGGGCGGTCAGCGTCCGGAGCAGGCGCCTGAGGTCGGCGCGCCCACGCAGCGTCTCCACGACCGTGTCGAGCACCTCGGCAGAGTTGCCGCCGGCCGTGCGCTGCAACTCCGCGAGCAACGCCACCTGCTCCAGGTCCCTGCTCGCCATCCGCACCGCCACGCGGCGCACGGCCTCTTCCAGCGGCACGCCGAGCTGCTCGTCCGCGAGCACACGCTGCAGCTCGCTCTGGGAGGGCTCGTGGGCATTATCGACCACGACGCTCAGGGCTCCGACGAAGCTGTGGCCGACGCGCAGCGCCGACGCGAGCACCTGGAGGTTCGGCGGGAGCTGGTCGGCGAACTCCTCGCGCACCTTGCGCAGCTTCATGGCGATGAACGAGCGCGTGACCAGAGGAGTTAGCAGCCCGAGCAGGGCGAAGATCGGCGAGATGAGGGCGAGAACGATCACGGCGGCCACGGTTCCCAGCAGCGTCAACAGCACGACCCGCTGGGCGCTCGTCTCGATCCGCGCGATCTCGAGCTTCTGCTCCAGCCGCGCCAGGCGGCCGGTCTGCTCCGCGGGAAGCGCGGCCAGCCGCCGCGGGATCCGGCGCTTCTCGGCCTTCTCGGCCTGGCGGCCACCGGCCGCGAACTCCGCGACCCGCTCGACCACGGTGCTGCGGCGCGGCCGAAGGAAGGCGAGGATGGTCAGCGCCGCGAGGCCCGCGACCAGCAGGCCGAGCAGGACCGTCGCCGCCGGCGAGAGCACCAGCCGCGAGAAGAACGAGCGATGGAACGGCGCCAGGCCCGCGGGCGTCGGCGCCGTGTAGTGGCTTGCGCCGCGGCCGACGCCCTGGATCTGGACCACCACGCGCGCGAGCGAATGGGGCGGCACGTCGGAGCGATACCGGACCAGGTACTCGCTCGAGAGCCTGCGCCCGAGCGCCGCGTAGATCGACTCGAGCCGGCTCGCCGTGGGCGCCTCGACGTAGCTTCCGCCGCTTCCCCTGGCAAGGGTCTGCAGCGAGCTCGCGTCGAAGTCCGGGGAGCGGAGCCCGACGGTGAAGATCCGGACGTGCAGGGCTCGTGCCCGCTTCAGTACGTCGGCCGCCTGCGCGCGGCTGCCGAGATCGGTCCCGTCGGAGAGCAGGACGATGGAGCCCGTAGAGAGCTTGGCGCGATCGAGCATGGTCAGCGACCGGCCGATCGCGTCGTAGATGCGGGTGCCGTACGCGACCTGCGGCACGCGGGACAGCGCACGGGCGAGTTGCGCCGAGTTCGAGGTCGGCGGCTGCAGCGCGTAGACGTTGCCGTTGAACGCGACGACGCCCACCTCTTGGTCACGGCGCCGGTTCGCGAGGAATGCCCGCGCCGCGCCGACCGCGGCGCGCAGAGGCGCGCCGCGCATGCTGTCGCTCGCGTCAACCGCGACGACGACACCGAAGTGGATGCCGGACGCCTCGAGCGACGACACCTGCAGGTCGCGGACGAGGCGGCCGTTCTCGCGCACCTTCACGGCGCTCGGCTCTGCCACGACGCCCGGAGGCAGGTCGACCACGTAGCCGCGGTCCGGGAACGGCAGCCGCCCGACCGGCGTCAGCTGCAGGCTGGGACCGGCGGCAGCCCCCGTCGAAACGGCGGCCGCGGCCGCGGACAGAGCGAGGGCAAGCGTGAGGACGAGCCGCCTCATCGCTGCGCCCCCTGCCCGAAGGGCTCCGCCGCCGCGCCGTACATCGCTGCCGCAGCCGAGCCGAAGAGCTCGGCTGGCAGGTCGATTCCGTGCCGGGCGAACTTCGGCAGGAACGCCGGCCGCAGTCCCGTCGGCCGGAGCTCCCCCACCACCGTGCGATCGGCCTCGACGCGGTCGACGTGGAACTCGAACAGGTTCTGAAGGGTGATCGTGTCGCTCTCCATCCGCTGAACCTCGGCGATCGCCGTGACGTGGCGCGTGCCGTCGTCCAGGCGCTCGAGCTGCACGATCACGTCGAGCGCTGATGAGACCTGCTCCCGGATCGCCTTCACGGGCAGGTCGAACCCCGCCATCAGCACCATCGTCTCGAGCCTGCTCAGCGCGTCCCGCGTCGAGTTGGCGTGGACCGTGGACAGCGAGCCCTCGTGGCCGGTGTTCATGGCCTGGAGCATGTCGAGCGCCTCGGCGCCGCGAACCTCGCCCACGATGATCCGGTCGGGCCGCATGCGCAGCGCGTTCCGGACGAGATCCCGGATGGTGATCTCACCTTCGCCCTCGATGTTCTTGGGCCGCGACTCCAGCCGCAGCACGTGCTCCTGCGAGAGCTGGAGCTCCGCGGCGTCCTCGATCGTGATCACGCGGTCGCCGCCCGGAACTGCCGACGACAGCGCGTTCAGGAGCGTCGTCTTGCCCGTGCCGGTACCGCCCGAGATCAGCATGTTCAGGTCCGCCTCGACGCAGCGCGCGAGGAAGTCGGACGCGGCAGCCGAGAGCGTCCCGATCTCCACGAGCTCGTCCAGTGCGAAGCGGTTCTGCGCGAACTTCCGGATCGTCAGCAGCGGCCCGGTCAGCGACAGGGGCGGGACGATTGCATGGACGCGCGAGCCGTCGGGCAGGCGCGCCTCGACCATCGGCGACGACTCGTCGATGCGCCGGCCGATCTGGCCGACCATCTTCGTGATGATGCGCCGCAGGTGCGACTCGTCCGTGAAGCGGAGCTCCGTGCGTGAGAGCAGCCCGCGGCGCTCGACCCAGATCTCGTGCGGGCCGTTAACCATGATCTCCGAGATCGACTGGTCGGGCAGCAGCCGCTCGAGCGGGCCGTAGCCGAAGATGTCGTCGGCGATCTCGGCCGCGATCTGCTCGCGGTCCTCGCGGGAGAGCCCCACCTCCTGCTGCAGCTGCGCCCGGATCTCCGCCACGACGCGCTCCCGGGCCGACCCGCCGTCCGCGGCCTCGAAGAGCCGCGGCCCGAGCTCACTCACGATCGCGAGGTGGATCCGGTTCTTGACCTCCGCGAACGGGTCGACGGACTCGGTCCAGACCGCACCGTCGCCGTTCACCCGTGACAGACGCTCGTGGAGCTCCATCACGCAGCTCCCTTCCTGATCAACGCCAGCCGACGGCGGGAACCGCCTTCGGCCGGTGCCTGTACACGCGGCCGCGCGACTCCGCCGGCCGCAAGGTACCGCTGCGCGAGGGACGTGAAGGCGCGGCCCGCGGCCGAGCTCGGCGCGACGTCGACGATCGTCCGGCCTTCGGTGATCGCCGTCGGGATCGCCCGGTTGCTCGGCACGAGCACATCGGGCGCGCGCCCAAGCAGCCGCTCGACGTCGGCCATCGTGATCCCCACGCTGGTGTCCGCACGGTTGAGCACGAGCGTCACCTCGCGGGTGTCGTAGCCCATCTGCGAGAGCGTCTCGAGCCCGATCTTCGTGTCCTTGATCGAGAGCGCGTCGAGCATCCCGACCAGACAGAGGTCGGAGGCGCTGTCGATCGCCGCGATCACCTCGGGGCTGAACGCCGGAGGCGTGTCCACGATCACGAAGTCGTGCCGCGACCGCAGCAGCTCGAAGACGGAGCGCAGGAACGGCGGCGTGATGCTCGCCGCCTGGTCCGGACGCACCGGCGCCAGGAGCGCGGAGGCTCCCGAGCCGTGGCGCGCGAGGAAGCTGTCCACCTTCTCGGCGTCATTCGACCCGCCTGCGACGGCGAGGTCGTAGATCGTGCGGTGGGGCCGCAGCCCGAGCGCCAGACCGACGTCTCCGAACTGGAGGTCGAGGTCCACGATCACGGTCGAGGCGCCGGCCGCAGCCAGGGCCTCACCGAGGTTGCAGGCCGTCATCGTCTTCCCGGTCCCGCCCTTCGGACCGAGCACCGCGATCATCGTGCCCGCCTCCGACGGCTGTGTGCCGCGCCGGCGGACAAGCGCCTTCTCGAGCGCGAAGGACAGCTGCTCGTGCGATTGCGGCAGGGTGATCAGGTCGTCGGCTCCAGCTTCGAAGGCCCGCTCCATGAAGCCGTTCGGGCTGCCTGCGTACAGCACCACCACCGGCGGACGGCTCTGCAGCTGGCTGCTCACCGCCTCGATCACCTCGAGCGCGCGCTCGGACTCGGCGGCACACGCGACGATCACGAGCTCCGCGTCCGCTGCCTTCGCGAGTGGCAGCGGAGACTGATCCGCGTGCGGCAGACGTGCGGGCTCAACGTGGGTGCCGCGCGGGAGCGCATCCTCGATCGGCCGCCGGTCGACGCCGTCTTCGACCGCGAGGAAGACCTTGGGTGCCCGGCCGTTCATCGACGACCTCCCAGCGAGTGCAGGACCTGGATCGGCCGTGCGCCAAGCAGGAGCGTCTCCGCCGTCACGATCCTCGGCGGCGACGACTTCGCGCCGGCGCTCGGCCGCAGCGACAGCCAGAGCTTGCCGTTGTCGGAGGCGAACGCAAGCTTCGCGGCGTCATCGTCGTTTACGCGCAGGCTGACGTTGGCGGTCCTGGTGCCGACAGTCCCGGAGCCGCTCGAGACGCCGACGACCGGGACGTCGCCCATGATCAGCCGCAGCACCGGGCGCGCCTGGCCGCCGTTTGCCGGTGTGCCGTCCGGCCGCACCGGGATCACGTTGAACCCGGCGTATACGTCGACGCGGTTGCCGACCTCCACCTGGCCGATCAGGCCGTGGGCGGAGTCGAGCGGGACCACGACCACGCGCTCGCGATCGGTCAGCGTTCCGGCGAGCGAGGTGGACGACGCCGAGAACGCGCCCGCGGTCAGCTGCGACCCTTCGAAGACCTCGGTTGTCGCGACCTTGCCTGCGAGGCTGCCCGGGTCGCTGAAGGCGCCCTCGCGCAGCTGGCTCTCGCGAATCGTCGTCGCCGTGAACATCGCCTTCGAGGCGACGACGCCGCCGGGCGTTCCCTTCGGGATCGTCTGCCGTGCGATCAGGACGGTGACGGGTGTCGCCCCCGCCTGAAGGTTGTCCCGGTAGCGGTTCAGGTAGACGAGGATGGCGAGGCCGGCCAGCAGCGCCGCGACGACCGCGACGTACATCGAGCCCCTCCTCGTCGAGATCAGCCTCTGTGCGAGTTCCATCGGTGGTACCTCCAGTCGCTTGTCACTTGACGAGTACGGGGATGCACGGCGTGATGCCGTCCGGGTCGCAGTCTTCGGTGCCACCGCTGAACGGATCCGGGGCGACGTACTTGATGAAGTGGCCCCAGATGGCGCCCTTCTTGACATCACCCGGCGCCGGCTCGTTATTCGCGCACTTCGAGCCGGTCCAGCCGGTGACGTAGAAGGCGGCGAAATTCGTGACGGGCACGTCGGTCGAGCCGCTGCCGTCGAGGGCCGAGAAGTCCGTGATCATCAGCTTCACCACGCGCGGGTCGGTGCCGACGTCGTAGCTCGGCCAGTTGTTCGCCGGGCACGCCGCAAAGCGCGCGTCGAGCCCCTGCAGCGTCGGTCCGGCGGTCGTGCCGGTTTTCGTGGGCACGCAGTCGGCGGGCCCGGTTGGCGGCGACGGATCCGGGCAGACGCCTGCGTCGTTGAGCTGGTACGGCGTCTGGCAGCCGTTGATGATCGAGTTCCGGAACTCGGCGGCCCCGGGACCGTCGCAGGCGACCGCGCTCGTCCGGCTGCCGCCAGTGAGGCGTAGCATCGTTGTAACGCTGGTGTTCGTCAGGTCGAGGCTGCCCTGGATCCCGACGGTGACGCCGATCGTGTGCGTCTGCCCGCCCGCCAGCGCGTACGGCGAGCCGAGCGTGGCGGTCGACGACGAGAGCGAGAGCGCCTTGACGGGGCCCGACGAGTCGTCGCTGCCGCTGTAGACGCGCTGGATGTTCGCGTACGTCTGCTGCTTCGCGCCCGCGTTCGTCGACTGCCATTGGAGCGACACGTCGGCCGGCCCACTCTCGACCGGCAGGGAGAACGCATAGCCCGTCGACCAGTAGCCGGACGTGGCGGAGTAGACAAGATCAGCGGAGACGCCCGCGATCGTCGCCTTCAAGACCTTTTTCTTCGCCGGGTCGACGTCGGCCGCGCCCGCCTTCAGCACCGCCTGCACCGAGATGCCGCACGAGGTGGCGGGCGGCGTCACGGCGACCTCCGAGAAGAACGGCGACCCGGTGCACGCGCTCGTCGCCCAGACGTGCGGCACCGGGGCGTCGACCGTGCCGCCAGAGGTCGCGTACCCGTTGATCGCGACGAGCCCGAGCGAAGAGGTGTTGTAGTCGTAACAGACGTAGCCGAGCCCGCCCGTGCCGTTCGCAGCCGCACACGGGCCGCTCTGGCTGCCGAGGCCGATCCGGACTCCGACCTTGGTGCCGGCGGGAACGGCCACCGCGCCGGAGCCTCCCCAGTAGTTGAGCCCACCGGACGCCGCGCCCTTGGTCAGGTCGACGGGGCCGGCGAGCAGCGTTCCACCGGCCGTCTCGTTGACGAAGGTCGCAGTCACGTGCTTCGGGTTGATGTCGGGCACGGCCAGCGGCAGCGAGCCCCTGAGGATCGTCGCCCGCTTCAGCTGCACGCGCGCTCGCGCGTTGATCGCCGGCACGACCGTCGAGGAACCCGGGACGATGGCGTCGACAAGCGAGCCAAGGATGTACGGGACGTCGACCTCCGTCTGCTTGACGTCGAGCATCAGGTGCGCCGTCTCGCAGGGCCCGTCGGTCTCGGTGTCGTCCGCTGCCGGACCGCCCACGGCGAACGTCTTGCTGTTGAAGCGCGTCGTCACGCGCGCGGCGCCTCCGCCGATCTGGAGGTTGAAGTTGCTCGCGGAGTTGCCGGCGTACTGTGTGGCCGCGTCCTCGATCGTCGCGTCGGCGGCACCTGAGACCCCGGCGTCCGGCGAGAAGCAGTCGCCGAAATGGCCGCCGCCGGCAAGGGCAGCGGCGTCGGCCTGCATCTGCAGGTGGCGCTTGTGCACGAACCAGTTGCCGACGTCGATCGCCAGCGCCAGCGCCAGCAGCAGCACCGGCAGCAGGAACGCGAACAGGACGACGACGCTGCCGCGCTGCTCGCTCGCGGGCGCGAAGTTGTGTGCGCCGAAAGTCATGGCTGGTAGCACCCTTCCGAGTAGGCGGGCAGCTGCTCGAGCCGCATAACCGAAGAGCTCTTGATGGTCAATGTGCCGCCGCCGATGAACGGAATCCACTTGTACGGCGCGGAGACGGTGACCTGGACGGGATCGCCGATCTGGCCCTTGGTGCCGGTCGGGCCGGTGAGGAACGTGACGCAGACCTGCGCGGGCGCGGTTACCGAGCCTGTCCCGTCCCGCAGCTCGGTCGTCTCGGCCTGCTGCTGGATCCACGCCTTCAGATCGCCGCCCGGCTGGGGGGAGTTGCCGACCACGGCCGAGAGGCGAGCCCCCTCGTTCGCGAGGTGGGTCACGTCGAGGTAGTAGTTCAGCGCCAGGCCGAACTCGACGAGCGCCCACACCAGCAGGCACACAAACGGGACAACGAGGCCGAACTCGACCGCGGCCTGTCCGGACTCGCTCCGGGCACGGCGACGCAGAAGCGTGGACCTCGCGGTCTTTCGCGAAGCCCACGCCTGCGACTCGGTCCGAGCGCGGGACGCAGCGCAATGTCGTGTGTCCACTGCTTCTCCAGCTCTCGTGACCGTTTGCGATCGCCTACGGAACCAGGAGGTCGAGCTTGCCGGCCACGCGGCCGAGGAAGCCGGTGATCGCCGTCCCCATAAGGCCGATCGTCAGTGCGATCGAAATGACGACGAACGCGATCACGATGCCGTACTCCGTGGCGCCCTGGCCGTCCTCACGCTTGAAATCGTCGCGGCTCAGCGTCAGCACGCGGCCGAGCGTGAGCGTGACGTGCTCGTACAGCTTGTGCATGTCCTACCTCCCCAGGTAGTCCGACAGGCGGGCTGTCGTAGCTCGCCTGTGCTGGTGTGGTTACGTAGCCATTCAGTCGCGGCGCGCCTCTGCGCCCCACCCACGAAGGTCCTGACCCGGCTAGCCCTTCGGTGAAGCCGCGCCGCGAGCCGGTCGGCGATCATGAGTCGCATGAGCGAGCTCGCCACAGCTCCGGCACCGGCACCGCTCCGGCCGACTCGCACCGGCGCGACGTCGCTGCTGGCCGGCTGCGCGGCCGCAGCGGTGCTCGCTCGCAGCGGAGTCTCCGGCTGGAGCGTCGTCGCGGCCGCCGCCGCGGCCGCTGTCGTCTGGGTGGCGGCGATCGACCTCGAGACGAGACTGCTGCCGAATCGGATCGTGCTTCCGGCGACCCTGGTCGTCGCGTGCGGCGCGGTCCTGCTCGGGCCGGAGAGGTTCGCGGAGCATGCACTCGCCGCCGTTCTCGCCGGCGGCTTCCTGTTTGCAGCCGTGGCGTTGCGCCCGGGAGATCTCGGCATGGGAGACGCGAAGCTCGCGCTCCTTCTTGGAGCCATGCTCGGGAGCGCGGTGCTCGAGGCGCTCCTGATCGGCTTCGGCCTCGTCGCCGGGGCCGGGCTCGTCCTGCTCGCACTCGAGGGGCGGCCGGCGCTGAAGCGGCACCTGCCGCTCGGCCCGTTCCTGGCCGCCGGCGCCCTCGCGACCCTGCTGCTCGGTGGAGCTGCCTGACGCGAGCCGAGCCTAGCCCGTCGTCTTGCGCGGTACGCCCAAACGGCTTGTGATCACACCCGCGGAATCGCGATACTGGGGACGATGAGCGCACTCAGCGTCCACGTGAACCGGACCGAGCTGGTCGACGACCTGGTCAGCTCGTTGAGGAGGAGCGGCTGCCCCGCGCGGCGCACCGGGCCCTGGTCGTGCACCGTCCGACACGCGACCGCGGTGGACGAATGGGAAGCCCGGGTCGAGCTGGTGTTTTTCCTGCGCGCGTGGCAGGCCCGGCACGACCGGGCCCACGCGTCACTCGTGGCCTGACGCCCGCTCCAGCAGCATCGCGGCGTCGGCGTCCAAGGACGTCTCGAGAAGGCCGTTGCCGTACGCCCAGTGGACCGCTTCGGTCCTGCTTTTCACGTTCAGCTTGCGGTAGATGTTGGTCAGGTGGAACTTGACCGTCTGCTCGGCGAGCCACAGGAGCTTCGCGATCTCGCGGTTCGAACGGCCCTCGCCGAGCACGCGCAGGATCTCGAGCTCGCGCTCGGTCAGCCCGGCCGCTCGAACGGCCGGACCGCGATCTCCGTCGCGTCGTCCGATCGGCTCGAGGACCGGCCCCTCGTAGGCCGCGAGCAGCGCCTCCGGGAGCTCCTCTGGATCGATGCGCTTCGAGATGAACGCGTTTGCGCCCACCGCGAGCGCCTCCTCGGCCACGGCTTCGGAGTCGAGGCCCGAGAGCACGGCGATCCGCGCCTCGGGTGCCCGCTCCCGCAGGAGGCGGATGCACGTGAGCCCGTCGATCCCCGGCATGCGCAGGTCGAGGAGCACGAGGTCGGGCTTCGTCTGCTCGACGACCGGGAGCACCTGGCTGCCGGATGTCGCGACGCCGACGACCTCCATGTCCTCCCGTCGGCTGAGCGCGATGCGCACAGCCTCCACCATCAAGCCGTGGTCGTCCGCCACAACCAGCCTTAGCCGCATTTGAGCCTCCCTGGGCCGCAGTTCCCGAGTGGTTCCGATACGCCGGCGCCGCCCGCCGGCATCCCTCACACCTTCGTAGATGCGCGGAAAAGCGAAATCCCTCAGATGTGGGATTCAGCGGCAGCCGCCGGCGGAGCCATTTCAGGCGCCCGCCCGCCGCTGGCGAGCCGGAGGTCTGGTCGGACCCACCGGAAGGTCCAGTTCGCCGGCGGGGGTCTTGTACTCGCCGGTCGTCGCGAATACGTTGCGTGCGGGGAGGGCTCGCGGAGCCCTATGAATCGAGGGGAATGCGGCAATGCGGCGACTGAAGGTGCTCGTGGTCGACGACCATCGACTGATGCTCGATGCGATCCGGGCGATGCTGGACCGGGACGAGGACATCGCGGTAGTCGCCGAGGCGGACTCCGGCGAGAAAGTCCTGCCGCTCGTCGGTCAGACCGGGCCTGACGTCGTCCTGCTGGACGTCAGGATGCCCGGGCTGGACGGCCTCGCTGTCCTCGGCCAGCTGCGCGAGCGATACCCCAGCGTCGCCGTCGTGATGCTCTCGGGGATCGACGACCCCGCGCTCGTTCGCGCCGCGCTCGAGCGCGGCGCGGCGGCCTTCGTGCTCAAGCACGTCGATCCGCGCGACCTCGCGGGCGCCGTGCGGCAGGTCGTGGGCGGCGCCATCTTCCGCCCGCTCGACCTCGTCGCGTCGGTGAAGCAGAGGGCGCTCGAGCAGGCGGGGCTGAGCAAGCGCGAGCTCTCGATCCTCCAGGCCCTGCAAACAGGTGCTTCGAACGGTGCGATCGCGGAGCAGCTGTTCCTCGCCGAGCAGACGGTGAAGTTCCACCTGACGAACCTCTACCGGAAGCTCGGCGTCTCTACGCGCACCGAGGCCGTGCATTCCGCCTACGAGCGCGGACTGCTGGAACGCCCGCTCTCGTACGTCGCTTAACCGCACGCTACTCGACCGTCGGATCGGAACGACCGGACGTTCGGGTGGCGTCCACGCAGCCGCGCTGGACGAGGGTGCGGCTGTCTAGGGAGACGGGAGGACGGTTGGTGCGCGTTCATGTGGGAGACGCGAGTCTCGTACGCGAGCTGCTGGAGTACTTCGACGAACAGGCGGATTGCGTCGCGGTCCAGGTGGGCGAAGCCGAGATCGAGGTCTCGCTGCTCGGCTCCTACGGCCCGGTGGCGCACGATGCCGCGGTCGACCAGCTCGTCGCGGCGTTCCGCCTCCGGCACGCCACGCGACGGCCGCTCCACCGCGTGTGGAGCGACAGTCGCGGCAGCTAGGCGGCGAAGCTGTTCAGGCGCGGTGGAAGAAGGCCTCGACGTCGTTCTCCTCGGGGTCGCGGACGAAAGCGCCGAGGCAGCCGAGGTGGTGGTGGAAACTGGAGTCTCAGAGGAACGCATGTCCTGAGCGCCGGCATGGACGAGGCAGAAGCGACCTGAAAGCCCTGCAATCGGGCCTTAGCTTGCACCAGCGCCGCGCCAGTCATTCGAGCGTCCTCGCCGCGTTCGAGTCGAGCCAGCGCCCGAGCTCGCGAACGCGAACCAAGCGAAGCCGTCCTCGGCGGATGATTCGCAGCTAAGAAGCAGGGGCTTTGGGTGTGGCTCGAGCGAGTGCGCGCCAGCGAGCGCCAGACTCCAGCGCTCTTGAGCGGTTTCAAGCGGTAACCGGAAATCGGCTCCAGAAAACGCCGAAACCCGCCTGGCAACGCGGGTTTTGGCTTGTCTAGACGAGAGCGGACGACGGGGATCGAACCCGCGACCCTCAGCTTGGGAAGCTGATGCTCTACCAACTGAGCTACGTCCGCGTTGACCGGATTCTAGCCACGTCCTAAAGAGCGACTTTCGGCCGCCTGCAGCTGCAGGCACGCTCGAGGGATGCGTCGGCCTGCGGTGGTCATCGGCGTCTTCCTCCTCTGTTGTGCGGCCGCG
>Ga0307296_10000796_pt1 | contig 15466 bp, 11 predicted proteins | sample ER_DNA_153_FD_194467 | JGI IMG/M metagenome (GOLD analysis project Ga0307296, IMG submission 194467) | Bulk soil microbial communities from the East River watershed near Crested Butte, Colorado, United States - ER_DNA_153 | ecosystem: Environmental > Terrestrial > Soil > Floodplain | place... | reverse complement strand
TTGGCGAACACCGCCAGTTCCGGGCTCGTCTTGATGCCGCTGAGCAAGATTGTCCCAGGCTGCTTTGAATTCACGTCGCTCGCGAGCTTCATCGCAATCTTGCTCGGTCCCGCCGAGTAACCACCGAACGCGCAGCCGACGGTATCGAGGATGGTACGCTTGGTAATCCGTATCACCTCCTCTGGGAGGTCCTCATATCGGAGGCTCGTCGCATAGCGGGCAAGTTTCTCTCCCAGGGAAACCTCCTTGCCATCGCCAACGGAGGAACGCTGCATTTCCTGCGCTATCGTCGTAGACATTGGTACACCTATCCCTAAGCCAGCCGCGCCCACCTGCGTAAGGAAGCCCCGGCGTGAAGTGCGCGGCGCGTCATTAATCATCCTGTGCGCGACCGTGGATATCGCCTCGCCAGACATGCAGAATCCCTCCCGGTGTGGTACCTGCGCAATCGTATGTTTCTCGATATGAGCGAGCAAGCGACTGAGCGCCGCTCGACGGCAGCTTTTGGCACAAATCAGAAGTGCCAGAGCGCATCGACGATGTCTGCTCTTGGGGGTAATTCGGATGGAATATGCTCGCTGCGAGCCTTTCCGCTTTTGACCCCATCCGGACATAAGACGCAGCTTTTTCTTGCGATGCACGCCTCCGAGCCACTTTGGACCTGCTATATTTGGCCCGCGATCGTTGGACCTTGGGGAAAGCGCATGAGGCGCCGGGAAATCATCGCACCGATCAGTAGCGCGGCCGCCGCCTTGCCGCTCGCGGCGGCGCTCACCTCAATACGCAGTTGAATTTTTGAAGAGAGGAAAGGCATGCCTCGTATCGTTCACATCGCCATCAAAGTCGACGATCTGGAGAAGGCAACCAAGTTTTATGAAGAGGTGTTCGGCTTTCGCCAAACCAGTACAGGATACGCGCGCGGGCATGTCTCGCGACACCTGACTGACGGAAACATCGATCTCGCCTTGATGGTCTATGACAGCGAAGATGTCGAGGAGGCGCAGCTTTCCGGTCCCGGTCCGTGCATCCACCATTGGGGGATCGAAGTGGAGGATCGCGATAGTTACATTGCCAAGATCGAGGCGAACGGAGGAACCATCATCTCCAAACCCGGTGAGGGCGCATTGAAATTCCGCGCACCGGATGGCACGGTTGCAGAAATTGTCGGGGCCGGTCGCTACAACAAGAAGAAGGCCGAGAAGGCACCGGCATGACCGGTGGTTATGACGGAGAGAGCGAGCTGATCGAATGAAGCGCCGCGCGTTCATCACGCTGCTGAACTACCGATGAAAGCTCGCGACCAAGAGAAGGAAGAAAACCAGTCCAACGGGGAGGCGCCGCTTCCGGCGGTCTCAGCCAACACTCTGGCGCGCTGTCTTGGGGTGACGCCGAAGATTATCTACGATCTGACGAAGGAGGGCGTCATTGAGCGCGGCTCCGGCCGTCTGTTCCAGCTTGAAGATAGTGTGCGCCGATATTGCGAGCACCTTCGGCGACAAACAGGCGGATCGTCCTAATCTTGTTTGACCCATTCCAACGTTCGCTTTCGGGGGTCCCTTTGAGACATGCGCGGACTCGAGACTTTCGCAACGCAAAAGCATTGTTCGTTCCTTCGCTAAAGCGTGATATCGTTCCTTCTATTGCATGCACACGACCTCCGGCGGGAGGGGTCGCATGGCAATGCACATCCGACGGCGAGAATTCATATTCACACTGGGCGGCGCGGCGGCATCGTGGCCCGTCGCGGCGCGCGCGCAGCAGGCGGCGGCGATGCCGGTGATCGGCTATCTCAGTCGCGGTGCACTTTGTCGCCGCGCGTTGGCCCACCCTACTGCGGCTTGGTCAGCTGCGGAAACTTGACGCCGAGCTGATCGAGATAGGTGTCGTACTTGGAGGCGTCGTAATAGAACTTGCGCATCTCCGGGCGGAAGCGCGCCATGGTATCCCGATTGATCTGGACCTGCGGCTGGTCGGTCTCGGCGAGTAGCGACTGTGGCCGCTGCGACTTGAGCTGCACATCGTTGAAATAGGTCTTCGCCGCCGCGACCAACTCCGGGCGCAACAGCAGATCGACCATGGTCATGGCCATCACCTTGGAGCCGGCGAGGTTGCCCTTGTGGGCGATGGGCGTGGCCATCGCCATCGCATTGGCCCAGTGGTGGCCGGGCAGGTTCGGAATGTTGGACGGGTAGAACAGCGGCGCGGTCGGCACCACCCAGGAGACGTCGCCGATGTCGTCGGAGCCGCCGCTCTCGGGCTGTGCGAGCGGCGGCGCGAGCGGGGTCGGCTCGGTGCGCAGCCCGACCTGGTCGCCGCTGGTCAGCTTCTGCACCGCCTTGGCGAAGGTCTGCTCCTCCTCGGTCCACTGCGGGATGCCGACCTTGGTGAAGTTGGCGGCCAGCGCCTCGGCAAGCGCGCGGTTGAAGTGCCGCGGCGCCGCGGTGCCGACCAGCTTTCGTGTCACTGTGGTGTCGGTCATCATCGCGGCCGCGTCGGCGATCTTGTTGGCGATCTCGTAATTGCGCTTGATGTTGTCGAAATCCATCTCGCGGATAAAGTACCAGACCGAGGCGACCGGCGGGATCACGTTGGGCTGGTCGCCGCCATTGGTGATCACGTAGTGGGAGCGCTGCTGCGGACGCAACTGCTCGCGCCGCAGGTCCCAGCCGATATTCATCAGCTCGACGGCACGCAGCGCGTTGCGGCCGCGCCAGGGCCGGGCGGCAGCATGCGCCGCCTCGCCGTGGAAGGTGTATTCGACCGAGACGAGGCCGGTGCCTGTGGGCTGGCCCCAGGCGGTGGAGAAGGTGTCGCCCACGTGGGTGTAGAGCACCACGTCTATGTCCTTGAACAGTCCGGCGCGCACCATGTAGGCCTTGCCGGCGAGAAGCTCCTCGGCCACGCCGGGCCAGAGCACCAGCGTGCCGGGAAGCCTGTCGCGCTCCATCAGGTCCTTGACCGCGAGCGCGGCGACGATGTTGACGGCCTGGCCGGAGTTGTGGCCCTCGCCATGGCCGGGCGCGCCCTCGACCAGCTCCTCGCGGTAGGCAACGCCGGGCTTCTGGTTTGCCTTCGGGATGCAGTCGATGTCGCTGCCGAGCGCGATGACGGGTGGGCCCGAGCCCCAGCGCGCTACCCAGGCGGTCGGCATGCCGGCAATGCCGCGCTCGATGGTGAAGCCGTTCTTCTCCAGCACGTCAGTGAGGTAGTTCGAGGTCTCGAGCTCCTGGTATGCCAGCTCGCCGAAGCTGAACACGGTGTCGTTCATCACCTGCGAAAGCTTGCGTCGCGATTCCACGCCTTCGACCACGCTCGACTTGAGCTTTTCGAGCCGGGCGATGTCGGTGGCCCCTTGCTGTGCCATCGGGGCGCCACCCGCGAGAAGAAGCGTGGCGAACGCGAGCCCCCGAAGCGTGCCGGTTTTCCCAGCCCCCATGCCGACCATCGTGCCCTCCCGCATTACGGAGATTTCTACGACACGGTAGGCCGCTCGGCCGGGGTGTCAACGCGAGGCCTCGAGGTGCCGCCTACGCTGCTCGCCCGCGCCGACGAGGTGATCGAATAACGCACGCGGCATGTCCGGTCCGGGTCATTCGCGTCGCTCCGACGTTGGTCTCGGAAGACGTCGCGCCTGATGCGTACCCATTCACCTCATCCTCGTCAGAAGGAGTGCATTCGCCAAGTTTATGGCTGCAGATCCAATTTCGCGTCCTTGATCACCTTACCCCACTTGTCATGCTCGGCACGCAGGAATGCCTCGAACGCCGCAGGCGTACTGCCAATCGGTTCGACCATCTGCTCGAGAAAAATCTTACTCAGAGTTAGGTCCTTCACAGCTTGGACAACTTCACTGTTGAGCCGCCCGATTATCGCGGCCGGCGTGCCGGCCGCCACGACCACGCCAATCCATGCACCGGAGTCGAGCGCCGGGTAGCCGGCCTCTATCATTGTCGGAACGTTCGGCAAGGCCGGTGAGCGCTGCTTGCCCGTGACCGCAAACGCTTTGAGTTTGCCATCCGCAATGTTGGACAAGAAAGCTGTTGGTGCTGCTATCCCGAGCGGAATCTGTTCGCCCAGCAGCGCGGTCAGGAGGGGCGCGCCGCCACGATACGGCACGTGAAGAATGTCGACGCCAGCCAATAGTTTGAACTGCTCGAACGCAAGATGGCCCGATGTTCCTGCGCTAGTCGAGCCGTAGCTTAGCGCTCCCGGCTTTTCTTTTGCCATGCGCACGACATCTGCGACGGTATTTGCCGCGAAGCCCCGGTAGCTCATCACGGCAAGCGGAATCTGGGCGACCAGCGACACCGTGGCCAGATCCTTGAATGTGTCGTAGCGAAGGTTCTTGTAGACGTGAGGGTTAACGGCGTGCGTGTCGAAGACGACCATAACTGTATAACCATCGGGCGCAGACTTTGCCGTCGTTTCCGTCGCAATCGTTCCGCCTGCCCCGACTCGATTTTCCACGACGATCGATTGTCCCATCGAGCCGGCCATTTTCTGACCGATCTGCCGAGCGACGAAATCGACGACGCCTCCGGCCGGGTAAGGCACCACCAACCGGATCGGCTTGGTCGGATAATCCTGTCCGGATGCGCTTCCGGACAGCGCAAGAAGAACCAGCGAAACGACGCCCCACCGTCCAAGAGCCTTCGCCATGATCTACTTCCCTCCTTCTTTAACGCGGGCCTCGCCTGGTGGCGCTTCCCACAATGGGCTGGTTTCCGAGTAAGTCCAAACTTCTGCGTAAATCTTGCGCCGGTCGATCGGATCAGATCACTCCAGTGCACTTCCTCCAGTGATTTGTATTTCGGCTCACTCAGCGAATGCTACACTTTGACAGGAACGGACAAACCCCAGTTCGCAGGGAGTGCATCAACAATGGTCAAGCCAATCCGCCGCGTGGTGACGGGACATGACGACAGGGGCCGCGCGGTTGTGGTGTCCGATGGTCCGGCGCCATCCGTACACATCAACAAGGCCGAACAGGACTGGTTTTCCGTGGACATATGGCGCACGCACGAAATGCCCGCGAAGATTGTGCCAAAGGCAGTAGAGGAGCCCACGGCGGGCCCGCGCCGCCAGATGCCGACCACGAACGGCACCGTCCTGCGCATCAACAGCTTCCCGCCGGAATCCGAGGCGGTGCGGACGATGACGCCCGCGGATTCGCTGCGCGTGTTCGAGGGTCTCGGTAATCCGAAGGCTGCGACCTTCGGCAAGGGCGGCCGCCATCCCATGATGCATCGCACCGAGTCGATCGATTATGCACTGATCCTGTCGGGTGAGATCACCATGCTGCTCGACGACGAGGAGGTGCTGCTGAAGGCAGGCGATGTTGTCGTGCAGTGCGGCACCAATCATGCCTGGAGCAATCGCTCCAATGCGCCCTGCCTCGTCGCCTTCATCCTGATCGACGGCGAATTCGACCCTCAACTCGAAACCAAGTTCGAAACCTCCACCTGAGACGAACGGGCTTGCTGCGCCATCATCGCCATTCCAGGGAGTAGGCGAAGGAATAGCGCTCCATGATCTCCGCGATCCGCGCGGTCTGTTCCGGGCGCGCGGATGCATCAAGACCTCTGACGGCAATGGACACCATCACGCCGCGTGTTGGATGGGGCTCGACCGCGACATCGAGCTCGCCGTCGTCGCATGAGAGCCCCGTAGTCTCGGCGAGAACATCTCGAAATGTGCGCTCGGCGATGTCCTGACGCAGCGCGCTCTTTAGCGGTTTGCCGACGTTAGTCAACGGCAGGCTCTCTATGATGATGATCTCCTTCGGCATCGCCGCCCGCTCCACAATTCGCGGCGCGAGAAACGCCGCGATTTCCTCCGATGTCGCCTTTGAGCCGGGCACAAGCTGAACGTAGGCCACCGGTAGTTCGCCGGCATGACCGTCCGGTTTTCCGACGGCCGCTGCGTGCACGACGTCCGGAAACTGCAGCAACGGCTCTTCGATAAGAGCTGGGTCGATATTGTGGCCGCCGCGGATAATGAGGTCCTTGGCGCGGCCGGTGACAAAGATGAACCCATCCTGGTCGACGCGACCGAGATCGCCGCTGATCAGCCAGCCGTCCTCGGTGCGGGCATCCTTCTCGTGCGCGTGATTGAGGTAGCCTGCCGCCTGTCCCGGCCCCTTGATCTGCAGCATGCCGATCTCGTCGGGACCGCACAGCCGGCGCCCCACACCGGCGCCGCTGATGGAGACGGCACAGACTTGTGTGTAGGGCACGCGGAGACCCGACGCGCCTTCCTTGCGCGAACCGTCGCGCGGGTCGATGGCGATGCTCGCCGTGTTCTCGGTCATGCCATACGAGTTGAGTACGCGCACCCCGGAAATCTCCTCAAAGCGGCGCTGGACCGAAACCGGCAGCGAGGTCGAGCCGGTGATGAAATTCGGCAGCAGCGACGAGAGATCGGTATCGACCGGCGGCGACTTGGCCAGCACCGCAAGCGTCGTCGGCACCGCCGAGAGTCGTGTTACGCGATACTTCTCCACGAATTTCCAGTAGTTGGCGATGTAGCGTTTGTCGCGCGCGCCGAGCACCGTCGGGATCAGAACGCCAGCGCCGCTGGCAAACGGCGGAAGGATGCGGCCGATCAGGCCACCAACATGGAACATCGGCGTGTCTTGCAGGATGACCTCGCCGAACACCAGTTGTTGCGCAAGCTGCAGCGTCCAATGCCGGTACGACATGTTCCGGTGCGACAGCTTGACGATCTTCGGCAGGCCGGTCGTGCCGCCGGAATGGACCAATGCGGCGATATTGTCGCCAGCGACGGCATCCGACCAGATCGCTTTCTCCGGATTCCCATCGAGCGCCGCCTCAAGGTCGCTGTCGGGCAGGAGCGTCCCGCCCGGACCGGGGACCGACCAGATTTTCACGCCGCTGGGAAGATCGGCGGCGACCTGCGCCAACGCCTCCCAGATCTGGAATCCCGGCGTTGGTCCGAGCGCGATCACGGCTTTTACGTTCGCCTCTTTGATCAGGCGCAGAACGTATTTTGGCTCGAGCATCCAGTTGACCGGGAACACAATGGCGGCGGCCATGGCGCCTAGGATCGACCAGTAGATTGCCGGCACCGCCGGCAGCAGCACCGCCACCGCGTCATTCCTGCCGATGCCGTGGCTGCACAACAACGATGCCGTTCTGCCGATGTTTCGCTTCAATTCGCCAAACGAGACGCGCTCCGCCGCGCGATCAATGTCGCCATCCGGCACATAGTGGATGGCCGTGTCTTGGGGGTCTCTCGCTTCGATGGCAAGCGCGACGCGATGGCAAAAATTATCGATCCGCAGCCGCTCGGCGAGCGGTACGCTCTCGATAGCCTCGATGTCTGCCAACGAGCGCAACGGCCGGCTCAGGAGGGTCGCGTCCGCAGTCTCTGCAATAACAGCCGCATCGGCTTGCGGGCACTCAATGCGCATCAACGCCATCGTCGTTTCGCCCGTCATGCTCCCGCGTCGTGCGGCCATCATTACGAAACTATGGGCCGAGAGAGCCGCTAATGCCAGCAACTATGGACCGCCGCTTCCCGACCTGCATTTTTTCAGGATACGCGTCCGCCTTGACCTCGTTCTAGAGCAGGCTAGCAAGGCGGCCTTTCCATTGAAGCCACGCGGCCCTGGTGATCTCTTACTGGAAGGCGATCAGGTCCGTGCGGCTCAGCGTTACGGATTTTGGCTTCAAAGGCTCGTTCGTCAGATTGGCATTGCCTGAATTGAGTACATTGTAAAAGCCGATGGCTGTTTCGTAGTCGCTGCTGGCGGTGGTCGTATCCACCGGGATAACAACGGTGTAATCGCGTATCATTGCTCCGACCGACGTGTAGGTCACCGACCCGCTGACCTTCCAGCCGACCATGATCATCGTCGTGATGCCCTGCGCCTTCAGCAGCTTGTCGAGATCGGTATTGTAGAATCTATCTTGGGCCGTGTTCACGATCTTGATGTCGCCCTCAGCCGGCGCGACCTGCGGCAGCCAGTGGGCCATGTTCTGTGCGCGGGTGCCGTATGCCACGACGAGGCCGGCCTTGCGGACCCGCTCCATGAACGGAGTCATGGCCGGGAGCATCTGGCTCTTGCATTTCGGCTGCGTGGCGCAGATGTCCTCGACGTAGTCGAGCACCATCAAGGCGGTGGTCTTGGAATTCAGGGTGATGCGAGCCGGGTCCGGCATGGCCGGCATTTGCAGGGTCTGTATCGGCTTGTTCGATTGAGCCTGAGCCACTCCACCGCAGAGCGCGAGCAGGAGGCTGCTTGACAGGAGGACAGTACGAAGCTGCGTCATGTTGGAATCTCCTCAAGGGGTGTCGGATTCGATTTTCGCGAGATCTGCCAGCACGCTGCGTTATGTTATCACGCCGTCTTTGAGCCCTGCGATTCAGATGGCCGCGGGCTGTGGACCTCGAGCGGCGATCGCACGCCGTGGCTGCAGGAAGGCGGCAAGGGCATGCGGCTGATGGCGGTGCAGTCCAGGTCCATCCCGATCCGCTCGCCAAGTAACGGGTCACCGGATCGTGACGGTCTGCGACCGCAGACAGCACGGCTGATTTGGTGCATAACAGCGCGATCCGCCGCAGGCGGGTTCCGTTTTCATTGCCCACCTACACATCAACAATGAATAACCCCGGAGGAGGCACCTCATGAAAATCGCAAGAGCATGGTATCTCGGCGCGGCCGTGTTTGGCGTCGCCGGAGTGCTGGCGGCAGGACCGCTGACCGCCCAGGTCACGGTCACCATCGACGCCGACGACATCGGCGGCGTGGTCACCGGACCAGGCGGGCCGGAGGCCGGCGTCTGGGTGATCGCCGAGACCACCGACCTCGGCACCAAGTTCGCCAAGATGGTCGTCACTGACGATCAGGGCCGCTACGTGCTGCCGGACCTGCCTAAGGCCAAGTACAAGGTCTGGGTGCGCGGCTATGGCCTCGTCGATTCCGCCAAGGTCGACAGCGAGCCGGGCAAAACCCTCAACCTGCGTGCGACGCCGGCGCCGAACGCCGCGGCCGCCGCCGAGTACTACCCGGCGATCTACTGGTATTCGATGATCAAGGTCCCGGAGAAGGGCGAGTTTCCCGGCACGGCAGCGAACGGCTTCAACCCGGCGATGAAGTCGCAGGGCGAGTTCCTCAATCTCGTCAAGACCAACGGCTGCGTCACTTGCCACCAGCTCGGCAACAAGGCGACGCGCACGATCCCCAAGGCGCTCGGCGAGTTCAAGAATGGCCACGAGGCCTGGACCCGCCGCATCCAGTCCGGGCAGGCGGGCCTCAACATGGTCAACACCATGGACCGCATGGGCACGCAGGGCACCTTGAAGATGTTCGGCGATTGGACCGACCGCGTCGCCAAGGGCGAGCTGCCGGCGACGAAGCCGCAGCGGCCGCAGGGCGTCGAGCGCAACGCCGTGGTCACGGTGTGGGACTGGTCGAACCCGAAGGCCTACCTGCATGACGCGACCGCGGCCGACAAGCGCAATCCGACGCTGAACGCCAACGGTCTGGTCTTCGGCGCGACCGAGAACTCAACCGACATGGTGCCGGTGCTCGATCCGGTGAAGAACATCGCCTATGAGGTGAAGCTCCCGGTGCGCGATCCGAAGACCCCGTCCGACGGTCCGGTGCTGGCGCCGTCGGCGTATTTCGGCGACGAGGCGATCTGGAACGCCCAGACCAGTCCCCACAGCCTGTACTACGACGAGAAAGGCCGCGTCTGGTTCGCCGCTAGAAACCGGCCTCCGGCCAACCCCGACTTCTGCAAGAAGGGCTCCGACCATCCGTCCGCGAAGGTGTATCCGATCGATCAGGCGAACCGTCAGGTCACGATGTACGACCCGAAGTCGCAGAAGTTCCTGATGGTCAACACCTGCTTCCCGACCCACCATGTGCAGTTCGGCTTCGACGCCAACAATACCCTATGGGCGAGCGCGGGCGGCCCGCAGAGCGGCGCGGCCGGCTGGATCAACGTGAAGATGCTCGAGGAGACCGGCGACGAGGCGAAGTCGCAGGGCTGGACGCCGTTCATTCTCGACACCAACGGCAACGGCAAGCGCGACGAGTACACCGAGCCGAACCAGCCGCTCGATCCCGCCAAAGACCGTCGCATCAACGTGGCGTTCTACGGCGTGTCGCCGAGCCGCGACGGCACCGTCTGGGGCACGTCGCTCGGTTACCCGGGCTATGTGGTCCGGCTCGATCCGACCAAGCCCAATCCGTCCGAGACCGCGCTCGCGGAAGTCTACGAAGTGCCGGCGCCGGCCTATGGCCCCCGCGGCATGGACATCGACACCAACAACGTAGTGTGGGTGCCGATGGCGAGCGGCCACCTCGCCGCGTTCGACCGCCGAAAATGCAAGGTCACCAGCGGTCCGACCATCGCGACCGGCCGCCATTGCCCCGAGGGCTGGACGTTCTATCCGTTCCCGGGCCCCGCGCTCACCGGCGACACCGGCGGCGGATCGGCCGAGGCGAGCTACTACACCTGGGTAGACCAGCACGACACGCTCGGCCTCGGCAAGGACGTGCCGTTGGCCACCGGCAATCAGAACGAGTCGATAATCGCCCTCAAGGACGGCAAGATGGTCAATCTGGTGGTACCGTACCCGATGGGCTTCTACGCCAAGACCATGGACGGCCGCATCGACGACGCCAACGCCGGCTGGAAAGGCCGCGGCATCTGGGCGACGACCGGCAACCGCACGCCGTTCCACGACGAAGGCATCGGTAAGGGCAATGTGCCCAAGCTGGTGAAGTTCCAGCTGCGCCCCGACCCGCTCGCGAAGTAAGCGAGGGCGCGGCGCACGCGATACGCTGAGCTGAGACCGACGCGTTGAAAATGACCCGCCCGGCTCTGATCAGAGCCGGGCGGGTTTCTTATTTGCACCGCTCTATCTGCTATCGTCCCGTCGAAGGCTCAACAACATGTGATCTTCTGCACGCCCTCCCGTCCGTCTTGTCGATGACGGGAGGCGAAGATGATCAAGGGCTTCAACTTGTCGGTATTTTTGTCGGTACCTCCGTGTGTTTCATGTTAAGCTAACCCTTTGAATTAACGTATAGAGAATGTGGCTGGTCCCGCCCCAACCGGCCAGTCAGTCTCTAACGCATACGGAATCGGGTCGCGCTCGAAATGCCGCGAAATGACGGCGTTTCGTTCATAAGGGACATGGTCTCCGTCTCCGGAAACTGGCGACGAACGCGGAATTCCAGTGTCTGTCTCTGAGGGGGAATCGTGTTTGTTTGTGGTCGGCATCTATTCTGTCGGGCCCCCTCTCGTTGGCGCCTCAATCGGCCAAGCGGCAATCTCACGGGCGTGAGCACGGCTGGGTGTTGTCCACCCTGCATCAGCGTTCGTTCGGCGTCGTCATCCTGTTTCTTGGGGTTCTCGCGACCGCACCCGTCGGGTCGTCGGTGCCCGGGATTATGCTCACAGCCTGGCAGTCCATTTTCGCGCGATTCATCACTAACCGATGGTTGCCAACACAATATCTTTTCCGTCTTGGGGATCGCGCCATTCCGGTCCTGCGATATCTTGAGAGAGTAGTTCATCCGCGTTGGCCACGTGCTTTTGACGTGGCTAGGCGTTTTGTCGGCATTGTGGTCCTATTGTTGACTGCCGCGTTGCTTCTCATCCCGATTCCCTTCAGCAATATACCTCCTGCAGTTTTGATCATCCTGATTGCTCTCGCATATATCGAGGAAGACGGACTTCTGCTTTGCCTCGCCTTTCTTGCCGCATTCATCCTGATAGGCATCGAATCAGTCGCAGTCTGGGGCACAATTTTCGGCGCTTTACTCATCAGCGATATTTAACAATCCGGGACATTTGTCTGTCTGTAACGTTCAAATGGTGGTCAAGAAATGGCGTGTAGGGTTGTCGCGTGCTGGTTTCCGGCGCAGTTGATTACGGAATGATGTTGAATCGCGCTCGCGGTGCGTCGGCATCCACGTGGATCGAAACGGCGTTGCTTGAATGTCAATGGTGATGTTCGGGACGGCGCTCCGAACTCTGCAACCGCAGCCCGCCAGGGCCAATCACGCGGATGAGTCCCATCATTCCTTTATCCTCATGACCTAGGATGTGACAGTGAAAGACGAACTCGCCAGAGATGTTCTGGTGGAAGCGCATGAGCAAGCGCACTTTACCGGGCATCACTGGATCATCCGGTGACCAATTCGCATCCGGCAAAGCCACTGGCACGTTGATTGTGTCCAACATCCGGCCCTCGACAAACTTGTCGTCACTTTCGAGCACGCGGAAATGCAGCTGATGAATGTGAAAGTTGTGGAGCTCATGGGTGAAATTGAGAATGGTCCATTCCTCAACGCTGTTCGTCTCGACCTCGACCACCGATGAGGGCGCACCGTCCATGGGATATGGCTCGATGATGACATCCGGCCGGGACACTTCCGTGATATAGAAATCTGTTTTGCTGTTTTTCGCCCGCTGATATTCGGTGAAAGCAAAGATCCGTCGGCGCACTGGTGCGGTCCCGGACGGCATGTCATCGATGCGCTGAAGCGTCGTCCGTGGTGGGACCGATCCTTGCCCGCTGGGGACATCTGAGAGAGGGTCATAGATCCTGACCGCCACCAAGTCGCGCGCCGGCATCAAGTCCGCGGAACAACCCGTCTCTACCTCCGCGGTTCGCAATACAATGCGATGCTGTGCGGTAGAGGCGTCGAGCCCGACATGGAATTCGACGCGCCCGCCCGGCGGCACCATGATCGGGTCTGTGCTCATTTGCGCCGTCGGTCGCCCAATGTTGTCGGCGAATGGCACGCCATCGAGACCCACAACCTCGATCGGAACGCTCCGAGCGATGCCGGAGCCGTCGATGTCATCGAGGCGCAGGCGAACGTATGTGTCCGCCGCGGCATTGACGAGACGCCAGAGCTCTTCTCGGCCGGCAACAACGCCGACCTCGGGCACGCTGCCGGCCGGGTTGCCGTCGTCGCGGATCGAGATCCCATTGACGCTCAGAAAGGTCTGCTGTTCCCGATCGGCGGGTGCCGAGCACTGAACTTGCGCGGCCGTGTTGATGCATTTGCCAAAGGCGCATTGCGGCAGTCGGACAGCGAGGCCGGAAGCTGCAGTGGCGTCGGGCGTTGCGATCGCCGGCTTCAAGCGATCGACATTGCCAGGCGGATCGACCGTTGCACGTTTTGTCGGTGCAGCCGTGTGCTCAGGCGGTGGGACTGGATGGTCGCGCACGATCAGGATTCTGTCGGCAATCCCATGTCGGCGCCGTGCATCATCGTCGGCGTTCTCGACGACAATTGCGCCGGACAATCCGAGCAGGGTCTGGGCCTCGCTCTCGCCGTGGAAGTGGGTGTGATACCAGTAGAGTCCCGCAGGGTGATCGTCAGGTACCGTGATCTCGTAGGCGTTCTGGCAGGCCCGGTGCGTGTCCGGCCGGCCTTCGGGCACGAAATATGTCGTGACCACATCGTCCCCCGGCGCAACACCCGGACCGCACGGCACCGCCTTAACTTCCAATCCGTGAAAGTGCAGATTGCTGTTCCCGGTCGGTTCGTGATAGCTGCCAGACCGAACCTCGAAGTCGCCAGGCACAAGTGAAACGCCTGGAAAGCCCGTTGCGTGGCCGGGCGGCGTCGTCTTTCGCAAAACGGAAGCGTCGTTGATGCGATTGTACAAGCGCACGCGGAGGATCTCACCGGGCCGTATCCGAATCGTTGGCGCAATGCCCGGCCGATCGCTGTTGTTACGATCGACGAAGCACAGGCGGTCGCTATCCTGACGGATTTCGAGCTCGATCGACTGAATCCGGCCGCTCACGCGGGCCATCTCCGGCGGATTTTCAAGCGCCGTTGGTACCGGGCCGCACCCCGATTGCGCCGGCATCGGAGATGCCGTCGAACCCGTCGAGGGCCACACAACTAGCGCTAACAGCAGGCTGACAGAGAGAGCGCGCGTCACCTTACCCATGTCGGTCATGATGTCAGCCCTTGGGTGCGTAGCTGCCCCCAGTGTCTCCACGGGCCCCACTGGTAACCGCTTCCGTGACTAGGGAGACGTCCACGACGGTAGTTATAATTTTGCTTTGTCCGAGCGTCATTTGCTGTCGGCCATGGAAGCTCGTGCCTTGTCGCGAGCGCCAATTGGTATTGTCCATGCTGCGCCGATGCCGGCGCGGCGATGGTCAGCGCAGTCGCGAGTGTGGCCGCGAGCGCAATCTCGGTTGCATGACTTCTCATCGGGTTTCTCCATATGTCTCCTCGACGATGCAAGGAATAAATAGTTCGCCGACGTCGACCGACTCGTCAGAAACTCCGGGCTTCGTCAGAGACTGCGGGAAACCATTGTACCTGCGGAGAGCCACACGCCTCCGCAGGCCTCGCGGTCTTCCATGCAGCTTGCACGCCTCTCGCATGTCTCCCTGGGTGTGCAAAGCCATTTCCATTATCATCTGCCCGGGATTCTCAGCCGCTGGCGATTTCTGTCGTACAAGCGCGTCAACGAAACAACGACACAGGGGGGGACCGGCTTCCACGCGCTAAAGATCGCAGGCGAACTCTTGGCGGAGAGGACGGCAACGTGGGGGCGCGGGGATGTCTGCGACGCGTGAGTGTTCTCGTCGGCTACCGGAAGCCATCACCCTTTTGCCATTGCGTTGGCGTAACGCCTGTCTCCCTCTTGAATGCAACACCCAATGAACTCTGGTTGGCATAACCCAAGATGATTGCGAGATGGCTCATATCCAAGTCAGGATTATGTAATAGAATCTTTGCTCGCTCGATCCGCTGGCGGCGCAGCCATGCGTGAGGGGCTACACCCATCGACTGTTTGAATGCCGTTGAGAAATGACCGACTGATAGTCCTACGCTTGCCGCTACCTCTTGCAGTGACAAATCATCTCCAACCGACCCATCATGTAGTCGCAGGCGCGACGGAGACGTGAAGGCGGGAGCCCCCCGCGACTGATCCCCTTCATAAGGGACGCGCTAACCGACAGGTTACGGACGAAACGCGTAGCCAAAAACGTGACCGCGGTTTCCGCGTAAAGCGTGCCTTGCGGCGCACCACTGGCGCACTCGTCGTAAACAATTCGGGCCAGTTGCCAACTCAGCGCATCCCGGTAGTTCCACGCTTCTATAACTTCGAAATCCACAGAGTCTTCAAGCGCAACGGCACGCGAAAGAAACTCCGGCTCCAATTCCAACGATAACACTCGACATCCAGTAGCCTTTCTCACCCGAAATCCAACCTCTTTACCTGGCGGAAGAATGTACGCGTAGCCCGACCTGTTTCGGTAGTGATTGATGGTACCGCCTGAACGGATCTCCGCCTCGAGGTAACCAAAATTCCACGAGAAGTGCAGTTCGATCCTGCTTGCTATCAAGGCCGCTTCGCCGACTTTTGATTGGACATCGTGCGCGGTCGCGCTGCCACCTGTCCATGCAATTTGCCGGAACTCTCTAACGGTTCCATCGAATGTC
>Ga0307296_10000795_pt1 | contig 15468 bp, 13 predicted proteins | sample ER_DNA_153_FD_194467 | JGI IMG/M metagenome (GOLD analysis project Ga0307296, IMG submission 194467) | Bulk soil microbial communities from the East River watershed near Crested Butte, Colorado, United States - ER_DNA_153 | ecosystem: Environmental > Terrestrial > Soil > Floodplain | place... | reverse complement strand
ATCGCTCGGCCCACGATGCTCGTCATGCCGCGCCCCCGAAAAGCCTTCGCCAGAGCGACGGACGCGAGCTCGGTCGCCACGCGTGCAGCAGCGTTGCGACCGGAGGCCAGCACCGATCCGCGGCAGCGAAGACCGCACGGGCGGCCGATGCCCACACCCGCCAGGCGACGATCGTCTCGTCGTCCGACGCCGCGCGCAGCGCAAGTGCGCCGTCGCCGAGTGTGCCGAGAGAGACGAGCAGCGGCTCGAGGCGCTCGCCGAGATGTGCCTCGATCGCTCGGCGGTCGGCAGCGTTGCTGGAGCCCCACTCGCGCGCAACGTCGAGAGTGAGACCGTCGTATGCCGCGCGCAGATGCGGCGCATCGAGCGCGGCTGCCTGGGCGCGCGGCTCGGATGCCTTCGCAAGCCGCTTGCGCGCCGAGAGCAGCGGCTCGAAGAAACGCTTCTGCAGTGCGTCGGCACCGGCGCGGTGACTGCCGAGCGTTCGCAGGGCGAGCGTCAGTTCGCCTGGATCGCAGGCACGGGCGACGAGGTCGCGCCCGACGGCGGCGAGCCGTCCTTCGCCGCGCAGCGTGATCGAGCCCTCGGCGAGTCGCAGCGTGAGGAGACCATCCGCGTAGCGCGCGCCGTCGAGCCTGCCTAACGGGATGACGAATTCGCGCTGGGCGTGCTGCGGCGCGACGTCGGCGCCGGCAAGCAGCGCGACCGAGTCGGCGCGCAGCTCGAGCATCGCCTGGCCGGCGAGCGCGACGCCGCGATACTCGCCTCCGACGTCGACGGGATAGCGACCTTCCAATGGGTCACGCGCCATCGGCTACCTCGCCGCTGTCGGCTGGGTCACGCGCCATCGGCTGCCTCGCCGCTGTCGGCTGGGTCACGCGTCATCGGCGCTTCCCTTGCCCGCGAGCAGATCGGCATCGCAGATCGCCGCACGCTGCCCGGTGCGCCGCTCGTAGCGCTCGACGAATGCCGGGAGATTGTCGGCGTTGAACGCGTCGCGGGGCATCCCGAGCGCGGTCACGGCGCGCTCGATCGCATCGCGGTCGCCTTCGACCTCGACGAGGACGTCCATTCGCGGATACCGCTCGAAGCGCACCTTCGCGCCGTGCAAAGTGTACTGCGCGATGTCACGATCGATCGCCCGCGTCACGACGTAACCGAGCTGCTCGACGATCGCGATCAACGCGCCCGCGTCCTCGGCGCCCGTACCAATCTCCTCGCGCAGCTTGTAACCATCTCGCGTCTCCACGGGTCCCTTCCATTCGAGCGACGCACGTTCGGACGCCGCGTCACGGAAAACGCGGACGCGAAGCACGTGGTCATGCGACTTCAGCGTTCCCACAGGTGTGTCATAGCGCCTGTCCTCGAGCCGTCCCTCCATCTCGAGCACACCGCCGGCGCGGTCCACAGCCGCACGTCGCAGCACGAGGTCGTCCACCACTGCCTTGAGCTCGATCTCGATCATCTCACCGCTCCGGCAGCCGTGTGCGCATCAGGAGACGATTGCCTGGACGACGGCTTCCGTATCGGTCAGGTCATGGAAGACGGCATGCGCTCCGTACGACGCGAGCTCCTCGACCGAATAATGTCCCGTCGCAACGCCGATCGCGCGCGCGCCGATCTCATGGCCGCAGGTCACGTCGGCCGGCGTATCGCCGATGACGACGACGCGGTCGCCGGGGATGTCCGCGCCGAGCAGCTCGGCCGCCCGCTGCCTTGCAATCGCCGGCAGCTCCGGCCTCAGCTCGTGATCCGAACCGAACGCGTTGACGCGGAATCGCCGCGGGTCGATGCCTACCGCACGAAGCTTCGCCGCCGCGCCTTCGCCGACGTTTCCGGTGAGCAAGCCGAGGGTGACGTCGTCACGCGCTTCGAGCGCGTTGAGAAGCTCGGGCACCCCGTGGAGCCGGCGCGGCGTGTGCTCGGGATTGCGCAGCTCGACGTGTAGCCGTTCGACGTATCGGTCGAGCAGGTCGTCCATCCGTGCATCGATGTGCGCGTCGTCGTGTCCGTCGTGGCGCATCATCTCGCGCACGATCTGCCTGTCCGTCTTTCCATCGAAGCGGTGCCCCTCCGGACCGATGCTGCCGAACACTTCGCGCAATGCCGCGTGAATCGCCCGGCGTCCGGCACCATCGCTCCAGAGGAGTGTGCCGTCGATGTCGAAGAGGACGATCCGCATCAGGCGCGCGTCAGGAGAACGCCGGCCATGATCGCCACCGCGCCCATGATCTGGAGCGGCGTCGGCACTTCGCCGAGCATCGGCCAGGCGGCGATGAGTGCAACCGCCGGCTGGAGGTTGGAATACATCGCCGTGCGAGTTGGCCCGAGGATTTTTACCCCGCGATACCAGAAGAAGTATCCGATCACCAGCGCGACGATGCTGCTGTAGAGCAGCGCCGACCAGGTCAGCGGAGAGAGTGCGTGCCACGGCGTGCGCGCGATCGTCGAGCCCGTGAGCAGGAGCAGGGGTGCGGCTCCGCCTACCATCGTCAACGTCGAGAGGCGGACGCCGTCGACGCGCTCGGTGTATGGCTTGAGGAGCACCGTGTAGAACGACCAGCAGAGACAGGCGGCGAGCACGAGCAGGTTGCCCTTGAGCGTGATCGGTGCTCGTGGCGTCACGCGCTCTGTGCCGAAGACGACGAACGCCATCCCGACGAGCGACGCGACGATGCCCGCGACGCGCAGCCGAGTCACGCGCTCGACGCCACGCATCTGACCGATGATCGCGATGAACGCCGGCGACGCGGCGAGCACGAGCGCCGCCGCACCGGCCTGCGTGCGTGCGATTCCCTCGATGAAGAACACCTGATACAGGCCGTTGCCGAGCGCGCCGAGGACGAGTAGCGCGATCGTCGTGCGCCGATCGGGCCAGCTGCCGCGCATCACGAGTGAGACGACAACCAGCACGGTCGCCGCGATCGTGACCCGCATGCCATTGAACGCAAGCGGCGGCATCTGCTCCGTCGCGAATTTCACCGAGATGTAGTTGACGCCCCAGATGAGCGCCATCAGTAGCACCAGAAGGTCGGTGCCTATGTGCGACTGCGTCGCGACCGGTGCGACGCTGCGCGAAGGGGGCACATCTTCTCGAACGATCGTCGACATACCGAATTCTAATCGCCTGGCCAGCTATGACACGGCGGGAATACCGAGTCATTATCGGCAGATCAACTATGACACGGCGGAAATGATATAACCGAAAAGCGCCTCGGGACGCTCCATTCCGCCCTGAACCTGTCGCGCCGTTTGTGGCTCCCCGAGGCGCTCTTCGGTTATATCATTCCCGTAGTGTTATAGCCGACTGGCCAATACGTTACCCCGTATGCGGATCGCTTTCGCGCTCTTTGCCGACGGAGCCAATCTCTCGCAAGAGGGGAAGCTCAACATCCTCGGCGTCTTCGATGCCGTGCAGGTTGGGACGCTCCCGACCGTGCATCCGCGAGCACACCTCGTCGTGCGTCTCACCGGCACACGCGCCGATGTCGGTACGCACCCGATGACGCTCAACTGGAGGAATCCCGACGGCACGATTCTCTGGAGCACGTCGGGCGAATTCCGCGTCGAGGGTCCGCCGCCCGGCATCGAAGAGATGGAGCTTCCCTTCATCGCCGCGCTCGACTTGCCGCTCGATCGGGCGGGCGCGTTCGCGCTCGGCATTCAGCTCGGCGATCGCGAGGTCGCGTCGGTGCCGCTGCAAGTGCGGAGCGCCGGCCCGCCTGCGGGGCCGATGATGCCCGGCTCTCAGATGGTGAGTTGAGCGCCGGTATCGACCCTTCCTACCAAGGCTCTCGAGCCGACGTGCAGTGATTACGTGGTTCGTGTGACTCTGATGTTGCCCGTCAGCGGCAGGAAATGCCGTAGATCGATTGTGTGCCTTCCACAACCGCGACGTCACCGACGACGGCGAAGCCCGATGTCGGGAAGCGCGACGAGCTGCCGTCAGGGTCGATTTGATAGGATTCGAGCTTGTGGGTGCGGCGGTTGATGACCGCGACCGCCTGATTATTCCCGAGAAACAAGTCGCCGCAAAGCGCGAACGGGAGGATACTGGCTCGTGTGAACGTCTTCCAGTAAAGTTGCCCGGTCTGGAGATTCGCGGCGTACGCGAATCGATCCGCCGACCCGACGAATACCGTGTCGCCTAACACGATGGGCTCCTGCGTCGGACCGAGTGAGTTCGGATCTCCGACGACGCGCCACTTCTCGCGCATCGTGAAGCGCTCGATGGCAATGAAGGACCCGCCGTAAAGATCGCTCACGAGCACTGTGTTTCCGGCGACGGTCACCTGCCGGCCGGCCGACGAAGCCGAGTCGGCGCTCTTGTACTCGGCGATCTGGGTTCCGCCAATTCGGTCGTACGCCCGCACCACCGCACGCTCCTTGCCGGCAGTCAGGTTCTCGGCTCCCGCTGCATATAGCGTGTCCCCGGACACCCCGAAGCCGATGACCACGCCGCCGTTAGGCCACCCGGCAATAAATGACGTCGACCATCGTTCAGCCCCCGTTGCTCTGTCGAGGGCGACGATGTCCTCGTCGCGCGTACCCAGATACACCGATCGGTCGTCGACGGCAACCCAGGCCCCGTCTGGCCGCACCACGGGCGTCACCTGCCACCGAACGGCTCCATCGCTGGCGTTGAGCGCGAAGATCGTGTAGCGATCGATCATGTACACTGCACCGTCACGGTACACGATGTTCCACGCTACCGGCCTACCCGCAACGTGGAGATTGGCGTACCAGTTTCGAGTGCCCGTCAGCGGATTGAGTGCGATTATCCCGCTGTCGGCTTCAACGAAGACCTGCACGCCGTCGGCCGCCGGGCGTCCAGCCCACCCAGCGGAGACGACGGGCAGTTCCCAGAGCACCCTGTTCCTCGAGGAAGGATCCGTCGCTCCGCCGCATGCGAGCGACAAAAACACTGTCGCATTGATCAGCCTCCGGAAGATCGACGAGACAAGCGCGGACGCCGGATTGTGTCGGGAATGGGTGGTCACCGGGGAATCACACTGAAGAGGTCTGGCGCGGCAAGCGCATCGAACACCCGTGGCTGTACTTTGTCACTTCTCGTCGCTCCAACATGTGAATCGGCGCCGAAGATATGATAGTCGCGATTGGAATACGGATACTGCTGCGACCGCACAGGCACTATGCCATCGCTCTCGTCGCCAGGAGCAACGATGCGCCGGTAGACGATGTCGAACGCGTTCATCGCGACGAGTACAGTGATGGCGCCTTTCATGATAAGACCCGTGACGTAGGCCACTTCGGGCTGACCCAGCATGGTAAAGCCCACCGTTAGCACACTACTAATCATGGCGACGATCACCACGTGCTTGTGAAAGCGCTGCGTACGCTTGACCGTATTTCGGCCACCACAATCCAGTTCTGGAGCGCACCGGTTGTCGCCGAACAAGCGTGCCCAGACCCACCGCCCGTCAGAATGGCTGACAATTCCGACCCTCTTGAAGGGATCCGGCGCGGCGTTCAACGCGGTACGGAAGGGATTGTTCGGCGTCATCTGCGGGTAGAGCGGATTCGCCGTAAAAGCGTCGAGCTTCGCCACAAAGGAGTTCAGTCCACCCATCATCTCGAGCTCTCCGCACCCGCGCTTCGACGGACACACGCCTGGGATCGAATGCAACACGTTCGCCAAGTTGTACACCGCGTGGAGAGCGGTGGACATCGCTGGACCGCCCTGATGCGGGGAATTTATCGTCAGCACACCACGAATCTTTCCAGGATTGATCGGTTTCTCGATCTGCCCGACTCGCCGGCCCACGATGCCGCCATTACTGTGGCCGATGATCACGTAGTCGTGGCCATTGCCGGCGGTCATCGCAGTCCGCAACTCGTCACGCTGGAAGTCATACGTCTGAATCGAATTGGTGGAGATCTTCACGCGTGAGCCAAAGACGAACGACGACGTGACTCGAGGGTAGAGACGTTCCCACGTGCAGGCGTCGCTCCAGATGCCGTGTTGCATCACCAGTCCCGGACCAGCTGCCGCCTGCGATGCATCCACGACTCTGCTGTTGATCTTGTCGCACGGCGGGGGAGGAGGAGCCGGGGGATTCACAGGATCCCGGTCATTGCAATCCGGCTCGTCCGGCTCGCAAACGTCCATCGCCGGCACGGCAATGGGTGTGTGCACGCGAACGAACGATTGCGCCGGTACGCTCACCGCCTGCTTTGCCTTGTCACGACGTACCTTGTCCTTGTCCTTGTTCTCGAAGTACCTCACGTTGGAGAACTTCAGCACGTGGTTGGACCGACTCTGCCTCAGGCCGTCGTCAACGACGCTCTCGCTTTCGATCTGATCGATTATCCAGCGTCCATCCTGCTTCTTGTAGCTGTGACGGATCTTGCCGGTCGTCTTGACGTTGCCGGCCTGCATGGTACTGACTTCGGTTACGACCTTCAGTGCGGTGGCCGTCTTGAGCTCGACGCGGCTGCGAGCGGCTCGGGAAGACAGATCGGCTAGCGACCGCTCGCTGTTCGGTGGACACTCGACGATGCATGTCCCGCCGGGTGGGTCTGCCGGTGGGTCGTACTCCGGCGGCGGCACTAGCGCGTCGATCAACACCGTGCCGGTGATTGCCGGGAGCTCGGTGATCGGGTCGGGTCCGGCCACGACCTCCGCAGGCGTGTCATACACCGGCTGCCCGGATGTGTTGTAGTCGGTCGCGACGTTGCCAACAATCTTGCTCGTCGACACCTCGTTCGGATCGGGACTGAGATCCGGTGGCGGAGCGAACTGGGTTACGGCCACGACAGCGCCCGCTGTGTTGAAGCCTGTCTGAAACCCGACCGAATCCGGCGGAGTCGGAATCGTCACTGAGGTCGCCGTTCCGCCGGTCGCAGGATTGTACAGCGGCGTGGCCGACGTCGCCCGCGCCGTATCAACCGAGGTGATCGTCGCGACGACGTAACTGTCGGTTGGGTCGATCTGTGTATCCAGTTGACTGAGGAATGCCGACAGCGGCAGAGGGTCGGTCGCGGAGGGCGCAGTCGGGAGATCGTCGCGGGAGCAAGCCATGACGACACCGAGCAACAGATACGCGGCGGTCGCGTTTTTGTACTTGACCGCGCCAACCATCTTGCGGACAGTCGACAGCCAGTTGCGCGGCAAACGAACGAGAGGAGCGTTAGGCATTGTACCCCGTCGATGACGTAGGCGAACGGCGTCTGGTCAGACGCGCGCCGAGCATACGTCGGCGGTACATACCTTAGCTATTTCTAATTCGCGGCTGGCTCCCGCCGTACAGTGGATGCCTAACGCCCCGCCGCCGTCAGCCGCCGCCCGAACTTGAACCGCGACAACAGCCGCTCGACGTAGAGATCGTCGCGGTCCCCGAGCCGTTCGATCGCGAATCCGCCGCGGCCCACCGCGCTGTGGACCATCGCGCCGTCGCCCATCGCGATTCCGACGTGCGTTATACGCGCGTCGTCGCGATCCGAGAAGAAGAGTAGATCGCCGGCACGCAATGCACTCAGGTTGGTGCCCGCGTCTTCGCCGCGCACCGCCTGCTGCCAGGCGTCTCGCGGCAGCATGAGGCCGTGCAGGCGATAGGCGGTCTGCACCAGTCCCGAGCAGTCGGCGCCCCACGGCGTCACGCCGCCCCAGACGTACGGTGCGCCCTCGAACAGCAGCCGTGCCGTCCCCGCCGCCGCTGCGGAATCGGGGGGGAAGCGTCGCCGCAGTGCATCGAGCGTCACCGCCTCTCCCTGCTCCACACTGTCGTCGGGCAGCAGATAGGCGCCGGGTGGCAGCACGCGCCGCCGGCCGCCGCTGCCGTGCACGGTGCATCCGAGTGACGTCAACCGCTCGTTCTCGGGCGGCGCCTGGAGGAGCGGGGCCAGGTAGCCGGCGTGGACCCATCCTTCATAACGGTCCTCGCCGCGTACGTGACGCCACTCGTCGCGCATCTCGAGCACGCTCAGTACATGGCCGCCTAACGCCTGGGAGACCTGCGGGCTGGAGACGCTTGGCTCGCCGTGCAGCGGCGCGAGCGGCGCGACGACCATCACGAGCGCGTTCACGCCTGGTCCGCCAACCCGGGGATTCCATCGCGGCCGCGCGCCGTGCGCACGGCACGCTCGATCGCCTGCTCGAGCGCCGCCGTCGCGAGCATACTTGCAGCCATCACGTCGGCCGGCGCGCCGTCGAGCGGAGAGACCGCGAAGACGATGTCGCCGTCGTACGCCGTGCCCGCCGGCGTGATGCGCCGGTACAACGCCGCGGCCGCCGCCTGGGCCACCGCTCGCAGGTCCGTGCGCGCGAGCGGCGCGGATAACGCGACGACGGCGAGTGTCGTGTTCGTCGTCTGCAGCGCCTCGAACGACGGCGGCGCACCGCCGGCAAGCAGCGTCACCGAATCGCGAAATCCCTTCTCGCCGCGCGCGCCGGCGATGATGCGGCCCTCGGCGTCGCGGACGTCGCCGAGCGCGTTGACGACGGCCATCGCCCCGACGATGAGCGACGGGCCACGCGCGATCGCGCAGCCGAAGCCGCCCTTCATCGCCCACTCCGGGCCGGCCGCCTTGCCGACCGTCGTGCCGGTGCCGGCGCCGACGCTGCCCTCCTGTACGCCGGCGCTTCGCGCCGACTCACACGCAGCGTAGGCCATATCGGGCGTCGGGCGCGCCGCGAACGATCCTAACGGTCGGAGGTCGAAGACGACTGCCGCGGGGACGATCGGAACGACACCGTCGCCGACGGGAAAGCCCCGGCCGCGCTCTTCCATCCAGCGCATCACGCCGGCCGCAGCGTCCATCCCGTACGCCGAGCCACCGGTCAGGAGTATGGCGTCGATACGGTCGACGAGGTGGTGCATCGTCAGGGGGAGCAGATCGCGCGTCCCCGTCGCGCGGCCGATCACGGCCGCCGCGCCGCGCAGTGGGCTCGAGATACCGCGGACAACGGTGCATCCCGTCGCGCCCATCTTGTCCGTCGCGTGTCCGACCGCGATGCCCAGTGGACCGAAGTCGATCTCCCCACCAGCCGTCATCAGTGGGCCTTCGACTCTCCGGCCTGCTCTTCGCGCAGCTCCTTGCACACCTTGCACAGCGTCACGCCCTTGAAGTTGCACATGATGCAGATGAAGGTGCCGCAGTCGAGGCACGGATATCCCTCCGACGCCCGCTCCTCGTTCCCGCAGGCGCGGCAGACCATCATGTCATGTTCCTTGAGCTCTGTCATGGTCGGGCCGGTGGTTGGTGACTTATTCAAGGCGCGTCACGCTGGCAGACGCTTCAGAACGGATTCAGATTGCAATCGTTGCTCTGCACTGCGATCATCGTGGGAAAGACGACGCCCGACTCCTGAGCGAAACGCCTTTACAGCAGGAAGATACAGGAGGTCCCGATGCGTTGCCGCAATTCCGCCACGCTGCCTTATCTCGCAATGGCGCTGCTCGGCGGCGCCTGCACGTCATCTCCAGGTGCGGTGGACACGATTGGAACGCGGTCGCCGCCGGCGCACCCTGACACGATCGCGAGGCCCGGCGCCAGGGTCAGCCGGCAGGACACTGCACGACATACCCGCGCGTCACGTGAGTTCACCGAAGCGCTCGCGGTTGACGTGTGGAAACCCGGCTCGGCCGAAGCGTGCGGTTTGCGCGGACCGGCAGCGGGCGGCGGGAGCGTCGTCCTGTTCTTCGCCTGCATTCCACGCACCGGACCAATGCTTCCGGCGGTTCCAGCCCGGCGCCTAACGGTCGGTGGCGGTTCGGGTGCGAAGGAAAGCGCAGTCGCCGCGCTCCTTAGCGGTCCGACCACCGAGGAGCGCCGGGCGGGATTCCTGTCAAACTTCGGCGAGCGCTCGGCGGGCACTCCGTTTACCATTCGAATGCGCGGCGATACCGCGGTTATCGACCTCGACCGACGGATTCGCGACGTCCCGATGATTTTCGTCGGAAGGAACGACGTCGCCCAACTTGTCGCCACGCTCGGCCAGTTCGGTGACGTGCGGCACGTCGTGATCCGCGTCGGCGGAGAGCCGCTCTGCCGTGTGTTGAGCGAGTGTTGAGCCGCGTGGGCGTAAGCAGCGCATCCAGCCCTGCCCGGATCGGCTAACGCGCCCTTGTGTCACCTGCTAGACGATCTCCGTCCGTGCGCACGCTAATGCTGCGCCTCGAGATTGAAGTCCTTGATCTTCTTGATCAGCGTCGCCCGCGAGATGCCGAGCTCCTTCGCCGCCCGCGTCCGGTTTCCGCTGTGTGCCCGCAACGTGCGCTCCATGTGCACGCGCTCGACCTCCTCCAGCGACTTCGGAACATAGTGCTCCACGGCGGCGCCGCTCGCATCGCGTACTTCGGTCGGAAGATGCATCGGCAGGATCTCCGGCGCACCTCGTCCCATGATCATCGCGCGCTCGATGACGTTGCGCAGCTCGCGAATGTTGCCCGGCCACGCATACCGTAACAATCGCTCGAGCGCGCCGTCGGACACCTTGCCCGGCGCGTCGCCGAGCTGCGGCCCGAGCTCGTCGAGCATCGCGCCGATCAACTCGACGAGATCGTCCCGCGCCCGCGCACGCAGCGGCGGCAGGGTGATCGGCATGACGCTCAACCGATAGTAGAGGTCCTCGCGGAAGTTGTCCGCCGTCACCTCGTTCACGAGGTCCTTGCTCGTCGCGGCGATGAGCCGCACCTGCGCCTTCACCTCTTCCGTTCCGCCAACGCGCCGGAAGCTCTTCCCCTCGAGCACGCGCAGCAGTTTTGGCTGGAGCGTCGCATCGAGGTCGGCGATCTCGTCGAGAAAGAGCGAGCCGCCGTCCGCCACTTCGACGAGTCCGATCTTGCGCTCGCGCGCGTCGCCGGTTGCACCCTTTTCGTGCCCGAACAACTCCGAGTCGAGCGACGACGCGGTGAGGCTCGCGCAGTTCACTTCCACGAACGGCCGCGTAGCGCGCGGGCTCTGCGAGTGGATCAGCTCCGCCACGCGGCCCTTGCCGGTCCCGCTTTCGCCGAGTATCAGGGCGGTCGTCTTGTCGCTGCGTGCGAGCAGCGCGATCTGTCCAGCAATCTCGCGCATCGCCGGCGACACGCCGAGCAGCGAGCCTGTGCCCAGCGAGTTGCCGCGGCGCCCCGCGAGGAGCCGATTCATTTCGCGCAGCTTGGACTTCTCGAGCGCCCGATCCGCCGCCGCGCCGAGGTGCGTGAGCTCGACCGGCTTCGTCAGGAAGTTCTCGGCCCCTTGCTGCATCGCGGTGACCGCGAGCTCGATGTCGCCGTGTCCGGTGATCATGATGACGACCGCCTGTTCGTCCTTCAGCTGGGCAAGGATGTCCATCCCCGAACCGTCAGGCAGATGGAGATCGAGCAGCACCAGATCGGGGCGTGAGCGCTTGAAGGCGACCAGTCCTTCCTCGCTCGTGTGCGCGACGACCACCTCGTGCCGAGCCCGTTCGAAGAAGCGTCGGAGCGTGGTGGTGATGTCGACTTCGTCGTCGATGATCAGAATCGTTGCCATCAGGATCGTTCGGAGAAGAGAGAGCTGGTGACGTCCTCGAGCACGAACGGCTTGCTGATGCAGGTCCGTCCCGAGCGGGCGAGGAGGGAGCGAACGGCGTCGCTGTGCACGTCGCCGGAGACGAAGACGACGCGCGATGCCTGCTCCGGATCGCGTCGCGCCAACTCGTCGTAGACCGCGTCACCCGGCATGTCCGGCATTCGCATGTCGAGCAGGATCCCGTCATAACGTGTCGAGGCCGTGGCGGCAAGCGCTTCCGCGCCACTGCCGGCGACATCGACCTGATGACCGAGCGAGCGAAGGAACAATGTCAGAGCGTTGCGCAATGCAGGCTCGTCGTCGACAACGAGCACGCGGCGCGGCACGGGCGTCGGCAGCAGCGCGGGCGCCGCTTCGATTTCCTGTTTTGGCGGCGCGACGAACGGAAGTGTGACCGTAAATGCCGCCCCGGCGCCAGGGGCCGATGTGACCGTGATCTCGCCCCCATGCTCGCGAATGATACCGTCGGAGATCGACAAGCCGAGCCCCGCCGCTTTTCTGACCGGCCTCGCCGTGAGGAACGGAGTGAAGATCTCGGCTAGCTCTTCATCGGGAATGCCGGGGCCGGTGTCGCTGATGCGGACCTCGATGATGCCCTCGCGCCAGCGAGAACGCATGTCGATCCGGCGCGTGCCGCCCCATCCCTCGAGCGCCTGCTCGGCGTTGGAGAGCAGGTTGAGAAACACCTGCTGGAGCTGGATTGGGTCGGCCCACGTGAGCGGAACTGTCTCGTCGACCTGGAGCGCGACGTCGATCTGCTGCACGCGCAGCGCGTAGCTGCGCAGCCCGAGCGTGTCGCGCAGGATCTGATTGACGTCGGTCCCCCGCTTTTCCGGCTCGTGCCGCCGCGCGAAGGCGAGCAGGTTGTTGACGATCTTCGCCGCGCGCCTCGCCTCGGCGTCGATACTGCTCAGCGCGCGCCGCTGGTCCTCGTCGACCGTCGGTTGGGTGAGCAGCAGCTGCGAGAAGGCCATCATCCCGGCGAGCGGGTTGTTCAGCTCGTGGGCGACGCCGCTCACCAGCTGCCCGATCGCCGCCAGCTTCTCCTTGTGGAGGAGCTCCTCGACGAGGCGCTTCTCGTCCGTCACGTCGCGGATGATGCCTAACGCGCCGACGACGGTGCCGTGCTCGAGAATCGGCGCGACGATCAGCGAGCCTGGCCGCGCCTCGCCGTCCGGTCCCACGTACCGCACCTCGACACGCCTTCGCACCCCTTGAAGCGCGGCGGCGAGCACCTCGTGCATCGTCTCGCGGTCGCGCGGGTCGCACATCACCGTCGCGCTCTCGCCGACCAGCCCGTCGCGTTCGCGTCCCGTCGCATCCTCGAGGGCGCGGTTGACCGACGTGAAGCGCATCTCGGTGTCGAGCGTGAAGATCGCGTCGGCAGCCGACTCGACGAGACGCTCGTAGCGGGCCTCTGACCGTTCCAGGTCGTCGGCGCGCGCGCGCTCGGCGGTCACGTCGCGTGCCACGCCGAGGACGCCGACGACCGCGTTCCCATTGCGAATCGGCGTGTTCGTCACCGAGAGCAGTCGCATCTCACCCGTTGGCGTTGCGAAGCGGCACTCATAACGTTGCGCTTCGCCGGCGAGGGACAGCCGGAAATGGTGCTTGACGATGTCGACGTCGTCGGGCGCGATCATCGCCAGTGCACTCCGGCCGAGCAGCGTCTCCCGCCCCTGGCCGGTGAGGTCATAGGTCGCCTGGTTCGCCGACGTCAGGGCGGCACGCGTATCCATCGTGTAGATGGCATCCGACGCCGTCTCGACGAGGTTCCGGTAGCGCGCTTCGGAGAAGGCCATCGCATCCCGCGCGCGCCGTTCGGCAGTCACATCGCGGATCGACGCGACGCTCCCCGTTACCTGTCCGAGCTCGCGCAGGGGCGCCGTACTGATCGACAGCGAGCGCCGTTCGCCATCCGGTCGCACGATGATCGCCTCGTAGCGCTGCGGGTCACCGGCGAAGACTCGGTTCTCGCGCTCGCGCACCTCCTCTCGCAACTCCAGCGCAATCATCTCGGAAACGGACGCGCCGACGAGGTCGGGAACTCCGAGCAGATCTTCCGCCGCCGGATTCGCGAACGAGATCCGACGGTTGAGATCCGTGATGATGATCGCATCATTTGCCGTCTCGACGACCCGTTGGTGGCGTTCGGCGAGCTTCGCGACCTCCTCGAAAAGGCGAGCGTTGACGACGGCGACCGCTACCTGCTCGGCCAGCCGGTGAAGGACACGTGCGTCGGCCTCTGTGAAGTCGGCCTCGCGATTGATGACCGACAGCGCGCCGATCGGCCCGTCCTTCGAGTGCAGCGGTGCGATTACCATGCGCTGGATCGCCGCCCCTTCCATGCATGGTCTGTAGCCACGGGGATCCTGCGCCGCGTCGTTCGAGATGATCGTCGTGTTCTGCTGCAGCGCGTGACCGCTGAGCGACTTGCCCATCGGGATGCGCATTCCCTCGAGCGGCTTGGCGCACCCGGACGACGCGACGACCTCGAGCTCTTCGTTGACGTACAGCGAAAGGCAGGCGCCCTCCGTCCGCAGGAGCGCCGTGGCGTGGCGGAGGATGAGTGGCAGCACCTGCGCTAGCCGAAGCGATTCGCTCACCGCGCGCGCGACGTCGGCGAGCGCTTCGCCGGCGCGCTGCTCGCGTTGCGACTCGGCGTAGTGGCGCGCATTGACGATCGCCGTCGCCGACTGCGCTGCCATCGTGTGCAGGACCTCTTCGTCCTCGCTCGCGTACGCGTTCAGCTTCGCGACGTAGACGGCGATCACGCCGACAAGCTTCGCGCCGACGAGCATCGGCACGGCGAGCAGCGACCGCGCCGGTCCGCCGTCGCCGACGGTGTCGTCCTGCGCGGCGAGCGACGACTTGTTCGGGTCGTAGTCGTTGACGCGTACCGTGCGGCCGGTGCGCGCGACTTCGCCGATCGGTCCGTGACCGAGCGGCTGCGGCGCCCGCTGGCGCCGAATTCCGCGGACGGACCGGAACGACGTCGTGACGAAGTTCTCCTCGACGTCGGGCGCGGCGATGACGATGCCGTCGCACTGAACGACGCGTCCGATCTGGCGCGCCATCTCCTCGATGATGTCGTCCTCGTCGAGCGAGCGGGCGAGGATGACGCCGACTTCGTGCAGGCGGGCAAGCCGGTCTGCACGACGGCGGGCGATCTCGACCAGCTCCGCCTGCTCGATCATGTAGGCGACCTGCTGGCCGAACAGCTCGACCGTGCGGACGCGGGCGAGCGACGGACGCCGTCGGTCGGCCGGATCGTCGAGCACGAGCGTCGCGATGATGCGTCCGTCGCTTCCCTTCAGCGGCACGAGGAGCGCGTCGCGCGGATTCCACTCCTTGTCCGCGCTCTCCTCGAGCCGGCTCGGCAGGCCGCCATGGAACTCGCGCGCGATCCACTCGTCCTGGGCGTCGAGGTAGAACGACTGCGAGATGCGGAACTTTTCGATCGAGGCGAGGCGCCGCTTCCAGACGACGCCCGAGGCCGGCTTGTCGCGCAGCTCGCGGACGTCATCGACCGTCAAGCCGAAGGTGACGAGCTTCGTCTGGTTGAGCTGTTCGTCGCGCAGCGTGATGACGACTCTGCCAAAGCCGATCTTGTGGATCGCATTGACGATGACGTCGAGCCGTGCCTCGAGCGACGTCGCACGCTCGGCGTCGACCAGCGCCTCGTGCAGCAGGAACAAGTGGTCGCGTTCGCGCGCGAGGTCGCGAACGGCCTCGGCCTGCATGGACGACGCGCCTTGCGGCTCGCCAATAGACGGCGCGCCTGCCGGCGCGCCGATAGGTGAGGCGCCTGCCGGCGCCTCCAATGGAGGCGACGCGCCGGGTGGCGGTACGATGCGACTTCCCGCAGTGGGAGTGGGGTGGTCAGCCATGCATGAGAGGCGCGCCTGAGCACGCCTGTTGTCGATGTACGAATTATTGACAGAAGGTCAA
>Ga0307296_10000794_pt1 | contig 15470 bp, 15 predicted proteins | sample ER_DNA_153_FD_194467 | JGI IMG/M metagenome (GOLD analysis project Ga0307296, IMG submission 194467) | Bulk soil microbial communities from the East River watershed near Crested Butte, Colorado, United States - ER_DNA_153 | ecosystem: Environmental > Terrestrial > Soil > Floodplain | place... | reverse complement strand
CGACCCGCGGCAGGCGGAAGTCCCACTCGAGGTCCGGGTCGACGAACGGCGCAACGAAGGCGCCCGAGGCGCCGTCGACGTGGACCGGCACGTCGATCCCGGTTCGCCGTTCGAACTCGTCGAGCGCAGCGCAGATCTCTTCGATCGGCTCGTACGAACCCTCGAAGGTCGAGCCGAGAATTGCGACGACCCCTATCGTGTTCTCGTCGCAGAGTGCGACTGCCTCCTCCCCCGAAAGGTGAAAGCGCTCGCCCTCCATCGGCACGAGCCGCATCTCGACGTCCCAGTAGTTGGCCAGCTTCTCCCAGCACACCTGGACGTTGATCCCCATCACGAGGTTCGGCCGATCCGTGGGCTCGCCGGCTGCGGCGCGGCGCTGCTGCCAGCGGCGCTTGAGCGCAAGGCCGCCGAGCATCGCGGCCTCGCTCGAGCCAGTCGTCGAGCAGCCGGTCGCCTGCTCTGCGTCCGGCGCGTTCCAGAGGCGGCTGAGGATGTTGACGCAGCGCATCTCGAGCTCGGCCGTCTGCGGGTACTCGTCCTTGTCGATCATGTTCTTGTCGAGGCATTCCCCCATCAGCTTCTCTGCCTGGGGCTCCATCCAGGTGGTGACGAAGGTCGCGAGGTTCATCCGCGCGTTGCCGTCAAGCATCAGCTCGTCGTGGATGATCTGGTAGGCGACGTCCGGCGCCATCTCCGAGTCAGCCAGCTCGCGTCGCGGAATGCTTCGGTTCTCGAGCGTGAAGATCGGAGCGACTGCGAGGTCGTTCGAGGGGGCGGTCGGGCCGTCCCGGTGCGTCAGCGTCATCCTGCCGGAACCGCGCCGACGGCTTCGGGCGTCGGGACGAACGGGCGCAGCTCGTCCTCGCCCGGCTGGATCACACCGTATGAGCCCTCGGGCACCTCGTTCCACGCTCCCGGAAGCTCGTCTCCCAAGGGCTCGGAAACGACGAGCCTCGCTTCGTCGCTCAAGTCCCGCAGGAGCTCGTTCTCCGGGTAGAGCGCGCGGAGCGTGAGCACGTTCGTGCTGAAGAAGAGCGACCGTGACTTTCTTTCGCTCGAATAGCGGAACGCCCAGATCCTCTCGCCGTCCGTCGTTGCGATCGTTCCCTGGAACGGATGCTCAACGCCATGCTCGCGGCCGACGCTCTCGACGAGGCCAATCGCTCGGGCAACCGCGGCCGGCGGATCGTCCTCGAGGCCGAACGTGAGCGCGAGGTGAAACAACACCTCCGAGTCGGTCGACCCTTCGATCTCCGGATAGAGCTCGGGGTCGATCGCCAGCACGAGGTCACGCTTCGTGCGATGGAAGTCGGCGACGAACCCGTTGTGCATCCAGAGCCAGCGGCCGTGCCGGAAGGGGTGGCAATTCGTGTGCTGCACGGGCGAGCCGGTCGACGCGCGGATATGCGCGAAGACGACGCCGGAGTTGATGTGGTCGGCGAGATTGCGGAGGTTGCGGTCGTTCCAGGCCGGCTCCATGCTGTGGAAGACGCCCGGGGTTTCCTGCGCGCCGTACCAGCCGACGCCGAACCCGTCGCCGTTCGTCTCCTCCGCTCCCATTTGCGAGTGGAGGCTCTGAACGATCAGCGAGTTCTTCTGCCCGTAGAGGAGCGCTTCGATCGGGACGGGCGAGCCCGAATAGGCGAGCCAGCGGCACATCGTGCCGTGATCCTCACGCAGCCGTGAATACGCCGCCTCATCCCGATCGGACGATGTTCCATTTCGCGCCGCACGGGACGCTTGCAGCCGACAAACCCACGAGTAGGAGAGTGCAAGTGCTCGCAAGCAGCTACCCGTTCCTGGACGTCGTGTGGACGATGTTCATCTTCTTCGCCTTCGTGATCTGGATCTGGCTCCTGATCCTGATTCTGGGGGACAACTTCGCGCGCCAAGACCACTCCGGCTGGGCAAAGGCAGGCTGGACGCTCTTCGTGATCTTCACCCCGTTGCTCGGCGTGCTGGTCTACATGATCGTCCGACCGCCGCTGGAAAAGACGCTCACGGCGCGCAGCGCCAACTGACCAGGTGAGCTTTCGACGGCGCCGCTCGGGGCAACGCGGTTTCGCCGAGCGGCGCCTTACGGCCTGAGAGCGGAGGAGAAGATGTCGGCCTCGAATGCGCTTCGAGAACACCACGAGGGCTCTCCGCTGGGCTTCCACCTGCTTGCGAAGCCGACCGGCGCTGTCTGCAATCTCGACTGCAGCTACTGCTTTTTCCTCTCGAAGGAGATGCTCTACCCGGGCAGCCGCTTCCGGATGGCGGACGAGCTGCTCGAGACGTATCTGCGGCAGCTGATCGAGGCCCATTCGCGGGCTCCCGAGGTGGCGATCGCCTGGCAAGGCGGCGAGCCGACGCTGATGGGCGTCGAGTTCTTCCGCCGCTCGGTCGAGCTTGCCGAGGGCTTCCTGCAACCGGGACAGCGCGCCGCGTACACGATCCAAACGAACGGCACGCTGCTCGACGAGGAGTGGGCGGAGTTCTTCAAGCAGAACGACTTCCTGGTCGGGATCTCGATCGACGGACCGAGGGAGCTGCACGACGCCTACCGGGTGAACAAGGGCGGCAAGGGCTCGTTCGAGCAGGTGATGCGCGGGCTCGCTCACCTGCAGGCGGCAGATGTGGACTGGAACGCGCTCACGACTATCCACGCCGCCAACGCCGATCGTGGCCGCGAGGTCTACCGGTTCCTCCGCGACGAGCTTGGCGCCCGCTTCGTTCAGTTCATCCCGATCATCGAGCGGGTCGCAGAGGCGGACGCGGACGGGACCGTGCCCTGGACCTCGTGGCGCGACCGCCCGCTGTACGTGCAGGAAGGCGAGGTCGTCACCGGGCGCTCGGTTACGGCCGAGCAGTACGGCCGCTTCCTGATCGACGTCTTCGAGGAGTGGGTGCGGCGCGACGTCGGCACCGTCTACGTGCAGATGTTCGACGTCGCGCTCGCGAACTGGGTCGGCGAGCCGCCGAGCCTCTGCGTTCACTCGGAGACGTGCGGCCTTGAGCTGGCGCTCGAGCACACGGGAGACCTCTACTCCTGTGACCACTTCGTCGAGCCGAAGCACAAGCTCGGAAACATCCGGATGACCCACATGCTCGAGCTCGTCGATTCGCCGCAGCAGCGGCAGTTCGGGCTCGACAAGCGCGAGACGCTGCCGCAGTACTGCCTCGACTGCGACGTCCGCTTTGCCTGTCACGGCGGCTGCCCGAAGGACCGGTTCATCGAGACGCCGGCCGGGGAGCCGGGGCTGAACTACCTCTGCGCCGGCTTCAAGAATTTTTTCCACCACGTCGACACGCCGATGCGGACGATGGGCGCGCTGCTCGCGCAGAACCGTGCGCCGGCCGAGATCATGGCGCAATACGCTTCTGCCGACGCCGCCCGCGGCCGGAACGACCCCTGTACCTGCGGGAGCGGCTTGAAGTGGAAGCGCTGCCACGGCACGCAGGTAGAGGCCGTCGCATGAGCCAGGCCGCCGTCACGGTCGCGCCCGAGGAGGGCAGGCACTTCCACGTCAAACGGATCCTGACCGGCGCCCTGGTGATCGTCGTCATTGGCGCCGCGGCGAATCTCCTCGGCTGGGACATCCGAGGCTGGTTGGACGAGCTCTGGGACACGATCACCGGGATCTCGCTGGGCTACCTGCTCGCCGGGATCGCGCTGAAGACGCTGCAGACGACCGCGACGGCGTTCGCCTGGTACGCGATCCTTCGCTATGCGTATCCGACGGCGCGGTTCCGGCTCGTGCTTGCTTGCTACGCGGCCTCGGTCGCGCTGAACGGGATCCTGCCGGCGAACCTGGGCACGCTGATGCTGTTGCTGATGCTGACGGCGACGATCGCCGGCGCCACGTTCTCGGGCGTGCTCGGCGGCTACGTCGTGCAGAAGATCTTCTTCACCCTCAGCGGCGCGTTCACTTACCTCTACCTCTTCCTGACCGTCGGCGGCTCGTTCGACATCAAGTTCAACTTCGTGCACAACAATCCCTGGGCGACCGCGATCCTGCTGCTCGGAGGCGTAGTGCTCATCTATCTGGTCGTGCGGGCGATCTGGCCGAAGGTCGTCAAGTGGTGGGACCAGGCGAAAGAGGGCGGCGCGATCCTCGGCCGGCCGCGCACCTACCTGGCGCGGGTCTTCCTGCCTGAAGGGATCGCCTGGCTGGCGAGCCTCGGCGTGATGGCGGTCTTCCTCGCCGCCTACGATATTCCGGTCAGCTTTCACACGCTGATGCGGATCGCCGGCGGCAACTCGATCGCGAACGTCACCTCCGTCACGCCGGGCGGAGCCGGCGTCAACCAGGCTTTCAACGTCGCCTCGCTCAACGGGGTCACGAGCCCGACGAATGCGACCGCCTACTCGGTAGCGCAGCAGTTCGTCACCACTGCCTGGAACATCCTCTTCGCGATCGTCCTAATGGCCTGGGTGTTCGGCTGGAGCGGCGGCAAGGAGCTCGTCTCGACCTCGTACACCGATGCGAAGGAGAAAGCCGCTGAACAGAAGGCGGCGCACGCGGACAAGAAAGAGGCCAAGAAGGCGGCCAAGGCGGCCGCTAAAAATGCTTAGAGCGGTCGGCTAGGACCTGAGTGGGCTGGATCGACACGGAGTTGGCGCTGACCGCGCTCGCCGCGATGCTTTCGCCGACGACGCTGATCTTCTCGGTGCTCGTCCTCGTGCTCGGAGACCGGCCGCTGCGGACCGGCTTCTTCTTCTACCTCGGCGCCTTCACCGCAACGCTGGGGATCGGCGTCATCGCCGCATTCGTGCTGGGGAACGCGGCCGCATCCGACAGGCCCAGCAGCCCAAAGACGTGGGTGGCAATCCTCGACGTCGTCATCGCCCTGCTGCTTCTCGTCTGGGTGGTACGGGTCGTCCGCCGGCCCGCCGATCCGACGAAGATCGCCAGCGCGGTCGAGAAGATGGGCAAGGTCGCGTCGTCTCCGGTCGTGGCGATTGTCGGTGCCGGCGCGGCGCTGGCGAATCCCGGCGCCTTCATCCCGATTGCGCTCAAGGACATCTCGGAGCTGAATCCGAGCGCCACCGAGTACGTGGTCGACTGGGTCTTCTTCACGATCGTGTCGCTACTCCCGCTCGCGCTGGCTCTGCTAATGCTGCTCGTGGCCCGCGAGCGCGCAGATCGCCTGCTCGAGGGGGCTCGGAAATGGCTCGAACTCCACGCGAGGACGATCGCGGCGGCGATCGTCGTTCTGCTCGCCGCTTCGCTGCTCCGAAACGGGATCTCAGGGCTGACGTCCTAGGGTTGTCAGGTTGAGCGTGCCGACCCGCCTCGGGCTCGCGACACTCATTGCCGGCGCCGCGCTTGGATTCTCCGCGGCGGCGTCGGCGAGCCTGGCCGACCAGAGGGCGCTGGCCGAGCGTTACGCGCCGGTCGTGAGGCTGGTCGAGCAGAAGCACGAGTGCGGGCCCGGCGAGCCGTACCGGCCGATCGACGTGGACGCGTTGTTCGGCCAGCAGTCGGTGGCGCTCCGCGGGCCGTGGAACCCTGACGACCTCGTCAAGATCGCGCCAACCGCGAAGGACCTGGCCCGAGGCCTCTACGACTATCACCTCGACTTCCCCGGGAACGCGCTCGAGCCCGGCTGCGACTACGAGCGCTGGGCGCGCCGGATCACCCAGGGCCGCAAGCCAACGGTGTACGCGCACGTCGCCAGCGAGGCGGCCCGCCCGGGCCGGCTCGCGCTGCAGTACTGGCTCTTCTACGTCTACAACGACTGGAACAACCTGCACGAGGGCGACTGGGAGATGATCCAACTCCTGTTCGATGCCGACAACGCGCGCCAGGCGCTGGTAGGCCGACCGACGGCGATTGGCTACAGCCAGCACGAAGGGGCCGAAGAGGCAGGCTGGGGCGCCGACAAGCTCGAGCTAATCGGCGGCACTCACCCGGTCGTATATCCGGCCGCAGGCTCGCACGCGAACTTCTTCGGCGACGGTCTTTTTCTCGGCAGCTCTGCCGATCAGGGAGTCGGCTGCGACAACACGACCGGTCCGCACGTCGACGTCCGGCCGGCCGTCGCCACGATCCCGAGCGACCCAGCCGAGGCTCGCTCCGAGTTTCCGTGGATTGGTTTCCAAGGCCGCTGGGGCGAGCTGCGGCCTGCGTTCTACAACGGACCGACCGGGCCGAACCTCAAGACGCAGTGGACGGAGCCGATTCGCTGGTCCGACCACTGGCGGGAGCGGAGCTTCTCCGTTCCGGCAGGGAGCGCGTTCGGAACGACGGCGACCGATTTCTTCTGTCGTGCGATCGGCGGCGGGTCGAGGGCACTCGTCCAGCTCGCCAACCGACCGCTTCAGTTCACGCTGGGGCTCGCCGCGCTGGTCTTGCTCCTGATCTACGTACTCTCCCGGACGACCTGGCGCCCGGCGGCGACACTCCGCCTCGCGCGCCGCCGTGCATGGGGTCAGACGCTCGCGGCGGCGGCACGGATGTACGCGGCGAATCTGCGGCTGGTCGTCGGCATCGGGATCCTGTTCATCCCGATCTCCCTGCTCGTGTCACTGCTCCAGGCCCTCGTGCTTCACGGAACCAGCGTCCTCGGCGTCGAGACCGGTGCCGAGGCCAACGGCTTGGTCGCGTTCTTCGTGCTGGCGATCGGGACAGCGCTGACGTTGCTCGGGCTCGGTCTCGTCCAAGCCGCGACCGCGCGAGCGCTTGTCGAGATCGACCAGGGCCGTTCGATCGGGCCTTTGCGCGCCTACCGGCTCGCGGGCGACAGCATTTGGCCGCTGCTCGGCGCGCTGCTGATCGCGAGCACCGTCGTCTCTCTGCTCGCCAGCTCCATCTACCTGATTCCGATAGCCATCTGGCTGGCCGGCCGGTGGGCCTTGATCGCCCCCAGCATCGAGCTCGAAGAGCTCTCTGCAGTCGGAGGCTTGCGCCGTAGTGGCCGGCTCGTCCAGGGAAAGTGGCTCAAGGTTACGTCGCTGATCGTGATCGGAGGGGCGCTCGCGGTCGTCGTCGGGCCGATCGTCGGAGCGTTGCTGATCCTCGGCACCGACGCGCCGTTCTGGCTCGTGAACGTCGTCGCCGGCGTCATCTACGCGTTGACGATGCCGCTCGTTGCGATCACGACCGCGTACGTCTACTTCGACCGGAGAGTCGCGGATGCGCTTGCCGGCGACCGCGAGCCCGCCGTGCTTCCTGCGGAGATCGAGCTCTCGGGCTGATTTGGATGGCCGGCCCGAAGGTCCCCGATCGGGACGAGCACCCAGTGCTGGAGGTCGAGGTCGAGCCGACCGTCGTCGGCCGGCTTGCACGTTGGCTCGAGCGAGCCCGGGTGCTTCGGGGCCGCGTCGAGGCAGCCCGCGCCGGTCACGCCTCGATCGACGTGGGGTTCGACCTCGCCGAGCGTGACTCGGCGATCGGCGGAGGCCTGCTTGCCGGCGCGCTCGCTTACCGGCTGTTCGTCCTGCTACTGCCGACTACCCTGCTGCTCGTTTCAGGTCTTGGGCTGTACGCGGGGACGATTGACAAGAGCCCGGCGAAGGTCGCCGAGGAGGCGGGCTTACACGGCTTGATCGCCGCTCAGGTGGCGTCGGCGGCCTCGGGCCGCGGCCGCGGGGCCGTCTTCCTGCTGATGGTTCCCGCCGTGCTCTACGCCGTGGTCGCGCTCTACCGCGCGATCGCGAAAGTCCATGCGATCGTTTGGCACGGGTCCGGACGGGCCGTCCGCATCACTCCGCGGGGAGTCGGCGTGTTCTTGGGGGCGCTGGTCTTCCAGTTCGCCGTCATAGAAATCGTGGGCTGGATCCGTCGTGGAGATCAAGTTGGCGGGTTGGCGGCGCTGCTCGTGTACCTCGTCCTCGTCGGCACCACGTGGCTTCTTGTCTCGATCCAGCTCCCCCACCGCGAGGTTCGCTGGCCTGGCCTTCTTCCCGGCGCGCTGCTGTTCGGTGCCGGCCTGTTCTTCATCAACGTCTTCAACATCTACGTCACGACCCGTCTTGTCGAGGGTCGGGCGAACACTTACGGCGCGCTCGGGATCGCGGCCGCGTTGCTCTTTTCGCTGGTCCTCGTCGGCCGGCTGACGGTCATGTCGGCGGAGCTCAACGCGTCACTCCATGAACGTCGTCGGGTGAATCGATCCAAGTGAACCCGGCGCTGAAGCTCAGGACCTCGCCCGCATCCGCGAGACGAGGACCGCGATCACCGTGACGAGGTAAAGCTGGCCGATGAGCGCTTCGACGACGGCCAGGGTACGTCCCAAACTCCCGGCGGGCGTGTAGTCGCCGTAGCCCAGGGTCGCCAAGGTGACGAAGCTGAAGTAGAGGCGTAGCGAGCGCGTCCCGTCCGTGCCCTGCGCGAAGAAATCACCCGAGCCGAGCTTCGCGAGCACCCCGTAGATGAAGACGAACACGAGTCCGATCATCACGTAGACGCAGACCGCTCCGGTCACCGCCTGGACATTTGCCTCGCCCTGGTCGATCACGCCGAGCGCAATCGTGCCGATCGTGGCGACCGTCAGGAGTCCCGAGAGGATCCCCACAAAGCCATCGAGTCCCTCCCCGCCGAAGACCAGCAGCGCAAGCGCAGAAATGCTCGCGAGTGCGACTAGGCTGAGACTGAGAGTCGAGTCGGCACGAGCGACCCCGGACGTCCAGAGCGCCATGACGAGCGTGATGCTCTGGAGAAAGGCAAGAACGCTGTCGGCCCAATTGCTGTCGGGTGCGACGGAGATGAAGACGAACGAGACGATGATCAACCCCAGCACGACCCCGTAGCTGTGGCTAGCTCGGACGCGGGCGACGCGGGAGCCGGGACGCCAGGCTTGCGCCAATTCCGTTATCTGACCGATCCCATCAAGGAGACGCAGGCTCGAGCGCCGATGAGCGCTGCGAATCCTCAGCTGCGCCTACCGACCCGTCGTTCAGCAAGCGGCGCCAGTCCGACAAGAGGTCGTGGACTGCCGCCGCGCCCACGATCGGCTCGCCGGGAAGCGGAAGCGCTGCCGGATAGAGGATGAAAGGCCGCGTCTGCGTGCCGCCGATGCCGCCGTGGAACGAGATCAGCTCCTCGAAGGCGCAGCCCTCGTCGAGTTCCGGGTCGTAGAAGCTGCCGACCATGATGTCCGCGACGTGCTCGAAGCCGTCCGTCCGCAGCAGGTGTTGCGGCGCGTTCGCCGAGAAGGCCGCGAGCGGGTCGTCTCCGTCGACCCGACCTTCCGCGAGGTAGTGCGTCCCGTTCGCGCCTCGCGCCACCGGTCCGTCCCGCTCGGAGCGGACGAGCAGCCACCCGACGTGGGGGTGGTCGTGCAGCGCCGGTAGCAGGCGCGGATGCCGCGCTTCGATTTCCTCGAGCGTCAGCCGCCGCCGCTCCTCCATCAGGTAGACGAGACCGAGGTTGCCCGAGCCGAGCACGACCACGTCCTTGTCGGAGACGTCGTTCTTCGGCCGCTTCTTCTGCTTCTGTCCAGTCGCCTCGGCCGCGGCGTTCCCGACCATCGAGCCCTGCTCGTCGCCGCCGCCGACGTTCGTGACGACGCCCTGTGCAAGCGAGCGCTCGACGAGCTCGTCGAGGCCGTAGCCGTTCCGCTGCTTGAAGGTTGCTCCCTGCGTCTGCCCGTGGTCGGAGAGGACGACGATCTCGTACGGTCGCGCTGCATAGGCGCGGCCCCGCTCGATTCGTCCGAATTGCTGGTCGAGCTTGCGCAGCGCTTCAAGCGTGTCTGCCCGCTCGAGCCCCGAGTGGTGCGCGACCTCGTCGTAGCTCGAAAAGGTCGCGTAGATCGCGGGCCGCCCTTTCATCATGTCCCCAAGCACCCCGTACACGATCAGGTCGCGGACGACGACGCATAGAGCCGCCCGCATGAACGGGTAGAGCCCACCCCGGTGGCCGCGTGGTCGGACGTCGCGCCGCTTCGCCCTGTCCGCTGCGGACCATTCGAGCAGCACCTCCCAGCCGAACAGCACGAGCACGCGGACGACGTTGAACCCGTTCGCGAAGAAGGCGCGATAGCCGGGGTTCGAGCGCTTCTCGGCGTCCATCCGGCTGACGGTCAGGATCACGTGCTCGGCTTCGCCTGACAGAAGGTTTCCGCGGCTGGCACCGCCATCCGCGAGCAGGCCGCGCCCCGAAGCATGACGCCGCTCGATCTCCGCGCAGTCGGGCGGACCGGAGCACGCTACGAGCTTCGCCGTCTCCTTCTCGACCCAGCGAAATGCCGGAATGTCCTCGTTCGAGCCGAGCAAGATGCCCGACTGGCTCGCGCCCGTCTGGGACGAGAGATCCGTTTCCCACTCGGCGAGCCGATGCGTTCCGTCGCCGACCCAGCGAGCCAGCGTCGGGGCGTTGCCGTCCCGCATCGCCCGCTGCAGCACCGGCAGGCCCAGGCCGTCGATCTCGAGGAAGACGATTCCAGGCGCGTCTGTGATCGTCCGTTCGCCGGAGCGGCGCGCGATTCGCTGGATGACTCTGAACGTGTACGTGTCGTCGTCGTTCGTCCCTAGCACCACGTCGAGGACGACGCCGGCGGCCGCCGCGACGAGGGCGACGCCGAGCGCCGACCAGAACGAGCTCACCGCGAGATCTCCATTGGTGATGCTGTCCGCTGCGAGCAGCATCAACGCGTCGAGGACGAGGATCAGTACGAGTCCGACGAGGAGCATCAGGGGCAGGCGCAGGGCCGCGACGATCGGTGGCAGGACCGCATTCAGGACGGCGATCACCGCGGCCGCAGCGAGCGCTCCCCGGAAGTCGTGCACCGCCGCGCCGGGCACGATCCAGGCCGCGACCAGCAGCGCGGCGGCAGAGAGGACCCATGCGAGCAGCAGCCGCAGCGGCCGGAGTCGGGGACGGCTCGGACTCCACGTGGGCGTCTGCCCGTACTTCGGCGCGCTAGTTGCGATCGTCATGGTGGCCTCCGATTCTCCGGCAGCACAGGTCGCCGAGACTCATCCCAACGGGGTGATGAAGGGAGCGGGATCGCCAGAATCCTTGGCTCTGATGCCGATGCGCGGCGGGCGGCGGTGAACCGGGTCACCTGGCTCGGCCACAGCACGGTCGTCATCGAGATCGACGGTACGCGCCTGATCACCGATCCCGCGCTGCGGCGTCGGATCTGGCATCTGCGCCGCCCGGAGGCGGTCAGCGCCGCCGCACTCGGCCGGCTCGAGGGGGTTCTCGTCTCGCATGCGCATTTCGACCACCTGGATCTCAGGTCGCTCGACAAGCTCGACCGCTCTCTGCGCGTGGTCGTTCCCTGGGAAGCGGGCGAGCTCGTACGGCGGCGTGGGTTTGCCCGCGTCCTCGAGGTTGCAGCCGGGGACGAGCTCGACCTCGGAAGTGTTCGCGTCCGTGCCACGCACGCCGAACACGCTTCCGGGCGGGGGCCGTTCTCCCCGCAGTCCTCCGCGCTCGGCTATGTCCTCAGCGGATCCGTCACCGTCTACTTCGCTGGGGACACCGACCTCTTCGACGGGATGGCGGAGCTTGGCCCGCTGGACCTTGCGTTGTTGCCTGTGTCGGGCTGGGGCGCAACATTGCCGGCGGGGCATCTCGATCCGCTGCGCGCGGCCGAGGCGCTGCGGTTGCTGCGCCCGCGAGCCGCTGTGCCGATCCACTGGGGGACGTTCAGGGCCCCATTTGCGCCGAGAACTGGCTCGGCACCCGCCCGCGATTTCGCCGGCGCCGCGGCGCGAGTGGCGCCGGACGTGCACGTCCATATGCTGAAAATCGGCGAGTCACTTATCCTCGCCGGCGACGAACCGCGGTAATTCATCCTCTACGGACGATGCGCGAACAGGCCACGCGAACGACACTGCTCGCTGACACCATCAACTTCCAGCACCGTGCAGACGAGAGGCTGCGGTGCCTGTGGCGAGAGGAGCTCGCAATGATCGGCAAGGCTCCGACGACCGAGGACCGGATTCGGGCTGGTGCACGCGGTGACTTCGAGAGCTTCGGTGTCTTCCCCGATTTACAGAACGGGGATACCGCCGACGGGTCCGGCCTGGACACCGAGACTTCCCAGCTCGTTCAGATCGCCGCCCTCGTCGCAATCGACGCGCCTCACGTCTCCTGGTTACGCCACCTGGAGGCTGCGGACGAGCAGGAGATCGAGCTGGACAGGATCCTCGGCACGCTCATTGCCGTGGCACCTGTCGTCGGTAGCGCGAAGATCGTCGCCGCCTGCGCGAAGATCGTGCGTGCGTCGGCCCTCGGCGAAGAGTTCGGCGTTCTCGCCGAGGGTTGAGCTAACGGCGAGCCTGCCGGCGCGTCGGGCGCTGGATGCCCGCGACCGAGACCGGCGAGAACGTGCGTCCGAAGACATCGATGAACAAGGCGCACGGCCCGGTCCGTATCGGGAGCGTCCCTTCGAGGACGTCCACCGTGTACGTGAGGTCGTGACCCTCGAGGTGCGGGTCGCGGAGCACTACCACCGCGTCCTCGGGAGTCGGCCCGTCCTCGTCGAGGAACGACAGGACCGCATTCGGAGGGTCGACCGAGAAGCCGCTCTCGTCGCCCTCCCAGAGCTCGACGAAGCGGTGTGAAGGGATGTGCCCGACTTCGCGGCGCGGACGATCCGCAAAGTAGACGGTCGAGTCGGTGAGACCGTGCAGCGTCACGGTCCGCTCATCGCTGGACGAGCTCGACGCGCTCTGGACAAACAGCGCGTCGATCCGCTCTAGCGCTCCTTCCGAGAGCTTGTTCACCCGTCCAGTGTGGCGCGCACTTTGCCTCCGATTGTCATGCCAATTGGGTGAAATGGCGCGAGCTTCGGAAAGCGTGTCCCCGGGACATCACCCCGAACGGACGATGCTCCGCTCCGGGGACGAAAGAAGGATCAAGCCCGCATGGGAAAAGCGATCGGCGACATCCTGCCGCTGGCGCTTGGCGTGGCGATCAGCCCCGTGCCGATCATTGCGGTCGTCCTGATGCTGGGCACGCCTCAGGCCCGGGCGAACGGTCTCGCGTTTGCCGTGGGCTGGGTCGTCGGTCTGTCCGTCGTCGGCGCGATCATGCTCCTCATCGCAAGCGGCAACGCAGCTTCGAGCACGGGTGAGCCGGCGACCTGGGTCGACATCCTCAAGCTCCTGTTCGGCGTCCTCTTCCTGCTGATCGCCGGGAAGCAGTGGCAGGGCCGGCCTGCGGCCGGCGAAGAAGCTCTGATGCCGAAGTGGATGCGGGCAATCGACACGTTCACGGCCGGCAAGTCGCTCGGCGCCGGTCTCCTTCTCTCCGGGTTGAATCCGAAGAACCTGGCGCTGACGATCGCCGCCGCAGCGGCGATCGCTGAGACGGAGATCTCCGGCGCCTCCGAAGCCGGCGCGCTTGCCGTTTTCGTCTTCACCGGCTCAATCACGATTCTCGCGCCGGTGGTGCTGTATTTCGTGATGGGTCCTAAGGCCGAGCGGCTTCTCGACGGCGTCAAGACCTGGATGGCAGCGCACAACGCGGCGATCATGACCGTGCTCCTGCTCGTCCTTGGCGCGAAGCTGATCGGAGACGCGATCGGCGGCTTCAGCTCCTAGTGGATTTCCTCCGGCAACTGCGAAAGAAGGACGGCGCAGCAGTGGTGGCCGAGCCCGCCGGGCTCGAAATCGATGCTGCTCAGGCGCGAGCGCTTGCGACGGTGTTCGCGCCGCCGCGTTGGCTGCGTGACCTCGGCCGCACGGCCTGGCTCCTCGTAGGGCTCTTTGCGTTACTCGCCGGGCTCGTGTGGCTGCTTGGGGCGACGTACACGATCACGGGCCCCGTCGTCGTGGCCACCATCGTCGCGACGGTGTCCATGCCGATCGTGGCCCGGTTGGTCCGGCATCGCTGGCCCCGGGCCGCCGCAGCGGTCGTCGTCCTCCTTGGTCTGGCGGCGCTCGCTGCGCTCGTGCTCGTGGTCGTGGTCGGGGGCATTACCTCGCAGTCCTCGGAGGTCAAGAAGAACGCGCAGAGCGCTGCGAACAAAGCCGAGGGCTGGCTGAAGAGTGTGGGCGTGAACGAGTCCGGCGCCGCCGGCGCCAAGTCGAATGTGGAGAAAGACGTTCCGGAGATCATCTCCACGCTTACGACGGGCGTCATTCACGGCATTCAGGGAATCACCTCGCTGGCTTTCGGCCTCTCGTTCGCGCTCCTCAGCCTCTTCTTTCTGCTCAAGGACGGCCCCTCGATGCGGGGCTGGGTCGATCGACATCTCGGGTTACCACAGCCCGTCGCCCGGACGGTCACGGGCGGTGTCATCAGGTCGCTTCGCGGCTACTTCCGCGGCGTCACGCTCGTGGCGGCGTTTAACGGGATCGTGGTCGGGCTCGGTGCCCTAGCCCTCGGCGTGCCGCTCGCGGGGACGATTGGCGTTGTCACCTTCGTGACGGCATACGTCCCTTTCATAGGAGCCTTCGTCGCGGGTGCGTTCGCCGTCGTCATCGCACTCGGAGCGAACGGGACGACGACCGCGCTGATCATGCTAGCGCTCGTTCTACTAGCGAACGGGCTGCTGCAGAACGTGGTCCAGCCGTTCGCGATGGGCTCAGCGCTCGATCTCAATCCGCTCGTCGTGCTCGTGGTCACAATCGGCGCCGGCTGCATCTTCGGGATGCTCGGGCTCGTCCTCGCGGCTCCGCTTGCCTCGGCGGCCGTCCACATCACGCGGGATCTCGCAAGAGCGCGCCTGGCCGCGGCGGTACAGAAGGAAGCGGCGGCGCCTGTCGCCGACGCGCCGCCTGCGGCAACCACGCCCGCGTAGGCCGAAAGCGCGCACTCATCCCGTTGGGACGATGCCGAACGGCTGCTTGACGGCGACGATCGATACGAGCTAGGCAAAGGAGACGACGTGGAAGAGGGCCTCGGAGCGAAGTTCTGGTTCGGCATGGTGGGCGTGATCCTGGCGATCGGCCTGGGCTCGATCCTGCTTTTCTTTTTGGTGAGCGCAGCCGCGTACCGGTGGGGATTCATCGGAGGCTTGATCTTCTTCGGCGCCCTCCTCTTGGTGGTCGCAGCCATCTACGACCGCACACACCGGCGACGGTATGACGACGAGTTGACCGCGCAGCCGACCGACTAGCTAGGAAGCCGCGGACTGAACGTCTCGGGCGAGCACCGCGGCAGCGGGTGGCGCTCCGCCGTCGACGAGCCCGAGCTCGCCCGCCCTCGAGATCGCATCGCTGCGGCTCGAAACCCCGAGCTTGCGGTAGACCGAGATCGCCTGCGTCTTGATCGTGTTGCGCGAGACGAACAGCCGCTCCCCGATCTCGCGGAACGAAAGGTGCGTCGAGAGTAGAGGCAGGAGTCGAAGCTCCGCTCCGGTCAGGCCAGAATTGCTTCCCGTCGCCGTCTGAGGCATCTCGTCGGCCTCGACTTGCAGCTTCGCGACTTGCTCTCCGAGCACCCCGACAGCGGGTCGGACGCTGAGGATTTCTTCGGCCTCTGCGAGGCGTGCTTGCGCGCCGTCCCGGTCACGCAGCGTCACGTACGCGCGGCTCAATTCGAGCCGAACTTGTAGGGAAAGCCAGGGGATCGCGTGCGTCA
>Ga0307296_10000793_pt1 | contig 15472 bp, 18 predicted proteins | sample ER_DNA_153_FD_194467 | JGI IMG/M metagenome (GOLD analysis project Ga0307296, IMG submission 194467) | Bulk soil microbial communities from the East River watershed near Crested Butte, Colorado, United States - ER_DNA_153 | ecosystem: Environmental > Terrestrial > Soil > Floodplain | place... | reverse complement strand
GATAAGAGCACCGCAGACCTGCTCAACGCACTCTCCCACCGTCTGAGCAACCTCGGTCGTCGTGAAGAGGCGCTGGACGCGATCGAGAAAGCTATTGAGATCCGCCGGCGATTGGCCGACGCGCAGCCCGAGGTTTTCCTCCCCGGCCTCGCCCGCGCCCTCGACAGCCGCTCGAACCACCTGGCCAACCTCGGCCACCGTGAGGAGGCGCTGGCCGCGATCGACGAAGCCCTGCCGATCTTTCGGCAAATGGCGGAGGCCCACCCCGACACTCTCCTTCCTGATCTGGCGTGGGTCCTCGACACGCGCTCCAACCGCCTTGCCGACCTGGGTCGTTATGAGGAAGCTCTCGATGCCAGCGAGGAGGCTGTCGCGATACTCGAGGGTCTCGAGGAGGCTCGCCCCGGGGCTTGGGTCCACAACCTCGCTGCCCTCCTTGGAAACCTCTCCAACCATCGCGCTAGTCTTGGCCGTCCCGAGGAGGCGCTGGCCGCGTGCGACGAAGCCATCCGCATCTACCGCCTCCTCGCGGAAGCTCAGCCCGACGCGGACCTCCCCAACCTCGCCGCAAACCTGCTCAACTACGCCGCCACCCTTTCCGACCTCGGTCGTCATGAGGAGGCGCTAGCCACGGATGTCGAAGCCGTTGGGATCTACCGGCGGCTGGCCGAGGCCCGCCCGCAAGCTTTCCTCCCCGAGCTCGCCAGGGCACTGACCAACCAGGCCGCGGGTTGCGCAAATTTGGGCCGTCCCGAGGAGGCGCTGGCCGCGGGCGAGGAAGCCGTCGGGATCTACCGGCGGCTGGCGGAGGCCCTCCCCGACGCCTTCGTCTCCAATCTCGCCGACGCCCTCAACAACCTCGCCGTCTATCGCGGGAATGTTGGCCGTCATGAAGAGGCGCTCGCCGCTGGCGAGGAAGCCGTCGGGATATACCGGCGGCTGGCGGAGGCCCTCCCCGACGCCTTTCTCTTCGACCTGGCCATGGGCCTGGCCACCCTCGCCACCACGCTGGACGAACTGGCCCGTCGCAAGGAGGCGCTCGAAGCGGGCGAGGAGGCCGCCGGGATGTACCGGCGACTCGCGGAGGCCTACCCCGATGCGTTCCTCCCCACGCTCGCCGACGCCCTCAACAACCTCGCCATCTATCGCGGCAATGTTGGCCGTCATGAGGAGGCGCTGGACCCAGGCGAGGAGGCCGTCGGGATGTACCGGCGACTCGCGAAGGCCCACCCTGACGCCTACCTCCCCAGGCTCGCCGACGCCCTCTACAACCTCGGCGCAAATTGCGCCGGTGCCGGCCGTGGCGAGGAGGCACTGCCCGCGATGGAGGACGCTCTCAACTCAGTCCTCCCGCTGCTCGACGCGGCACTACCGGCGTCGCGCGAGGCGATTCAGCGGATGCTCCAAAGCTACTTGGACCTCGCCTCTCAAACCGGGAGCGAGCCAGATGCCAAACTCGCGAAACGCGCGACGGAAGCACTCGGAGATGAGTGAGACCAACGGCGACCACTCGCGAGCGGTTCGAGGCGATCCGGCTCACCCGCCAGCTCACCCTCGCCACCGAGGAACCGGAGGCGCGCGGGCTGCTCGCGCTGATGCTTCTCAACCACGCCCGTCTCCCGGCACGACGCGACTCAGAAGGTCGAGGTCGAGGCCGCCATCGCCGCCTGCACGACGACCCGGCAAGCGCCGAGGAGACCGACTGGCCGCAGATCCTCGCCTGGTACGACGACCTCGTCGCCCTCACCGACGACCCGGTGCGCCAGGACCCCGCCGCGGTGCTCGGGCGCTCCGTCGCGGTCGGCCACGTCCTCGGCGCCCGTGGGGTACGTAAATCCATCGGGCGTGCAATCCGGTGGTTCGGCGCCGCGCCCGCCTCGTAGAGTCGGCTCTCCTGGTCTCTTGGGTGAGGGAGGCGTTTGCTTGGTCGCATCGTTGCTGTATCTCCTCTTTCGGCATGTGCTCGCGGTCGCCGCGCTCCGCGTGCGATCTCGTGAGTTCAAGGAACTCGAGATCGTGGTGCTACGGCATGAGCTGGCAGTGCTTCGACGGCAGATTGGTCGGCCGCGGCTGGACGAGCGTGATCGTCTCTTCTTGGCCGCGGCCAGCCGCCTGCTGAATCGGAGCGCCTGCGTGTGACTCGGTATCGGACGCCCTCTTCGATCACCGTAGGGAAGAGGCGCTCGCGGCACTGGAGCGACTTCCTCTCGACGGCGCCGCCGACCGTCTGCGTCGCTTCGCCTCCGCAGCCGTGGAGCGCGCGCTCGAAGACACGCGCCTTCGAGATGCTCTCGGCTCGCCAAACAGCGAGGCGCTTGAACTCTTGCGCCGCTCATTGGAAGCACGTGCAGAGAGGAACGCGGTCGACGCGTTGCGCGCTGCCGCTCTGCTGGGCGACCGGGGCGCCGTCTCGGCTGCCATCGAGAACCTCACCGTCTCGGATCCCGGCCAGCGAGCCAATGCCCTCGAAGTGATCGAGACGGTGGGAGAGCCCGCGATCGTCCGCCCACCGGTCGCGCTATAGGAGCCTAGGCAGGTAGGTGAGCGCGATGCGCGTGTCATCGAACAGCTTCGAAACGACGACGATCAATGGATTCATGCGTGCGCCGAGTTCGCGAGCACAGCGATGGAAGGAGCAACCATGACGCGATCCGAAGGAAAACCCCCGGCTGTGCGGGGGTTTTAGGAGCGGATGAAGGGACTCGAACCGTCGACCTTCTGCATGGCAAGCACTCCGCGCCGAGCGACAGCGAGCGCCACGGGCCGCCAAACGCGCATAAATCCCGGGCTATCGAGCAGCCGACGCGACATGAAGCGCCAGCAACCGACGCCGAAGGCTGACTAAAAGCTGACTAAAAGCTGACTAACAGCCAGGGGCGCGCGGGGTCATGCTCCCACCCCCGCCCCGGCCGCGCGGGCGAGCACGTCTTCGACGACGGCGGCCTCGTTGCGCCCGTCGCGCGCGTAGATGCGGAGCGTAAAGCCGGCATCTGAATGTCCAGTCAGGCGCGCGAGCGTCGTCGCCGGCTCCCGAGGCCTATGCGCGAGCTCGAACCTAAGCCCGCGCGATCAGCGTTCGAGATCGTGCCTCGTCGCGAGCACTACTAGGAGGGGTTTGGCGAAATAACCGGGCTAGGAGTCGGAGGCTCGACTCCAAGCCGCCCGGAGCGGTTCTGGGTAGAAGACCCAAAGCAGCAGACCCACGATGAGTAGTACGGCCTCGTCCACTGGCCCAGGGATGGGTAGAAGGCCGAAGGCCGCAAGCCACCGGAGAGGCTTGGGGATTCGACCGTCGCGGGCGAGGATCTTGACTGCCCGGATCATGCGACGGATGGCCGCGAGCACCGCCCGCATCGCAGCCAGTTTACGCCGCGAGCGGAACGGCCCGCGCACGACTGAGCGCCTGCGCGAGTCGCGCGAGCATCGTCAGGTCGGTGTGAAGCGCGACCTTCTCCAATCCCCGGACGCGAAGTGGGGCGAGGCCGTAGTCGTGCTTCAGCCTCCCAAACTCGCGCTCGATAGCAGCGCGGCACCGGTACAGATCCTTGAACCGCTGAGTGTGGCGCGGGATGCGGGGGAAGAGTCGAGGGCATGAGAGCCCTTCTGAGCGCGCGGGGCGTTGGCGCAGTTCCCATCCGAGTCGCGTCTCGCGGGCGCTCTAAGAGGGGTTGTATTCGCATACAACCGCGCGCTCGACCCCATACCGACGTGGGCGGCGGGCGCCTGGCCTCCCTCAGCCAGACTATTTTTGGCGCCGGCATTCGTGAACGCTCGGGACGTGCAATCCGCTGCAACGCGATCAGGCGGGCTGGCGCCGTGCTCGGCGGCATAGTTAGTACGATGCGGGCGAGCGATGAGGCTCGCTCTAACCGCCCTTCGGGGCTGATGGCCTCTACCGACCGTAGTCCGCACCTGCTGGAGGTAGAGCCGTGGAGCCCATCCAACTTGCCGCAGTCCTTGCCGCCGTAGTCGTCGCCGCCTCGATCGTCTCGGTCGAGCTCGGCGTGACCGTCGCGCTGGTCGAACTGACGCTCGGTGTCGTCGTCGGGAACGTCTTCGACCTGGGCAGCGCCGAATGGCTCGACTTCGTGGCTACGTTCGCGTCGATCGTGCTCACGTTCCTCGCCGGAATGGAGGTCGATCCGGCCTATATGCGCCGGCGCCTACCCGCCTCGCTCGGGATCGGGTTTTCGTCCTTTGCTGGGCCCTTCGTCGTCGCCTCGCTCGTCTCCTATTTTCTGCTCGACTGGTCGGTGAAGGCATCGCTGATTGCCGGCACGGCCCTTTCGACCACGTCTCTCGCGGTCGTCTACGCCGTCCTTGTGGAGCGGGACCTAAACGCGACCCAGGTCGGGAAACTCCTGATGAGCGCAACCTTCGTCACCGACATCTGCACCGCGATCGCCCTTTCGGCGATCTTCATCAAGCCGAACCTGTGGTTTCCGGTCTTCCTGCTCGTCTCGCTCGCGCTCATCCTCGCCTTGCCGCGAGTCGCACCCTGGTTCTTTCGCCGCTACGGCGACCGCGTAATCGAGCCAGAGATCAAGCTCGTCTTCGTCTGCCTCTTCGTGCTCATGGTGCTCGCCGACCTCGCGAACGGGCACGCCGTCCTCCCCGCGTTCGTGCTCGGACTCGTCATGAGCCAGCACTACGCGGAACACCGCGAGGAGCAACAGCGCCTCCGCGTCGTCGCCTTCGCGTTCCTGACGCCCTTCTTCTTCCTGAAGGGCGGCCTGAACGTCTCTCTCGGCGCCGTGATCGCGAACCTGGGCCTACTGGGCGCGCTCCTCCTCGCGAAAATGGTGCCAAAGGTTGCCTTCATCTTCCCGCTCGCCCGGCGGGCCATCCCGAAGCACGCCACGTTCACCACGCTCCTCATGAGCACCGGCCTGACCTTCGGGACGATCTCCTCGCTCTACGGGCTGAACGCCGGGATCATCGACCAAACGCAGTTTTCGTTGCTCGTGACGGTCGTCGTGCTCTCCGCCGTCGTTCCGACCGTGATCGCGGAGCGTTGGTTCCTCCCTGACGCCGACGAGGAACGCGAAGCCGACGCCCGCACGCCGATCCCGGCGGAGGAATACGTCTAGCGGCTTGTGGCCAAGGTTCTTCCGATCTCGGGTGCGCTCACGCGACTAGAACTCGAGCGCCTCGACGCGCAGTTACTGCGGCGAGCTCGGGTCGTCTGCTCGGACATCGCCGATCATCGCCTCGGCTGCCTCGCGCTCGAGGAAGAACTCGACGACTTTCTCGGTCTGGGCGCTCACAACGTCGTAGAACAGCACGTCCGTAAGCAGAGGCCCGCCAAGTCAGGACGCCTCTCGCTCGCGCATTCCCCAGAACGCTTGGCGGGATTTGAGGAGACGGGCTCGTCGCTTCGGCGGCCGTGGCAAAGCGCCGTTGGCGTCACGGCGGCGATGCGGCGATGCGGCGGCAGGCTACGGGTCGCGGCGGCAAAAAAGGGCGGCGCGCCGGGGTCTTGCGGCTCGCGACGCGACGTCGCTGCGCGCTCGAGAAGGCTGGCCCTGGTCGCCTGATCGACGCCTACATCAGCTCCGCGCTCGCGCAAGAGGCAAGCGTCGTCGCCGGCCCGGGGGCTTTCGTGCTCGTCTGATCCGAACTCATTGATCGAGGGCAAACACCCTATGCCCCAAGGCTGACTAGAAGCTGACTGGCAGCGTCGTGACCCCGGTCCAGGCGCCCTTGCGGCCAACGAGAAAACCCGCCATTTCCAGCGGGTCTTCGAGGAGCGGATGAAGGGACTCGAACCCTCGACCTTCTGCATGGCAAGCAGACGCTCTAGCCAACTGAGCTACATCCGCGAGTCGGGCCATCATAGCCGCTCGCCGGCGCTATCCAGGGCCTCGTTCACGAGCCGGTCAGCAAGCTCGTTCTGCTCGCGGCGGACAGCCAGATAGCGGACAGATGGGATCTGGCGGGCCAGTCGGGCGGCTTCGAGCGAGAGCTCGATGAGGGCTTTGTTCTTGACCCGGTACTCGCCTCTCATCTGCTTCACCAGGAGCTCGGAGTCCGAGACGACCTCAAGGTCGTCGACTTGGAGCTCGACCGCCTTGCGAAGACCGTCGACGAGGGCGCGGTACTCGGCCACGTTGTTCGTTGCAACGCCGATCGTCTCGCCGTGCGCGTCGAGGACCGTGCCGTCCTCGGTCTCAAGGACGTACGCCGCTGCCGCGGGGCCAGGATTCCCTCGCGAGCCGCCGTCGGTCGAGAGACGGGCCTTCACGGTGGCGGCACGAGCGAGTAAAGGTCGTAGGCGGGCTCCTCGTACGGGTGAGCTTCCCGAAGAGCTGCTACCACTTCACCCTCGCGCGCGACCGGATAGACCGTCTCGAGCCTGAGCTCGGGAACACGCTCCTCCTGCCCAAGTTCGCCGATTGCCGGCGATGCCCCCTCGCCGGCTCGGAAGGTACCCGTGCCCGGCGTGTACCACGAGCAGCGCTCGTACTTTCCGATCCGGCCGGCGCCCGCGCCGAAAAGGGCGTCGCGAACAGCATCCAGAGCCTCCGTCGGCACGAACACGACGAGCTTCCGCTGCTGCGCCGTCACGGTATCGGCACATCCCGTGCGCCACACACGCGCTCCTCAGCGCTACCGTCACCACAGGGGGTAAACAACGGGGGGTCCCCCGGGGGTAGCTCGACGGGAGCCTGGGTCACGCGCTCCGACCCGGCGCCGTTATGGCATCGGCGAGTCCATCGCGTCGATCTGCGCGCGTTGGAGCTTGCCGGAGTAGTCGACGTAGATCGACTTCCATTCGGTGTAGAAGTCGAGCGCGGCTTGCCCTGCCTCCCGGTGGCCGTTGCCGGTTCCCTTCGTGCCGCCGAAGGGCAGATGCACCTCCGCACCCGTCGTTCCTGCGTTGATGTAGGTGATTCCCGCATTCAGATCCCTCATCGCGCGGAACGCCTTGTTGACGTCCCGGGTGAAGATCGAGGAAGAAAGGCCGAACGGGATCCCGTTCGCGATTCTGATCGCCTCGTCGATGTCGGTAGCGCGGATGAGCGCAGTCGTCGGCCCGAAGATCTCTTCCTGGGCGATCCGCATGCCCGGCTCGACGTCGGCGAACACGGTCGGCCGGTAGAAGAATCCCTTGTCCAGACCGTTCTCGGTCGCGACCTCTCCCCCGGTCTCGAGCGTCGCCCCCTCGCTCTTCCCGATCTCCGTGTAGGAGTGGATCTTGTCCAACGCGGCCTGGTTGATGACAGGGCCGACGTCAGTGTCCTCGTCCAGGCCGTTGCCGAGTTGCATCTTCTCAGCGCGGACGACGAGTTTCGACCGGAGCTCGTCGTAGACCTGTCGGTGTGCGATGACGCGGCTCGCAGCCGTGCAACGCTGCCCGGAGGTTCCGAAAGCAGACCAGAGGATGCCCTCGACCGTCAGGTCGATGTCGGCGTCGTCCATGACGATGATCGCGTTCTTGCCGCCGAGCTCCAGGTGGACGTGCTTCAGGAGCGGTGCCGCGTTTTGCGTCACCTGGACCCCGACCTCGTGTGAGCCCGTGAACGTGATCAGGGGGACGTCGGGATGCCGCACGAGCTGGGCGCCTACGGTCTTCCCCGCTCCGTGGACGATGTTCAGGACACCCGGCGGCAGCCCGGCCTCCTCGAAGATCTCCACGAAGCGCTCGGCCAGGAGCGGCGTTTCCGCGGCGGGCTTCAGAACGACGGTGTTACCGCAGACCAGCGCCGGCGCGATCTTCCAGCTCGGGATCGCGATCGGGAAGTTCCAGGGGGTGATCGCGCCGACGACACCGACTGGATTCCGGGTCGACATCATGAACTTGTCGCGCAGCTCGGAGGGAGTCGTGTGCCCGAAGAGACGCCTGCCTTCGCCGGCCATGTAGTACGTCATATCGATCGCTTCCTGGACGTCTCCGGCAGCCTCGGGTCGGACCTTGCCCATCTCCTGCGTCATCTCGCCGGCCAGCTCGTCCTTGCGCTCCGCGAAAAGCTGCGCCACGCGGAAGAGGATCTCCCCACGCTTGGGAGCAGGCACCAGCCGCCAGTGCTCGTAGGCGCCCTTGGCAGCAGCGACCGCCCTGTCCATGTCCTCAACGCCCGAGCTCGGAAAGACACCGAGCGCCTCACCGGTAGCGGGGTTCTTCGTCTCGAACGTCTCACCGTCGGCGGCCTCCACCCACTCGCCCCCGATGTAGTTCCGGTACGTCTTCGTGCCGAGCAGCGCCATCTGGCTCCCCTGGTCGATTTCAGCCCCATCCTATCCAGGGGGTTCACGCCGCCGGACGCGGGTATGAGGCCTTCGGGGAAACCAATCGATGGAAGGAATGTCATGGAAACCTGGCTGATCATCGTGATCGTCGTCGCGGTCGTCGTCGTCCTTGCCCTCCTCTTCCTCGCCGGGACAAAGGCACGCGAGAAGCGGCTCGAGGGCCGACGTTCGGAAGCCGGAGAGCTTCGGGGAGAAGCCGAGACGCGTGCTCGGCGCGCGGAGGAACGCGAAGCGGTGGCGGAGGAGCAAGCTGAGCGTGCGAGAGAGGAACGTGAAGCCGCCCAGTCTCACGCCCGTCGCGCAGACGAGATCGACCCGGACGTCGAAACCTAGGCGGGCCCTACTCGAAGGCGAGGCCGAGCCGCGAGAGCTCTGCGAAGTCGAAGCGCCCCTCGATGGTCGCCTCCACCTCGAACTCCTCCCCGATGTCGGGGTCCTTGCCGATCAGCTCGCGGGCGCGGCTTGGCAGGGCCTGGTCGGCCGCCTCCCGCGACTCCCAGAAGTACACCGCGCCCCAGCGCTCGGTGACCTCGTCTGAGATCCACGCCTTGAAACGGAGTCCCGGCACGTCTTCGAACTGATCGACGGACTCATCACGGAGGTAGCGCCGGAGTTCCCCGATCGTCGTCTTCGAGTCCGCCAGGCTCCAGAGGACGAGCCGGACGATCAATCGTCCGGCGCGTCGGTGGCCGGGAACGTCCCGGGGATTCGGGAGCGCCTCCGGTCGCGGACTTGTCGCTTCCCGCCGGGGGCGTTCGCGCCCGCCGTCCGCCGGTCCGGGCCCGAACGTCGGTCAACGATCACGGTCACGTTCCCGTTGTCCTTGTAGTGCTCGACCAGCTTCGCGTACAGCTGATCCTCGAGTTCGGAGGGGACGACGCAATAGATCATCTGAACGCATCCTAGTTAGGAGGGATTGGTGGAACAACGCACAGCGCTTGCGTTTCGCCACCTCTCCTAGTTCGCGCCGGGCAGTCGGTCAGAGCTTCGGGATGTCAGGCGTGACTCGCCCGTCCTGAGCCAGGTGGCCGTTCCAGCCCCTAAAACGGTCGTCCACCTCGTCCAGCTCGTAGCCCCGCTCCGCCAGACGAACTGGTTGCTGCGAGTCGAAGACGACTCGGTACTGGTACCACGAGATGTCCCACGCAATCGTGAGGACGACCTCGGTGTTGGTGCCAGAGAGTGGCAGAAAGCTCACCCTGGCCTGGCCCAGGCTCTTGGCGATTCCGGCGATCGTCCGCCGGTAGGCACTCTCGTTGAAGAGATCGGCGGCCTCGACCATTGCCTGCTCCGGCTCCGAAAGGCGTCGGAGCACCGGCTCCGAGAAGGTCGGCTGAGGCTCATGCCGACGCGTGTCGGGGGCGCCGCCGAGCCCGAACCCCCGAAAGCGGCGGCGGCGACGCGGAGCCTCGGGGACAAGGGGAGTCGTCGGCGTCCCTTCTTTCAGCCAGCCGTACTCGTTCGCAACGTCCGTGCAGAGCGCGCAGACGTCGACCCATTGGTCGTTTCCGTGCGGGCTGAAGCGCGCCGCCCGCTCACCCATGAGAAGCGTGCGGTTGCACACCGCACAGGTCCGGAAGGTGTCCTGCTTCCTGATGACGGCGGTCATGGCTACGACGCCTTCGCCTCCTCGCGCTCGCGCCTGACCTGTTCGACGATCCGTTCGGCAACGTGAGCAGGCACCTCTTCGTACCGGAGGAAGGAGACCGAGTAGTCGCCACGACCGCCGGTCATCGACGTGAGCGACTGCGAGTACGTGAGGACCTCGGACATCGGCACCTCGGCGCGGATCAGTGTCATGCCGCCTCGGGCGTCCATCCCCTGAAGCCTTCCTCGCCGGGAGTTCAAGTCACCGTTCACGGTCCCGACGCTCTCGTCGGGAACGGTCGCCTCGAGCTGCATGATGGGCTCGAGAAGAACAGGATCTGCCTTCTCGTACGCGGCCTTGAACGCCATCGAGCCCGCGATCTTGAACGCCATCTCGGAGGAGTCGACGGTGTGGTACGAGCCGTCCACGAGTGTCACGCGCACACCCTGGACCGGGGCGCCCGCGAGCTCACCGTGCACCATTGCCTCCTGGATCCCCTTGTCGACCGCGGGCCGGAAGCTCTGCGGGACGACGCCACCGACGATCTTGTCGACGAACTCGTAGCCGACACGGCCCTCGAGGGGCTCGAGGACGATGTGGCAATCGCCGAACTGGCCCCGACCGCCGGTCTGCTTCTTGTAGCGCCCTTGCGCCCGCGACTCCTTGCGAATCGTCTCGAGGTATGGAACGCGCGGCGGCTGCAGTTCGACGTCGACGCCGAAGCGCCGCTTCATACGCTCCACGGCGACCTCGACGTGCATCTGGCTCATGCCCGCGAGGAGCTGTTCTCCCGTCTGTTCGTCGCGGCGCAGGACGAGCGTCTGGTCCTCCTCGGCGAGCCGCCGGAGGGCCTGGCCCATCTTCTCCTCGTCCCCCTTTGCCTTGGGCGTAATCGCGAAGCTCATAACGGGCTGCGGGAGGTCGAGGCTCGGGAGCTCGACCGGCTGGTCCTCCGAAAGGAGTAGATCGCCGGTTGCAGTCTCCTTCAGCTTCGCGACGGCCCCGATGTCGCCGGCTTCGAACGCCTCCGTCGACGTGTGATCCTTGCCCTGGAGCTCCAGGAGCTGGCCGACTCTCTCCTTACTTCGAGTGCGGGCGTTCAGTAGCGTCGAGTCGCCCTTCAGCTGGCCGGAGAGGACCCGGAACAGCGTGATGCGCCCGGCGAAGGGGTCCGCGAGGGTCTTGAAGACGAAAGCAGACGTGCCGCCATTCGACTGCGCGATCTCCAGCGGCTTCTTGGCCGGTGACGGGACGCCTTCGACAAGGAGGTCGAGGAGAGCGGCCGCGCCGAGATTCTTCGTGGCGGCGCCGCATGCCACCGGGAACAGCTCTCCACGGGCGACGGCGTTCTTCAGCGCTCCGGCGAGCTCGTCACCGGTGATCTCCTCCCCCTCGAGGTAGCGCTCCATCACCTTCTCGTCTGTCTCGACGACCGCGTCGACCAGCTCCTCGCGATACTCGGCCGCCTGCGCGGCAAGCTCGTTGGGAATTTCTTTCGGCTCGCCTTCCTTCTCGCCCTCGGGCGAGTCGTAGGCCCGCATGTGGAGCAGGTCGACGACGCCCGAGAGCTCGTGTTCCTGACCGATCGGAATCTCGATTGCAATGCACCGCTCGGAGAGCTGCGCGCGCAGCTGCTCATACGTCCCGAAGAAGTCGGCCCGCTCGCGGTCGAGCATGTTGACCAGGATGAGCCTGGAGATCCCGAGCTCGTTGCAACGCTCCCAGGACCGGGTGGTCTGCACCTCCACCCCAGCGACCGCGCTGACGACGACGATCGCGCCCTCGACCACGTGCAGCGCGGCGATTGTGTCAGCCTGGAATCCAGGGTCGCCGGGCGTGTCGAGGATGTTGATCTTCCGCCCCTGCCACTCGAGATGGCAGAGGGAGGCGGCAAGCGACATCTGGCGCTTGTGCTCCTCCTCTTCCCAGTCGGACACCGTCGTCTGTTGCTCAACCGTCCCGAGCCGGTTGACCGCGCCCCCCTGGAAGAGCAACGCCTCGACGAGCGAGGTCTTGCCGGTGCCTCGGTGACCGATGATCGCGACGTTGCGGATCTTGCTCGGCTCGTATGAGGTCATGGAGGGGCGAGTCTAGCGACTGCCCGGCCTAGCGTTGACGCTAGACGTCGACCGCGGCACGCTGAGCCCCGCCGCCCAGGCGAGCTTTGAGCCTCAGGATCGCCTTCGTGTGGAGCTGGGAGACGCGAGACTCCGTCACCCCGAGCACCTCCCCGATCTCACGCAAGGTGAGCTCTTCGTAGTAGTACAGCGTCACCACGAGCTTCTCCCGCTCCGGCAGTCGTGCGATCGCCTCTCCAAGGGCCTCGCGGAGCTCCGTCTGGGACATGGCCGCCTGGGGCTCGGGTGCGTCCGGATCCTCGAGCGTGTCGATCAAGGCGACCGGGTCGCCGCTCACCGAGCTCGTCCAGAGCTCGTCGAGGGCGGCGATCGAGGAGCGGGAGATCTCGAGCAGCGACTCCTGGAACTCCTCCTCGGTGATGCCCAGCTTCCCGGCGATCTCCTCGTCGTTTGGCGCCCGCATCATCTTCCGTTCGAGCTCGGCGATCGCGCGCTCGATATCGCGCGCCCGTGCGCGAACCGAGCGCGGCACCCAGTCCATCGAACGGAGCTCGTCGATGATCGAGCCCTTGATGCGCGAGATCGCGTAGGTCTCGAACTTGATGTCTCGCTCCGGGTCGAACCGCTCGATGGCGCCGATCAGGCCGAGCAGCCCGTACGAGACGAGGTCACCCTCCTCGACATGCGCCGGCAGCCCGCTCCCCAACCGGCCTGCGACGTACTTGACGAGCGGCGCGTAGGTGAGGATGAGCCTGTCGCGCAGCGCCCGGTCGCCGTTCCGCTTGAACTGCCGCCAGAGCGCCTGCGTGTCCTCCTGACGTTCGACCACGTGCAGAGCATACGGCGCGCAGATGCTTGACCCTCTAGCGCAGTGCTCGAAAGGCCTGCTCGCCCAGCCAGAGTGCTAGGAGACCTGCGGCGGCCGCGATGATCCAGGCTCCTCCCCCGGCACGGGCCGCCCAGACCGCCATGCCCGCGAAGCACGCCGCAAGGAGCAGGAAAAGCGCTCCCAGAGAGGGTCTGCGAGCTCGTGCCACGAGCCGGAGTCTAGAGAGGCCGTCGAAGTACCGGGCTACACTGTTCGAGCCGAGGGCCGTAGCTCAATTGGCAGAGCACCGGTCTCCAAAACCGGGGGTTGAGAGTTCGAGTCTCTCCGGCCCTGTAAGAGAAAGCCCCGCTCAAACGGGGCTTTTGTTCTCGTTTCGGCAGCTCACGTGGTCGGCGAGTCGTTCAGCCACTCGGTGATCATGCGACCAGCGGCGTGGATGCAGACGATTTCGAGGCGCTCTGGGCCGAGGTTCCGGAAGCAATGCGGAGTATTGGGCTCGACGACGACGACGTCGCCGGGCCCGGCCTCGATCTCTACCTCATCGGCGGTAACGAGTGCTCGGCCGGCGCGAACAACCCAGGTCTCCGCATAGGGGTGCAGGTGCAAGCCCGGGCCTTGGCCGGGCTCGTTGTCGACGAGCAAGAACGAGATCCCGGCGCCGTGCGCCTCGCCCTGAAACTCGATTGTCCGGTTGGGGCTAGGCGGGAGATCCTTTTGCCTGATGACGTGGAACATGGCTCTAGCATGCCTCCGCGGCCGCCGGGGTGCCGACCGCTTGTTCGCTTTCGTGTGCCGGGGCGGAGACCGCGGTGCGGAGAAACACGGCGCTCACCACGGCCGCCGCAACGGCGAAGACAGCGGCGACGAGGAAGGCGACGTGGTAGCCGCCGTTCAGCGCGACGAGCGCGTTGTCGCCGGAGGCGAGCAGGCTGTCCGAGCGGGAGGCGGCGAGGCTGGCGAGGACTGCGAGCCCGAGCGCCCCGCCCATCATGAATGCGGTGTTGACGATCCCCGAGGCGAGCCCGGCTTCGCTCTGCTCGACCCCGCTCATCGCTGCAAGCAGCATTGGGTTGAACGCCATGCCGGCTCCGAAGCCGAGCAGGATCATGCTTGGGAGAACATCGACGGCGAAGCTCCCATCGACCGGAGCCCGCGCGAAGAGGACGAGCCCGACTGCAGACAGCAGCAGGCCCGTTGCCAACGGCATCCTGAAGCCGAACCGCATTACGAGCTTGGCGGAGAGGCCGAGTGAGAACGCCGCCATGATCAGGTTGGCCGGTAGAAAACCGAGGCCGACCTGCAGCGGGCTGTACCCGAGCACCAGCTGGAGATAGAGAGCGGAGAGGAAGAACCAGGCGAACATGGCCGCTGCCCACAGGACGCCGACCACGTTGGCAGTCGCGACATTGCGAAGGCGGAAGAGCCCGAGCGGCATGAGCGGGGAGCGAGCCCGAGTCTCGATCCCGAGAAAGAGCGCCAGCAGCACAGCCGCCGCGCCGAGCAGGCCGAGGGTCTGAACCGAGGTCCAGCCTGCCTGGTTGCCGTTCACGATCGCGTAGACCGCGAGCATCAACGACGTCGTCACGGTCACGGCGCCGGCTACGTCGAGACGCCCCGCGGCTGCCTGGCGGCCGCCCCCGGGAAGCAGGGCGAGGCAAAGCGCGAAGACGACGACACCGACCGGCAGGTTGACGAGGAAGATCCAGTGCCAGCTGAGCACATCAGTGAGAACGCCTCCGAGCAGCACGCCAATGCTCCCGCCGCCGGCGGCGACGAAGCCGATCACCCCCATCGCCTTCGCCCGCTCGGCCGGCTCGGTGAACAGGGTCATGATCAGCGAGAGGGCGACCACCGCCACGACAGCGCCACCGAGGCCCTGCACAGCCCGTGCCCCGACGAGGAACGCCTGCGAGCTCGCCAGGCCGCAGGCGAGAGAGGCCGCCGTGAAGAGCCCGATCCCGATCAGGAACAGCCGGCGGTGGCCGAAGAGGTCGCCCAGTCGCCCACCGAGCAAGAGGAAGCCGCCGAAGGTGAGCAGGTAAGCGTTCACGACCCAGGCGAGCGAAGTCTCGGAGAAACCGAGATCGGCTCGGATCGACGGCAGCGCGACGTTCACGATCGTCGTGTCGAGGACGATCATCAGGTCGCCGAGGCAGAGGACGATGAGCGCGAGCCAGCGGGTGCGATTGTCGGTGATGGTCATCGGACTGTTCCTTTCGGTGCGTTCGTGATCGGTTTCAGTGGTTTAGACCGCACCGGGTGCCCGAATTCATCGTGGGCGAGCCGATGAGTTTTCGTCCTCCCCACGGTCTGTCTCTAGATGGCCGCCGCCCGTGCGCCGCAGACGATCGCCTTCGCCGTGTACGGCCCCATCGCCCGCGCCGACCTGCCTGGACTATGCGAGCGGGTCTGCGGGTTGCTGGACAGGAGCCGCCCCGACGTCGCTCTCTGCGATGCAACCGGAGTGGAGGCCGACGCAGTGACGGTGGACGCACTCGCGCGGCTTCAGCTCGCCGCCCAGCGCTACGGCTGCCAGGTTCGGCTACGTCATGCGTCGAGCGAGCTCCGAGATCTAATCGGCTTCATGGGGCTTCGCGACGTCGTGCCGGAGTCTCCAAGTGGAGTCCAGGAGCCTAGTAGTCTGGAACCCGGGAATCGATCGGCGGACAGATGAGTTTTTGTACTTCAGCCGGTCTGTAGTGAAACTTGAAGCGACCTAAAGGGGCA
>Ga0307296_10000791_pt1 | contig 15489 bp, 12 predicted proteins | sample ER_DNA_153_FD_194467 | JGI IMG/M metagenome (GOLD analysis project Ga0307296, IMG submission 194467) | Bulk soil microbial communities from the East River watershed near Crested Butte, Colorado, United States - ER_DNA_153 | ecosystem: Environmental > Terrestrial > Soil > Floodplain | place... | reverse complement strand
TCATGGAGACGTACGGCGCGGAGGTCGTGGCCAGCCCTTCAGCGACGACGAACTACGGCCGAAGCGTCCTGGCCACGACGCCCGACAGCCCCGGCTCACTCGGCATGGCGATCAGCGAGGCGGTCGAGGATGCGGCTACCCGTGACGACACGAAGTACTCGCTCGGATCGGTCCTCAATCACGTCCTCCTCCACCAGACGGTCATCGGCCAGGAAGCGATCGAGCAGATGGGAATGGCCGGCGAGTCGCCGGACATCGTCATCGGCTGCACGGGCGGCGGCTCGAACTTCGCCGGACTCGCGTTCCCGTTCCTCGGCCGCAACTTCCGGGACGGGGCGAAGCACCGGATCATCGCCGTCGAGCCGGAGGCGGCGCCGTCGCTGACCCGCGGGGTCTACGCATACGACTACGGCGACACGGCCAAGATGGCGCCGGTCGCCCTCATGCACACCCTCGGTCACGACTTCATCCCCGAGCCGATCCACGCCGGCGGGCTCCGCTACCACGGGATGTCGCCGCTCGTGTCGCTCCTCAAGGAGAACGGCTACATCGAGGCCCGCAGCGTTCACCAGCGGGCGAGCTTCGCGGCCGGCGTCCAGTTCGCCCGGGCCGAAGGGATCCTGCCGGCCCCCGAGCCGACCCACGCGATCCGGGCGGCGATCGACGAAGCGCTGGTGGCGAAGGAGGCCGGTGAGGCCCGGGTGATCCTGTTCAACCTGTGCGGCCACGGTCATTTCGACCTTGGCGCCTACGAGCGCTATCTCGACGGCTCGCTCGAGGACTTCGAGTATCCGTCCGAGCGGGTCGCGGACGCGCTCGCCAACCTGCCGAAGGTCTGACACAGGGAGGGAACAACTCGACGGATGAAGCAGGCCGCTTCGGGGGGGATCGAAGCGGCCTGCTGATCGGCCACCTGCCCGGATGGCCGATCGCCGCCCGAGGACGAACACTGGAATCATCGGTTGGGGGTTCGCGGGACGGCATCCTCCATCCGACGTAATCTTGGCCGACGCTGCTCGGGGGACGCAGCGGCCGCTATCGCATCGCTAGGAAGAGGCCATGCCCCGGCTCGCCTGCTGGTCCTGTGGACGTCAGATCTATACCGTGGCGCCCCTCGATTCGCTGTTTGCCGAGGAGCGCCGCTGTCCGCGCTGCGGCGCGTTCCTGAACGGCGAACGGCGCGAGAACGAGCGCCGCTGGCTGCTCCGCCGGCAGAACCCGTTGGACGACCCAGGGCCGCCGCCGAGCGAAGAGGAGCGGCGCCTCGAGGAACGACGCAAGGCCCGCCGCCGCAAGCCGATCTGACCCGCGCGCTAGCGGACGGAGACGGTGTCCTCCGGCCGGGGCGGCTCGACGAGCCGGTGACGGAGGGCAAAGGCGACCGCCTCGAGCTTCGAGTGAACCCGGAGCTTGCCCATGATGTTCTGGACGTGCGTTCGCAGCGTGTTCGGGGCGATGAACAGCTGGTCGCAGATCTCCGGTGTCGATAGCCCTTCGGTGAGTGCTCGCAGGACCTCGAGCTCTCGCGGCGTCAGCGGCTCGACGATCTGGCGCTCGTCGCCACGTTCACGAGCCGCCGCGACCCGCCGGGCGATCTCCACGATGACCGAGCGCGGCAGGAGGGTCTCGCCCGCGTGGGCCGCCCGGACCGCCTGGACGACGTCCTCCGCGGCGCGGTCCTTCGTGAGGTAGCCGTCGGCGCCGGCCTGGATCGACTCGAGCACGGTCTCGTCATCGGTCAGGGCGGTGACCATGATCACCCGGGCGGCCGGCCAACGTGCCTTGATTGCCCTGGTCGCTTCTGCGCCCGTCCCGTCCGGGAGGCGGTAATCCATCAGCACGACATCGAGGCGTTCGCGCGACATCTGCTTTGCTTCGGCGACGGTGCCGGCGATGCCGATGACTTCGATGTCCGGCTCCCGAGCGAGCATCGCCGAGAGGGCGTCGGCGAGGAGCTGGTGATCCTCGACGAAGAGGACCCGGATCGGCTTCGCGTCTCCGCTCAACGGCAACCCCCTTGTTCGGTCGCGGCCCCGAGCTCGTCGCCCGGGTTACCCACATTTCGCCCGAGTCTAGCCCAAATGGGCCGCCGACCCTGCCGGCACGCCCGCCCGGCTCCGGCGGCTCGCCGGGTCATCGGTCGCTGCCGGGCGACGAGCGGCCTGCAATACTCGCTCGGATGAGACTTGGCATTCTTGGATTTGGCCTGATCGGCGGTTCGATCGCGCGGGCACTCGCGGCGCCCGGGAGCAACTGGTCGGTCGCCGCATGGAGTCCGACCGGTGGCGGGCCGCGGGCCGCCCTGGCCGACGGCACGATCGATGCTGCGCCGGCGACCGTCGAGGACACGATTGCAGGTGCGAACCTCGTCCTCCTGGCTGCCCCGCCACTGGCCTGTCTCGAGTTGCTCGATCGGCTCGGCGGGTCGCTCCGCGGCAGCCTGGCCGACGGCACCGTCGTGACCGACGTCGCGAGCACGAAGGGCCGGCTGGTCGATCGGGCGGCCGAGGCGAGATTGCGTTTCGTCGGCGGACACCCGATGGCAGGGCGCGAGACATCGGGCTGGGAGGCGTCGACGGCCGACCTGTTCGTCGGACGGCCGTGGGTCGTCGTCCCGGCCGATCCATCGGACGAGGCGGCTCGCGAACGGGTCGAGAGCCTCGCCCGGGCCTGTCAGGCCCTGCCGCTCGCGATGACGGCCGCCGACCACGACGCCGCCGTTGCCGCGATCAGCCACCTGCCCCTCGTCGTCGCGGCGGCACTCGTCGAGGCGGTGGCCACCGGGGTCGACGGAACGACCCGGGCCGATTGGCCCGCTGCCTCGGCGCTCGCGGCGAGCGGCTGGCAGGGTGCCACCAGGCTGGCCCGTGGCGACGTCGAGATGGGCGCCGGGATCGTCGCCACGAACGCGCCCGCCATCGCCGCTCGCCTCCGGGACCTGCGCAGGGTCATCGACGCGTGGCTGGCCGAGCTCGAGGGCGCGGACGGCCCCGAGCCCAGCAGGCTCGTGGCCCGCCTGACCGCCGCCCGCCAGCGGCTGGAGGACGGCGGATGAGCGGCGAGCTCGTCTACGTCGTCCCGCGAGACGTGATCCTCGCGAACGGCGCGTGGCATGGGGTACGCACTGCCGCGACAGACGACTTCCTCGCTATCGTCGAGGCCAACGGCCGCTTTCAGCCGAGGCGGGCCATGGAAGCGGATCCATCGTTCAAGCAGATCATCCCGTACCTCGTCCTGCGCGACGGCGAGCGCTACTTCCTCATGCGCCGAACGAGGGCCGGCGGCGACGCCCGGCTCCACGACGCCTGGTCGATCGGGGTGGGCGGGCACATCAACCCGGGCGACGGCGACCTCGCCGGCGGGCTGCTGCGGGAATGGACGGAGGAGCTCGTGGCGGACTTCGTCCCGGAGTTCCGGCTCGTCGGCCTGCTCAACGACGACACGACCGATGTCGGCCAGGTACACCTAGGTGCCGTCTATCTTGCCGAGGCCGCCGGCCGGCCGGTGACGATCCGGGAGACGGACAAGCTGAGCGGCGCATTCGCAACGCCGGCCCAGGTCGCCGAGGTCGCCGACCGCCTGGAGACGTGGAGCCGACTGGCCTTCGAATTTGTCGAGGACGCGTTCGCGCTACGATGACCGCGGAGGTCATCGTGAGACAGCACTCGTCCGCGATTCAACCGATCCGCATTGCCGCGGGATTGCTCCTGCTGCTCGGGTTGGTCGGCCTGACGGGGACATCCCTGGCAGCCGGCAAGACCGTATATGTCCTGCCAACGACCGGGATCGTCGACGGGGGAATGGCCCAGTACCTCGACGATGGGATCACCAAGGCGGAGAACGACGGCGTCGCGGCGGTCGTGATCAAGCTGAACACCCCGGGCGGTGCTCTTACATCCACCAATGACATCGTCGGGACCCTCCTCGAGTCGAAGGTCCCGACCATCGTCTGGGTCGCCCCGGCCGGCGGCTTCGCCGCGAGCGCGGGGACGTTCATCACGCTCGCGGCGAACATTGCAGTGATGGCCCCCGGGACGAGCATCGGTGCCGCCTCGCCCGTGTCGGGCCAGGGCGAGGACATTCCAGGCACGCTCGGCCAGAAGGTCCTCAACGACGCGATCGCCAAGATCACCGCAATCGCCCAGGCCCGCCATCGAAACGTCAGCTGGGCCGTCGACGCCGTCTCGAAGGCACGTTCCTCGCCGGCGAGCGAGGCCGTCGCGCTCGGTGTCGTCGACGGGATGGCCTCCACGCTCGAGGATGTGCTCGCGTTTGCGGATGGCCGGCAGGTCGAGGTCGGCGGGTCGACGGTCACCCTCGATCTCAAGGGTGCCAGCACCACCGAGATCGACATGAGCCCGTTCCTCGCTTTCTTCCGCTTCCTGATGGACCCGACGATCGCGTTCCTTCTCTTCACCACCGGTTCGGCGGGTCTGCTGGCCGAGCTCTGGAGCCCGAACTTCGTGACGGGCATCCTCGGGGCGTTGCTCATCGTCCTTGCGTTCATCGGACTTGGAGCCCTGCCGCTCAACATCGGCGGCCTGATCCTGATCATCCTTGCGATGGTCCTCTTCGGCCTCGAGCTGACCGTGACGAGCCATGGCCTGCTCGGCTTCGGCGGGCTCGTCTGCTTCGCATTGGGGGCGTCTGCCCTGTTCACGACCCCGGGTGATCCGTTCGCACCGTTCGTCCGCGTCGCGCCACCGGTCATCGTGACCGCGACTACGACCGCGGCGATCTTCCTTGCGCTCGTCGTCTGGGCCGCCGTTCGCAGCCGGGGAATGGCGTCGCCGAGCGGGACTGTCGGCGGAGCCGTGGCGCTGCCGCCGGGCGCCGAAGCGGTCGTCCGTCGCCCCATCGAGCCCGTCGGCTCGATCTACGTGGCCGGCGAGGAGTGGTCGGCCCGCAGCCTCGACGGCCAGCCCCTCGGCCGGGGGATCCCTGTCAGGGTGGTCAGGACGGACGGCCTGACCGCGATCGTCGAGCCGGATCCGTCACCAACAACTGCGTCCTGATCGAACGGAGGTCCCCGTGGAAATCCCGCTCATTGCGGCCAGTGCCGCCTTCATCGTCGTCGTCCTGCTGGTCATCGTCTATCTCTCGATCCGGGTGGTGCAGCAGTACGAGAAGATGGTCGTCTTCCGTCTCGGCCGGACGAACGAGCTCATGGTCCGCGACCCGGGCCTGCGCTTTCTCGTGCCGATCATCGATCGACCGGTCAAGGTCGACGTGCGCGAGCAGTTCATCGAGGTCCCGAGCCAGACGACGATCACCAAGGACAACGCCCCGATCAACGTCGACTTCCTCATCTACTGGCGGATCAGCGATCCGCTGAAGAGCGTCGTCAACGTCGTCAACTTCCCCGGCGCCCTCCAGGGTGTCGCCACCACCACCCTTCGCGCCGTCATCGGCGACATCCTCCTTGACGAGGTCCTGTCCAAGCGCGAGCAGATCAACGAAGTCCTCCGCGTCAAGCTCGACGAGGTCACCGAGCGCTGGGGCGGCAAGGTCACGACAGTCGAGATCCGCGAGATCACCCCGCCTCGTGACGTCCAGGACGCAATGAACCGCCAGCTCACCGCCGAGCGGACGCGACGCGCCGTCGTCACGGAGTCCGAAGGCAGCCGGCAGGCGGCGATCAACGTGGCCGAGGGCCAGAAGCAGGCCGAGATCCTCAAGGCCGAAGGCGACCGCCAGGCGGCCATCCTCCGGGCAGAGGGCTTCAGCGAGGCCTTGACCCGGATCTTCCAGGCGGCCTCCGGGGTCGACCAGAAGACGATGGCCCTCCAGTACCTGGAGGCTCTCAAGGCACTCGGGGCCGGCCCTGCCACGAAGTTCGTCATTCCGGCCGAATTCACCCGCCTCGTCGAGCCGTTCACCAACTACATCGGGCGGAGCATGGCCGCCGACAAAGGCGCGGAGCCACCGGCCGAGTCTCGTTGATCCGCCGGACCGTGGTCGTCGGCAGCATCCTGGCACTACCGGCCGCGCTCGTCCGCCTCCTCGTCGGGCGAGGCGCGGATCGTCTGCTCGACGCGCCGCGGGTGCTCCCGGAGGAGGCGGGCCTCAGTTCGGCCGTCGATGCCCTCGGCGGGGAGATCGTCCGGCTTCGGTCGCGCGACGGACTGCGCCTCGCGGGTCGCTGGCTCCCGGCCGACTATGGTGCCGGCGAAGGTGATCGCACCGGCGACTCCCCTGAGGCGCCGTGGCGGCCCGACCCGTACGAGGCGATCCTCCTCCTCCACGGCTGGTCCGGCTCGATTGCCCCCGATCTGGTCGAATATGGACCGTCCCTGCGGCGGACGGCCGGCGTGCTCGGGCTCGACTTCCGCGGTCACGGCGATTCCGAGCCGGCCGCGACGACGTTCGGCCTCCACGAGGTCGAGGACGTGGCGGGCGCTCTGGCCTGGCTCGGCGAGCGCGGCATCACCCGGGTTGCCCTCGTCGGTAGCTCGATGGGCGGCATCACGGCCCTCGCCTCGATCGCGGTTCTCGGCGATGGCAGCCTGCCGTCCGCTGACATCGATCCGAACGCTCCGGCCCACGACGTCGAGCCGCCGCGGCCGCGGATCGTCGGGGCGGTCGTCGAATCGGTTCCGCCCGAGCTGACCGTCGGAGTGGGCAACCGGATGCGCGTGCCGTTTCGTCGCTTCGTCGCGGGCCGGATGTTCGAGGCAGCCGGCCGGCGTGTCGGCGGCGACATTCGGGCGACCGAGCCGATACGGATCGCGGGCCTTCTCGAACCTGTCCCGATCCTCCTCATCCACGGCGCCGCGGACCGCACGGTCCCGCTGGCCGATGGCCGCCGACTCGCCGCGGCGATCGGGCCGCAGGCGGAGCACTGGATCGTCCCGGGCGCAGCCCACAGCGCCGCCCACGCGGCCGATCCTGCGGGTTACGAGGCGCGCGTCGCTGCATTCCTCCGGCGGGTGTTCTCCGACGCCCGGCCCGACCAGCCTATAATCGGCCGGCCCGGGTTCGACGATGCTCCCGCCGGCGGGGGACAGGAAGGAGACTGATGGCGGCCAAGATCCTTGTCGTCGACGACGACCCGAATGTCCAGCGACTGCTCCAGTACACGCTGAAGCAAGAGGGTTACGACGTCGTCACGGCCTCGGACGGGGCCGAGGGCTTCCGGATGTGGGACGCCGAGGCACCCGACCTGATCCTGCTCGACGTCATGCTGCCGAAGCTCGACGGCTACCAGGTCGCCGCGAAGATCCGGGCCGACGAGGGTCCGTCGACGCACGTTCCGATCATCATGCTGACGGCCGAGCGGGAGGTCGAGCAGAAGGTTCGGGGCCTGCGAGCCGGCGCCGACGACTACCTGATCAAGCCGTTCCATCCGGCCGAGCTGATGGCCCGGATCAAGAGCCTCCTGGCCCGCTTCGCGCCGCGCGACGCGCTCGTCGGCCGGCCGCCATTGGGACGGGTCCTCGCCCTCTACGGCGCCAAGGGCGGCGTCGGAACGACGACGATCGCCATCAACGCCGCGATTGCCCTCCATCGCGAGCTCGGCCGGAAGGTCTGCCTCATCGACGGCAACCTCCAGTTCGGCGACCACCGCGTGTTCCTGGATCTCGGCCTCGACCGCAAGAGCATCGTCGACATCGTGACGGCGCCCTCGATCGACCAGGACCTGATCAGGCAGGTCCTCGTCAAGCACGATTCTGGCGTCGACCTGCTCCTCGCACCGCCGTCGCCCGAGACCGCCGAGCTCGTCACGCCGGAGCACCTGCCGGCGATCATCGATCAGCTCCGCGGCCTGTACGACTACATCCTGATCGACATCGACAAGCGCCTCGACGACGTCAACCTGGGCGTCCTCGAGGCCGCCGAGACGATGTTCGTGGTCATGACCGCCGACCTGTCGTGCCTCAAGAACGTCCGGCTCGTGCTCGAGACGATCAGCCACCTTGGTTACGAGGCCGACAAGATCCAGCTGGTCCTCAACCGCTCGAACGCCTTCACCGGGATCAACGTCAAGAACGCCGAGGGCGCGCTCAAGCGGACGATCGACCACCAGATCGTCAACGAGTACCGCGGCGCGATCAGCGCCCTGAACACGGGCGCCCCGTTCATGCTCACGAAGGCCGATTCGCTCCTCGGGCGATCGATGCTCGACTTCGCCCGGATCGTCGACAAGCAGCCGATTTTGGCGGGCCAGGCGGCGCTCGCTCGGAGCTAGGGGCGGGGACTGCCACCTGGCAGCGGCCGATGAGCCGCCGGTGAGCCGGCGATGATCGGCAGGTGAGGGCCGACCGCTAAGGTCCGGCCGTGCTGGCGACGCTGCTCTCCGCAACCCTCATCGGCCTGGACGGACGAGTCATCCAGGTCGAGGTCGACGTCGCCGGCGGGTTGCCCGGTTTCACGATCGTCGGTCTGGCCGACACCGCCCTCCAGGAGGCCCGCGAACGGGTCCGCGGCGCGATCCGCAACGCTGGCTTCAACTTCCCGCCGCGGCGGATCTCCGTGAATCTCGCCCCGGCTGAGCAGCGCAAGGCCGGAGCGTCGCTGGACCTCGCTATCGCCCTCGGGATCCTCCTCGGCTCGGAGCAGGTGCGGGCTGGTCCCGGCCGGATCGCGCTCATCGGGGAACTGTCGCTCGGCGGCGAGGTCCGGCCGGTTCCCGGCGTGCTGCCGATGGCGGCGGCGCTTGCCAGACGGGGCCTGCGCCGGATCGTCGTTCCGGCGTCGGCCGCTGCCGAGGCGTCGCTCGTCGAGGGCATCGAGGTGATCGGGGTGGCAACGCTGAGCGAGGCCGCGACGATCGTCCGCCGCCGGCCGAGCCGCCGCACCGCCGTCACGCCGCCGCGCGTGGATCTCGTAGTCGACTCATCGATTGGATCGGCGTCGGCCGAGTCGTCAGGACCGGCGGTCGACGAGACCGCCGGTGAGGGCGGTCGCGTGGTCGGCCCGTCGGGCGGTGTCCGTCATTCGGCCGGTCCGGACCTCGCCGAGGTCCGCGGGCAGCTCGAGGCACGACGTGCGCTCGAGATCGGGTTGGCCGGAGGCCATGGCCTGCTCCTCGTCGGGCCGCCCGGCTCGGGCAAGACGCTCCTCGCCCGAACGATCGCCGGGCTGCTGCCGCCACTCGGCGACAGTGAGGCACTGGCCGCGACCGTCGTTGCGTCGGCAGCCGGCGACGGGCCGGTCCTGGAGCTAGTCCGGCGAGCGCCCGTGCGTGCGCCGCACCACACGCTGTCGTATGCGGCGATGGTCGGCGGCGGGCCACGCCTCTCACCTGGCGAAGTGACGCGAGCGAACCACGGCGTCCTGTTCCTGGATGAGCTGCCGGAGTTCTCGCGCGACGTCCTCGAAGCGCTCCGCCAGCCCCTCGAGGACGGCTACGTCGCCATTGCCCGGGCCGGTCGAGCGACCACATTCCCGGCGGAATTCCAGCTGGTCGCTGCGATGAATCCGTGCCCATGCGGGTTTGCCGGCACGGAGGACGGCGGCTGTCGTTGCACGCCGGGCACTCCGGAGCGCTACACGGGGAGGGTTTCCGGTCCGTTCCGCGATCGGATCGACCTCTGGGTCACGATGCCAAAGGTTCGTCCTGCCGCGCTCGTCGCGGGGCCCGAGCCCGAGGGTTCGGCCGTTGTCGCCGAGCGGATCGCGAAGGCCCGCCAGATCCAGCGCCGACGGAACGGCGGTCGGCTCAATGGCCGCATGTCGGGACGCTCGTTGCGAAACGTCTGCGGCCTGACGGCGGCCACGACTCGGCGGGCCATCGAGCTGGCGGAGGTCGAGGGCCTGAGCGGGCGAGGCACCGAGCGTCTTCTCCGCGTCGCACGCACGATCGCCGATCTGGCCGGGAGACGGATCGTCATCGCAGACGATCTCGAGGAAGCCGCGCGGTACCGCTCGCCCGTGGCCACCCTGGCCATCCGCGAGGCGAGCTGAGATGCTCGGCGTGGGTGTCGGCGGTCCCGTTAGTGGAGCAGAGGGCGGCGAGGACGAGAAAGCCATGGGCCCGGAGGCGTCTGGCGTCGCCGGCCCGCTGGCGATCGAGCCGCCCGTTCCGGCGGCCGGCGCTGGTGGCACTCGCGGATCAGGCGGTTCGAACGCAACCGCCGGCCTGACCGAGCGCGAGGCATGGGTCGTCATCACCTCCGTCGAGGGGCTCGGGCCGGTCGGCTTCGGGGCGCTGCTCGGCCACTTCGGATCGGGTCGGGCGATCCTCGACGTCGCCGGTCGACCGGGTGCGGCCGCACTGTTCGTTCGGGCCGCCGCCGAGGGCCCGCGGCGGATCTTCGGCGAATCCGTCGCCAACCTGATCGTGAAAGCGGCCGCCGAACCCGAGACCGTGCTCGGGGAGATCGAGGCAGCCGGCCTGACCGTCGTGACCCTCGACGACGAGGACTATCCGGCCCGCCTGAGGGCGATCGAGATGCCGCCCCACGTCCTGTTCGTCGAGGGCGACGTGGCCGCCCTCAATATCGACCGCGCCGTGGCCGTGGTCGGCACCAGGCGAGCAACCGAGGCGGGCCGGCGAATCGCCGCCCGGATCGGGGCGGCGATCGCGAAAACGGGGGCGTCGGTCGTATCCGGGCTTGCCGTCGGCATCGACGGGGCGGCGCAGGCGGCGGTGACGGCGGTTCGCGGCAGGACGGTCGCCGTTCTCGGCTCGGGTCACGGGCAGTTGTATCCGCGGGCGCACACCACGCTGGCTCGCTCGATCATCGCCACCGGCGGGGCCATCGTCTCCGAGATGCCGCCGCACAGCCACCCAACGGGCGGCACCTTCCCGCGGCGCAACCGCATCATCAGCGGGCTGGCCGACGCAACGATCGTCGTCGAGGCTGCCGAACGGAGTGGTGCCCTCATCACGGCGGGCTGGGCGCTCGAGCAGGGTCGGGAGTGCTTCATGGTTCCCGGTTCGTTGGAGTCGCCACGCTCGAGGGGCTGCCTGCGCTGGTTGCGCGAGTATGCCGACCAGGTCCGGATCGTCGCGGGCATCCCGGAGCTGATCGAGGACCTTGCCCTCCTCGGGAATGGGGTCGGTCCGGGTCGCTCCATCCGTCCGTCACTCGAAGCGGAGCTGATCGAGCTCGGAGCGAGCGCGAGGGCGGTGGCCGTGGCCCTCGTCGGTGGCAGCGGGACCCTGGACGAGCTCGTTGCCGCGACGGGTTTCCAGCCCGCGACGGCCCTCGGCGCGCTCACGCTTCTCGAGCTCCGGGGGCTTGCGGCGAGCGCCTACGGTCGCTACCGTCCGGCGGGCCGGCTGATGGCGGAGGACCTTGCAACGCCCGGTCCGCGACGAGCCAGAACCGCTTGAGCCGGCGGTTCAGACCGTGGTTCATGGGCCTGTGACCGCCCGACCCGGTTTGCCGTGGGCCAACGGCCCGTGCTAGGCTGCCGCCGATTGCCGTGCGGCTCACCCGTTCGGCCTGGACAGCCCCAAGACGGCGTCGTCCCCAGCGAACCCAAGTCCAGGAGCCTGTCTATTGCGAAAGCTCGCGGCCGCGATCCTCGCCGCCCCCATCATCGCTACGCTTTATGTGCCGGTCCTCCTTCGTCGCTCGATTGCGTCGCGGGTCGGTCTGGCCATCGGCGTCGGGGGCATGATCGCGATCGGGGCCCTGGGCGCGATCGCACCGGCCCAGACGATCGCGACGCCGCGTCAGGAGCCGATCGTCCCGCTTGCGAACACCGCCTTTACGTCCTCGATCGTGGCGAACACGTCGCTCCGTGCGCCGATCACGCTGGCCTTCAGCGCACCGATGGACACGACGAGCGTCGCGAGCTCTCTCCAGGTCCAGCCGAATGTCGCCGTGAACCTCAGCTGGGACGCGAGCGCAACGCACCTGACGATCACCCCGAAGGCCCGCTGGGCGACGGCGACCTATCACACCATCTCCGTTCGGCCCGGTGCCCTTGGCGCCAGCGGCCGGCCGATGGTCGTGCCCGCCAGCGCCGCGTTCCTCACGAGGCCGGCAACGACCGCCACCATCATCGCCACGGCGCGGAGCGGCGATGCCGCTCGCATCGACACGGCCTTTCGACTGACGTTCGACGGGAACGTCTCGATTGACGACGTCCGGCGCGGGCTGAGTATCAAGCCGGCGACCGAGGGAACGCTCCAGCGCGCACCGGCCGATGACGGCGGAAGCGTTTACCTGTTCACGCCGAACGCGCCGCTCCAGCCACGGACCGTCTACACGGTCGGCCTCGCGGGCGCGGTCGACGCGGACGGCGCCGACGTCGGCCAGGTCAGCGCCCTGACGGTCAAGACGGTGGGCGCGCCGAAGGTCGTCCGCTTCCGCCCGGTCGACGGGACGAAGACAGTAGCCCAGACGGCCGTCATGTCGGTCCGTTTCAGCCAGGCCATGGAGCGTGGATCGACGAAGGCCGCATTCCTCGCCTCCGTGGGTGGCAAGGCGATCGCCGGCAAGATCACGTTCGTCGAGCGCAACACCGTCCTCGTCTTCACGCCCGCGGCCAAGCTGCCGTACGGGGCAACCGTTTCGATGACCGTCGCACCACAAGCCCGTTCATCGACCGGCGCGACGCTCTCCGCTGTGGCCGCCGCGACGTTCACGGTCGAAGCGAAGCCGCAAGCGGCAGTCGCGGTCGCGAAGCCCAAGCCGCGCTCCACGGGCACGACCGGCAGCTCCGGCGGCGCCGTCGGCGGCGGGAGTTGGGGCACCGTCGAGACCTACTACCTGCGACTGATGAACTGCACGCGGACCGGTGGCTGGGTCACCTCGACCGGCTCCTGCAGCAGTCCGGGCGGTCGGGCCGTCGCTGCCCTCAGGCTCGACGCCGGGATCTCCTCGAGGGTGAGCCGGCCGTACGCCAAGCTCCTGGCGACGCGCAACATCTGCAACCATTTCATCAACGGCAATCCCGGCAACCGCCTCTCGCGAGCCGGCTACACCAGCTACATCTGGGCCGAGAACCTCGGCTGCCGGTCCGGCAATCCCAAGTCCGCCGTGCTCGGCTCGCACCTCTACTTCCAGAGCGAGAGGCCGTACCTCGGCGGCCACTACGTCAACTTGATGAACGCCAAGTACGACCGCGTCGGGATCGGCGTGTGGGTCTCGAGCGGCAGGGTTCGGCTCGTCGTCGACTTCTACCACCCTCGGTGAGGGCTCGGCCATGGGGCTGATCCGCAACGCGATCATCCACATCCAGAACGAGCAGCCGCTGCTCGCCGACCTGTACGAGATGCCCAAGGCACTCGATCAGGGCCTTCTATGCACGAATCTCCGGATGCTCGACGGCAAGCGGCCGGTCTTCATCGAGCGCAGCGACTCGTTCTTCATCTTTCCGTATCTCCATATCCGTTTTGTCGAGGTGATGCCAGGCTCGAGCGGCGTGCCGGAGATCGGCGAGCCCGCCGCCACCACCGAGCCGGAAGCCCCGGCCGAGGAGCCCGACCTCGAGCTCGACGAGGACTTCCTCCGGCGGATTCGCGAGGTCTGACGGCCGGCCTCGCCGAGTTCCGGGCAATTTCGAGCGAATTGGGGTCATCGTCCAACTCGAATGGTCGGTGGCGGCTGAGGGGTTCGGCTGAGGGCGGCCATCACCTTCGGTGATGAGTCTCGCGGCCGGTCGGCGGGTCGGCGGCGATCGGTCGGCCGTGAACTGGCCGTGCAGAACCCGGTGCTACACTCCCGGCCGTGCCAAAGAACCTTGTGATCGTGGAATCGCCTGCCAAGGCGCGAACGATCGAGCGCTATCTCGGCGCGGACTACAGCGTCCTCGCCTCCTACGGTCACGTCCGTGACCTTCCCGAGAACCCCGGCAAGGGCAAGTTCGGCGTTGATGTCGACCATGACTTCGCCCCGGAATACGTCATCTCGGACGATCGCCGCAAGCAGGTCGCCGAGATCACGAAAGCGGCAAAGCTGGCCGATACCGTCTACCTCGCGACAGACCTCGACCGCGAGGGCGAGGCCATCGCCTGGCACGTCGCCGAGGCAGCCCATGTGCCCGCCTCGAAGACCCAGCGGGTGACCTTCAGCGAGATCACCGAGGGGGCGATCCGCGAAGCCTTCGCCCATCCCCGCCAGATCGACACGAACCTCGTCGACGCCCAGCAGACCCGCCGGATCGTCGATCGGCTCGTCGGCTACACCCTCAGCCCGCTCCTGTCGCGGAAGGTCCGCGCCGGCTTGTCGGCCGGCCGGGTCCAGTCGGTCGCCGTCCGGCTCGTGGTCGAGCGAGAGCGCGAGATCGATGCCTTCACCGCTCGTGAGTACTGGACGCTCGAGGCCCTGCTCGCCACCGCCGACGGGACGACCTTCCCGGCCGACGTCGTGAGGATCGACGGTGCCGCGCTCGACGTGGGAGACGGCGACACGGCTGAACGCCACGCCGCGGCCCTGCGCGACCTGAAGCCGGTCGTCACGAAGGTCGGGACACGGAAGCTGACGAGGAGCCCCGCGCCGCCATTCACGACCTCGACCCTCCAGCAGGAGGCGAGCCGCAAGCTGAGCTTCAGCCCGAAGCGGACGATGTCGATCGCCCAGCGCCTCTACGAGGGCGCAGACACACCGGATGGCCACGTCGGGCTCATCACCTACATGCGGACGGACTCGACCGCGATCGCAGGGGTGGCGATGGGCGAGGCCCGCGACGTCATCCGCGACCGCTTCGGCGAGCCATACACGATGCCGAAGGGCCGGGTCTACAAGACGAAGGCCAAGGGCGCCCAGGAGGCCCACGAGTCGATCCGGCCGACGAGCTTCAGGCGGGACCCCGACTCGCTGACTGGAACGCTCAAGCCGGAGGAGCTGCGTCTCTACCGGCTCATCTGGCAGCGGGCGATCGCCAGCCAGATGGCGGCCAAGGAGATGGAGACGACGTCGGTCGAGCTGGCGGCAGGCCCCTACGAGCTGCGGGCGAGCGCGACCCGGACCCTCTTCGACGGCTTCTCCCGGGTCTATACGGAGGGCCGCGACGACGGCGCGGCCGAAGACGACGAGGAGAAGCGGTTGCCGGCGCTCGCCGAGGGCGCCACGACGACCGTCGTCGACGTCACGCCCGGCCAGCACTTCACGGAGCCGCCGCCGCGCTTCACCGAGGCGACGCTCATCAAGGCTCTCGAGGAGCACGGCATCGGCCGGCCGTCGACCTACGCCGCCACGATCTCGACGATCACGGATCGCGGCTACGTCCGGGTCGAGGAGCGGCGGCTCCATCCGGAGATCGTCGCAGGCATCGTCACGGACCTGCTCGTCGAGCACTTCGGCGACTATGTCGATCTTGCCTTCACTGCCCGGATGGAGGAGGAGCTCGACGAGATCGCCCGCGGCGAACGCGCCTGGGTCCCGCTCCTTCGCGCCTTCTACGGGCCGCTCCGCGATCGGGTCGACGAGAAGCGCAAGGCGCTGAAACGGGCCGATTTCACGACGGAGGCGACCGACGAGGTCTGCTCCCTCGGGCACCCGATGGTGATCCGGCTCGGTCGGAACGGCCGCTTCCTCGCCTGCTCGCTATTTCCCGAGCACAAGGAGTCGCGACCGCTGCCGGGCGACG
>Ga0307296_10000785_pt1 | contig 15536 bp, 17 predicted proteins | sample ER_DNA_153_FD_194467 | JGI IMG/M metagenome (GOLD analysis project Ga0307296, IMG submission 194467) | Bulk soil microbial communities from the East River watershed near Crested Butte, Colorado, United States - ER_DNA_153 | ecosystem: Environmental > Terrestrial > Soil > Floodplain | place... | reverse complement strand
GCGAGGAGACCGCGCTCGACCTGGCAGTCGACGATCGCGCGTCGACACGCTTGCCGCCACCGCAGCCGGAGTAGCGCGCCAGCGCGCCGCGGCCGACCCCGAGACGCGTGCTCTTCCCGACCGCCACCTTCGCGATCTTCTTCCTGCTCGTCCTGCCGCTCTCGTGGCTGCTCCAGCCGCACCCCGAGCGCTGGAAACCGTTCATCATCGCGGCGAGCTTCGTCTTCTACGGCGCCTGGGACTGGCGCTTCTGCTTCCTCCTCGGGTTCTCGATCGTCTGGAACCAGGTTCTCGCGGTCGCGATCCACCGGCGTACGGACGCCCGGACTCGTATGTGGTTCCTCGTCACGGCGCTCGTCGGAAACGTCGGGCTCCTGGGCTACTTCAAGTACTACGACTTCTTCGTCACGTCGACGAACAACCTCTTCGCACTGGGCGGCGTCGACCTCCCGCTCGAGGCGCGGTCGATCATCCTGCCGGTCGGGATCTCCTTCTTCACGTTCATGGGGATCAGCTACGTCGTCGACGTCTATCGGCGCGACTTCGAGCCCGTCGGGATCGGCACGTTCGCGGCGTACCTCTCCTTCTTCCCGCACCTGGTCGCAGGCCCCATCGTGCGGCCGGGCGAGCTGATTCCGCAGTTCCAGTCGCCTCGCGACCCGCGCTACGTCGACACCTCGCGGGCGTTCTTCCTCATCGGCACCGGGCTCTTCATGAAGGTGGTGATCGCGAACCACCTCGCCGCGAACATCGTCGACGAGGTCTTCGGCGCCCCGAACCAGCACTCGTCGCTCGAGGTGCTCGTCGGGATCTACGCCTACTCGGTGCAGATCTACTCCGACTTCTTCGGATACACCAACATCGCGATCGGGATCGCGCTGCTCCTCGGCTTCACCTTCCCCCAGAACTTCGACGCCCCGTACTCGGCGACGTCGATCACCGACTTCTGGCGGCGCTGGCACATGACGCTGTCGCGCTGGCTGCGCGACTACCTCTACATCCCACTCGGCGGAAACCGCGGCGGCTCCCTGCTCACGTACCGGAACCTCATGCTCACGATGCTCATCGGGGGCCTGTGGCACGGGGCCGGCTGGACGTTCGTCGTCTGGGGAGGGATCCACGGCACGGCGCTCGTCGTCGAGCGCTGGTGGCGCGGACGGCCGGGTTTCGCGGAGCGGCCCTGGACGCGAGGCCGTCGCGCCTGGCACCGGTTCGTGACCTTCCAGGTGGTCTGCTTCGCGTGGATCTTCTTCCGCGCCGACTCGTTCGCGGACGCGTGGGACCTCATCGAGCGCCTGTTCACCGCCTGGGGTGAGCCGTCGCCGCTCGTCACCTGGGGCGTGGTCGCCGCGATCGTGGTCGGGATCGGCTCGCAGTACCTGCCTCGCCGCGTCCCGCTGCAGATCATGGCCCGCTTCTCGCGCCTGCCGATCCCGGCGCAGGCGACGGTCCTCGGGCTCGCTCTCCTCGTCATCCACGCGATGGGCCCGGAGGGCGTGGCACCGTTCATCTACTTCCAGTTCTGATGGAGACGAGCGGGACACCGAGACGCCGGCCCCGACCCCGCCGCCGCACCGCGGAGGGAGGGCGACGCCTGCACTCGGCGGGGTCGGCGATCGTCGTCTCGCTGGTCGGGCTCGGGATCGCGCTCCTCCTGAACGCCCCCGGCTTGCACAAGTCGGCGACCATCCAGCCGGAGGGGTGGAAGCGCGACGTCGCGCTCGGCGTCACCGGGCCGCTCGAGAGCGTCAGTGACGCGCTCTTCCTCGACCGCCCGCGCCGCGCGCTCAAGGCAGCGCTCGGACGTTCGGACGACGACAAGATAGACACCGACGTCGCGGCACCCCAGCCGAAGCCCACGACTCCAGTCGTCGTTCCCGAGACACCTTCCGAGCGCGTGAAGTTCACGCCGAAACGCAAGCTCGGCATCTGGATCGCCGGCGACTCGCTCGTCATCGTCCCTGGCGAGTCGCTGCTCCGCGCCGTCGCGGGGAACCGCGCCATCGGAGCCGTCGACGGGATCGACGGACGGATCGCGAGCGGACTCGAGCGGCCCGACGTCTTCAACTGGTTCACGCACATCCGCGACGTGATGGAGGAGGAGAAGCCGCGCGCGGTCGTGCTCATGTTCGGCGGCAACGACGACCACGGGTTCATGACCGGGATCCCGGAGGGGAAGGAGGTCGGCACCTTCGGAAGCCCGACCTGGCGCGCCGAGTACCGCCGACGCGTCGCCGGGGTCATGGACACGGTGACGAGGAACGGGGAGTACCTCGTGTGGATCGGCCTGCCGATCACACGCGACGCGGAGCAGACGCTGCGCTTCGACGTCATCAACACGATCGTCCAGAGAGAAGCGGCGAAGCGGGCGGGCCGTGTGTCGTACCTCGACACCTACTACTTCTTCGCGGGGCAGAACGGCGGCTACGCGCAGTACATCGAGGACTCCGCCGGGAAGCTCGTGAAGATGCGTGCGGACGACGGCGTCCACTTCGAGCGCCCAGCCGGAGACCTCATCGCCGCGAAGGTTCTCGAGCGCCTCGAGGAGCGCTACGACTTCACGTCGTGGCGGGGTGGCTAGACGAGCCGAACCCTCAGTGGCGCGCGCAGGCGCAGCGTGCGGGTGGCGGCGAGCACAACCGCCTGGAAGCTCAGCTTCATCCCCGCGGTCCGCGCGGGCCAGATAATCGTCGCCGTCCGCTTCCCCCTGAACGCGATCCACGTGCCGGATTTCGCGCCCGAGCACTGCACCATGGACTTCGACTTCCAGCAACCGACGACGAGCTTCCCGAGCAGGATCTGCAGTCGGACCCTCGCGGCGACCGGCTTGCCCGCCTGATCCTTGACCGTGATCGTGTAGCGCCACGGAGTGTCGGCGAGCGGAGTCGTCGAGCTCGTCGACATCGTCACCCGGACGGGGTTCAAGACGGCCGAGGCAGACGCAGCGAGAGCAAGCGTGACGCCGAGGCCGAGCACGAGGACGAGCAGCCGCATGGGCGGTCATCTTAGGCTGGCGCAGGTGTCAACCGCTCGAGCCGGTTGCGATGACAGGCCGTGCCACGCACTGTCAAGAGCTGCGCCGCGCGGCCGCGGCGAGCGCAGCGCCCGCGACGGCGTCGAGCACGTAGTGGTTCCCTGTTCCGGCGACGACGGTCGCGACGAGGGGGGCGTAGGCGTGCGCCGCCACCCGAAGCGCGCGCGAATCCGTCCGGTCGGCGAGCTCCGTCCCGGTGACGACGGCGAAGGCAACATGCAGGCTAGGCATCGCGGCGACCGGGTTGTAGAAGCGCAGGAGGAACGGATGCTCCAGGTCGAGCCCGCTCACCTCGGACAGGGTGTCGACGAAGCCTTCGAGGACACGCGGTGGAGCCGTCGGCAGCAGAAGGAAGACCGGCTGCGCGCCGACGTGCGCGAGAAGGCACGTCCGGCGGAAGCGGTGGTAGCCGTCGTCACGTCGGCGGTAGAGGAAGACGAGCCAGCCGACGGTCAGCGTGACGTTCAACAGCCCGTAGCCGACGTTGAGCCCGTGCACGAGCCGCGGGAACCGGAGCAGCGCACCCTGCACGACGGGCTCGACGTCGACGCCGAGTCGCTCCTCGAGCGCGACGATGCGCTCCGCATTCGCACGCGCGCGCTCGCGCCCGCCGCGTCGGATGACGAGCCGGCCGACGGCGAGGTACAGCGCGTACACGCCGAGGCCGAGCGCGATCTCGCGACGGAGCGAGAACGTCCTCATCCGAGTGTCCGTCCGGCCTTCGCGATCGTCCGAACGCTGATCGCAGCGACGGCCGTGAACCCGCGCCCCACGCGAGCGAGCGTACCGCGGGCACGAGCGCGAGAACGCGGCTAGCGTGCCGAGCGGAGCGGCATGGGCCCGGTGGCCCAGCGGGTCTTCAAAACTCGTGCGGTCGTGTAACCCACGGCTCGGTCGGTTCGACTCCGGCGCCGCTCCGTCGCGCGCGGGTCAGCGACAGACGGTATGCCCGTGGTCGCCTTCCGAGAAGGTGCTGCCGCCAACGTGGAGCGGCTCCTTCCACGGGAGGCATCCCTGGTTCTGAGCGGTCCCGCCGACCAGAAAGATGAGCGCCATCAATGCAGCGACCATCAGGGCGATGAAAATCTTTCGCTCCATGGACGGAATGTAGACGCCGGCGCGGCTGGAGCCTGCCCCTGTTCGGGGAGCACTAGGCTCCTGCGTGGATGGTCACGTCGATCGCGATCACGCCCCAGGAGCATCTCGCGCGGTGCGACGCCCTCCTCGAGCACGCGCACGGTGCGGGCCTCTCGGGCGTGGTGCTCTTCGACCCGTACTACGTCCTCTACTACGCCGGGTTCGCGTTCGTCCCGACCGAGCGGCCGATCGCGTTCGTCCTCGGCGGGGACGGCACGCGTGCACTCGTCGTCCCGCGGCTCGAGCTCGAGCATGCCGAGACGCGCTCGACGCTCGATCGCGTCGATCACTACCTCGAGTACCCGGGCGACCCGCGCGCAGAGGACGTCCTCGCCAGAACCCTCACCGAGCTCGGCCTCACCGGGACGATCGGCGCCGATCAGGACGGTTATCCGTGGATCCTCGGCTATCGGGGACCGACGCTCTCGGAGCTCTCGGGCGCGAGCGTCGTCCGCGTCGTCGAGGCGATCGAGGCGCAGATGTCGGTCAAGTCGCCGGCGGAGGTCGCGCTCATCCGCGAGAGCGTCCGCTGGGGGAACCTCGCCCACCGGCTGCTCCAGCGGTATACGCGCGTCGGGCTCACCGAGACGGAGGTCTCACACCGTGCGAGCGACGAGGCGACGTTCGCGATGCTCGACGCCATCGGGGAGGTCTACAGCGCGCAGAGCTTCGTCACGACGGGCGCGCACGCCGGCTACCGCGGGCAGATCGGCCGCAACTCGGCGATCCCGCACGCGCTCGCCGGCAACCTCGTGTTCGAGCGCGGCGACGTCCTCGTCACGGGCGCGAGCGCTCCGGTCTGGGGCTACCTGTCGGAGCTCGAGCGGACGATGCTCCTCGGCGAGCCGACGCCCGAGCAGGAGCGGATGTTCGCGCACATGGTCGCGCTCCAGGACGTCGCGTTCGCTGCGATCCGGCCCGGCCGGCCGTGCTCGGAGGTGGACGGTGCAGTTCGGGCGTACTTCGTCGAGCACGACCTCGGCTCGCACTGGCGGCACCACACGGGGCACGCCATCGGCCTGCGCTACCACGAGGGCCCGTTCCTCGACGCGGGCGATCACACGGAGATCCGACCGGGCATGGTGTTCACGGTGGAGCCGGGCCTCTACTCACCGGAGCTCGGCGGCTTTCGCCACTCCGACACCGTCCTCGTCACGGACGACGGAACCGAGATCCTGACGTACTACCCGCGCGACCTCCCGAGCCTGATCATTCCTGCCTAGCAGCGGTACGCTAGGGCGAAAGAGCGGCGCAGGAGGCAGACATGAGTGCAGCAGTCACGACCGAGCTGAAGACGATCGGCCACTGGATCGGCGGCGAGAGCATCGGGGGCGAGTCCGGTCGCAAGGGGCCGGTCTACAACCCCGCCACCGGCGAGCAGTCGGGGGAGGTCCACTTCGCCTCGGTCGAGGAGATCGACCACGCCGTCGCCACCGCCAGCGCCGCACACACGGCGTGGCGCCACTGGTCGCTCTCGAAGCGCGCGGAGCTCTTCTTCCGCATCTACCAGCTCGTCGACGAGCACCGCGAGGATCTCGCACGCCTCCTCACGGCCGAGCACGGGAAGGTCCTGTCCGACGCGCTCGGCGAGGTGCAGCGCGGCATCGAGGTGATCGAGTACGTCTGCGGCATCCCCGAGCTGCTGAAGGGCGACTACTCCGAGCAGGCCTCGACCGGGATCGACGTCTACTCGATCCGCCAGCCGCTCGGCGTCGTCGCCGGCATCACGCCGTTCAACTTTCCTGCGATGGTTCCCATGTGGATGTGGGCGCCCGCGGTCGCCTGCGGCAACACGTTCATCCTCAAGCCGTCCGAAAAGGACCCGTCTGCGTCGATCCTGACCGCCGAGCTCCTCAAGGAAGCCGGCCTGCCGGACGGCGTCTTCAACGTCGTCCAGGGCGACAAGGTCGCGGTCGACGCGATCCTGCAGCACCCGGGGATCGCTGCCGTCTCGTTCGTCGGCTCGACGCCCATCGCGCGCTACGTCTACGAGACCGGCACGAAGGCGGGGAAGCGCGTCCAGGCGCTCGGCGGCGCGAAGAACCACATGATCGTGCTCCCCGACGCCGACATCGACATGGCCGCCGACGCCGCCGTGAGCGCGGGCTACGGCTCGGCCGGCGAGCGCTGCATGGCCATCTCGGTCGTCGTCGCCGTCGGCGATGCGGCCGACCCGCTCGTGGGCGCGATCAAGGAGCGGCTCCCGAAGGTGAAGGTCGGGGACGGCCTCGACCCGTCCTCGGAGATGGGCCCGCTCGTCACGCGCGAGCACAGAGACAAGGTCGCCTCCTACCTCGACTCCGGCCCGGCCCAGGGAGCGACGCTCGTCGCCGACGGCCGTGACGGCGCACCCGACAACGGCGGCTTCTTCCTCGGCGTCTCGCTCCTCGACGACGTGACCCCGGAGATGGACGCATACCGGGACGAGATCTTCGGACCGGTGCTCTCGGTCGTCCGCGTCCCGACCTATGACGCGGCACTCCGGCTCGTGAACCAGAACCCCTACGGGAACGGCGTCGCGCTCTTCACCCGCGACGGCGGCGTCGCACGGCAGTTCCAGTTCGACGTGAACGTCGGCATGGTCGGGATCAACGTCCCGATCCCGGTTCCTGTCGCGTACTACTCGTTCGGTGGGTGGAAGAGCTCGCTCTTCGGCGACCGGCACATCTACGGCCCGGAGGGCATCGACTTCTACACGCGGACGAAGGCGGTCACGAGCCGCTGGCCGGACCCGGCCACGAGCAGGGTCGACCTCGGCTTCCCGCAGACCCGGTAGTCAACTACATCACGCGCGTCGCGGACGGGGTCGGGATCGAGGACGAACCCGAGTGGGAGTGAGCTAGTCCAACACCGCCGCGATCCGGCGCTCCTGCGCTCGCGCCAGAGCGAGTGCGCGATCGCGCCCGACTCCCAGGACGAGCACTCCGCCGAAGACGTGGCCGTGCCGCCACAGAACGATCGCATGCCCCTGCGGCGACCAGAAGAGGTGACCTTCCGTCCCGATCGGCGCACGAGCTCGCCGCTGGCCGGCGAGACCCGCCTTTTGCCATTCGAGATCGATCCAGGCGAGGAAGGCGCGGGCGCCGCCAACCGTCCGGAAGACGTCTGCGCGCGCTTGGATCCGCGATGAGCCGCGCCGGTACGTCGACTCGTATCCGGTCAGCCGCCCGAACCGCGCGATGACGGGACGAGCGTCCGGACTTTCCCGCATCTCCTGCGCGTTCGTACGAATTCCTGTGTCGTCGGGATCGGCCCGGAAGCCGCTCGGGACATCGCCCTGGCGCAACGCGAGCGCCGACGGATCGATGCGCGCTGCCGACGACGTTGCGGTGGCCACCAGGGCTGCCGCGGAGACGAGGGCGATCGCGCAGCGCACGTGCTCAGTGTGACCTGCTGGACGCCGAAAACAATTGCGTCGCCGCCACGACCTGGCACAAGGTGGACTCGGAGGATCGATCACCGAGACTGCGGGCTCGGAGCCCGCTTCCGCAGCACGCGACCCTCGCCTTCCCGACGCGTGAGCCCGTCCGCGTCGAACCGCTCGAGCAGGAGCTGTGCATCGCGACGACCGATGCCGAGGAGGTCGCGGAAGCGCGCCAGCGTGATGCCGTTCGCCGCGCGACATTCCGCCAGCAGCACGTCGGCGGCCACTCCGAACGCGTCAGCCCCGATCGCGTAGCCGCCGCCCAGCCGAACGAGACGCCCGTTCGCCTCGAGGAAGCGGGCGAGTTCGTCGTCGTCGACCTTCGTCGCCCGCACGCCGGCAGCGGCCAGCTCACCCTCCAACGCCATCGCATCCGCAGCGCGACCGCCCAGCGTCGGCACCGCGCCTGGGAGATAGAGCTTCGAGCCTCGTCGGTCGAAGGGCACGCGCGGCACGATCTCCCCGGCCCATGGCTCCGCAGGGATGGGGACGCCCGGGTCGATCTCGTCCGCGAGAGCCATCTGCGCGCGCAGTTCGGCCTCGAGCTCCGCAAGCCACGCCGCCGAGTAGACCCACGGCCCCGCACGCTCGAGCCCGTCGAGCTCACCCGTCACGACGAAGCGCAGCGAATCGAGCCGCACGGGTGCCGAGATCGTCGCGGCGATGTCACCTCGCTCGAGCTGGGCAAGCCGACCCTCGTCACGATGCCTCGGCGGGTGGGGGTCGAGCAGCCTTCCCCCGCCCAGCGTCGTCTCGCCGCGGAGGATGACGCGGTCGCCGCGCGCCGCGACCACGGGCGACGCGAGGCGGAGCTGGGCGAAGCGCTCGCCGATCCGTACGACCCGCGCGAGGGAGTGTTCCGTTCCGATGTGCACCTGAGCGCGGGCGCCGTCCTCGATCGGCGCGATCTCCTCGAGCACGACATCGAGCCGGTACGAGACCGGGTACGCGCCCGGCGCGACGAGCACGTCTCCCCGGACGACCTCCGCGCGTTCGACCCCCGGCAGGCTCACCGCGACCCGTTGGCCCGGCTCGGCGCGATCGACGTCGCGGTCGTGCACCTGCACGCTGCGGACGCGCACCTCGCGGCCGGACGGCTCGAGCCGCAGCTGGTCTCCCGGCTCGATGACCCCCGACCACAGCGTCCCGGTCACCACCGTGCCGAAGCCGGGCACGGAGAACGAACGGTCGACGTACATCCGCGTCGGCCCGTCCGCGTGGGCATGCTCGACGACATTCGCCACGCGCTGCAGTGCGGACCGGAGCTCGTCGAGGCCCTCGCCGGTGCGGGCGCTCACGCGCACGACCTCGGCGCCCGGCACGAGCTCGCGAGCCTCCTCCGCCGAGAGCTCGACCACATCCGCGTCGACTGCATCGACCTTCGTCAGCGCAACGACGCCGTTCTCGATGCCGAGGAGCCGCAGGATCGCGAGGTGCTCGTGGGTCTGGGGCCGCGCGCCCTCCCCAGCGTCGACCACGAGGAGGAAAAGGTCGATCCCGGTCGCGCCCGCGACCATCGTGCGCACGAACCGCTCGTGGCCCGGGACGTCGATCACGGAGAGCCGCCGGCCGTCGGGGAGCTCGAGCGGTGCGTACCCGAGGTCGATCGAGATCCCGCGCCGCTGCTCCTCGGGCAGGCGGTCGGTGTCCTTCCCGGTGAGCGCCCGGACAAGCCACGTCTTCCCGTGGTCGATGTGCCCGGCGGTCCCGACCGTCAGCGGCATCGCGCTTCGACGAAGCCGTCCTCGACCGCCACCGGCTCGAACCCGGCACCTTCGAGCAACACCCGCCACTCCCCTTCCGTCCGCTCGCGGCCACCCGCGAGCACGAGCATCAAGAGGTCGAGCCACTTCGCGCCGCTGCGGTCGTTCCCGGGCTGGATGACGCTCTCCGCGACCAAGAGTCGCGCTCCAGGCCGCGCCGCCGAACGGATCGTCCGCAGGATCGCCGTTGCGCGCTCGTCGTCCCAGTCGTGGAGGATCCCGAACAGTACGTAGACGTCTCCCGGCGGCACGTGCTCGAAGAAGCTTCCGGCGACGAACTCCACGTTGCCGCCGAACGAGGCGTCGTCGCGATCCGTCTCCGGCAGGTCGAACACGATCCCGTGCACTTCCGGCCTCTCGCCGAGCACCTCGAAGAGCAGCGTGCCGTTGCCCCCGCCGACGTCGACGACCGTCTCCCCCGCGTGCCACTCGACCTTCGACAGCCGTGCCGCCTTCCGCTCCTTCCCCTCACCCATCGCGCGGTCGAAGGCGGCACGCTCGCCGGCGTGGGCTCCGAGCCACGGCCAGAACTCCTCGCCGAAGGCCTCTGGGAACGTCTCGGAGCCCGTGCGAGCAGCCACGTCGAGGTCGGCGACGGCCCGGTAGAAGACGTCGCCGAAGAGGTGTGCGAACGCCTTCCAGCCGGGCCGCAGGAGCAGCTCGCCGGACTCGGTGAGCCGGAAGACGCCCGGCTCCTCCTCAGCGAACACACCGTCGCTCGCGAGCGCCCGAAGGAGGCGGTGGAGGACATCGGCGTCAACCTCAGCCCCTCGTGCCAACTCGTCGACCGCCCGCGGACCGTCCGCGAGCGCCTCCGCGATGCCGAGGTCGGCGACGATCGCAAGCGCCTTGGTCATCATCGCGCCGCGCAAGAAGTCCCAGAGGACCTCCTCCGGCACTCGCCCGCTCATCCTGCTCGCGCCTCCGCGACCGCGGTCGCGACCTCGCCGACCTCGGCATCGGTCAGCGTCCGGCAGTCGAGGAGCGTGCGGCCGTCGCGGACGACGGCGACGACAGGCGGCTCGCCCAGTCGGAGCGGTCCGGCGAGCTCCTCCTCGACGGCGCACGCGGCACTGGGGAGCTCCGCGAGCGGGAGCGCGCCGCCGCCGACACGGGCGACCGTCTCCTCCACCTCGCCGCCGACGAGCTCCGCGAGCCGCAGAGCGCGAGCGCGTACGGCCTCCACGGGTTCGTGGAGCATCCGCAACACGGGAACGTCGTCGCGCGTTTCCGGGTCGAGCGCGAGCACGAGTGTCCCCTCGAGCGCCGCCAGCGTGAGCTTGTCGGCGCGCAGCGCGCGCTGCAGCGGGTGTCGACGCAGTCGCTCCACGAGATCGGCGCGACCGACGACGACCCCGGCCTGCGGGCCGCCGAGGAGCTTGTCTCCCGAGAAGCACACGACATCCGCTCCGGCGCGGAAGCTCTCCGCGGGCGTCGGCTCGTCGCCGATACGCCCGAGCGCACCGGAGCCGAGATCGTCGACGAGAGGGAGATCGTGGGCGCGAGCGACAGCAGCGAGCTCGGTCAGCTGCGGGCGCTCGGAGAAGCCGACCACCCGGAAGTTCGACTGGTGCACGCGCAGGAGCACGGCCGTCTCCGGGCCGATCGCCCGCTCGTAGTCGTCTGCGCGAGTGCGATTCGTCGTCCCCACCTCGACGAGCCGCGCACCGGAGCGAGCCAGCACGTCGGGGATCCGAAAGCCGTCGCCGATCTCGATGAGCTCACCCCGTGAGACGACGACCTCCCTCCCCTCTGCCAGCGCGGCGAGCGCGAGCAGCACCGCGGCTGCGTTGTTGTTCACGACGAGCGCCGCCTCCGCGCCCGTGAGGCGACCGAGCAGCGGGGCGAGATGATCCTGCCGTGAGCCACGGTTGCCGCGCTCGAGGTCGTACTCGAGGTTCGAGTAGCTCGCACCGACCTCTGCCACGCGGGCGAGCGCGGCATCGGCGAGCGGGGCCCGGCCGAGATTCGTGTGCACGAGCACACCCGTCGCGTTGAGCACGCGTCGGAGCGAGGGACGGCGCGAACGGTCGAGCTCGCGGAGTACGCCGTCGACGATCGGGCCTGGATCCGTGCCCTCCCGGATCTCCTCGCGCACGCGCCCGAGGACCGTCCGCGCGGCGGCGAGCACGAGCTCGCGAGGCTCGCCGGCGAGCCGCTCGTCGCGGAGCAGCTCGTCGACCGAGGGAAGATCGCGGAGCTTCACGCGGAGAGTGTAGGAACGAGCTCGCGTAGGAGGGCCGTGACCGATCCCGCGGCTCGGGCGCCGACCTCGAGCACGGCCTCGTGATCGATCGCCTCTGGGAGGACGCCCGCGGCCATGTTCGTCACGACCGAGATCCCGAGAACGCGGACGCCCATGTGCCGCGCCGCGATGACCTCCTGCACGGTCGACATCCCCGCGAGATCGGCGCCTACGGCCCGCATGAAGCGGATCTCGGCCGGCGTCTCGAACTGCGGCCCGAGCCACGCGCCGTAGACGCCTTCCGCGACCTCGATCCCCAGACGGGCCGCAGCCTCCCGCGCTCGAGCGCGCAACTGGGTGTCGTACGCGTCGCTCATGTCCGGGAAGCGCGGCCCGAGCGAGTCGTCGTTCGGGCCGACGAGCGCCGACGCGCCCTGCAGGTTGACGTGGTCGGAGATGAGGACGAGCAGTCCCGGCCGGTAGCCCGGGTCGATCCCGCCTGCGGCGTTCGTCACGACGAGCGAGCGAATCCCGAGCCGGCCGAGGACCCGCACGCCGAAGGCGACGCGGTCGGCGCCGATCCCCTCGTACAGATGCGCCCGCCCGCGCATGACCGCGATCGGGACGCCTGCGATGGCCCCGAGCACGAGCACTCCCGCGTGACCGACGGCGGTGGACACGGGCCAGCCCGGGATCTCTGCATAGGGGATCTCGACGCGGTCCTCGAGCTCGTCGACGAGACTGCCGAGCCCGCTGCCGAGCACGACCCCCACCCGAGGCTCGAGCGCGGAGTCCTCGCGGATCCGGCCGACGGCCGCGTCGATGCTCACGCCGAGCCCTCCGCGACACGCGTCTGGTACCGGGAGACGACCAGCTCGACCGCCTGCGCCGGCTCGTCGCAGACGAGCATCCCCGCGAAGTCCTCGGGTGTGATCAGCCCGTCGTCGAGCATCTCGTCCCGCACCCACTCCAGCATCTCTCCCCAGTAGTCCGAGTCGAAGAGGACGATCGGAAAGTCGCCGATCTTCCCCGTCTGCCGGAGCGTCAGCGCCTCCCACAGCTCGTCCTGCGTGCCGAAGCCGCCGGGGAAGTTCACGAAGCCCTCGGCAGCCTTCACGAACATGACCTTCCGCACGTGGAAGTGGTCGAACGTCAGCGAGAGGTCGCACCACGGATTCATGCCCTGCTCGTGCGGGAGCGCGATGTTGAAGCCGACGGAGAGCCCGCCCGCCTCCTTGCAGCCGCGGTTCGCCGCCGCCATCACGCCCGGCCCGCCCCCCGTGACGACCGCGAAGCCCGCTTCCGCGAATGCGCGCGCGGTCTCACGCGCCTGCTCGTACGTGGCCGACTGCTCCCCGATGCGCGCCGATCCGAAGATCGAGACGGCAGGCCGGTCGATCTTCTCGACCAGTTGGAAGCCCGCGAGGAACTCCGAGGCGATCAGCGAGACGTCGGCGGCAACCGGCTCCTGCGTATGCCGGAAGATCCGGCGAGGCGATCCCGCCGCGTTGGCCATCAGAACGTGCGCTCGACGTGCGAGGCGGACATCGCCACCCCGAGCACCGCGATGAGGCCGAGATAGACGACGGCGACGGCGACCCGGTGGCCGACCGTGAGGCGGTAGTAGTCGCCGGCTTCTCCGCGTGCCCGCCAGCGACTCCAGAGGTCGAGGCCTCCCAGCACGACGATGATGACGAGCAGCGGGTTCGGGTTGATCACGACGAGCGCGACCATCATGAGAAGCCCGACGAACCAGAGCGCCGGGTGGAGCGCTCCGGCCGCCCGGCCGCCGTCGAGCGGCACGATCGGTATGAGGTTGAAGAGGTTGATGAAGAAGCCGACGAACGCGAGCGCGAGGAAGAACTCGGAGCCCGTGGCTTCGCCGACGATCCAGCACACCCCGGCGCCGATCGATCCGAGGATCGGGCCGGCAAGCGCGACGCGCGCCTCCTTCCAGGCGTCGTCGGGGAGCTCCTTCATCCCGACCACCGCGCCGAGGAAGGGGATGAAGAGCGGAGCGCTAGCGGGGACGCCCTGGCGCCGCAGCTCGATGACATGTCCGAGCTCGTGGACGAGGAGCAGGAGGACGAACCCGATCGCGAACGGCAGTCCCCAGATCCAGGTGTAGGCCGCGATCGAGACGAGCATGGACGCCCCCGTGGTCACCACCTTGAACTTCAGGAGGAGCCCCCCGAACTTGAGGAGGAGCAAGCCGAACCCGACGAGCGGGGCCGTCAGCCGCTTGAAGAGGTCTCCGAGCCCAGAGCGCGGCCGCACCGGCTCGTAGCCTCGCTCGCCGTAGGCCGAGTGGTCGGGCTCGGGAAAGCTCGCTGCGTCCGGCACGTCGACCGCCTCGTACCGAGGATCGGGCTCGTGGTCTACGACCCCTGGCCGATCCATTCCTCTCCTGCTTGCGTGGGGGAACCCGTGGTTCCCCCACGAGCCCCCTCCTTCGCGCCGTGCACGGACCAGCGGTCGTGTGCGCTGCGGCGGAGTGAATCCGCCTCCGCGCCTGAAGCGCTTCCATACATCTGCGTCACGACCCCTGGCCGATCCATTCCTCACCTCCCACGTACGTCTCCTTCTTCCACAGGGGCACCGACACCTTCAGTTCGTCGATCGCCTCCGCGCACGCGGCGAGCGCGGCCGCGCGATGCGGCGCGGACACGGCGATGACCACGCTCGTCTCGCCGATTTCGACGCGGCCCACGCGGTGGTGGATCGCGACCCGGCACAGCTCGTGCCGGTCGAGGAGTTGTGCGGCCAAATCGGCCATGACCTGCTCGGCCATGCCCTCGTAGGCCTCGTATTCGAGATGGACGACGTCACGCCCGCGCGAGCGCGCCCGCGTCGCTCCGATGAACGTCGCGATCGCGCCGGCCGTGTCGTCTCGTACCTCGGCGACGGCCGCGTCGACGGACAGGGGATCGGCCGAGAGCCGGAAGTCGCCGCCGGAGACCGGCGGGATGACCGCGACCTCGTCCCCGGGCTCGAGCGACTGGGCTCGATCGACGTATGCCCGATTGCGCGCGTAGAGGAGCCCGGAGGGCTCGGTGCCGAGGTCGAGCGCGGCCCAGACGTCACCCACCGTCGCGCCGTCCGCGAGCTCGAGCTCGACCGCGCCCGCTCCGACTCGCTCCCGGATTGCTGCGAACAACCTGACGTGCACCTTCACGTGTCGAACGGTATCCGTCGGTTGCCTCCAGGCCTCTGACATGTTAGGTCCAGCACATGCCGGCCACGCTCACCCGGGCGAACCTCAACGAGCGGGTCTACGAGGAGCTCCGCCAGCGCATCCTCACACGCGGAGAGCCGTCGGGCGCGAAGCTCAGCCTGCATGCGCTCGCGGACGAGCTCGGCGTGTCCCGAAGCCCCGTGCATCACGCGCTCACGCGCCTCGTCTCCGAGGGCCTGCTCACCGTGCGGCCCAGGCGCGGGTACTACGTGGCCCCCGTGACCGCGCGTGCGGTCGCGGAGGGATACGACGTGCGCCTGGCACTCGAGCTCCTCTCAGCGGAGCGCTCGGTCGGAGCACTCGCGGACTCTCAGCTCGCGCGCTTCGCGGATCTGCTCGCCGGGACGGACGCGGCCATTTCGCACGAGGAGTGGGACGCGGCGAATGCGGCGTTCCACGAGTTCCAGATCGACCTGGCCGGGAACGCGCTCCTCTCACGGTTCTACCGCGAGCTGTCCGTGAACCTGATGATGCAGGTGATCCGCGGAGGCCACGTCGAGGGGCACGCGCATCTCGTCACCGAGCACCGCCGCATCGTCGACGCGTTCTCGTCCGGGGAGCTCTCGAGCGCGCAACGGGCGATCCGCGAGCACATCGAGACCGGCCGCCGCATCGCACTCGACGCGATCGAGCGCGCCGGCGGCGTCCTCTGACGTCGCCAGGGCTCGAAGACCGTACGATCCGCGCATGGCGACCGCCGAGGACCGCCGGCTGACGGACTCCGGCATCGAGGTCAAGCCGGTCTACACAGCGGCGGA
>Ga0307296_10000784_pt1 | contig 15559 bp, 18 predicted proteins | sample ER_DNA_153_FD_194467 | JGI IMG/M metagenome (GOLD analysis project Ga0307296, IMG submission 194467) | Bulk soil microbial communities from the East River watershed near Crested Butte, Colorado, United States - ER_DNA_153 | ecosystem: Environmental > Terrestrial > Soil > Floodplain | place... | reverse complement strand
TACCTGGGGACGCGGCTGTTCGGCTTCGGGTCGAACCCCTCGCCCAGCCAGGTCGCGTTCATCGACCAGACCCTGGCCGGCACCGACGTCGAGGTCTGGGCCAAGGTCTTCCCGAGCCTGATCGACTTCGACCTCTCGGATGCGCTGGCGGCGGTGAACGTCCCCGCCCTGATCGCCACCGGCGACAAGGACCGCCTGACCCCGCCGGCCGCGGCCAGGCACATGGCCGACAAGATCCCCGGCTCGCGCCTGCTGATCCTGGAGGACGCCGGCCACTGCGCCTTCCTGGAGGAGCACGAGGTGCTCAACGCCGAGATCGCCGCCCTGGCCGACGAGGCGCTGGCCCCGGCCAAGGCGGCCAGGAAGCGCCGCCGCCCTCCCGTCCGCCGGGTCCAGGGGTCCTGAGGTGGCGCTTGGCATCGAGGACCTGGCCGTCGGGCACTGGACCGACCCGATCGGCCTGACCGGCTGCACGGTGGTGGTGCCGCCCCCCGGGAACGTGGCCGCGGCCAGCGTTCGCGGGGGCGGGCCGGGCACCCGCGAGACCGACCTGCTCCAGCCCCAGGCCCACGTCGAGAGCGTCTCGGCGCTGCTGCTGACCGGCGGGAGCGCGTTCGGGCTGGCCGCGGCCCAGGGGGTGGTGGACTGGTGCGAGCGGCGCGGCCTCGGCTACAGCCGCTTCGGCCGGCCGATCCCGATCGTGCCCGCGGCCGTGCTGTTCGACCTCATGGTGGGCGACTGGGAGGCCCGGCCCGGCCCGGCCGAGGGCGAGGCCGCGTGCCTGGCCGCCTCCACCGCCGAGGGGCCGCTGGGCAACGTCGGCGCCGGCATGGGCGCCACCGTGGGCAAGACGGCCGGCCCCGACCACATGACCAAGGGCGGCCTCGGCTGGTCGGTGGTCGAGGCCGGGCCGGTCACGGTCGGCGCCCTGGTCGCGGTCAACGCCGGCGGCGACGTGCTCGCCGAGGACGGGACCGTGCTCGCCGGGACCCGGGCCCCGGGCGGGGCCGCGGCCGTCCTGCGCGAACGGCTGGCCGTCCCCCCGGCCGCCGCCGACGGCGAGGTCCGGACCGAGCCCGTCCCGCCCGGCGGCAGCACCACCCTGGCCGTGGTCGCCACCAACGCCACCCTGACCAAGAGCGAGGTCCACCGGGTCGCCGTGCAGGCCCACGACGGCATGGCCAGGGCCATCTTCCCGGTCCACACCAGCTACGACGGCGACACCGTGTTCGCGGTGTCCGTGCCAAGGGTCCCGGCGGCCATGGACCTGGTAGCCTTCTTGGCCGAGGAGGCGCTCGCCGCCGCCATCCGGGCCGGAGTCCGGGCCGCCGGCTCGGTCGCCGGCATCCCGGCCGCCTCCGACCTTCGGCGCGGAGCAGGAGGAGATTGACGTGCCGCTGTACGAGTACCGCTGCGCGGACTGCGGGGAGCAGTTCGAGGCCCTGGTGCCGGCCGGTCGCGCCGACGCCGAGCACTGCCCGGACTGCGGGACCGAGGCCCACCGGCTGCTGAGCCTGGTCGCCGCCCCGGTCCGGGGCACCGACGGCGCGGCCATGCCCGTCGCCGGCGGCGGAGGCTGCTGCGGCGGGGCCTGCGGGAACTGCTGAGGTGCCCTCCGAGCTGGAGGCGGTCGCCGCCGAGGCCGCCGGCTGCACCCGCTGCCGCCTGCACCAGAGCCGTACCCAGGTGGTGTTCGGCCAGGGCGACCCGCACGCCGACCTGATGTTCGTCGGCGAGGCCCCCGGCTTCCACGAGGACCGCCAGGGCATCCCCTTCGTCGGCCCCTCCGGCCAGCTCCTCAACCGCCTCCTGGAGGGCATCGGCCTGCGCCGCGAGGACGTCTACATCTGCAACGTGGTGAAGAGTCGTCCGCCGCAGAACCGCGACCCGCAGCCGGACGAGATCGCCGCCTGCCGGCCCTGGCTGGACGCCCAGATCCGGCTGGTCGACCCAAAGGTGGTGGTCACCCTGGGCAACTTCGCGGCCAAGACGCTGCTGGAGACGACCACCGGGATCACCAGGCTGCGGGGCCAGACCTACCCGTTCCAGGGGCGGGTGCTGCTGCCGATGTTCCACCCGGCGGCGGCCCTGCATGCCCAGGGCCGGCGCACGGCCGGGCCGAGCCCGCTGGAGGCGATGGAGGGCGACTTCCGGGTCCTGGCCGAGCTGCTGGCCGCCCGGGCGCCGGTTGACGAGGACCGGCCGACCGAGCAGCTGGGGCTGTTCTGAGCCGTGGGCACCCTGCGGCTGTGGTCGGCCGACGAGAGGACCACCAGGGCGATCGGGGCGGCCCTGGCCGACGTGCTCGGCCCCGGCGACGTGGTCGGGCTGGCCGGCGACCTCGGGGCGGGCAAGACCAGGCTGGTCCAGGGGGCGGCCGAGGCCCTCGGGGCCGACGGGCCGGTGCTGTCCCCGACCTTCATGCTGGTCCGCGAGTACGACGGCGACCCGCCCATCCACCACGTCGACGCCTACCGGCTGAGCGGCCCCCAGGAGCTGGAGGACCTCGGCCTGGAGGACGTGCTCTCGGCCGACGCGGTGGTGTTCGTCGAGTGGGCCGACCGGGTCGCCGCCGCCCTGCCCGAGAGCTGGCTGGAGCTGGTCCTCCACATCCGCGACGACGACCACCGCGAGATCGAGGTCATCCCCCACGGCGACGCCTGGGCGGCCAGGGCCAAGCCCCTGGCCGCCGCGCTCGACCCGTTCGTCCGCCTGGACCCTCGCTAGCCGGGCCTGTCCGGGCAGCGCGCCTCCTGGTCGCCGTCCAGGCGGGCCGCCCGGGCGTGGAGGTAGCGCTGCTGGGGCAGGTTGGTCGTCCGCCTGGCCGCCGCCTGGTAGGCGTCGCGGGCTCCGGGGCGGTCGCCGGCCAGCTCCAGCAGGTGCGCGCGGACCGCGTGGAGCCGGTGGTCGCCGGCGATCCGGTCGTCGGCCTGGAGCACGCCGAGCAGGTCCAGCCCGGCCTGGGGGCCGCTGGCCATGGCCACGGCCACGGCCTGGTTCAGCGCCACCACGGGGGTGTCGGAGACCCGCCGCAGCAGCTCGTACAGGGCCACGATCTGCGGCCAGTCGGTCGCCTCGGCGCTCGGTGCCTCGTCGTGGACGGCGGCGATGGCCGCCTGGAGCTGGTAGGGGCCGGTTGGCCCGCGGGGGAGGGCGCCGGTGACGAGGGCCACCCCCTCGGCGATGTCGTCGGCGTTCCAGCGGCTCCGGTCCTGCTCGGCCATGGGGACCAGCCCGCCGTCGGGGCCGGTCCGGGCCGGCCGGCGCGCGTCGGTGAGCAGCATCAGGGCCAGCAGCCCGGTCGCCTCGCCGTCGTCGGGCAGCAGCCGGTGGACCAGGCGGGCCAGCCGGATCGCCTCGGCCGACAGCTCCTTGCGGTGCAGGTCAGGCCCAGAGGTGCTGGCGTAGCCCTCGTTGAAGATCAGGTAGAGCACGTGCAGGACCGCGCCGAGCCGTTCGCTGCGCTCGCCGCCCGGAGGCATGGCGAACGGGACGCCGCTGTCCTTGATGTGTTGCTTGGCCCGGCTGATGCGCCGGGTCATGGTCGCCTCCGGCACCAGGAACGCCCGGGCGATCTCGGCGGTGGTCAGGCCGCCGACCGCCCGCAGGGTCAGCGCGATCTGCGACGCCGGCGACAGGACAGGATGGCAGCACAGGAACAGCAGGACGAGGGTGTCGTCGGCCTCCGACGCCGGCCGGTCGGCGGCCGGGGCCAGCCACTGGTCCGGCAGGGCCCAGCTGGCCACCGTGTCCTCGCGACGCTGCCGGGCCTGCTCGCTGCGGAGCAGGTCGGTCAGCCGGCGTGAGGCGACCGTGATCAGCCAGCCCCGCGGGTTGTCGGGGACGCCGTCGGTCGGCCACTGCATGGCGGCGGCCAGGAGCGCCTCCTGGGTCGCGTCCTCGGCGGTGGCGAAGTGCCCGTAGCGCCGCGCCACCGCGCCGAGGACCTGCGGCGCCAGCCGGCGAAGCAGGCCCTCGACGTCGGTGCCGGGCACGAAGGCGGTCAGAGCTCGAGATCGGCCACGGAGTCGGCGATCGGCCGGACGTCGGCCACCGCGTTGGCCGCGACCTGGGCGGGGACCGGGCACTTGGCCAGCCGGGCGGCGAGCTCGGTCGCCCGGTCGAAGCTGTCGCACTCCACGATCCAGTAGCCGGCGAGCACCTCCTGGGTCTCGGCGTACGGCCCGTCCGTGACCACCGGGACCCCGTTCTGCAGCTGGAGCCGCCTGGTCAGGGCCGGCGCGGTCAGCCCTCGCGTCTCCACGAGCTCGCCCGAGGCGGCCAGGTCGTTGTTGAACGCCTCCATGAACTGGCCCATGGCCGCGAAGTCCTCCGCCGACCAGACCGGCTCCGCGGCCGGCCTGCCGGCCATGCCGTCGTAGTCCCGTTGCGAGGCGTAGGTCAGGATCATGTACTTCATGGTCGCTCCTCTCTCCGCCGGCACCGCCGTGGTGCCGCTCACCAGAGACGTCGGAGCCAACGGCCCGCCCCGGACATCCGCAGCGCGGCCCGCGTCAGGCCCCCTGGCCGGGGCCGGCCAGCAGCCGCTCGCGCAGGGACTGGTCGGTGGCGGCGTCGATCGCGGTCCAGGCCATGGCCAGCGCGCCGTCGACCACCGCCTGGTCGGCGGCCGGGGTGGCGCACTTGGCGGTGAACTCGGGCTGGTGGTTGACCGCCGGGAGGGCGTCGATGCCGATGGTGGGGTGGATCGAGGGCAGGGCCAGGGACACGTTGCCCATGTCGGTCGACCCGGCGCCCCGGTCGCTCTTGCTGGCGAACCTGCGCCCGAGGGCCTCGGCGTTTCGCTGGTACAGGGCCGACAGCTCGTGGTCGTGGCGCATCTCGGAGTAGGGCGCGCTGTCCGTCGTGATCTCCAGCGTCGCCCCCGTGGCCAGGGCGCCGGCCTCGAAGCAGCGGGTCACCTTGGCCTGGACGTCCTCCAGCTGCTCCAGGCTCTCGGCCCGGACCATCCACTTGCCCATGGTGTGGGCCGGGATGATATTGGCGGCGTCGCCACCCTTGGTGACGATGCCATGCACCCGGTCGCCCGGGCGCAGGTGCTGGCGGAGCAGGCCGATGGCGGTCTGGGCGACGACCTGGGCGTCGGCCGCGTTGATCCCCAGGTACGGGTAGGCCGAGGCGTGGGCCTCCTTGCCGGTGTAGGCGACGTCGAGGTGGCTCACGGCGATGATCGGCATCTCGGCCTGCTCGTACGGCGAGGGGTGGACCATCATGGCCGCGTGGGCGCCCTCGAAGGCGCCCCGCTCCAGCAGCAGGATCTTGCCCCCGCCGCCCTCCTCGGCCGGGGTGCCGAGCACGGTCACCCGCAGCCCGGCGTCGTCGGCCACCCTGGCCAGGGCCAGGCCGGCCCCGGCGGCCATGGCCGCGATCACGTTGTGCCCGCAGGCGTGGCCGACGGCCGGCAGGGCGTCGTACTCGGCGCACACCACCACGTGCAGCGGCCCCGACCCGGCCCGGGCCGCGAACGCCGTCGGCAGGTCCCCGACCCCGCGCTCGACCTGGAGCCCGCCCCCGTCCAGCAGCTCGCACAGCCAGGCGCTGGCCTGCTCCTCCTCGAACCCGAGCTCGGGGTTGGCGTGGATGCGGTGGCTGAGGTCCACCAGCTCGTCCCTGGCCTGCTCGACCCGCTCGCGGGCCGCCTCCTTGGCGTCAGCCATGTCCGGTCCTCCTGTTCTCGATCAGGGTCTCGATCCCGTCCAGCACCCGCTCAAGGCCGAAGCTGAACTCGCCGTCCAGGTCGTCCTCCCCGACCTCGCCCTCCGGGGCGTCCAGGACGCCGGCGGCGATGGCCGCATGCAGGGCCGGGAACCGCTCGGGGTCGGTCAGCCGGGCCAGCGTGCGGCCGTAGGAGGTCATCGACTGCGCCCCCGCCACCCCGGCCGCCATGGCGGCCGCGACGTCGGCCTCGAGCGTCGCCTGGTTCCGGACATAGCCGGTGAGCAGCAGGATCACCGACAGCTTCTCGTCCTCGCGCAGGCCGGTGCCGGCCAGGGAAGCCAGCCCCCACTCCAGCCAGGTGACCTGGTTGGGGGTGGTCGGCGCGCCGCGGATGGGGATGCGCAGCACCCAGGGATTGCGGCGGTAGACGGCCAGCTCCGCGCACGCCCACCGCTCCAGGCTCCGGCGCCAGCCCTCGCCCGGCGCCAGCCGCGGCGGCGGCTCGTAGGCCAGGTCGGCCATTAGGGCGAGCAGCTCGTCCTTGGCGGCGACATAGCGGTAGAGCGACATGGTGGACACGCCCAGGTCGGCGGCGACCCGGCTCATCGACACCGCCTGGAGGCCGTCGGCGGCCGCGACCCGCACCGCCGCGGCCACGACCCGCTCCAGGCTGAGGGCGGGTCGCGGCCCCTTGTTGGGCCGTGCCCGCACACCCCAGGCCGCCTCGATGCTGGCCGGCAGGCCGGTCCCGGTCTGGTCGTCCATCGCCTCCGCTTCCGTTGGCTTGACGCCCATCCTACGACTGTGTATACCTTACGCAGTAGAGTGTATCCAATACGCAGAAGGAGTGGGAGATGCCCAGCGAGCTGGCCATCGAGGCCGCCGGCCTCGAGAAGTCCTACGGGAAGCTCCGGGTCCTGGACAGGGTCGACCTGGAGGCGCCGCGGGGCAGCGTGGTCGCCCTGCTCGGCCCCAACGGAGCCGGCAAGACCACCGCCGTGCGCATCCTGGCCACCCTGACCCGGGCCGACGCCGGCCGGGCCAGGGTGGCCGGGTTCGACGTCGTCGCCGACCGCGGCCAGGTGCGGCGCCACATCAGCCTCACCGGCCAGCACGCGGCCGTCGACGAGCTCCAGACCGGCGAGGAGAACCTGCGCATGATGGGCCGCCTGGCCGGCCTGCCCGGCCCCGCCGCCCGGCGGCGGGCGGCCGAGCTGCTGGAGCGGTTCGACCTCACCGAGGCCGGCCGGCGCACGGTGGCCACCTGGTCGGGCGGCATGCGCCGGCGCCTCGACCTTGCCGCCGGGCTGGTCGGCCGGCCCGCGGTGATCTTCCTGGACGAGCCGACCACCGGCCTCGACCCGCGCAGTCGCCAGTCGGTGTGGCAGGTCGTGACCGGCCTGGCCACCGAGGGGGTGACCGTGTTCCTGACCACCCAGTACCTGGAGGAGGCCGACCGGCTGGCCGACCGCATCACCGTGCTCGACGGCGGCCGGGTGGTCGCCGACGGCACCCCGGCCGAGCTCAAGCGGCAGGTCGGCACCCAGCGCCTCGACCTGGAGCTGGCCGACGCGGCCGCCTTCGACGAGATCGCCCGGTGCCTGGACGACCGGGTCGTCCGGCGCGACCCCGGTCGCCTCACCATCGGGGTGGCCACCGACGGCAGCGCCGCCCAGGTGCGGGCCCTGCTCGACGAGGTCGACCCGGCCCGCCGGGCGGTCGACCGGTTCGCCGTGCAGCGCGCCACCCTCGACGACGTGTTCCTGGCCCTGACCGGCCGCCCCGCCGACCGGCCCGGCCACCAGAACGACCACGACCACGACAAGGAGCCCGCCGGTGTCTGAGCACACCCTCCCCGCCGCCCCGCGGCTGCACCGCTCCTCAAGGGCCCGGTCGGCCCTGGCCGACTCGGCGACCATGGCCGGGCGCTGCCTGCGCATGGCGCGGCGCCACCTCGACGTCGCCCTGACCTCGCTGCTGCTCCCGGTCCTGCTGATGCTGCTGTTCGTCTACCTGTTCGGCGGCGCCATCCAGACCGGCACCCGCTATGTGACCTACGTCGTCCCCGGGGTGCTGCTGCTCTGCGCCGGCTTCGGGGCCTCGATGACCGCCGTCAGCGTCGCCACCGACATGACCGGGGGCATCGTCGACCGGTTCCGCTCGATGGACGTGTCCGGCGCCTCGGTCCTGGCCGGCCACGTCGCCGCCAGCGTGGTCCGCAACCTCGCCTCCACCGTCCTGGTGTTCGGGGTCGCCTTCCTGATCGGGTTCCGCCCGAGCGCCGGGCCGCTGGACTGGCTGGCCGCCGCCGGCATGCTGCTGCTGTTCATCCTGGCCATCTCCTGGCTGTCGGCCGCCGTCGGCCTGCTCGCCCGCTCGCCCGAGGCGGCCGGCGGGTTCAGCTTCCTGGTCATGTTCCTGCCCTACCCGAGCAGCGCCTTCGTCCCCATCGACACCATGCCGGCCTGGATCCACGGGTTCGCCGGCAACCAGCCCGTCACCCCGGTCATCGAGACCCTGCGCGGCCTGCTCCTCGGCCTTCCGCTCGGGACCAGCCCCCTGCGGGCGGTCGCCTGGTGCCTCGGCATCCTGGTCGCCTCGGTGGCCGTCTCGGGCGTGCTGTTCCGGCTCCGCACGGCCTGACCGCACCGGCCGGCCGCCCCCCCTCAGCCGGGGGGCCGGGGCACAAGGATCGCCCCGGTGCCGTCGTCCCCGGCGACCAGGGTGGCGGCCGGCCCATGCGCCCACCACCACAGCCCCACATACGCACAGACGTGCGCGTCGGCCAGGTCCTCGGCCGCCTTCAGCCCCGCACCCCGCAGCTCCTCGAGCCGCCCCAGCTCCCGGCCCAGCCTCCCCGCCGGGTCGACCCGCAGCGGTGGGTCGGCCCCGGCCAGCCGGTCGAGGAGACCCTTCACCGCCGCCAGCCCGGCCCGCCGGTCCGCGATCGGCCCCTTCTTGTAGCGCACCGCCCGCCCCAGCCCGCCCAGCTCCACCAGCGCCGGCGCCGGGAACACCTCCACCGCCCACCACCCGGTTCGTCGTCCCGGGTCGCGCGGCACGGTCACGTACGGCCGCCCCGACCGGCGCACCAGCTCCATCGCCCGCACCCGCCCCCCGAGCAGCGACAGGTTCGTCGGGTAGGGCCCGGCCCCCAGCCGCCCGTACCGCCGCTGCAGCTCCCCCTCACACCCCCGCCTGGTCCCCGCCGGGTTGGTCACCACCAGCGGCGCGTCCAGCGCCACCACCGCCCCACCCGGGTCGTGCCGCTCGAGGAACCCCACCAGCTCCTCGTCGGAGGTCGCCCACCCCTCGGCGACGACTGTCCCGTCCGGGTCGAGCACGGCCAGCCCCGAAGGCCGCCGCCCACCCCACGCCAGGTCGATCCCCACGAACCGCATGGAGTCGACGCTACGCGACCTCGCAGCGGTTGCGGCCGGCTCGTTTGGCTCGGGCGAGGGCGGCTTCGCCGCGGTCGAGGAGGTCGCGCCAGGCGTCGGGGGTGCGGTGCTCGGCGACGCCGAAGGAGGCGGTGAGGTTGGGGCCGTCGGGGCCGAGGGCGGCGCCGATGGCGGCGGTGCGGCGGCGGACCCGCTCGGCCACGTACCAGGCGGCGTCGAGCTTGGTGCCGGGCAGGAGCAGGAGGAAGGCCTCGGCCTCGAGGCGGGCCACGGTGTCGCCGGTGCGGCAGGACTCGTGCAGCAGGCCGGCGAAGGCCTGGAGGAGGCGGTCGCCCACGGCGTAGCCCAGGCGCTCGTTGACCTCGGCGAACCCGTCCATGTCGGCCAGGATCATGGAGACCGGGCCCATGCCGACCCGGGCCAGGCCGGTGAGGGAGCGCAGGCGCTCCTCGGCCGCCCGGCGGTTGGCCAGGCCGGTCAGCGAATCGGTGAGCACGGCCGAGCGCAGGCTCACGTCGGCCAGCCGCAGCTCGTCGTTGAGCGACTTGGTCCGCAGGGCCAGCCCGAGGCGGGTCACGATGTCGGGCGAGACGACGGGGAAGGCCCCCTCGGTCGAAGGGGCTGCCGGCAGCTCGCCGGGCAGGAACAGCACCGGGATGGCCAGGGTGGCCGGGTCGCGCTGGAGGCTGGCGTACAGCTCGTAGCCAGAGCGGTCGGGCAGCATCGGGTCGAGGAGGATGACCTCGGGGCCCTGCTCGTGGGCCAGGCGCACGCCGTTGTCGGCCGACCCCGCCTCGAGGACCTCGTGGCCCTCGGCCCGCAGGGTCGCGGCCGTGTCCGCCCGCGAGCGGGCGTGTCCCTGGACGATCAGCACGCGAGCCATCAAGGTTGTTCTCGGGACGGCGCGATCGCAGGTTGAGGTGCCACAATACGTTTTCCGCCAGCATCGGTTGAAAGGTCTTCCTTGCTCGTCCTCGCTATGGACACCGCCACCCCGGTCACCGGCGTGGCCGTCGGGTCGGAGGCCGGCACCCTGGCCCAGGCGTCGGTCCGCCATGAGCGCCGCCACGCCGAGGTGCTCACCCCGGCCGTGCGCTGGGTTCTGGAGCAGGCCGAGGTCGACCCCTCCTCCCTGGCCGGGGTGGCCGTCGGCACCGGCCCGGGGCTGTTCACCGGCCTGCGGGTCGGGGTCTCGACCGCCAAGGCGCTGGCCCAGGCGTGGGGGCTGCCGATGGTGGCCGTGCCCAGCCTCGACCTGATCGCCTTCGCCCACCGCCACGCCCGCCGGGCCATCTGCCCGGTGATCGACGCCCGCCGGGGGGAGGTGTTCTGCGCCCTGTACCGCCACGCCCCCGGCGGGGTGGTCCGGGTCACCGACTACCAGGTGCTGCGGCCCGACCAGCTGGCCGCCGGGATCGAGGCCAGAGGCGACGAGATCCTGCTCTGCGGCGACGGGGCCCTGCTCTACCGGGAGGCGTTCGAGCACCTGGGGGAGCAGTCCGAGCTCGGCGGCCTGACCCAGGCCTCGCCGTCGGCGGCAGCCCTGGTCGAGCTGGCCCTGCCGAAGATGCTGCGCGAGGAGTTCACCAGCCCGCTCGAGGTGACCCCGCTGTACCTGCGCCGGCCCGACATCGACCCGAACGTCGAGCATCGCCTGGCCGCCGGGGGTTCGGGGGCCTCAAGCGTCGGCCCCCGATCAGCCAAGGGAACCGTGGGGGGCGGATGATGGCGACCATCCACCCGCCGAGGCGCCAGGTGGACGACCCGCGCCACCCGCTCGGGATCGAGCTGGTGCCGATGCGCCGGCGGCACATCCCCCAGGTGCTGGACATCGAGCGCCGGGTCTACCCGCGGCCCTGGACGATGACCCTGTTCCTGTCCGAGATCGTGCAGCGCTCGACCCGCTTCTACATCGTGGCCAAGGCGCGCCGCCAGGTCGTCGGCTACGCCGGGCTGATGGTGTTCGGAGACGAGGCGCACGTGACCAACATCGCCGTCGACCCCGACGCGCACCGGCGCAAGGTCGCCTCCCGCCTGCTGTTCGCCCTGGTCACCGAGGCCAGGCGCCGGGGCGCGACCGCCTGCACGCTCGAGGTCCGGGTGGCCAACCACGCCGCCCAGGGCCTGTACCACCAGTTCGGCTTCGCCCCGGTCGGGATCCGCAAGAACTACTACGCCGAGACCGGCGAGGACGCCCTGATCATGTGGGCCGAGGGCCTCCAGACCCCGGCCTACGCCGAGCGGCTGGCCGGGCTGGCCGCGCGCATCCCCGCCCCCCGGGAGCTGTAGCGGTGCTGGTGCTCGGGATCGAGACCTCGTGTGACGAGACCGGCGTGGCCCTGGTCGAGAACGGCCGCCGGGTCCGCTCCAACGTGCTCGCCGACCAGCAGACCCTCCACGCCCGCTACGGCGGGGTGGTCCCCGAGGTCGCCTCGCGGGCCCACGTCGACCTGCTCCACCCGGCGGTCGAGCAGGCCTGCGCCCTCGGCGGGGCGCGGCTGTCGGACGTGGACGGGGTCGCGGTCACCATCGGGCCCGGCCTGGCCGGGTCGCTGCTGGTCGGGGTGGCGGCGGCCAAGGCCTACGCGCTGGCCCTTGACCGCCCGCTGCTCGGGGTCAACCACCTGGTCGCCCACGTCTACGCCAACGTGCTCGACCACGGGACCCTGCCCCTGCCGGCGGTGGTGTTCGTGGTCTCCGGCGGCCACACTAGCCTGCTCGCCATGGACGAGGACGGGACCTTCCGGGGCCTCGGCCAGACGATCGACGACGCCGCCGGCGAGGCCTACGACAAGGTGGCCAGGGTCCTCGGCCTCGGCTACCCGGGCGGGCCGGTGGTGGACCGTCTGGCCCGCGAGGGCGACCCGGCCGCCGTCCGGTTCCCAAGGGCCCTGCTGGACGACGGGTCCGACGACTTCTCCTTCTCCGGCCTCAAGACGGCCGTGCTCCGCCACGTCCGGGCGGCCGGGCCCGAGGTCAACGTGGCCGACGTCGCCGCCTCGTTCCAGGAAGCGGTGGTCGACGTGCAGATCAGCAAGGTCGTCGGCGTGGCCAAGCGCGAGGGCCTGGACACGGTCCTGCTCGGCGGGGGCGTGGCCGCCAACTCCCGCCTGCGGGCCCGCCTGGCCGCCGAGGCCGACCGCCTCGGCCTGCGCCTGCTGATCCCCTCCCCGGCCCTGTGCACCGACAACGGCGCCATGGTGGCCTGCGCCGGCAGCTTCGCCCTGGAACGGGGCGAGCACACCCCCCTGGACGTCGGCGCCGACCCCAACCTCCACATCACCCCCGGCTTCGGCCGCCGCGCCCCCCGGCGGGCCAAGCGCCGACGCTAGGCGGCTCCCAGCTGCCGCAGCAGGCCGAGGTCGTCGCGGACCGCCCAGTGCTCGATGCCCTTGCCGTCCTTGAAGCGGACGATGTGGACCTGACGGAAGGCGAAGGGGCGGTTGGTCGGGGCGATGCCCATGAAGTCCCCGGTGTGCCGCCCGTGGAAGGTGCAGTGGACGACCACGGTGTCGCCCTCGCCGACGACCTGGTGGATCTCGTAGCGGCGGTCCGAGAACGCCCCTTTCAGCCAGAGCATGGTCCGGACCATGCCGTCCGGCCCCTGGTCGGCGCCTTCGGGGGCCTCGTGGTTGACGCAGTCGGGGTGCACCGTGGCCAGGAACCCCTCGACGTCGCCGTTGGCGAAGCTCTCCTCCAGGGACCGGCGCGCGACGGCCTTGATGTCCTCGATGTCCTCCGGCATGGGGCCCTCCCTGCTAGATTGAAGAGAACTACACTGGATTGATGTGAATAGGATGCTACTGAATGTCAGATGACGTCAAGCCCCGCCGCCGCTACGACTCCACCCGCCGGCAGGCCCAGGCGGCCAGGACCCGCCAGGACATCCTGGCCGCCGCCCACGCCCTGTTCCTGGAGCGCGGCTACGCCGGGACGACGCTGGCCGCCATCGCCAAGGCCGCCGGCGTGGTCGTCGAGACCCTCTACCGGGCCTACGGCAGCAAGGCCGAGCTGTTCAAGGCCGTGGTCCGGGCCGCCGTCGCCGGGGGCGCCGACCGGGCGACGGTGCCGGTCGAGCAGCGGCCGGCCATCAGGGCGCTGATCGCCGAGACCGATCCCCGCCGCCAGCTCGAGCTCTACGCCGCCACCCAGCCCGGGATCCAGGCCAGGGCCGGGCCGCTGCTCCGGGTCCTGATCGGCGCCGGCGCCGCCGACCCCGAGCTGGCCGAGGTCTGGACCCAGCTGGAGGACGAGCGGCTCGCCGGGATGGGCCGCTTGGCCGGGATGCTTGCCGACCGGGAGGCGCTGCGGCCCGGCCTGTCGGTCGAGGAGGCCCGCGACCTGCTCTGGACGCTCAACTCCCTGGCCGTGCATGACCTGCTGGTGCTGCGGCTGGGATGGTCGCCGGAGCGCTTTCGCGACTGGCTCGCGGCCGCCCTGGCCCGCGAGCTCCTGCCCGGTTGACGGGGGCGGGTCCGGGTTCCTAGGATGCTGTTAGCACTCACAGAAGCCGAGTGCTAACATCCGCGCCGAACGTGTATCCCTTCAGGCCGGCCCGCAGGGTCGGGCCACCACGCACGAGGAGGAAGGATGGGCGTCAGCCTGCAGCCGCTCGAAGACCGCATCGTCGTCAAGCCGAGCGAGGGCGAGGAGATGACCGCCTCCGGTCTGGTCATCCCCGACACCGCCAAGGAGAAGCCCCAGGAGGGCGAGGTCCTGGCCGTCGGCCCCGGCCGTTTCGAGGACGGCAACCGCGTCCCGCTCGACGTCAAGGTCGGCGACAAGGTCATCTACTCCAAGTATGGCGGCACCGAGGTCAAGCTGGCCGGGGACGAGCTGCTGATCCTCTCCGCCCGCGACGTCCTGGCGATCGTCAACAAGTAACCGAGGTAGCGCGAAGCCATGCCAAAGCAACTGCTGTTCGACGTCGACGCACGTCGCTCTCTCGAGGCCGGGGTCGACAAGCTGGCCAACGTGGTCCGCGTCACCCTGGGCCCCAAGGGCCGCAACGTCGTGCTCGACAAGAAGTGGGGCGCCCCCACCATCACCAACGACGGCGTGACCATCGCCAAGGAGATCGAGCTCGAGAACAACTACGAGAACCTCGGTGCCCAGCTGGCCAAGGAGGTCGCGACCAAGACCAACGACGTGGCTGGTGACGGCACCACCACCGCCACCGTGCTCGCCCAGGCCCTGGTCCACGAGGGCCTGCGCATGGTGGCCGCCGGGGCCAACCCGATGGGCCTCAAGCGGGGCATGGAGCGGGCCGTCGAGGCGGTCGCCGAGGCGATCCGCAACCAGGCCCGCGAGGTCGAGAACCAGGACGAGATCGCCTCGGTGGCGGCCATCTCGGCCCAGGACGCCGAGATCGGCCGGACCATCGCCGAGGCGATGGACAAGGTCGGCAAGGACGGGGTCATCACCGTCGACGAGTCGCAGACCTTCGGGATGGAGCTCGAGTTCACCGAGGGCATGCAGTTCGACAAGGGCTACATCTCGCCCTACTTCGTCACCGACCAGGACCGCATGGAAGCGGTGCTGGAGGATCCCTACATCCTGATCGCCAACTCCAAGATCTCCTCGGCCCAGCAGCTGCTGCCGGTGCTCGAGAAGGTCGTGCAGTCCGGCAAGGCGCTGATCGTGATCGCCGAGGACGTCGACGGGGAGGCCCTGGCCACCCTGGTCGTCAACAAGATCCGCGGCACCTTCCGCAGCGCCGCCGTCAAGGCGCCGGGGTTCGGCGACCGCCGCAAGGCCATGCTGGCCGACATCGCCACCCTCACCGGTGGCCAGGTCATCAGCGAGGAGGTCGGGCTCAAGCTCGAGAACGCCACCCTCGACCTGCTCGGCCGGGCCCGGCGGATCACCGTCACCAAGGACAACACCACCATTGTCGAGGGTGCCGGGTCGACCGAGGACATCAAGGGCCGCATCGCCCAGATCAAGCAGGAGATCGAGCGGACCGACTCTGACTGGGACCGCGAGAAGCTCCAGGAGCGGCTGGCCAAGCTGGCCGGCGGCGTGGGCGTGATCAAGGTCGGCGCGGCCACCGAGGTCGAGCTCAAGGAGAAGAAGCACCGCATCGAGGACGCCTTGTCGGCGACCCGGGCCGCGGTCGAGGAGGGCATCGTCGCCGGCGGCGGCGTGGCCCTGATCCGCGCCCAGGGCGCGCTCGACAAGCTGGACCTGGAGGGCGACGAGGCGACCGGGGCGGCGATCGTGCGCAAGGCGCTCGAGCTGCCGCTGTACTGGATCGCCGCCAACGCCGGGCTCGAGGGCGCGGTGGCCATCTCCAAGGTGCGCGAGCTGGCCGACAACCACGGGCTGGACGCCTCCACCGGCGAGTACGTCGACCTGTTCAAGGCCGGCGTCGTCGACCCGGCCAAGGTGACCCGCTCCGCCGTCCAGAACGCCGTCTCCATCGCCTCGCTGCTGCTCACGACCGAGACCCTGGTCGTGGACAAGCCGGAGGAGAAGGA
>Ga0307296_10000782_pt1 | contig 15566 bp, 14 predicted proteins | sample ER_DNA_153_FD_194467 | JGI IMG/M metagenome (GOLD analysis project Ga0307296, IMG submission 194467) | Bulk soil microbial communities from the East River watershed near Crested Butte, Colorado, United States - ER_DNA_153 | ecosystem: Environmental > Terrestrial > Soil > Floodplain | place... | reverse complement strand
GCGATTGCCGCCATGATCGACGACCCGGACATCGACGTCGAGCGGCTGAGCAAGCACGTCAAGGGCCCTGACTTCCCGACCGGCGGGGTCATCGTCGGGCGGTCGGGCATCCGGGACGCCTACCGCTCGGGCCGAGGTCGCGTCGTCATTCGTGGCCGCGCGCACATCGAGGAGCTGCGCGGCGGCAAGACGGCGATCATCATCACGGAGCTCCCCTACGGGGTCCGCAAGGGCGGCGAAGGAGGCGTGATCGAGAAGATCGCCGACCTCGTCGAGAGCAAGGCGCTGACCGAGATCCCCATGACCGACGAGGCGCTGCAGGACCACAGCGACAAGAGCGGCATGCGGATCTACGTCGAGCTGAAGCGTGACGCGGTTCCCCAGGTCGTGCTGAACAAGCTGTGGAAGCTCACGCCGCTGCAGACGAGCTTCGGCTACAACGCGGTCGCGCTGGTCGACGGCGTCCCGCGGACGCTCAGCCTGCTCGAGATGATCCGCTACTACCTCGACTACCAGCGCGAGGTGGTCACCCGCCGCTCGAAGTTCGAGCTCCGCAAGGCCGAGGAGCGGGCGCACATCCTCGAGGGCTATCTCAAGGCTCTCGACAACCTGGACGCGGTCATCGCCCTCATTCGCGCGGCGGCGGACACGGATACCGCTCGCACCGGCCTGATGGAGACGTTCGAGCTCACCGAGATCCAGGCGCAGGCGATCCTCGACCTTCGCCTCGCGCGCCTCACCGGGCTCGCGCGCAAGGAGATCGAGGGCGAGTTCGCCGATCTGCAGGAGCGGATCAAGGAACTGCGCACGATTCTCGGCGACGAATCGCGCATCGACGGCGTCATCCGCGAGGAGCTTTTGGAGATCAAGGAGATCTACGGTCGCGGCGATGACCGCCGCACCGAGATCGTGGCCGCCGAGACCGAGCTCGAAGTGGAGGATCTGATCGCCGAGGAGGACATGGTCATCGCGGTCACGCGCTCCGGCTACGTGAAGCGGCTCCCGGTCACGACCTACCGCGAGCAGCGGCGCGGCGGCATCGGCGTCATGGGCATGGAGCTCAAGGACGAGGACTACATCGAGCACCTCGTCGTCGCCTCGACGCACGACTACCTCCTCTTCTTCACCTCGGTCGGGAAGATCTACCGGCTCAAGGTGCACGAGCTGCCGCTCGGCAGCCGGCAGTCGAAGGGTCGCGCGCTCGTGAACCTGCTGCCGCTCGCGCAGGGGGAGAGCGTGCGCACGCTGATCGCCACGCGCGACTTTGCAGAGGCCGAGTATCTCGTACTCGCGACGAAGAACGGCGTCGTCAAGAAGACGCGCTTCGCCGACTACAACACCCCGTTGAAGGCGGACGGGATCATCGCCATCAAGTTGCGCGACAAGGACGAGTTGGTCGCCGTCCTCCACTCGTCGGGCGACGACGACATCCTCATGGTCTCGCGCAAAGGCCAGGCGATCCGCTTCCACGAGAATGCAGCGCGGCCGATGGGCCGGGCGACCGAAGGGGTGCGAGGGATGAGCCTGCGTAAGGGCGACGAAGTGATCGCCGCGAGCCTGGCGCAGAACGACACCGACCTGCTGGTCGTCACGCGCAACGGCTTCGGGAAGCGGACCCGGATCGAGGAGTACCCGGTCAAGGGCCGCGGTGGGCTGGGCGTGAAGACCGTGCAGCTCGCGGAGGCCCGCGGCGAGCTCGCCGGCGCCCTCGTCGTCCGAGACGGCTACCAGATCATGCTCATGTCCACGGGCGGCACGGTCATCAAGGTGCCGGTCGAGGACGTGAAGCGCCTCGGTCGCTCGACGCAGGGCGTGATCGTCATGCGCACCCGCGACGGCGAGGAGGTCTCAACCCTCGCGCCGGTGGTCGAGCAGGCGGAGATTCCGGATACGGACGCCGACGACGGCGAGCCGATTCCGGTGGAGCCCGTCGCCGAGGACGAGCCCGCTCCGTCGACCGACGAGTAGCTCGACACCGCCTCCCCTTCCGAGCGAGAGTTTTCGGCAGGATTAGCCTTCACAAAGCCCCGTGCCGGTGGTAGCTTCCCCCTGGATCGTCCCTCCCGATTCGAAAAGAGTGCCTCCATGGCGGTTCCACGGCACGTTGACCTGCTTGAACCGGTAAATCTTTCCGAGCACCTCGAGAAGGTCGAGCTCTATCTCGGCCAGGTCTGCCAGGTTGCGGGCATCTCCAAGATGCAGCTCGACTACTGGACGAACAAGGCTCAGATCCGGACGAAGGGCAAGAAGCAGCGAATCTACGACATGGACGCGCTCGAGACCGTCATGCTCATCAAGCAGGGCAAGGACAAGGGGCTCAACCTCTCGACCGCGATCGAAGCGGCGAGCAAGTTCAAGGAAGAGCGCTCGCCCCGCCGGGCTCTCACCAGGACGTAGCCCTCTAGGCCTCGCGCAGAACGCCCGCCGCCGACTCGGGCGCGAGCGTGTTCACGAAGTAGCCTGCTCCGAGCTCGAGCCCTGCCAGGACCGAGAGGCGCGGAACGACCTCGATGTGCCAGTGGCCGGAGGCGTGGAGCCACGCGTTGAGGGGGGCCGGACCCTCCGCGACGTGCAGGCGGCGGATGCCTTCCGCAAGGAGGCGAAGGGCGGCGGCCAACTGCGGGCCAGTGAACGGATCGTCCTCGCACTGGCGCGGGACGACGAGCATCTCGTAAGGCTGGCGGCTGGCAAAGGGGCAAAGGAGGAACAGGCCGTCCCGTTCGTCCACGATCCGCATCCGCTGTTCGACCTCCTCGGCCAGGACCCGGCAGAGGACGCAGCCCCCCTCGGCCTCCTGGGCGGCGAGCTCCAGCGCGACGAGCGGAGGCGCCTGCTCGAGCCACACGAGCTGCGAGTGGCTGTGGGCGAGGCTTGCGCCCGCAGGCCGCCCCTCGTTGAGGAGTGCCTGGACGTACGGAAACCCCTGCTCGGCGGCCGCCGCTGCTCGGTTTTGCCACGCCTCGGCCACGTGCTCGATCTCCCGTCCCGTGAGATCGGCGAACGTGCGGACGTGGCGCGGGGAGTGGACGACCACCTCTTGCCTTCCCCTGGCCGCCTTGCGGGCCAGGAGCCCGCCGCGGTCGCCCTCGCCCGACCACGGGCCGAAGGCGGGGAACTTGTTCGGCACGACCCGTACCCACCAACCGGGCGCGTCGGCCGGGCGCCCGGGCGGCCCGAGCGCGAACGTCTCGGGTGGAGTCGCGGACTCGCGACCGGCGCAGAAGGGGCACCTCGCGACGTCTTCCTCGAGCTCGAGGGCCTCCGGCTTCGGGGCACCCGGCCGGCGTGCCCGCGCGGGCGCGATCACGACCCAGCGCCCCGAAACGGGATCGCGGCGGAGCTCCGGAGGCGTCTCGGCGCTCAGTGAGGTTCGTTCGATCCGCCCATAAACGGACGGAAGAGCTCGATCGGGAGGGGAAGGAACGTCGTCGTCGACCGTTCGGAGGAGATCTCGAGCATCGTCTGCAGGAAGCGGAGCTGGAGCGTGATTGGATTCTGGCTCATGACGTTGGCCGCGTCCTTCAGGCGCTCGGACGCCTGGAACTCGCCCTCGGCGGCAATGACCTTCGCGCGGCGCTCGCGCTCGGCCTCGGCCTGTCGCGCCATCGCCCGCTGCATGCCGGTCGGGATCTCTACATCCTTGACCTCGACGATCGAGACCTTGATGCCCCAGGGCGAGGTCGCCTCGTCGATGATCTCCTGCAGGATCGCGTTGATCTTGTCGCGCTCGGCCAGGAGCTCGTCGAGGACGTGCTGCCCGAGAACGCTGCGGAGGGTGGTCTGCGAGATCTGCGAGGTCGCGACCATGAAGTTCTCGACCTGCACGATTGCCCTCTCGGGGTCGATGATCCGGAAGTAGGCGACCGCGTTCACCCGCACCGGCACGTTGTCCTTCGTGATCACTTCCTGCGGCGGGATGTTCAGCGTCACCGTCCGCAGGTCGACGCGAACCATCTTGTCGACGATCGGAATGAGAAGGAAGAGGCCGGGACCCTTCGGCGGCGAGTGCAGCCGGCCGAGCCTGAAGATGACGCCGCGCTCGTACTCCCGCGCGATCTTGATCGCGGCCGAGACCACGAAGAGGACGATGACGACGACTGCCGCAATGGCGATGAGCGCAGCGAGCATGTGGCCTATCCTACGCCGTCACGGCGACCGCGGTTTCGACGGGCCTGACGCGCAGGACGAGGCTGTCCTCGATTCCCTGCACCAGCACGGATTGGCCCGCCGCGATGGGATCGCCGTCCGACCGCGCCTGCCAGAGCTCGCCGTGAACGAAGATGAGGCCGGATGGGGCGAGCGCCTTCCGGACGACGCCGATCTGGCCGACGAGCTCTTCCTGGCCTGTTACCGGCCGGCGCCTGCGCGCCACGACGATCTTGGTAACGGCGAAGGCCACGAGAAGCCCGAGGGTACCGGCAATCGCGAGTGCGACCCAGATCGAAACTTGGTAGCCGGGCCCGGCGGGGTCGAAGAGCATGAGCGAGCCGATCACGAAGCAGGTCGCGCCAGCGAGTGCGAGTGCGCCATGGCTCATGACGAATGGTTCGGCCGCGAAGAAGGCCGCAGCGAGCAGCATGAGAAGCACGCCCGCCGCACTGACCGGGAGCACCTGGAGCCCGAACAGGCCGATGATGAGCGAGACCGCCCCGAAGGTGCCCGGGAAGATGAGGCCCGGGTTGAAGAGCTCGACCGTGATCCCGAGAACACCGAGCGAGAGAAGGAGGACGATGATGTTGGGGTCGATGAGCGTGTCGAGGACCTTCTTCCAGAAGGACATCTCCACGGTCGTCACGTCCGCATCGGCGGTGTGCAGAACGATGCCCTTCGGCTCGACCCGCATGCCGTCGATGTCGTTCAGGAGCGTGGGCAGGTCGGGCGCGATCACGTCGACGACGTTCATGGCGAGCGCCTCTCGCGCAGGGAGGTTCGACGCGACGCGCACAGCCTTCTCCGCCCAGTCGGCGTTGCGGCCGTGCTCGCTCGCGAGCCCGCGGATGTAGGCGACCGCATCGTTGATCACCTTGCGCCGCAGGTCGCTCGGGATGTTTCCGCCGCTCGTCGAGATCGGAGTGGACGAGCCGATGTTCGTCTCAGGTGCCATTGCGGCGACGTCGGCGGCCATTGTGATGAAGACGCCGGCCGAGGCGTCGCGCGACCCGGGCGGGTAGACGTAGACCACGACGGGGACGGTCGAGTCGAGGATCTTCTTGATGATGTCCCGCATCGAGGAGTCGAGCCCGCCGGGGGTGTCCATGAGGATGACGACGGCGTCGTAGCCGTCCCGCTGGGCGCGGTCGATCTCGCCGGTGAGGTAGTCCTGCGTGACCGGGTTGATGTCGTTCGAGAACTTGACCGCGAGGACGCGCGGCGGATTGGCTCCGGCTGCCGTTCCCGCAAGTGTGAGGGCAACGGCGAGGGCGCAAAGAAGCGCGGAAAACCCCCGCAAGAGCAGCATCTTCGAGTGTAAGAATTCTATCAGGGACGCTCTTCCGTCCTTGAGCGCGCGGCAGGCGTCTGCTTCCTTGCGCAGAAGGTCTCGCTCCTGCCCATGGCCGTCCTTCGGGTTTCCGCACTCGTTCTGGTGGCCGCCGCGCTCATCCCGAGCGCCGCGTCTGCAGCGGACCGATTCGTCGTTCGCGACGAGCCGGTCGGTGTAGCCCCTCGCGCGACGCGAGACGGGAGCGCGCGGCAGCTTCGCCGCGACTTCGACCTCGTCGGGCTCCACTGGAAGGGATCCGGCACGGTGTGGTTCCAGACGCTTTCGTCGACCGGATCGTGGAGCAGATGGCGCGCGGCGGCTCCAGAGTCCGAGGACTCGCCGGATCTCGGCTCGGAGGAGGCCGCATCTCGTCGAGGCTGGAAGTTCGGAAGCCCGTACTGGACCGGAAGAGCGACCTCGATCCGCTACAGGCTCGAGGGGCGCGTCTCCCGGCTCCGCGCCTACTTCATCTGGACCGACCCCGGCCGACCGGCACGGATGCCGACTCCCCTCGCTGCGCGAGCAGCCCAGCCGACGATCGTCACACGCTCGGAGTGGGACGCCGACGAGTCGATCGTGCGTGCGCCGCCCTACTACGCCTCCGCGGTCCACTTCGCCGTCGTCCATCACACGGCCGGGACGAATTCCTACTCGGCCTCGGAGTCTGCGGCGATCGTGCGCGGGATCGAGCGCTACCACGTGCTCGCGAACGGCTGGAACGACATCGGCTACAACTTCCTCGTCGACAAGTACGGCCAGGTCTTCGAAGGCCGTGGCGGTGGAATCGCGAGGAACGTCGTCGGCGCGCACGCCCAGGGGTTCAACACCGGGAGCACCGGAGTGGCCGTGCTCGGAACGTACGAGTCGCAGAAGGTCTCGCCGGCCGCCCGCGCCGCGCTCGTGAAGCTCCTCGCGTGGCGCCTCGACGTCGCCCATGTCGACCCGCTCAGCCGGCTGAGGTGGGTCTCGGGCGGGAATCCGAAGTACCCGGCGGGGACGACGGTGAGCCTACGCGCGGTCTCGGGGCACCGCGACACCGGGCCGACGAGCTGCCCTGGAAGCTCCCTCTACGCCCAGCTGCCCGGGATCGCCGCTGACGTCGCCGCGACCGGGTTGCCGAAGCTCTACAAGCCGGTTGTCTCCGGGTCTCTGGGCGGCCCGGTGCGCTTCACGGCCACGCTCACGGAGCCGCTCGCCTGGACGGTGGCGGTCCGGGACGACACGGGCGCTGTCGTCGCCAGCGGAAGCGGGAGCGGCGAGACGGTCGACTGGACCTGGGATGCCTCGGCGATCCCGTTCGGCGCCTACACGTATCGGATCGTCGCCGGGCCCGACGTTGTTCCCGCCGTGGGCCGCGTGCCAGGGCCGCCGCCACTCGAGATCACGAGCTTCAAGGCACGCCCGCACGTGCTGACACCGAACAACGACCGCGTCGGCGAGGCGACGACGATCTCCTACTCGCTCTCGACCCGCGCGACCGTGAGGGTCGAGGTGCTCGACTCCTCGGCGCACGTCGTGCGCTCGCTCGCAAACGGCCAGGTCTATCGGAGCGGAGCGCCGAGCTTCCTCTGGAACGGGAGGACCTCCTCGGGCAAGCTCGTGCGAGACGGACGCTACCGGGTTCGGCTCACGGCGAGCTCACCCGGTCAGGAGGCGAGCAAGAGCCGGACGATCGTCGTCGACCGGACACTCGGGCACCTCCTCGTCGCGCCCACGCCGTTCTCGCCGAACGAGGACGGGCGGCTCGATTGGGCTGTGGTCTCTTTCAGGCTTGCGCGGCAAGCGGATGTCCGCGTGCGGATCATGGACGGCGAGCGTGCCGTCGCGGTCCTGCACCCCGCCGGGACACTTGCGGCCGGAGCAGCCGAGTTCTCCTGGGACGGCGAGGAGAAGGGCGGCGCCCAAACCGCCGACGGCCTCTATCGGGCGTTCGTCGAGGCGACGACCACGCTCGGCACGCGAACCCTCAGGCTGCCGCTCATGGTCGACACGCGGGCTCCGGCCGTCCGCGTCCTCTCCGCCCGCTTGAAGGATGGACGCTCACATATCCGGCTCTGGCTCAGCGAGGCGGCCACGCTCCGCGTCCGCTACGCGTCGCCGCGTGGGGGAGCCTCGAGAGTCGTGGACCGCCCGGCCGGCTACTCGCGCCTCTCGCTTCCGAGAGCGACGCGGGTGCGCCTGCAGGGCACCGACGCCGCCGCCAACGTCGGCGCGCGGGTCATCGCCCGCGTCACGCGCTAGCGCTCGAAGAGGATCTCTCCGCTCTCGAGCGCCCGTTTCTCTCCGCCGAGGTCGACGACGAAGCGTCCGCGGCGGTCGATGGCGACGCCGACGCCGCGCGCGCCGTCCACCGTGATTTGGCGCCCGCGCAGGAAGTCGCGCGAGCCGAGGCTGTCATAGACGCCGTCGAGCCCGCGCTCCAGCCAGGCCTCGTAGTTGCGCTCCAGATGCTGGACGATCGTCGCCAGGAGCGGGGCCCGCTCGCGTTTGATCCCGTCGCCAGTGTAGAGGGAGCCCGGGGCTACCCTCGAATCGGCCGGAAGCTCGGAGCGCTCCTGGTTCACGTTGACGCCGACGCCGATGGTGACGCGCCCGCCGGAGGCCTCGGCCAGGATTCCGGCCACCTTTCTGCGGTTGAGCATGACGTCGTTCGGCCACTTGACCTGGACGGCTAGGCCGACCGCGCCCTCGATCGCCTCCGCGACCGCCGTGCCGGCGACGAGGGAGAGCTCAGAAGCGATTCGTCCCGAAGGCGGCCGCAGAAGGAGAGAGCAGAGGATCGCGCTCCCGGGCGGGCTCGCCCAGGTACGCCCCTGGCGGCCCCGGCCTTCCGTCTGCTCGTCGCAAACGGCCAGGGCTCCCTCGAGCATGTCATCGTGAAGGAGGTCCTGCGTCGACCCGCAGCGCTTCTCGTAGAGGTACGGCTTGCCGAAGCGGCCGGTCAGGAGCGGCTCGACCCGCTCGGCCGCAAGCGAGTCTGCCGGGGTCACTCGACTACACTACAGCGGCCGTGCAACCGACAGCCGCCACGCCTCGTCAGACCGAAAGCAATGGGTCGGTCTCAAGGCTCTTCCTCTACGCCAAGATGACGGATTCCGAGCTGGTGGCCAAGGCGACGAACGGCGACGGCCGCGCTCTCGACGCGCTCGTCGAGCGCTACAGCCCGCGGGTCAACCGGCTGGCCGCACAGCTCATGGGGGACTTCGAGGAGGCGCGCGACGCGGCGCAAGAATCGCTCGTCAAGGTGTGCACGCGGCTGAAGCAGTTTCGCGGGGAAGCGCAGTTCGCGACCTGGCTCCACCGGCTCGTCGTCAACACCTGCCGCGACCGCATGGCGTTCCAGCGCGTGCGCAGGGCGGAGCCGCTCGAGCTCGACGAGCACGCGGTGGCGGACGACGACGATCCTTCGAATCTCGCGGTCCTGACCGACCTCCGCCGCGACCTCGCGGATGCCCTCTCGCGCCTCTCGAACGACCAGCGGATCGCGGTCGTCCTCCGCGACTCCTTCGGGCTCTCTTACAAGGAGATCTCGCGTGTTGCGCGCATGCCCGTCGGGACGGCGAAGTGTTACGTCCATCGGGCCCGGGCCCGCCTGCGCACCCTGCTCGAGGAGTACACCCCGGCGTGACGGTCGCCCTGGGGCGCGAGCAGATCGAAGAGATCCTGCCGCACCGCGACCCGTTCCTGTTTCTCGACGAGGTCCTGGTGCTGGAGCCCGGCGTGCGCGTCATCGCGCGCAAGCGCGTGCGTGACGACGAGTGGTTCCTCACCGGTCATTTCCCCGGCCGCCCGATCATGCCCGGCGTGATCATCGTCGAGGCGATGGCCCAGACCGGCGCCGTGGCCGTGCTGGCCGACGAGGCCAACCGGGGCAAGCTCGCCCTCTTCGCCGGGATCGACGACGTCCGCTTCAAGCGCATGGTTCTCCCCGGAGACGAGCTCGAGCTCACGTGCGAGCTCGACCGGATGCGCGGGCCGATCGGCCGCGGCAAGGCGACCGCGACGGTGGATGGCGAGCTGGCGGCTCGCGGCACGCTCATGTTCGCCGTCACCGAGGGCTGAGCGCGCTTGCTGGCCGACGTTTCCCGGAACGGCTCGATCGGCATCACCGGCGTCGGGTCGTACGTGCCCGACCGCGTGATGACGAACGACGATCTCGCGGAGCTCGTCGCGACCTCGGACGAATGGATCACCGAGCGCACAGGGATCAAGGAGCGCCACATTGCGGCGCCCGACCAGGCCGCGAGCGACCTCGCCCTCCCGGCTGCCCGGGACGCCCTCGAACAGGCGGGCCTCGACCCGGCGGAGCTCGATCTCGTCGTCGTCGCGACCGTGACGCCTGACATGTTCTTCCCCTCGACCGGCTCGCTGCTCGCCTCCGAGCTCGGCGCGCACGACGCCGCGGCGTACGACCTCTCGGCCGGATGCACGGGGTTCATGTACGCACTCGCCCAGGCGTACGGGAGCGTGGCGGGCGGACTGGCCCGGAATGCGCTCGTGGTCGGCGCCGAGACGCTTTCGAAGATCATCAACTGGCACGACCGCGCGACCTGTGTTCTCTTCGGCGACGGCGCCGGCGCGGTCGTCCTCGGACGGGTGCCGGACGGCGGCTTCGTCGGCTTCGAGCTCGGCTCGGACGGCGAGGGTGGAAAGGAGCTCTCGATCCCCGGCGGGGGCTCGCGCAACCCTTCGAGCGCCGAAACCGTCGCACAAGAGATGCACTTTCTGCAGATGAACGGCCGCGAGGTCTACAAGTTCGCCACCCGGGTGCTCGTCTCTTCGGCCGAGAAGCTCCTCGACGAGGTCGGCCTGACCGTCGACGACATCGATCTCTACGTGCCCCACCAGGCGAACAAGCGCATCATCGACCACGCAGCTTCGAAGCTCGGGATCCCCGAGGAGAAGGTCTTGGTCAACGTCGACCGCTACGGCAACACCTCGTCCGCCTCGATCCCACTCTGCCTGGCCCAAGGGGTGCAGGAGGGCCGGCTCGGCCCGGGCACCCGCGTACTCATGACCGGTATGGGCGCGGGTCTCACCTGGGGCTCTGCCTACACCGTGTGGGGGAACGGGGCAGCGTGAAGGTCGCGTTCTGCTTTCCCGGGCAGGGCTCGCAGGACGTCGGCATGGGCCGCGCCATATCCGAGAGCTTCCCCGAGGCTCGCGCGGTCTACGACCAGGCGTCCGAGGCGGTCGGGTTCGACGTTGCGAAGATCTGCTTCGAGGGGCCGATCGAGGAGCTGACTCGGACGGACGTCCAGCAGCCGGCCCTTGTCGCCACGTCGCTTGCCTGCCTGCGTGCGGTGGACACCCTCGGGATCAAGCCGGACTTCGTCGTCGGCCATTCCGTTGGCGAATACTCCGCCCTCGCCGCGGCCGCGGCGCTGGCCGATCGTGACGCGATCGCGCTTGTCCGCGAGCGAGGTCGCGCCATGGCCGAGGCTGCCGACCGCCATCCTGGCGCGATGGCCGCCGTCCTCGGCCTCGAGGACTCGATCGTCGAAGAGCTCTGCGCCGGGATCGAGAACGTGTGGCCGGCCAACTACAACTGCCCGGGCCAAGTCGTCGTCTCGGGCGAGAACGCGGCGGTCGACCGGCTGATCGCAGAGGCCTCGGCGCGAGGAGCGCGGAAGACGGTGAAGCTCCGCGTCAGCGGCGCCTTCCACAGTCCGCTCGTCCAGGGCGCGGCCGACATTCTGCGCCCGGCTCTCGAGAGCGTGCGCTTCGTGAACCCGGCGACGCCGTTCATGTCGACCGTGACGGCGCGGATCGAGGATGCCCAGCGCCTCGGCGGTCTCCTCGTCGAGCAGGTGACCGGGCCGGTGAAGTGGACTCAAGCGGTACGCGAGCTCGTCCAGCAGGGCGTCACGACCTTCGTCGAGATAGGCCCGGGCCAGGTTCTTACGGGCCTTCTCCGCCGCTGCGACCGCTCGCTCAGGACGACCTCGGTCGGCGATCCGGAGTCGCTCGCGAAGCTGCAGGAGACCCTCTCTGCCGCCTAGCGCCTTCGCCTCGCTCGAGGGCAAGGTGGCGCTCGTCACCGGCGGCTCGCGCGGGATCGGCGCGGCCATCTCCCGAGAGCTCGGGGTCGCAGGCGCGCGCGTGGCGGTCAACTACCGTTCGGACCAGGCGGCCGCGGACGAGATCGCCGGCGAGATCGGCGGCCTGGCGATCCAGGCCGACGTCTCCTTTCCGGCGGAGGCGGTTGCCCTCGTGGAGCGCGTGGAGTCGGAGCTCGGCGAGATCGACGCCCTCGTCAACAACGCCGGTGTGACCCGAGACACGCTGATCGCGCGCATGAGCGACGACGATTGGGAGGCCGTCATCGAGACGAACCTCCGCGGGCCGTTCAACACGTGCCGCGCGGTCGCGCGCAAGATGCTGAAACGGCGCTCCGGGTCGATCGTGAACATGTCGAGCGTCGTCGGCCTGCACGGAAACCCCGGGCAGGCGAACTATGCCGCGTCGAAGGCCGGGATCATCGGCATGTCGAAGTCGCTTGCCCGCGAGCTCGGCTCGCGCGGGGTGCGCGTGAACGTGATCGCGCCCGGGTACATCAAGACAGCTCTGACCGACGTGATCTCGGAGGAGATGCGCCAGCTCATCCTCACGAACACCGCGCTCGGCCGTCTCGGCGAGCCGGAGGACGTGGCGCGTGCGGTACGCTTTCTGTGCTCTGACGAGGCCGCGTTCATCACGGGCGAGGTGCTGCTCGTCGACGGCGGCCTAGGGATGTAGGGAGAGGGAGCGCTTGAGCATGAACGGACGCAGGCGGGTTGTCGTGACCGGAGTCGGCGCGGTGACGCCGCTCGGAAACGACGCGGAAACCTTCTGGACGAACCTGACCGCCGGCAAGAGCGGTGCCGCTCCGATCCAGCAGTTCGACCCTTCCGACTTCGCCGTCCACTTCGCCTGCGAGCTAAAGGACTTCGACCCGACGAAGTGGCTCGAGCCCAAGAAGGCCAGGCGCATCGACCGCTTCGCGCAGATGATCATCGCGGCCGCCCGCATGGCGGAGGAGGACTCGGGGATCGACATCGAGCCCGAGACCGACCGCACCGGCGTCTCCGTGGCGACCGGCATCGGTGGCCTCAAGGCCTTCCAGGATTGCTACGACCAGCTGCTGGCTCGCGGACCCGACCGCATCAATCCGTTCTCGATCCCGGCGATCATCCCGAACATGGGCGCCGCGTGGGTCTCGATGGAGCTGGGGACCCGCGGGCCGCTCTGGTCGGAGTGCACTGCGTGTGCCGCTTCGAACATGGCCATCGGCTTGGCCCTCGACGACATCCGCCTCGGCCGCGCCGACGTCATGCTCGCGGGCGGCACCGAGGCGGGGATCACGAAGGTCGGCATCGGCGGCTTCGGTGCCATGCGCGCGCTCTCGCGCCGAAACGACGACCCCGAGCGTGCGAGCCGTCCGTTCGACGCCGAACGTGACGGGTTCGTGATGGGAGAGGCAGGCGGCATCGTCGTCCTCGAAGAGCTTGAGCACGCGCGCAAGCGGGGCGCGAAGATCTACGCCGAGCTCGGCGGCTACGGCGTTTCCTCGGACGCGCAGCACATCACCGAGCCCGACCCGACCGGTGTGCATCCCGCCCGTGCGATGCACATGGCGATGGAGGACTCCGGCATCGGGCCTGAGGACATCGACTATGTCAACGCGCATGGAACCTCGACGCCGATCGGCGACGCGAGCGAGACGCGTGTGATCAAGATCGCGCTCGGTGAGGAGAAGGCGCGCAAGACGCCGGTCTCGTCGACGAAGGGCGCGACGGGCCACTGCCTCGGCGCCTCGGGCGCGATCGAGGCGATCATCTCGATCTTCTCCGTCCAGCGCGACGTCGTCCCGCCGACGATCAACTACGAGTACCCCGATCCGGAATGCGACCTCGACTACATCCCGAACGAGTCGCGGGAGTGGAAGACCGACGTCGCGCTCTCGAACAACTTCGGTTTCGGCGGGCACAACGCCTGCTTGGTCCTCAAGAAGTTCCAGGAGTAGGCTCGGTTGCCCGCTTCACTCGAGCGCTGGGCGACCTTCGACGTCTACGGCACGCTTATCGACTGGATGAGCGGAATCCGCGGCGAGCTGGCGCGGATCTGGCCTGACGAGGACGCCGACGCCCTCCTCGAGCGCTACCACGAGCTCGAGCCGCGCGTCGAGGAGGGCCGGGCGATTCCGTACCGCCAGGTGCTGAGCGAGACCCTCGCTCTCGTCGCTTCCGATGAGCGCCTCGACCTCCCGCCGGACGAGGAGGACGCCCTCGGGACCTCGCTTCCGTCCTGGCACCCCTTCCCGGAGGTGTCGGGTGCGCTGGCCGAGCTCCGCGGCCGCGGCTTCCGCCTCGTCCCGCTCTCGAACACGGACCCCGAGTTTCTCGCTGCCTCGCTCGAGCGGATGGGCGTTCCGGTGGACGGGCAGGTGACGGCCGCCGATGCCGGTTCCTACAAGCCGGAGCCCGGGCATTGGGAGCGGTTTTTCGAGCGGTTCGACGCCGACCGCGAGCACCACGTCCACGTGGCCGCAAGCCTCTTCCACGACATCGCGCCGGCCGAGCGCCTCGGGCTCAAGGCCGTGTGGATCAATCGCCTCGGCGAGCAGAGCGACCTCCCGCGCGCGGCCGAGCTGAAGGATCTCTCGCGCTTGCCCGAGGTCCTGGACGAGCTCGTTCCTGCAGCTACTCTCTAGCCGTGTCGACTCTGCGGGCGCGCTGCCCCGAGTGCCGAACGCTGACCGCGGTCGCGCTCGAAGGCGGTGAGTACGAGTGCCATTCCTGCGGACGCGCGTTCCGCGCAGGGCTTGTGCGCGTGCCACGGGCCTGGGGGAGTGACGGCGAGCCGATGGCCGAGGCCGCCTTTCTCGAGCTCCCGTATCCCGAAGCGGGCGTGGTCGAGGAGGACACCCTCACGGAGCAGACGTTGGCGATCGCCTGCTCCTTGCCCGAGCGGCCCCTGGTTCTGGGCGGCTGCTGTTGCTCGCACGTCGGGGCCGTCGAGGCGCTTGCGACCCGGGTCGGCCGCCTGGGAGTCGTCTGGTTCGATGCCCACGGCGACCTGAACACCGCTGAGTCCTCGCCGAGCGGGAACCTCTGGGGGATGCCGCTACGCATGCTGATCGACTCCGACACCGTGGCTGCGGAGGACGTGGCGCTCGTGGGCGCGCGGAGCCTCGACCCTCCCGAAGAGGAGTTCATCGCCAAGAGCGGGCTGCGGCTCGGGGAGGAGCGCGTCGGAGATGCGCTCGACGGCGTGGATGCGGTGTATGTCGCCTTCGACTGCGATGTGCTCGAGCCCGACTGCGGGATCGGGATGTTCATGCCCGAGCCTGGGGGCATGACGCCGGAGGCCGCCGAGGCCGTTCTGGTCGACGTCGCCAGCCACAAGTCGGTCGCCGGGCTCGGATTCTCGGGATTCGTTGCCGATCCGGCGAATGTCGCGGGCCTGACGCGGTTTTGCTCCGCCCTCGGGCTTTGAGCCCTGGCCCCGTAAGATAGGCCGTTATGGCAAGCCGGATCGACGTATCGATCGAGCACCGCGGCCCCGAGCCGGAACCGACCGAAAACCACCCGAACACCTGCCCGAGCTGCAACTCCCACTACCGGGACGAGGAGCTCGACGCCGCACTTTGGGTTTGCCCGCACTGCGGCCACCACTTCCCCGTCCGCGCGCGCCGGCGGGTCGAGCAGATCGCCGACCGGGGCACGTTCGAGGAGAAGGACACGGAGCTTCGTTCGGCCGACCCGCTCGGCTTCTTCGACCTGCGCGCCTACACCGAGCGGATCGCGGAGGCCGAAGTGGCCACGGGCCTCGGGGACGCGCTCATCGCAGGTGCCGCGATGATCGAGCGCAGGCCGTGCGAGCTGGCGGTCATGGATTTCGCCTTCATGGGCGGCTCGATGGGAAGCGCGGTCGGGGAGAAGTTCGTCCGCGCCTGCGAGCGCGCAGTTGACCGGAACGTGCCGCTCGTCTGCGTCACCGCCTCGGGCGGCGCCCGCATGCAGGAGGGGATCCTCTCGCTCATGCAGCTGCCGAAGACCGTTGCGGCCGTCGACCGGCTCCGAGAGGCACCGGTCGCCTTCGT
>Ga0307296_10000774_pt1 | contig 15644 bp, 14 predicted proteins | sample ER_DNA_153_FD_194467 | JGI IMG/M metagenome (GOLD analysis project Ga0307296, IMG submission 194467) | Bulk soil microbial communities from the East River watershed near Crested Butte, Colorado, United States - ER_DNA_153 | ecosystem: Environmental > Terrestrial > Soil > Floodplain | place... | reverse complement strand
GAGGTGACCGAGCGGCCCGGGGCGGCCCCACGCAAAGAGGTTCTCGAGGTCAACAAGCCGCTGCGTATCGGCGGCACCACGGTGCATCTCATAGGCCACGGCTACGCCCCCAAGGTGACGGTCAAAGATGCCGATGGCAATGTCGCCTTCTCCGGTCCAGTCGTGATGCTGCCGCAGGACAGCAATTTCACCTCTCTCGGCGCAATCAAGGCTCCAGACGCCCGCCCCGAGCGCCTGGCTTTTGAGGCCTTATTCCTACCAACGGCTGTCCTCAACGATCAGGGACCGCACTCGATCTTCCCCGACGCCCTGAATCCAGCGCTGTTCGCGAACGTCTGGTACGGACCTCCCAAAGTGGAGACCGGGAAACCGGAAAACGTCTACTCCCTTGACACCACCGGCCTTATGCAGCTCAGGCAGAGTGACGGCCAGCCAGTACGAATCGCTCTCAAGGTCGGCGACGGAGTCAACCTGCCCGACGGTAAGGGATCAATCCAATTCGATGGCTGGGTGCGCTGGGTCAAGCTGCAGATTGGAGATACACCGGGTGTGCCGATCTCCCTTGCTGCACTGGGATTCGCCGTCGCCGGCTTGTGCCTGTCGCTGTTCATACGTCCGCGCCGGCTATGGATTCGGGTTCGAGACGGCGAGGCAGGTCATAGGGTGTTGGAAGTCGGCGGTCTAGACCGTGCTGACGCCCGAGCCGGCCTGACCGATGATGTGGCCGAGCTGGCCGCAGAGTTGTCTCGCAGACCAGAGGATGTGAGCGCGACGTGAGGTATGAGTACTACTCCAACCTCGCCCTGGTGAGTTCCGTAGTCGTCTACGCGCTCGCCATGTTCGCGCACGCGGCGGAGTGGGCAGCGGCGCGTCGGGTCAGCGTGGCGGAGAGGGGTGAGCCGGAGCTGGTCAATGTTCGGGCCAGCGAGCGTACCGAAATGCGCCCTGAGCCTGTCGAAGGGAGCGAGCGTATTGACCTACGCCCCGAGCCTGGCGATCATCCCGACTCCGGTGACTCTCCCGCCTCCAGTCCTCGGGTCGAGCAATTCGGCCGGATGGGCGTTGCACTCACCATCATCGGCTTCCTACTGAGCATTGCCGGAGTCCTGCTGCGAGCGCTGGCCGCTCACCGGGCGCCGTGGGGCAACATGTTCGAGTTCACGATCACGGCAATGGTCTTTATCGTCGGCGCGTACCTGATCATGCTCTGGCGTACCGGAATCCGCTGGCTGGGATTGCCGGTAACCCTGCTCGCCGCAGTTGGAAACGGCCTGGCAGTGACCGTGTTCTACGTCGCCGTGGCGCCGCTCGTCCCCGCCCTGCATTCGGTCTGGTTCTTGATCCACATCGTGGCCGCGGCCATCTCAGGAGCTGCGTTCAATGTCGGTGGAGTGATGTCCATCCTTTACTTGATCAAGAAGCGTGCCGAGGACCGTGGCACCGTACAGGGCTACTTGGAGCGGCTTCCGAGCCCTCGCAAGATCGACTTGATCGCCTATCGATTCCTTGCTTTCGCGTTCCCACTGTGGACCTTCACTGTGGTGGCGGGCGCTATTTGGGCCGAGTACGCCTGGGGACGTTACTGGGGCTGGGATCCCAAGGAAACTTGGGCTCTTGTCACGTGGGTGATCTACGCGGGGTATCTGCATGCCCGTTCGACAGCCGGCTGGCGCGGCAGCAGGGCTGCTGTGATCGCGATCATCGGCATGGCATCGTTCTGGTTCAACTTCGTTGGGATCAACCTGCTGGTCTCGGGCCTGCACTCCTACGCAGGTATCTGAGCAACCCCGGCACGTTCTCGCACGTTTGGTGGGAAACGTCCGCCTCAAACCCGGATCAGGCGTACGTTTCCGCACCGTTGGTGGGAAACGCACGTCTCAGACCCGAACAACGTGCACCGTTGCCCCAGTGGCATGCCACTACCCCATGAATGGGTACCGGTAATCGGTTGGCGGCACGAATGTTTCCTTGATCGTCCGAGGCGATACCCAGCGGAGGAGATTGAGCACCGAACCCGCTTTGTCGTTGGTGCCACTCGCCCTCGCGCCGCCGAAGGGCTGCTGACCCACCACTGCACCGGTGGGCTTGTCGTTGATGTAGAAGTTGCCGGCGGAGAAACGCAACACGTCCATCGCCTCGACGATGGCAGATCGATCGGCGGCGATGATCGAACCGGTCAAGCCGTACGCCCCGATTGCCGCGGACTCGCGCAGCACCTTGTCGTATTCGGCGTCCTCGTAGACAAATACGCCGAGAATCGGGCCGAAGTACTCGGTGGTGAACACCTCATGATCAGGGTCGTCGGCCACCACGATGGTCGGCCGGACGAAGTAGCCCTCCTTGTCGTCGGCAGCGCCGCCGGCGACGATTTCCACGCCATCCTCGCCCCGAACTCGATCGAGGACGCTGCTCAGCTTGGCAAACGACCGGTCGTCGATCACCGCGCCCATGAAGTTGCGGAAGTCGGTGACGTCGCCCATGGTGAGCTCTTGGACCTCCTCCACCAGCGCATCGCGGAGTTGCGACCACAGCGACCTGGGAATGTACGCCCGAGACGCCGCCGAACACTTCTGCCCCTGGTACTCGAATGCACCTCTAATCAGAGCCACCCGCAGCACGTCGAGGTCTGCCGATGGATGGGCGACCACGAAGTCCTTGCCGCCTGTCTCCCCGACCAGTCGCGGGTACGCCCGGTAGGTCCGCAAGTTGCGAGCCACGGAGTCCCACAGGTGACCGAAGACTGCGGTCGAGCCAGTGAAGTGAATGCCGGCAAGCGCGGGGTCGGGGACGGCAACTTCACTAATGGCCTCGCCGCGTCCGGTGACCATGTTGATCACTCCGGGAGGCAGCCCTGCCGCTTCGAGCAGCTGCATCGTGAAGTGTGCCGCCAGCTGCTGGGTCACGGCTGGCTTCCAGACCGCGGTGTTGCCCATCAATGCCGGCGCTGTTGGCAGGTTCCCGGCAATGGCCGTGAAGTTGAACGGTGTAATCGCCAGGACGAAGCCCTCGAGCGGCCGGTGGTCGAGGCGGTTCCATACGCCGGGGCTGCTGATCGGCTGCTCTTCGAGGATTTGCCGCGCGAAGGCCACGTTGAACCGCCAAAAATCAGCCATCTCACACGCCGAGTCGATCTCAGCTTGGTACGCGGTCTTGCTCTGGCCGAGCATGGTGGCCGCGTTGAGCGTCGCTCGCCATGGCCCGGAAAGCAGGTCTGCCGCTTTGAGGAAGATCGCTGCCCGGTCGTCAAAGGACATGTGCTGCCACGAATCCGCTGCGGTTGCTGAGGCATCGATCGCCTGCCGTACGTCGTCGGAGGTCGCATTGGCCAAGGTGCCTAGCTTTGTCTGTCGGCGGTGGGGCTGGACGACATCGATTGGCTCGCCACCGGCGAGACGGTGCTCGCCACCGACTGCCATAGTCAGCTCGACCTGCTCCGCCGCCATTTGCTTCAGCCGGGCCTCCAGCTCGGTTCGCTCAGGGCTGCCCGGCGCGTAGTTCAGGACAGGTTCGTTCACCGGAGGCGGTACGTTCGTTACGGCGTCCATCGCGCCCTTCATCCCTTCGTTTAGTGAATTCCCGCGGCGTGTGCCCGCAGTCAACGGCCCACCGCGGCGCGCAGGAAGAACAGCAGGTTGGCCGGCCGCTCCGCCATCCGCCGCATGAGATACGGATACCAAGCCGAGCCGAACGGTATGTACACCCCGACGCGATAACCCCGGTCCGCTAAATCCTGCTGCAGGCCTCGCCGAATCCCGTATAGCAGCTGAATCTCGAAGTCGCGCTGGCCTAAACCAAGCCGGTTCGCCGTCTTGATTGCGAAGTCAATGCAGGCGTCGTCATGGGTGCCGAAGGCGGGAAGCTTGCCGTGCTTTAGCAGCCACTCGCTGAGGTGCTGATACTCGGCGGTGATCTCCTTCTTAGACCGCACCGCCCGGTCGATCGGCTCAGCGTAGGCGCCCTTGACGAGCCGGATTCTCGGTTGCAGTGCCGCTAATGAGTCGAGGTCCTCCGGCGTACGGCGCAGGCAGGCCTGCATAGCCAATCGAGTATCGGGATGCGTGATCACCGCGTTCCGGTACACCTCGATCGTCTCCCCGACAACATCGCTTTGCTCCATGTCGATCTCGACGCCAACGCCAACGTCCCGCCCGCGGTCCAGCACGGTGGCGAGGTTGGCTACGCACGCTTCGCGGTCGATCAAGAGGCCAAGTTGCGTCAGCTTCAAAGACACCGTCGCGTTGATCCCACGATCGGCCATGGTCTGGACTGCCTCGAGATATTGGTTGGTTGCCTGACTGGCACCGGCGAGGTCGGTAACAGCCTCGCCGAGCAGGTCGAGAATTCCTCGGATCCCGTGGCCGTTCAGCTGAACCGCAGCAGCGACGCCATCCTCGAGGGCTGGACCGGCGACGTAGCGGTGCACCATCTTCGCGGCCAACGAGTTGGTATTAGCGACGCGTTCCAGCTGGGTGTTCCCTCCCGCCCAGACGAGCAGCCGGTTTACCATTGGCCCTCCTTGATCAGCGCGGTCGGTTGTGATCAAGACGCGGGTAGCCGCCGGTCATTAGCTCGGCCAGCCCACAATGGTGACGCTATAGCACTCCCCAACAAGCCGGCTAGGACGGCGCTGCAGGCAGTCGCTACTCCCTCCGAACGGCTGAGCGGTGATCTAGTGCGGTCAATTCATCCTGAGTAGCGTGTGGGGTAGGCGCATCCCAGCACGACATCGCTCCCCACCAGGAGGAAGCAATGGCTCATGGTTCGGAGAGTCAACTCGGGAAGGGTCTCAGGCAGCGGCACCTAGCCATGATCGCCATTGGCGGCGTCATCGGAGCCGGGCTCTTCGTCGGATCCGGCGCAGTCATCGCTGAGGTGGGACCCGGAGCCTTTATCACCTATGCACTCACGGGTGTGCTCATCATCATGGTGATGCGCATGCTCGGGGAGATGGCTGCAGCAAATCCTGCGACGGGATCCTTCGCCGACTATGCCCGCCAGGCACTCGGCGGGTGGGCCGGCTTCTCCGTTGGCTGGCTGTATTGGTACTTCTGGGTGATCGTTGTGGGCTTTGAGGCGGTCGCCGGGGCGGGCATCCTGCAGCGTTGGGTTCCCTTGCCGCTGTGGGTGCTGTCGTTGGTCTTGATGTTGCTGATGACGGCCACGAACCTGTACTCGGTCCGCTCCTATGGGGAGTTCGAGTACTGGTTCGCGGGCGTGAAGGTGGCCACCATCGTGATCTTCATCGTGCTCGGCACGTTGTTCGTCTTCGGCCTGTGGCCGGGCAAGAGTATGGACTTCTCCAACCTCACCGCGCATGGTGGATTCTTCCCGCACGGGACAGGTGCCCTGTTCTCCGGCATCGTGGTCGTGATCTTTTCGATGGTCGGCGCCGAGATCGCCACGATCGCGGCGGCGGAATCGGACGAGCCGGAGCGGGCCATCGTCAGGGCGACGAACTCGGTAGTGCTGCGGGTCATCGTGTTCTTCGTCGGCTCGATCTTCTTGCTCGCGACCATCTTGCCCTGGAACTCCGCCGAGCTCGGCGAGTCGCCTTACGTCGCAGCGTTCGAGCAGATGAACATCGGCTTCGCCGCCGAGGTCATGAACTTCGTCGTTTTGACAGCGGTGCTGTCCTGCCTTAACTCAGGGCTCTATACGGCATCCCGCATGCTCTTCGTGCTGGCGGCCCGCAATGAAGCACCGGAGCGGCTGCTCAAGCTCAACCGGAAGGGCGTGCCAGCCTGGGCGATTCTTAGCTCGACCGTGGTGGGTTTCCTGTGCGTCATCGCCGCAGCGATCTCGCCTAAAGGCGTCTTCCTCTTCCTGCTCAACTCCTCCGGCGCGATCATCTTGTTCGTCTACCTGCTTATCTGCCTATCTCAGCTACTTCTCCGGCGCAGGGTTCCGCCGGAGAAGCTTGTCGTGAAGATGTGGTTCTACCCGGTGTTGACGGTGTTGACCGCCGCCGCCATTGTCGCCGTCCTGATTGCCATGGGTGTTAGCGCGGACACCCGTTCGCAGCTGGTCCTCAGCCTGCTCGCCTGGGGGGTAGTCCTCGTCATCTACGCGGTGCGCCGGCGCGTCATCGGGGATGCGCATACTTCCGCACACGGTATTGAGGCAGAGAAGAGCGCTGATCCTTGGATGCACGAGCACATCTCGGGCGCCGAGGTGGAAGTCGACGCGGCAGTTGGGGAGGGACCGTTGGATCCCGAGCTCATCCGCCGAGCTCGTGAGGAAGGCTACGCAAGCGAGGCACCCTAAACCGTTGGCAAATCCGAGCTGGGGCACCTTTTGCAGCCCGGCCGTCAAAATGATCCATCCAAGTCCGGCCCGAGGGTCCGTTTCGCCGTACAGGCGTCGAAAGGACTCACGACAATTCACGCCAGGCCGCATATCCGTCGATGACATCGCTCGCGCGATGGAGCCCGAGGTCCTGCAATGAAGCAGCAGCGAGGCTCGAGGCGTAACCCTCCTGACAGATCACAATGACCTGTAGCTCATAGTCGGCAATCGGCAGCCGCGCATCGCTGGTCGGATCGAAGCGCCACTCCAAGACGTTGCGTTCGATGATCAGCGAGCCGGGCAACTGACCTTCCGACGCTCGCTGCGCCTCGGGCCTGATGTCTACCACGACTGCACCATCACGCCAGGCAGCCTGGGCCTGCGCCGGGGTGAGCCTTGGAATACGCCTCCGGGCCGACTCGAGCACGTGGTCGATGGTCCGGGGACTTGTGACGGCCCTATTCTCAGTCGGAGCACTAGCGTTCACCAGTTGACTCCGTCCAGCTGAGACTTCGCCACGTGGAGCAAGTCGCCTCTCACCTCGTACTGATGCATTTCAACCAGCGAGGGAGCATAGACATGCAAGCTCACCGCTGGTTCAACTCCGTGATTCGTCACCTGATGGACGTGCCGCGAGCCGAACGCCCGCAGCGTACCCGCAATCAATTCCCGAGCTCCCGGAATGATCCGAGGGCTCCATAGCCGACCTCGGCGTGACGCTCGGTGAGTACGCCGCGGAACGTCATGAAGGCGCCGGCACTCCCGCCATGGTCGTGCCAGTCGGTGCCCTGTCCGGGCAACCAGGTCAGCAGCCACGCTTCAAATTCCCGCTGGCGGGCGAGCCGGACGTAGTAACGATCGACGGGATCGTAGGACACCAGCGGCTCCCACAGGAGGCGCTGCTCGGCCAGGTCGGTGACGATCTTGACAAGATTGCTGGGGTTTCTCTCTTTCTTGGGCATGGCAAATTTCCTTCGACTTTCTGTCGACAAGAAAGCGGATGATCAGGAAGCCGCGAATCGATGCCGCGGCGAGGCAAAATGTTTTGAGCTCAGCTCAACTGGATCGCAGACAGACCGAACTGGCCGTACGTCGCAAGTCGACATGAAGCCTGCGGTGCAGTCGCTTGATCATGTCGAGTCCTTGTTGGTATCTACGGGGCGTGACGTCGACCACCGTAAGCGAAGCCGGTGCTTCGATAAACCCCTGTCTCACTATAGGAAATATCTGGTTTTACTTGCTCCTCAAGAATGCCGGCGCCGCATGGCATTGTGGCGCTCGTGGAAGATCTGGTACGGGCCATGGAGGCAGCCGCTACCCCGGAGAACGCACGTGCATTGGCCAGATACTTCAAAGTGGCACCCGGTAGCTATGGCGAAGGCGACATCTTCCTTGGTCTCAAGCTCGGTGATCTCCGCCAGTTGGCCAAGCCGTACGCTGCGTTCGTCTTCGAACCGGATCAATGGCTGCCGATGTTGCGCAGCCCGATCCACGAGCATCGGCTGATCGCGCTCGTTGTGATGACTGAGCGCGCCAAGAAGAGCATCAAGAAGCCCGCCAACGAGGCCGAATTGCAGATGATCTATGACACCTATCTCGGGAACACCAGCTATGTGAACAACTGGGATTTGGTCGATGTCAGCTGCGGTCCGATCGTCGGCGGTTACCTATTGGATCGCGATCGATCGCCGCTCTACGGGCTTGTCCGCTCTCCGTTGTTGTGGGATCGCCGGATTGCCATGGTCGGCAGCCAATACTTCCTGCGGCGTGGTGAGACCGGCGATCTCTACCGCCTCGGTGAGATCTTGTTACCCGATCGCCATGACCTAATCCATAAGGCGGTGGGCTGGTCCCTGCGGGAAGCCGGCAAGCGCGTCGATGGAGATGAACTGCGCCGCTTCCTTGATCAACATGCGGCTGCCATGCCGCGTACGACGCTGCGTTACGCCATCGAACACTTCGACCCAACCGAACGGCAGCACTACCTTGCTATTCCGCGACAGCGCGAGCCGAAGTAGCGCGGTCGCGCGAACACGCCGTCAGTCAGAGTGCATTCAGCACGCAGTTCAGCACCGCCGGCGGGTCCCTGGGGACATCACCGTTGAAAGGTCCGGCGCGGTGAGGAAATGGCGATGCTCGGCGGCAAAGGCTGCCAAGATGCCCTTCTTGTTCCGAGTACGTCCGGGGTGCGGAATGTCGTAAAACTTCTCATTGAACTGGATCGCCGCTTCGGTAGCTCGATCCTTGAAGCCTCGCAAGCTGCTCGCATCGACATGCAGCATTTCAGCTACCAGCGCCATGTCGCCGGCAGCCTCACGGAGCGCGCGCCAGATTCGCACCCAGGAGGCGTCGGCCAGCAGGTTGTCGACGAGCGGCGCCCATTGAAGCCGCCGCTGCCAAGGCACCGGCGTCGGGTTAGTCCCACGGCAAATCGACTCCCGATAATGCACCAGCGTGCCCGGATCGTTCCTGGTCTTGTCCATCAGCGCCGATGCCTTGAACCAGTGATGTGCCGCAGCGGCGTACAGGGTCCGACCGCTCTCGGTGAACTGACTATAGGTGACGATCTTTGTCGCCGGACGCTCATGGTGAAGCCGAAGGAGGGCGGTCAGCCCGGTACTGGTCTGCGAGCTCAGGTTGAAGTCGACAAAGGCGAGATCCCAGTTAAGGCCGCGGCGAAGCTGCTCATTCAGCTGGTCGATGGACGGCGCGACTGTCAGGTCACGGCCAAACGCCAGCTCGAAATTGGCTCTCTCACCTGGCACATCGTCCACCAGCAGTACGTCGCCGGTGTTCGGTGCCAGACCTCCATGGCCTTGATCAACTGTACTCTTGATCATGTGCGGACTTGATCACTCACTTTCTGGCACCCAGCGAGCAGTGACAGTTTTGGTAGTGCCGTTTTCTTTAGAGGTCAGCGATCCGGAGAGGTCTCCTAGCCGTGCCTCCAGCCGGGCTGAGCTCGTTCCCGGAGTCTTCCATACTCCATTTGCCATTGGTGGAGCATCGTCAGTCACTGAGATGGCGACCCGTCCATCATCGGGCGCCACAGCGACCCGGATGTCACCCGCGCCGGCGTTCAACGCATTGCCGACTAGGTCGTTCAAAACCAGTCGAGCAAGATCACGGTCACCGCCGGACAGCGCGTCTACGCTGACCTTCACGGCGGCCTTCGCCCCGACAGCCCGCGCCAAGGTAAGCACTGGTGCCTCGAGATTCTGCAGGCTCGTCGAGCTGTCACTGCCAAGTTGGGCGAGGGTAAGGGTTTCTCGTAGCCGACTGTTGGCCGAGACAGCGAGCTCATAGAGGGTGGGAGCAAGATTGCGGACCTCACGTGCCTGCTGCTCAATGAGTCGCAGAGTGGTCGAAAGGGCGCCGTGCGTCTCACTGATCACGAGTTCGCGTCCCGCGTGGGACTCCTCCTGGACTAGTCTCGGCAGCGTCTGCATGATCAAGTCCGTATCTGAGATTCGGGATCCCACGACACCGAGGGGGAGCAAGGAAATTGCGAGCGCTGCGAGCCAGCCCTCCGGTGGCCAGCCGGCCGATAGCGCGATCAAACAGATCGGCAGTGCAGTGAGGGGCCCGGCCACCAGTCGAAAGATCTCATGCCACGCCGGAGGATCGGTTTCCTCTGGATTGAACCAGGTGTGATCGTTGAAGATCAGCAACGAAGTGGTGATCAAGAAGACAGTGGCCGCCGCCAGCATGATGAGCCGTGCCCAAAGCGGATCGTCAGTCGCTATCCAGGAGGGGATCGCGATCAGTACGAAGGCCTCGGGAATCTCGAGGTACGAACCCAAACTCAGTCGGTGCCGACCATCGGTCTTGATCACATTTCGTAGGTAGACCCGTGACAACCAGAAGCGGGGCTGGGTGCCATTTCGTAGATGCCGCTCGTTGGTCCACAGCAGATAGCTGCCGATGGAGGCAAGCAAGCACAATCCGATTGCCAGCAGGCTGCTGCGACTACCAATAGACAGACCTGCGATGATCACTAGCGCTGCCACGCGGATGTACCACGCATGCATGGTGTAGTTGCTGGAGCGCCGAACCAAGGCCAGATAAGAAATCCGGTTTCGGCGATGACGGCTCAGCCGGCCGCCGAGGCTTGTGCCACCCACTGCTTTATGGTGTCCCGATTTTCTGGTATGCGGCAAGCGCTACTGAGCAGTAACGCTAGGTACTTGCTGGCACGATGGCGGCGTGCAGCACTTCGACCTTTGCATTATTGGCACCGGGTCCGGGAACTCGATCATCGATAAGAGATTCGATCACCTCAGTGTCGCGTTGGTCGAGATGGGCACCTTTGGTGGGACCTGCCTCAATGTTGGTTGCATTCCCAGCAAGATGTTCGTCTACCCGGCCGATCTTGCCGCCTCGACGATTCAGGCCAACAGGCTCGGGGTTGGTTTGGATCTTCAGGGAGTTAGATGGCGCGAGATTCAGGAACGCATCTTCGGCCGGATTGATCCCAAAGCGGCCAACGGCCGGACCTACCGGCAGCAGAGCCACAATGTCACCGTCTTCGATGGGCGAGCCCGCTTCGTTGGACCGCGGGAGCTGGAGGTGGGTGCGGCGGAGACGATCACTGCCGACCGGATTGTCATCGCCGCGGGCAGTCGTCCCGTTGTTCCAGATCTGCCCGGGCTGAGTTCGGTGGAGTTCCACACCTCCGATACCGTGATGCGGCTTGCTGAGCTGCCGAAATCCATGATCATCATTGGCGGCGGATATATTGCGGCCGAGTTTGCTCACGTCTTCTCCGCATTCGGAACATCGGTAACGGTGCTGAACCGCTCCGAGGTAATGCTGCGGAGGGAGGATGCTGAGGTAGCCAAGCGATTCACTGATCTTCTCAGTCGGCGAGTCGAAGTCCGGGTGAACACCAGCGTGACGAGCGTTGAGAAGACAGACGATGGGCGCGTACGAGTGCATGCCAAGGGTTCAGACGGTGAGCGTGAGCCCCTCGATGCCGAGGTCCTGCTGGTTGCTACCGGGCGGACGTCTAACGGTGACACTATGGATCCGACGCGCGGCGGGATCGATGTCGATGACGACGGTCTCATCGTGGTGGACCCGTACCAACAAACCACTGCTGAGGGCGTTTTTGCACTCGGTGATGTGTCGTCACGACAGCAGTTGAAACACATTGCCAACAGCGACGCACGGGTCGTGCAACACAATCTGCTGCACCCGGACTCGATGATCACCAACGATCGACGATTCGTACCGCGGGCGGTGTTCTCAATGCCACAGGTGGCATCGGTGGGTCTCACCGAGGCGGAGGCCGCTGAGCAGGGAATCGACTATCTCGTCTCCAAACAGGACTATGGGGAGACCGCATACGGCTGGGCAATGGAAGATCACGACCACTTCGTCAAACTCATCGCTGATGCTCCGTCGAAGCTGCTGCTCGGTGCGCACCTGGTCGGGCCGCAGGCATCCTCATTGATCCAGCTGCTGATCCACGCCATGAGCTTTGAACAGCCCGCGCCCGAGGTGGCTCGCGGTCAGTACTGGATCCACCCGGCAATGACCGAGGTAATCGAAAACGCACTCCTCGGACTCAGCGACTGATCATCTCCGCCTGGCCCAGCCGCGCCGAGGGCCTGCAGCCGGGTCGGATGTTCAGCGAGGCTCGGTCAGCCGCTTGATTGTCTTAGCGACCCGATCTGCGCGGGTCTCGGGCTTCTTGCCCTCATCGATCCAGCGGGCGTATTCATTGCGATGTGTAAGCGGCAGTTTCTGGTACGCAGCTTGAGCTGCCGGATCGTCGGCAAGCGCCTGGGTGAGCTCGGGCGGCTCGACAACGACCCGTTCCTCGTGGTCTTCGACGAGTTCGATCTGCACCCGATCGCCCGCTTCCACTTCGAGCTGCCGGAGCAGGTCTTTGCGAAGACCGAGATAGCTCTGACCGCCATAGACCATGAGCCGAGAGCGATATTCCACACCGTTGACATGGGCCAAGACTCGAGGCCGCTTGCTGCCAAAAGCTGCGGCCACCTCTTTGGGCACTACGACGGCGTGGCCACCGCCCTGTCCAGCTGAAAGAACCTCGCCTGTGAACGCCATTGGCTGTGCTCTAGGAGCCTTTACGGGAATTGATCAGCTTCCAGGTGCCCGGCAGCAATAGAGCAGCGAGCAGAATCTTGATCGCATCGCCGATCAGGAAGGGCAACACTCCGAGCGTCAGCGCCTTGCCCAACGACAGGTGCGCTATGAGCATCAGGCCAGCTACCCCGAAAACGTAGATCACGAGGTTTCCGAGCGCCATCATGCCGATGGCCGGCAGCACCCGACGATCGGCGCCTCGTTCGGCGAGACGTCCGACGAGCCAGGCTGCCGCAATGAAGCCCACGATGTAGCCGACGGAGGCGAAAGCCCATCCGCTTTGGTGATTCGCGAACCAGGGCACACCCGCTATGCCGCCCAGCAGATAGAGGACCATCGACGATGCTGCACGGACACTGCCCAGGGCAGCGCCAACCAGCAATACCGAAAAGGTCTGCAAGGTCAGCGGAACCGGAGTGAACGGCAAGGGGATCGAGACCTGAGCTGTAAGCCCAACGAAGATGGCACCGCCGATTACCAGAGCGATGCTGCGGACCAGGCCGCCGGGAATTACATCGCCCAGAGTGCGTGGGCTTACGCTGGTGACGCTCGACATGGGGTTGTCCTCCAAACCGGGTGGGCGTACAGGTGTGGATGCGCCGCTGCGTCCTCACCGCGATGCGACAACCCTAGTGTCCGGACTGCTCTGGCCGCCAACAGGCTCGTGCGGTGAATCTGACGGGGATTGAGGTGCTGTGCGTCGAGCAAGAGGTGATCCGCGGACGCTTCCTGTCAGCTGCGCGCTGATGATCATTGCCGCACTGGCTGGATGCGGCGGAGCGCCCACTGGCGCGCCGCCGATTACGGTGCCGCCGTCCGGGTCCACAGCAATTCCGAAGTCGACGAGCCCGAAGCCATCGCCTAGTAGCACCAGCGAGGCAAACCCCACCGAATCGTTCACCGTGGATCAACCGTGCGCCCGGCTGGTACGCAAAATGAGCATGTCCGAGCGGGTTGGGCAGCTGCTGATGGTGGCTGTCAGCTCCAACGGGATAAGCGCGTCGGAGAGAACGATTATCGACCGGACTCGAGCCGGGAGCGTCCTACTGCTGGGCAATTCCACCGCCGGGATGCAGGCGATCCAAGGGGTTGTGGGTCGAGTACACGACGCGTCTCGGAGCCCGGAAGGGGTCAAGGTCATGCTGGCGGCAGACCAGGAGGGCGGCCTCGTCCAGCGACTGAGGGGTCCGGGCTTTGCCAGGATTCCCTCGGCGGTCGCGCAAGCCAAGCAGTCTGACGCACGACTCCGCCACAATGCCTCTTACTGGGGCCGCCAGCTCAAGGCGGCAGGGGTCGACGCCAATCTGGCGCCGGTCGCCGATGTCGTGCCCGCCTCCATGGTCTGGATGAATCAGCCGATTGGTCAATTGCGTCGCGGATACGGTCGGTCCCCACAGACGGTGGCCGCAAAGGTGACTGCATTCACTGAAGGCATGAATCAGGCAGGCGTAGCGACGGCTGTCAAGCACTTCCCTGGACTCGGTCGGGTACGTGGCAATACGGACTTCATGACGCGGGTAGTCGATCGAACGACTATCCGCCACGATGCTGCTCTGGTTGGTTTTCAAGCGGCGATCAATGCCAAGGTTGACATGGTCATGGTTTCCTCGGCCTTCTACAGCAAGATCGACGAGGAGCATCGGGCAGCGTTCTCGACCGTGATCATGGGTGAGATGCTGCGAGAAGATCTTGGATACTCCGGGGTCGTGATTTCCGATGATCTGGCCGCTGTCGCGATGAGTACATTGCCACCGGATGAGCGCGCACTCCGCTTTCTGGCGGCAGGCGGCGACTTGTTGATCATTGGTGACCCGAGTCTGGCGACCACTATGGCGGAGGCGATCAAGGAAGAGGCGTCCGATGATCCAGACTTTGCAAAGCGCGTCACTCAAAGCGCCATACGCGTCGTTGCCATGAAGGAGCGCCGCGGCCTAGCCCGGTGCTAGTGCAGAGACCTTTGTACGCCCCGAACCTGCCGTCCTCATGCGCTCTAAGCCCGTCGACGAGCTCAGGACGGCTTAGCCAGGCAGTACCACTACCCGTCGACCTGGAGGTTCTTCAGTACATCCCGGGCCGGTTGCACAAGTTCAGGTGTGGTATCCGGAATCGATGCGTAGTAGAGACCGGACCGGTTGCCGGCGGAGACGATCGCGACAATCAGCAGTTCGCCCTTGGTAGTCAGACCCGCGATATCAAAACTGAGCTGGGATTCCACTAGCCAGGCGTCATGACCGTCAATGGTGGTCTTCTCATTTACCTTGACGTTGCTTTTGACGGGGTTGTTTCCATAGAACGCGCCAAGAATGCATTTCACGACGATCTGGGCGCCCTGCTCAGGGGTGAAGAACCCATCGCCGGCCTGCAATTCACCGACCAAGACTGAGGCGACCCAGTTGTTACCCTGCCCGTCATAGTCCTGCTCGACCGTGACAAGTTGGCTCTGCACATCACTGCCGAACGGCACCCGGCTATCTGGTTGCGGCGCACTCCATGGCGCACCGAGCATGGGATAGGAAACCGGACCTCCATGAACCCGTCCGTCCGCCGGGTGGGTTGGGGTCTCGGAGGGGCTGGCGGTGTTTTGAGGTGGGCAGGCGTCCTGGGAGGGCTGCGCTACTGGGCCACCGCTGGTGCCGATTCCGCTACCTGTGACGGCACGGATGGCAAGAACAGCAACGACCACAATGACGATGACCAGTGCAGCACCGGCAATCCACCAGCCGACGGGCGTTTTCTTGTTCTGAAGCTCCTGATAGTTCGCGTACGCGCTGCCTACGCTCGGGTCATAAGGCGACTGACCGTACATAGCCGGAGCGCCTTGCCCGTACTGCTGGCCGCCATCGCCGTACGCCGGTTGTCCGGTCTGGCCCTGACCGTATTGCTGGCCACTTTCCGGAGTTGCTCCTGCGCCAACAAGTCCCTGTGTTGGCGGAGGCGCGCTCGGATTGGGCGAGGTTGCGGCCGACCACGCCTTGCCATCCCAGTACCGGAAGAGTCCTTGGCCCCCGCCTGGATCGGGGTACCATCCAGCCTTCGCACTCACGGGCCGAGTCTATGTGGCGACGGGCTCCGCGCCAGGCGTACAAAGCCAGTCGTTACCCAACACATAGGCAACGCAGAGAGCGATGAGCGACCTCACTAACCAAACCTTCCGGTGATGTAATCCTCGGTCGCCTGCTGGTCCGGGTTGGAAAAGATCTTGTCGGTCGGACCGATCTCGATCAGCTTGCCAGGCTTGCCTTGGG
>Ga0307296_10000772_pt1 | contig 15659 bp, 10 predicted proteins | sample ER_DNA_153_FD_194467 | JGI IMG/M metagenome (GOLD analysis project Ga0307296, IMG submission 194467) | Bulk soil microbial communities from the East River watershed near Crested Butte, Colorado, United States - ER_DNA_153 | ecosystem: Environmental > Terrestrial > Soil > Floodplain | place... | reverse complement strand
AGCTTCGCCCGCAAGGACGACGCCCAGCGGTGGCTCGTCAGCGAGGAGGCGTCCAAGCTCAAGGGCACTTGGATCGACCCCAGCCGGTCACGGCAGCTGTTCGACGACTGGGCCGACGAGTGGTGGGCGGTCTGGTCTTCCAACCCGCGGCGAAGCCCGACGACGCTTGAGGCGACCGAGAACCGGCTGCGCCGGCATGTCCGCTCGGAGTTCGGCCGCCACGCCCTTCGGGCCATCTCGGTTCGGCAGGTCCAGCAGTGGCAGGACAAGCTGGAGGCGACTCTCGGCCACGAGAGCGTGATGGCCTGCCGGTCGATCCTCAACCGCATCCTGCAGGCGGCCGAGGATGAACGGCTGATCCCCTTCAACCCGCTGCGCAAGGTCAAAGCACCCAGGCGTGCGGTCGACCCTGAAGTTGTCTTCGGCCGCGTGCAGCGACGGACCTTCAGCCCCCAGGAGTTCGGCCAACTCCTGGCGGCCTGCCCGCCCTTCTACCGCGACCACTTCATCGTCCACATCGGGAGCGGGCTGCGCAGCGGCGAGCTGCTCGGCCTGCGCGCCCGCCGCGTGGACCTGGAGCGGCGGCGCATCGAGGTCGTCGAGGTGCGCTACGACGCCGGCAAATTCGGCTCCGGCTACAAGGACCGGCCCAAGAGCGACGCCAGCATCCGCCTGATACCAGTCGCCGACCCGGTGGCGGAGGCCCTGGCACGGCGGCTCGACGGCTGCCCGCCGGACGGACTGGTGTTCTGCGGGCCAGGTGGCGGCAACAAGGTTCCGCGAGGAACCCGCACCAAGCTATCGATCGGCAACTATCGGCGCATCTACGACCGGGCGGCCGCCCGCGCCGGCCTCGTTAGCCTCGACCTGCACGGCCCCCACGACCTTCGGCACACGTTCGCGACCTGGCTAGAGGACGGCGGCATCCCCGCCCGCGTGATTGACGAGCTGATGGGCCACCACGCCAGCCGCAGTCAGGACCGGAGCGGCAGCACGATCGGTCTGCGGTACCGGCACATGACCCCTGCCATGCAGGCGCGCGTCGTGACCGTCATTGGGCAATACATGGCAACCGCCCTCGCCAGCATGCCCCAGGTGTGCCCCAAGACCGGAGGATCGGACTCCGAGGAGGAGGCGGCGCCGGGCGTACACCAGGATTGACCTGCGGAAATGCGAAGTGGGCGTGACAGGTTTCGAACCTGTGGCCTCTGCCGTGTGAAGGGAGCGCGGCCACCACATGCACCTGTGCGGCACCCCGTGTCGCACCACATCAGTCGACGTCAATGACCCTGCCGAAGCGAGGCCGCGTGGCGCTGCGTGTGGCGTTACGAGGCATGGTTTCTGGCAAATTGCTGGCAAAACGCTGGCTGAACACCTCAAGCCGTCTCGCCCTACACTGGCACTCAGGTTGCGCCGCACCAATGTAAGGAGCCCTCGGTGTTGCTGCTTGCCTACGGCTTCGTGGTCGGGGTGATCGCCTGGGCATTCGGGCGTCGAGGTGGGCCGTGGATCCTCCGGCTAAGCGAGACGGGCCAGAAGCAGGTGCGGCTGGCCGCCGGCATGCTGGCCACCGCCGTGGGCGCGATGGGGATCGCGGTGCTCGGCCTGCAGCTTGGGGGTGACGGCCACGCGCATGTGCTGGGCTGGACGATCGGCGCCGCAGTGAGCCTGGGAGGCGTCGTGTACGCCGCCGGCCTCCTGGCATGGCGAGGAGGCCAGGCGCTTGGCCTGCGCATCCTCGGCTGGGTCCTGCTGCTGATGGCCTTCGCCATCCCAAGCACGCTCACCCTTGGGCTCCCCTTGGTGGCGCTGCTGGCCCTGGCGCTCGCTCCCATCCCCGAGCAGGTCGCGGGGGACGGATTGGCAAGCTGACGGGCTTGCACGAGCTTGCGCACTCTGCCAAACCACTGGCAGGACACCATCACGGGGAAGCGCGAACGTCGAGACAGTCGGGAGCGCTCAGAAGTCCCGGCGCCCATTGAAGTGGGCAGCTACCTCGGGTCGAGTCAGCTGGTACAAGGCGATCCGGTGGCCGCCCGGCGTTCGAAACGAGCAGCACGGCCCGTGAGGGATCTCCAGGGTGCGCTGCCGCTGCCAGCCCCGGGCCTCGAGCCCGGCCAGGACGGCGCCCAGGTCGGCCACCCGGTACACGAGGATGGGGCGTTCACCCTCGACGTGGTCGGCCAAGAGCACCAGCGGGGGACCCGTGGTGAACTGGACGGCGGCGACCCTGGTGCCCATCGCCTCGACGGCGAACACCACGCGTCCGCCCAGGACCTCGGTGAAGTACACAAGATCTGTGGCCACATCGCGGCTGGGTGTGTACAGGAAGTCGAGCTGTTGGAAGGGTGCGGTCTGGGCAGCCATGTCAGCCATCGCCTATGGGGTAGATCCGGTGGGCGTTCGCGCGGCCGAGGAGTTCGGCGATGCGGTCTGCGTCGGCCGCCGAGCACTCCTCGCGGCCAACCCAGTCCTCGAGGATCGCCGCCAGGCTGCGTCGGAACAACAGGGCACCCAGGTAGTGGAACTCGGCGAGCGCGAAGCCATCTGAGGAGTAGAGCTGTTTGGTGAACGGCGCCAGCTCCATGGCCTCGGTCAGGATCCGAATGGCGCTTGGCCCGGTGTAGTGGAGGGCCAGCCCCACGTCGAAGTACACGTGGGGAAAGACCGCCGCGAGGTAGGCGGCCTCACGGTGGTAGGGATAGCAGTGCAGGAAGACCACATCGACCCGCAGCTGCCCGAGGGCCCGGACGAGGTCGGTGAGCAGCGAGGGGTTGACCAGGTGGAGGGTGAGGTCGGGGTCGCCGTACCCGGCGTGGATCTGCAGGGGCAGGCCCCGGTCCCGAGCCAGCTCAGCCCCGGTCCAGATGCCATGGCGGAGGAGGACGGGATCCTCGAGGCGGGGCGCCCCGTGCTTCGACAGCCACCGACCCGCTGCGTCCACGACCTCGCTGGTCGAGGGCCGCGTGGGGTCCAGCCCGAATCCGCCGCGGTAGGCGACCACGGTCTTCAGCCCGACGGCGCCCGCCGCCGCCTCCTCCAAGGCCCGGGCGAAGGTCTCGGGGTAGGCGGCGGCGTCCACGCCCTGGCGCGCCACCACCCCGGCAACGGTCTCCAGCCGCACCACCTGGTGGACCGGCGTGGCCGCCAGCGACCCCATGGCCGCCGGCTCCAGGAGATCGGCCGCCAGGTGGCCGGTCTCCACCAGCAGGGCCTCCAGCCCGGCCGAGCGTAGGAACCGCTGGTGGACCTCCTCGGCGCCCAGCTCCGCCCGCCGGGTCAGATACTCGTCGGGAGACGGCAGCGGCGGCAGACCCAGCACCGGGGCGCACCAGCGCCGGATAGCCAGCCCCACCGGGGCGTCGAAATGGCTCGTTCCCGCCGGTGCAGGGTCGAACCCCTCGGTGAGGAACCCCTCAAAGGACCGACGGTCGAGGTCGCCGGAGACCACCCCATGGCAGTGATGGTCGACCAGCGGCATCCCGCTGATGGACGCGACGGTATCTCGGGCAGGCCTGTTGGGGTCGAGGTCCGGCATCGGCCTAGTACTTCAGGAAGTGGGCCCGGAACCGTTCTTCCTCCGCCATTGCCGAGTAGGCTTCCCACTCGGACCGCCGAACGGCCAGATAGGAACGGGCCAGCAGGTCGCCCAGCGCCTCGACGAGGACCTGGTCGCTCTCAAGGGATCTGATGGACTCCTGGAGCGTCGTCGGGTACCGATGCGCCCCGGCCGCTTCACGCTCGGCGTCTGGGAGCGCGGCGGGATCCACCGCCAGGGGCTCGGGAGCTTCCAGCTCGCGCTCCATTCCGTCCAGGCCCGCGGTGATCAGGGCGCCGAAGGCAAGGTAGGGGTTGCAGGAGGCGTCGGTCGGCTTGAACTCCAGGTTGGTGGAGGCCTGCTCCATCCCCCAGAAGGTCGACGGCACCCGCACCGTCGCCTCCCGGTTGTCCGGGCCCCAGCACACGAACGCCGAGCTCCAGTGCTGGGGCAGCAGCCGGTGGTAGGAGTTGACCGATGGGGCCGTGAGCGCCAGCAGCCCGGGAACATGGGTCAGCACGCCGGCGATGAACTGCTCCGCCGTCCTCGACAGCCCGAACCTGCTCGCGGGGTCGTGGAACAGGTTCCGTTGGCCGTCGCCGTCCCACAGGCTGAAGTGGATGTGCGCCCCGTTGCCGGCCTGGTCCGGCCACGGCTTGGGGGCAAGAGACGCCGTCAGGCCGAACCGGGCCGCCACGCCCCGGATCGTCTCGCGCACCAGGATCTGGGTGTCGGCGGCCTGGACCGCCGGTCGGGGCGCCACCGACAGCTCCTGCTGCCCGTGGCCCAGCTCGGCGTAGTACTGCTCCACCTGGATGCCCTGCTCGCCGAGGGCCACCACGGTCGCGTCGGTGACCTCGGCCGAGGCGGCCATCCCGACCGTGGAAAAGCACAGGCTCTCGTCAACCGGGACATGACGGCCGTCCCGCTGGGTGGCCAGGCTCCACTCGTTCTCCACAGCACACGACAAGACCATCCCCCGCTCGGCCAGGCGGGCTGCCATCCGCTTGAGGAAGTTACGCGGCCCGGCCTCATACGGCTGCCCGTCCAACCGCGCGTGGTCGACCAGCATCGCCGCGGTGTGCGGCGCATACGGCAGGACCGTGAAGGTCTCGGGATCGGGTACCAGGCGGATCTCCCCCACCGGGCCCATCCCCTCGACGGGCTGGAGCTGGTCCAAGGAATTCATGGCCTGCATGGCCACGGTGAGACCGATCCCGGTACGAATCCGGTCGCCCAGCCGCTCCACGTGGGTGGCCTTGCCGCGGATGACGCCGCCGTTGTCGCAATAAAGGAACCGGACGAGGCGGACGGCCTGGGTCCGGCAGGCGTCGAGAATCTCCTCTGGCGTCATCGCTCAAGTAACTCCAAGTCCATCAACTCCGCCATGCCGCCCTCGGCGTTTAGGCGTTCGCCGCGGCCGACACACCGTCGCCCGATCTTAGAGCCTCCGCGATCCAACCGGAGAATGACCCGAAGAAGGTCTCGCGGCATCTATTTGTAGGACCGCTGAGACTCGACGCCGCCAACCGCTGAAGAAGGAAGGCACGAGGGCGGTCGCGCGCATCAGGAGCGGCCGATCCCTGCCTCATGTCCCAAGGAGCGCCACACATGCCAGGCAGGCACCTTGGGGTCAGTGCACCTCGTCGACCTCGTTGACGCTGCCACCAGCGCCAGCCAGGTAGCCCGCGACCGCGTCGGTCCGTAGCGCCCGATACAGCGGCTGACCCTTGACCCGGTCCAGGTAGACGACGCTCTGACGACTCTCCGTCCCCATCCCGGCGACCGGGGCGGTCAAGAAGTCGAGGTCGCCGGCGCGCACCGAGCGGAACTGCAGGGCCAGGGAGCGGAGCCTGGAGATGGTGAGCGACTCGTCCACACTCACGGCCTTGGTGGAGGCCTCCAGGAAGGCATTGAGCTTGAGCGGGTTGGCCAGCGTGCCCCGATCCACCACCTGGCCGGCCAGCGCCTTGAGGAAGGCCTGCTGGCGTTTGATGCGGCCCAGGTCGCCGCCGGGCAGGTTGTGGCGCTGGCGCACGAAGTCCAGTGCTCGGGCGCCGTCCAGATGGTGGGTCCCGGCCGGCCAGACCACCTTCCGCGCCGGGTCGCTGACCGTCCGGGCCACCCGCACGTTCACCCCGCCGAGGGCGTCGGTCATGGATCGGAAGCCCTCAAAGTCGAGGATCGCGAAGTGGTCGACGCGCACCCCGGTCAGCCGCTCGATGGTGGCGATGAGCAGCGGCGGGCCGCCGAACGAGAAGGCGGCATTCAGCTTGGCGTTCCCGTGGCCCTGGATCGGCACCCAGGCGTCACGCGGGAACGAGACCAGGTAGACGCGGCCGCGGTCGGCAGGGAGGTGGACCAGGATGATGGTGTCCGCCCGCTGGGCGCCGTAGCGCCACAGCGACTCGTTGGCGTCCAGGCCGGTCGTGGCCTGGGCGGCCCGGCGGTCCGAGCCGACCAGCAGCCAGTTCTCGGCGCGGCCCGGCGCGCGTGCCGGCCGGTCCGGCTCGGCCGGGAAGGCGCCAGGGACCCGCTGGATGTTTCGGTCATAGGCCCGCTGCCGCTCCAAGAACAGCCCGGTCATGCCCCCGACGAGTAGCACCGCCGCCGCCGCGGCGGCAAGCAGTACGCGGATTAGCAAGCGGCGGCGCGGGGCTCGTGGTGGGTCCTCCGGCTTCAGGCTCCCACCGTGGGCGGACACGCTCATCGGCGTATCGTCCCATATTTGCCGGGTGCAGCATGTGTGACCAGATTGTCTGGAAGAGGGTGGTTCCCCGCTCGGCGCGGCCCTGACCCTCGCCCGACGACAGCCTGCACCTCGCCGGCGCCGACGGCTGATCAGTGTCTGTTCGGCGTGTTGGCCGGTGCATTGTGAAGGGCACGCGGCCACCCCGTGCCGTCAACCACCGCTACCTGGAACCCTGGAACTCAGGGCGACACCCGAGAGACGCTCGACCAAGTGGGCGTGGTTGGGTTCGAACCAACGGCTTCTGCCGTGACGCTCCTGTGGTTGGTCGGTGCGTACCCCCGCTCTTAGGAGAGCTACCCAGCGTCCTCTGCGAGCGCGCGACGCTCGGCGGCGACGGTCAAGATCCGGTAGGCGGGGGCGAGCAGCTCGGCAAGGTCTCGTCCCGCCACGTCCACCGCTGGCGGGTCGAGCTGGCGCAACAGTGCGTCGGGGACCTCGGCTGCCCGCGGGCGGACCCGGAGCGCGTCAAGGTCGCCCGCCGACCAGAAGCGGTCGAGGCATTCGGCCAATGGCGGAGCCTCGAGCGGCGGGACCAGCCCGCCGTCGTCGCCCGGGTCCGGCCCGCCGGCCTCGGACGTCCCGGGTGCCTCGGCCGGGCTGGTATCGCCGCCCCGCAGCGTGCGCAGGCGGGCGAGCAGCTCGCCCCTGGTCCGGCCCCGCCAGGCAAAGATCAGGAACGGGTCGTCGTCGAACGCCTCGGCGAGTAGGTAGTAGACGGCGGCGACGTGCTTGCACGGGTTGGACCAGTCCGGGCAGGAGCACGAGCTGGCCAGGTTCCGGGGCGAGGCCGGGAACAGCGACACCCCGGCGGCGGCGAACGCCTCCTCGATGTCGTGGGGCATCTCGCCCGCGAGTAGTCGGGCCGCGAACGCCGCCCGGCCGGCCATGGCCTGCTCGACGCGCTTCCAGTCGGGCGCGGCCAGTACCGGCGTCTCCAGCCGTACCCGGTAGGGCCGAACCCGCGAGCCCTGCACCCGGGCGCTCACCAGCCCGGCCGCCACCTGGAGGTCGAGCACCTGCCCGGCCCGCGCGTAGCGGCGCCCACGATCCAGGCGGCCGCCCAGGCGGAACGACTCCAACAAGTCGATGAACCGCCTGGACCACCAGGTCTCCCCGATCGCGCCGCGCCGGCTGCGAGCCTTCAGCCCGCCCTCGACCGGGCGGGGGCGCGACGGCGGCGGGTACCAGCCGCTCACTCGACCACCGCCTCGGCGCGCAGCGCGACCAGCTCCCGCAGCTCGCCGGTCGACAGCTCGGTGAGCCACGCCTCCCCGGTGCCGACTATGCGGGCGGCCAGCCCCCGTTTCTCCTCGATCATCCGGTCGATGCGCTCCTCCAGCGTGCCCACGCAGATCAGCTTGCGAACCTGCACGTCGCGGCGCTGGCCGATCCGGAATGCCCGGTCGGTGGCCTGGTCCTCAACCGCCGGGTTCCACCAGCGGTCGAAGTGGACGACGTGGTTGGCAGCGGTGAGGTTCAGCCCAGTCCCGCCCGCCTTGAGCGACAGCAGGAACAGCGCCGGCCCGCCGTCACCCTGGAACCGCGCGACCAGCTGGTCGCGGGCCTTCTTCGGGGTGCCGCCGTGCAGGTACAGGACCTCCCGGTCCAAGCGGGCGGTCAGATGGCGCTGCAGCTGCTGCCCGAACTCGGCGAACTGGGTGAACACCAGCGCCTTGTCGCCGGCCGTGAGCGCCTCCTCCAGCAGCTCCTCCAGCCGCTCCAGCTTGCCCGAGCGCCCACCCAGGCCGGAGGCGTCGGCCAGCAGTTGGGCCGGATGGTTGCAGACCTGCTTGAGCTTCAGCATCGTCGCCAGCACCAGGCCCCTGCGCTCGATGCCCTCGCTCTGCTCCACCCTGGCCAGCATGTCGTCCACGACCGCCTGGTAGAGCGTGGCCTGCTCGCGGGTCAGGTTGCAGTACACCTTCATCTCCAGCTTGGCTGGCAGGTCGGCGATGACCGAGCGGTCGGTCTTCACCCGGCGCAGCACGAACGGGCCGGTGAGACGCTTGAGCAGCGTGGCCGCGCCCTCGTCGTGGAAGCGCTCGACCGGGACCGCGAACCGGGCGCGGAACGCCCGCGCGGAGCCGAGCAGCCCAGGGTTGAGGAACTCCATGATCGACCAAAGCTCGGCCAGCCGGTTCTCCACCGGGGTGCCCGTCAGCGCCACCCTCTGGGGGGCGCGCAGAGACCGGACCGCTTGTGACTGTCTGGCCGCGCTGTTCTTCACGTTCTGCGCCTCGTCGAGCACGATTCGCGCCCAGGGGACCTCGGCCAGCGCATCGCGGTCGCGGGCGGCCAGGGCGTAGGTCGTGACAACCAGGTCGGCCTGCTCGGCGGTCTCCCTGAAGGCCGGCCCGGTCAGGCGCTCGGCCCCATGGTGGACGTGGACCGCCAGCCCGGGCGTGAACCGCTCGGCCTCCCGCTGCCAGTTGCCGACCACCGACATGGGACACACGAGCAGGGTCGGGCCGGGCCGCGCCCCCGCCGTACGCTCGGCCGCCAGCAGCGCAAGGGTGGTGGGGGTCTTGCCCAGGCCCATGTCATCGGCCAGGCAGGCGCCAAGCCCGAGGTGGCCGAGGAAGCTGAGCCAGGCAAGGCCGCGCTCCTGGTAGGGGCGCAGGCGGCCGTGGAAGCCGGGCGGGGTCGCCATCGACTCCAGACGGCGGTCGGCGGCGGCCAGCAGGTCGCGGACCCAACCCTGGGCCTCGACCGCCACCACGGGGAGACCTGCCCCGGTGGCCTCGAGCCCGAGCGCGGTCTGCAGCAGCTCGGCGGCACTCATCTCATCGGTGCCATCCGGGCGGGCTGGGGCCTGCCGCTCAAGAAAGCCGAGCGCGCGGTCCAGCTCCTCCGGATCCAGCTCCACCCATCGGCCGCGGACCCGCACCAGCGGCAGCTTGAGCCGGGCGAGCTCGCGCAGCTCCTCGGCCGGCAGGGGGTCGTCGCCGAGGGCGAGCTGCCACCGGTAGTCGACCAGGCTCTCGAGCCCCATCCCGCCGGGAGCAGCCGTGGCCGAGCCCGCCTCTGCGGGTCGGGCGGTCAGCTTGAGCCCGAGGCGGGCCGAACGCGACCGCCACCACGACGGGGTCAGCACGCCGAAGCCGGCCTGGGCGAGCAGCGAGGCGGCTTCCCGCAGGAAGCGGTACGCGCCCTCGGTGTCGAGGTCGAGCGCGACCGGCTGGCGCTCGGCGAGCGCCCGCTCCAGCTCCGGGTACAGCCGGGTCGCCCGGCCCAGGTCGGCCAGCAGGCGCTCCTGCGGATGCTCGACCCGGCCGCTGGCCAGGGCAAGACCGCTACCCGCGCGCCACACCTCGGCCGCCGGGACCAGCAGGCTGGGGTCATCGGCGCGTTGGAGCAGCAGCTCCAGCCGCCAGACCACATCGGATGGCGCCCGCTCCGGTTGGCGACCGTCGCCGGGTGGTGGGACCAGTCGGAAGCAGGTGCGTACGCCCCCGGCGGCGGGCAGCCCGGAGCGTCGCCACTCCTCGAGCGCCCGCGCCAGCTCGGCCAGCTCGGCTGGGCCGGCGTCGACCACCGGGGTGGCCGCGGTGAGCGCGCCCAGCCAGGCCGTCGTACCCGGGAGCCGGGCCGGGCGCCGTCCCGGCTTGCTCGGGAGGAGGGAGCGACCCGCCAACGCCTCCCGGACGACTGCATCGGTCAGCGCCTCGAGGGCCGCCCCGAGTACCACCTGCGGGGGGCAGCCCTCCATCTCGGGGCCCTCCGCCGCCGACCCGCTGGTGGTCCGCTCGGCCCGGCAGATCGGGGGCATCGCGCGGGCCAACAGGGCCAGCTGCCCGGCGTCGGTGGGTGCGGGCAGTGGCCGCCAGCGGGCGGCTAGATGGCCGCCCTCCTCGACCAGCGCGGGCAGGACCCGCCCGGCCGCGGCCAGTTCGCAGGCCAGCTTGGCCACCTCAGCCAGGTACCGCAGGGAGGCACCCGGCCTGAACGCCTCGGGTTGGGCCAGCAGCAGGTCGACGGCCGCACCTGGGGCAATGGCGAGGGCGGGGACCTGCCAGGGGGCGAGCCCGGCCGGAGACTCGGGTGCCAGCGCCTGCCCGCGCACCAGCTCAGGGGACGCGAGCGGCCCGTGCCGGCCGCTCGGGAGCAGCAGCGTGAGCTCGACGTCAACGGCCGCGCCTTCGGGCAAGTCGTCGCCGAGCAGCTCGCGCAGCCCCGGCGTCGGGCAGGCGAACGGGTGCAGGCGGGGCTGCGGCACCCTAGCGGGGCGACCCCGCCTTGGTGGGGCGGTGGCCGGCAGCGCCGGGTCCTCCGCCCACAGGCACAGCCGGCCGGAGGCCGACCAGAGCGCGTGAACAGCAAGCACCGGACCGCGGATCAGACCCGCAAGGCGGGCTTGAGGGCATGCATGGCCAGCCACGCCCGGGCCCGCCCGCGCCGGCGGTCGCCGGAGAAGACATGCCAGCGGGTCAGCTCATCGGCTTCGCGATCCAGAACGTCCTTGAAGCGGCGAAAGGCGCCGCGCCCATCCAGCGCGACGTCCAGACGGTCGGCCAGCACCGGGTCGGTCGCGGTGGCGGCGAAGTCGACCATGTCCCGGTAGGCGACCCCCGAGCCGACACCGTCGATCCACAGCCAGCGGTCGGGATCCTCGAAGTCGGCCGGCTCAGCCTCGCCAAGCCCGAGACCTTCGCCGCCGTCGAGGCCCTCCACCTCGGCCGACCAGATCTCCCCAGTCTCAACATCCAGCCGGGCGCCGCCGTCGACCGGGCTGCTCTCCAGCCAGCTCGACAGCTCGTCCAGCTCCACCGGGACCGGCCGGCGCATGAGCACCGCACCCCCGAGGGCCGCCGCCAGCTCGTCGGCCAGCTCCTCGTCGCCCTCGGCCATGCGCTCGCGCAGGGCATCCAGGCAGCCGCCGGCCAGCTCCCGGGCGCCTCTCGCCTGCTGCCGCAGCGCCACCAGCAGCCCATCGCCGGCCAGCTGCAGCACCGACTCAAGCGGCCGCTCGCGGAGCGCTGCGATCACGGCCTGGCCGTCACCCCGATAGACCGCGCCACGCAGTTCCTGCACCGCCGCCTTGTCCCAGGCGTTCGCCTGCCCCACTGTCCACCACCGAAGTCGCTCCCACCTTGCAGGTGGAGGCTACCGCGAAAGCGGTGACATTCCCGGTGCTGGCGTGCCGGCCGGGGCGCCATGGCTGAAGCTGTCGCAGCCGTCGACTACCTGCGCCAGGTGCGCCCAAAGGTCACCGTGTCGTTGCTCGAGAAGTTGCTCTCGGCGGCCGGATGTCCCTTCACCACCGGCAGCTCGAGCAGCTCGAGCAGCTCGGAGCGAGAGGGAGCCCGACGCTGCGGGCGATGAACGACAGGAAGCCGCTGGAGCTGGAGCACCAACACCCGCCTCGGAACCGCAGCATGAAACCCGCCACAAACGTCACGACTTCAAGCCCCGTGAATGACTAGATGACCAGCAGGTAGGCCGGACTGTCGCCCGAGGCGTGGCCGGGGTGATAAGGAGCCCCCATATGATGAGGCCCCATATGATGTCGTTCTGGAAGTCTCCGGTGACCCGCGGGTCATAGCCTCCGGCGCCACGCTGTTGAGCCCGATGAAGCCGCTGCCGCTCGGTCAGGTGGTGTCGACGGGAGCAGCAGCCCGAGGCGTCGACTCGACCGAGCACCGCCCACGCCGAGCTGCGAGGTCCGAACCATGTTCGATCTTGCGCCGTCCGACCATCGGATCGAGATCGCCGCTCGAGAAGGCTAGGCCTGGCGGCAGCCGCTCATCTCCAACCAGCCGATTGGCAACCCGCTGCCTTGAGGTCGACGGCCTGACCATCCCACGCCACCGCTGCACAACAGCTCGGCCAAGCCTTGGCGCAGTCAGGTCTCAGGGATCGTTCGGACACCAAGGTTGGCCTGTGGACCCGGCTCGTCATCGCTCCCCTCGTCCTCGGCCAGCCCATGGTCTTGGGCGGCCGGGTCATCGAACACCCGGAAGGGATCGCTCGACGGGCCCATCCTCGACTCTAGTTCGCGCCGCCCGCCCAGGTTCCGGTCCCTCACGGTCGCCTCCTCGACGGTCAGCTCGGCCAGCGGGAACGCCTCCAGCCGCTCGTCGGGAATGGCCTGACCGCTCAGGATCGAGGCCCCGTAGGTCCCCGCCGCCAGCCGAGCCTCCGCCCGCTCCAGGGCGCCCCATCGGGCCCGCAGCCGCTCGCTCAGGGCCTGGCTAGTCTCCTCAGCGAGCCGGCGGCCGGCGCCGTCCACCGGGTCCTCGGGGCTGGACCCGCCCACGGCGTCGTCGTGGTCGCGCGACACTGCTCGACCCAGCTGCTCGAGTCGGCGATGCTCCTGGTCCAGTAGGGCTCGCGCCCGCGCCTCGTCCACCAGCGCTCCTCATCGGCCCGTACGTCGCCATCGCCGCGACCGCACCGGTTGGCAGAACCAAGCCGGGATCTAGCCTGAGCATCCATAGAGACTTGGCCAGCATACTGCCTGATCGTCGGGCAGCGTCCAACCGTGGGCCTCATTCCGCCACATCGGCGCCTCACGATCTTTGGCACACTCTCTGGGTCGGGTTGGACAACACCACCCCGGCTTCGGTAGTCGACGAACTGATCTGCCATCAACGCAGCCGGCACGGGCCACATGGACATCGGCGGCCGCAACGGCGTAGGCGCCCACACCAGGGCCTGAGCTGGCCGTGTCGTGGGGGCCATCGATCCTCGAAATCCCCAACCGGTCAGCGCTGACACTGCTAGCGCAGGATCTGCAAGTGGATTGGTAGCAGTCTCCCTTGTAGACGGCGACACGAGGAATAGGGAAGAGCGTTGTACTGGTGGGCGTGGTTGGGTTCGAACCAACGACTTCTGCCGTGTGAACGCAGCGCAGCCACCACGTCTACCCATGCGCCACCCTGCGTTGCATCACAACCTCGCAGCTCAACGGCTGTGGCGGACGGAGGCGACCCAGTGCTGTATGTGGCGTAGCGAGGCAGAGCTTCTGGCAATCTTCTGGCAAGTCCTGCCTGACTGGACATGGAGTCGGAGGTGAAGGGGCGACCTCCGGTGAACCGGGGCGGTTCAACTTGTTGTGCCAGCTCAAGCGTGCCACGCCTTGGAGCCCTGGGTCAGCGTGAGGGCGCTTGTAGCATACGTTTCGGCAATATCAGGACAAGACGCCCGAGCGACAGGTCCGATCTCCGCTCGGAGCGAGTGTGTTGTTCCGTTTGTATCCTCCGGTCAGTTAGCCTGCCGTTCATGTCCGGCGAGACTCAGGTTGACTTCCCGGCTTGCACGGTCGAGGACTGCCGAGGCCGGCAGGTCGCTGCCGAGGGTCGCTGCTTGGCCCACACGACCAAAGACGAGCGAGAGGCGATCTTCGCTCAGATCGCTTCAGGAGCGGCCGTCATTGCTGCTACGGGTGTGCGGTTCACCGAAGAGCTCCTGGCCGACCTACTCGCCGCCCTGCCCAGCAACAATGATGGCGTGCCGTCATTGCGCGACGCCGACTTCCGCCTGGCCGTTCTACCCACCCTCGACCTCCAGGCAGCCACTCTCGTGAACGCTAAGTTCGATGGGACGAGCTTCCACGGAGAGGCCGGGTTCGCCGAGGCGAGATTTCAAGGCGAGGTCGGGTTCGTCGAGGCAGACTTCCGGGGCGACGCCGAGTTCGCCGGAACGAACTTCCAGGATGATGCTTGGTTCCGCGACGCGAACTTCCAGGGCGACGCCAGTTTCGACGGGGCGAACTTCCAGGGCGACGCCACGCTCGGCTGGGCGAACTTCCAGGGCGACGCCGACTTTGACGGGGCGATCTTCGAGAGCGACGCCGTGTTCGCCCGGGCGAGCTTCCGGCGGACGGCCTTGTTCGGCGGGGCAATCTTCCAGCGCGATGCCGAGTTCGTCGAGGCGACCTTCCAAGGCGACGCCTGGTTCCGCGAGGCGATGTTCCATGGTGCCGCCCTGTTCCGCGGGGCGATCCTTCAGAGCGGCGCCGAGTTCGCCGAGGCGACCTTCCAGGGCAACGCCAGGTTCATCGAGACGAGCTTTCAGGGCGGCGCCGTATTCGTCGGGGCAACCTTCGAGGCCGACGCCAGGTTCGTCAAGGCGAGCTTTCACGGCGATACCGTGTTCCGCGGGGCGACCTTCCAGCGGCCCATCGAGCTTGGGCCAATGGCCGTGGCCGGCACGCTCGTGCTGGATGGGATCGAGTCCGATCAGCCCATGCAGCTCGAGCTTGCCGCCTGGCGGTTGTCCTGCAAACGGACCCGATTCCGCGCTGGTGGACACCTACGCATCGCCTGGGCCGAGATCAGCCTTGACGACGCCGAGATCCCCGCCCCTCTGATTATCTCGCTGCATCCACCCGCTCAAGAACTCAGTAATCGAGTGTGTTGGCTAGTCCAGCCTGAGAGCAAGGCTGAGGGCTTCCCGGCGCCGCTGCCAAGCCTGGTCTCAGTCCAACGCGCCGACATCGCCGGCCTAGTCTTGGCCGATATCGACCTGCGCAACTGCCACTTCGTCGGGGCCCACCACCTCGACCAGCTTCAACTCACCACCGCCGACGTCTTCCACCGCGCCCCACAGCTGCGAGTCCGGCCTGGCAACCGCGGCCGGCAGACATTGGCCGAGGAATGCCGCTGGCGGCAAACCCGCCCCGGGTCGCGGGGCCACCGCTGGCGGCACACGACCAGCGAGGAATTCCTACCCTCACTGCTTGCGGGAGTGCGTCCGCCCGGGCCGGCAGAACTGGCGGCGATCTACCGCCAGCTGCGCAAGGGACGCGAAGACGCCAAGAACGAGCCTGGCGCGGCCGACTTCTACTACGGCGAGATGGAGATGCGCCGTCACGCCCCCAACACCCCCCGGGCCGAGCGGCTGCTGCTTGGCCTGTATTGGCTGACTGCCGGGTATGCCCTGCGCGCGAGCCGCGCCCTGGCCACCCTCGTATTGCTCCTGGGGAGCGTGATTGTGCTGCTGGCCCTGTGGGGTCTGCCAACCTCGTCCACTCCCGCAGCCGCGAGCCTGAGCATCACCGGGGTGCCGCCGGCCCAGCGCGTTAACCTCCCCGCCCAGAGCACGCCCGCGATGCCGGACGGGCCCATGCTCGACCGCCTCACCAGTGCCGGGCGCATCGAGCGGGCGGCCAGAACCGCCCTGGGTGTGGTGGTGTTCCGTGACACCGGCCAGCAGCTCACCACCCCAGGCCGCTACATCGAGATGGCCGGTAGGCTGCTCGGCCCCGTCCTACTCGCCCTGACCCTGCTTTCGATCCGCAACCGGGTCAAACGCTAATCCCGCTCCCCACTCCCAACCGCTTGCCTGACCCCTTGTATGCCATCGAGGGATCCCCGCCACAGCGGCCACCACGAAGCCTTGCGTAGCAGGGCTTTGCATCAGCGCAGG
>Ga0307296_10000767_pt1 | contig 15687 bp, 12 predicted proteins | sample ER_DNA_153_FD_194467 | JGI IMG/M metagenome (GOLD analysis project Ga0307296, IMG submission 194467) | Bulk soil microbial communities from the East River watershed near Crested Butte, Colorado, United States - ER_DNA_153 | ecosystem: Environmental > Terrestrial > Soil > Floodplain | place... | reverse complement strand
GGTCCATGTGAGCCCGCGCCGGCTCGCAGTGGGGCTGGCGCTTGCCGAGCACCTGTCGCTCTACCCGCTCTGCTACTTCATCGACCGGCACCATCCGGCGCGCGGAGAGCCGGGCGTGCCGCCGCTGCTGGAGAATCCCCGGGCGTTCGCCCAGGCGACTTGGCGGCACGCGGTCTTCGGGACGGTCCTCGGCAGGCTCGCCGTCTAGCCCCCGGCGCGTGTGGCGACGAACGCCGCGACGTCGCGAATCTGCTCAGGCGTCAGCGATCCGGAGAACGAGGGCATTCCCCCGCCCCCGCTCTCGACCTTCGCCCGCACCTGCTCGAAGCCCGGCCGAAGATCGTCGAGGTTCGGACCGATCTGGCCGCCCGCGCCGGCGGCCTTGAACGTGTGGCACGAGCTGCAGTTGCTCCGGAAGACCGTCTCGCCGGCCGTGGCGTTCGTCCCCGCGGGGACGACCGAGGTCGTCGCCGGCGATGCGGCCTGTGCGTTCTCCCGGTAGAGCCACACGGCGCTCGAGTACCAGACCCCGATCAGGATCGCGAACAGCAGCCCGCCCGCGACCGGGAGCACGGGTCGAGGGAAGCGGTGCAGGCGGACGACGGTCACCTTCGCGGCGTAGGCGCCGTAGAAGGCGCAGCCGAGCAGCGAGTGCGCCAGGACCCTGGTGCTCGGACTACGGAAGCCGAGCTTGAAGATGCAGTGGTAGGCCACGGGCAGCGTGCACGCGAAGACGAGCACACCCGAGACGCGGTGAGCCGAGTTCACCCACGGCGGCTTCTTCCACGGGAGCTTGCGGAAGATCCAGGCCGCGGTGAAGAGCTGGAAGCAGCCGAGCACGACCGCGGCGGTGGCGAACCCCGCCTTCATGTGGATCGGATCGCTGAAGAAGAGCTGGAAGTAGCCCTTCGACCGCGGCTGGTGACGGGCGAGCAGCCCCGCCGTCAGCGAGAAGACCGCGAACGCGAGCACCGGCGCCGCGAGCCAGCGGTACGAGCGCGGAGCTGCGGCCTCTGCCATCCCCGTCTATCGAATAGCACGTGCTCGCGCCGATCAAGCCGCCTCAGCCGCCGGTCGCGGAGAAGTGCTGGTAGTCGGGCGAGCCGGCCCAACGGCCGCCCCAGGCCCAGCCCACGCCTGCAAACGCCCGCACGAGCAGGCCGCCTCGAACCGCCATTCCCGGCCTCCGCCGCGAGCGATCGAGGAAGGCGCGCCCACGGCGCGGGTGCACCCGGCCGCCCTCGAGGTACGGGTTCTCGACGGGGTTGACGTCGATCGCGCGGCCGAACGCGTGCGCCGACCAGCGCTTGGGCCCTGGAGCCACGGCGTACCGGCAATTGAAGGCCGCAGTGTTGTCCGCCTCGAGGGACGGTTCGTCGCGGCCGTGGTAGGCGTCGATCGGGCGCATCCGGCGGATCGGAAAGCGCGCAGCGTAGAGGCGGGCGAAGACGTGGACGAGATCGCTCACGGCGTCGGCGTTGACGACCAGCGCGCCCGTGTGAGCCCTTCCGTCGAAGTCCCAGTAGGCGACACGAAGGCGCCGGAGCTGAGCGGGCGCGACCGGGCAGCCCGGATGCCACGAATACGGCAGCTGGGCGGGCGTCACGCGCGCGACCGTGTGTGTGAACGGCGGCGCCTGGAGCGCGAGCACGGCGAGCAGCACGACCCTCATCGCCACGTAGTCTGCAGCCCGATGCGATGGGTCGCGCTACCGGCGTTCTGCGCCCTCTGTCTGGCTGCCTTGACTCCGGGCGGTTCGGCCCGCTCCGCCGCCTGTTCGCCGAACCTCGCCAACCGGCTCGCGTCGACGGGCCCGGCGACCCAGCTCGTCACGGTCGTCGCGGCACGGCGAACCTCGACGCAGGGGATCATGCGTCTTTGGCGCAAGACGGGCCGCTGCTGGCTCGCCGTGGCGGGCCCGTGGACGGCCTGGCTCGGTCAGCGCGGCGTCTCGGCGAACAAGCGCGAGGGCGACCGCACCACCCCTGCGGGCGCATTCGGCTTCGGACGGGTCATGTACGGGATGGCGGCGAATCCCGGCCTCCGCTACGCCTACCACCGGATCGCCTGCGGCGACTGGTGGGTCGAGGACCCCGGCTCGCCCTACTACAACCGCTTCCGCCATGAGCCGTGCGGCTCGAAGCCGCCGTTCCGGGTCACGAGCGAGGACCTCTCGCGCTCACCGACCGCCTACCGGCACTTCGCCGTGATCCGCTACAACGCAGGCCCGGTCGTGCCCGGCCGGGGGTCGGGGATCTTCCTGCACGCGAGCACCGGCCGCCCCACGCTGGGCTGCGTCAGCCTGCCGGTGCCTCAGCTCGTCGCGGTTCTGCGCTGGCTACGGCCTGCGAGCGAGCCGCTGATCGTGATCGGCACGGCCGCGCAGATGGCGCGTTTCTAGTAGCCGCTGAAGCTGTCCGGGAGCACCTGCTCCTCGGGTAGGCCCGCGTCTCGCAGCGCACCGGCCACGGACTCGACCATCGGCGGCGGCCCGGCGATCATGAACGTGTACCTGTCGAGCTCGCCGAGGTATTCGCCCAGCACGGCGGCGTCGAGCATCCGGGTGTCGCCCTCCCACTCCGGGTCGTCGGTCATCGTCAGCACGAGCCGGAAGTTGGGCACGGTCCGCTCGATCTCCTGCAGCTCGTCGAGGAACGCGGTCGACTCGCGGTCGCGGTTCGAGTAGACGAGCGTCACCTTGTGCGGCAACCCCTCGTCGGCGATGTAGCGGAGCATGCAGCGAAAGACGGTGATCCCGATGCCGCCCGCGATGAAGACGTACTCCTTGCTCGTGTCCTCGGGCAGGAGGAACGTGCCCTTCGGCTGCTCGACCTCGACCTCGTCGCCGAGCTCGAGCTCGGCCAGCGAGCGCTTGAAGGCGGAGTCGCGAAGGCGTGTGCAGAGCCCGAGCACGTTTCCCTCCGTCGGCGAGGTGACGACGGAGATGTGTCGCCGCGGCCCTTTCTCGTCCTGGTAGGGCGGGTCGAGCAGCTCGACCCAGAAGTACTGGCCAGGGGTGAAGTCGACCTGCTGCCCCTGCAGGTCGAAGACGACGAGCAGCGTGCCCTTCGCGACCTCGCGCTTTTCCTTGACGAGCGATCTCACCGGCGAAGTAATACACAGCTCGGGCGGGAGCGGATTTACACTCGGGCGCATCCTCGCCACGATCGGTGTCTACGGCTGGACGCTCGAGGCGTTCCTCGCCGCCTTGCGCCAGGCCGAGGTCGCGTTGGTGCTCGACGTGCGGCAACGCCGCGGCGTCCGTGGCCGCGACTACGCCTGGGCGAACGCGCGGAGGCTCCAGGCCGGGCTCGCCGAGGCGGGGATCGGCTACCGGCACTATGCGGAGCTGGCGCCGACGACCGAGCTCCGGCAGCTCCAGTACCGCGAGGACGATCGCCTCGGCGTCGGCAAGCGCTCGCGCGCCGAGCTCGCGCCCGAGTACCGGGAGCGCTATCTCCGCGAGATTCTCGACCCTCTCGACCTCGCGCCGGTCGTGGCGGAGCTCCCGGCCGAGGGCGCCGGGGCCCTGCTCTGCGTCGAGCGCGACCCGGAGGCCTGTCACCGCTCGCTGATCGCGGAGCGCCTCTCCGCCGAGTTCGGCCTGGAGGTCGTCCACCTGCGTCCCTGAAGGACGAAGGGCGGCCGTATGGCCGCCCTTCGCGTCGAGCGGGATGCCTGGCGATCAGCCGCCGGGCTGGGTCACGCCGTTGACCTTCAGCGTGTACCGCGCGTACTGGTTGATCGACTCCGTCGGCTCGTCGTACATGACGAGCGCGGCGACGACGTCGGCCTTCTGGCCGATCAGCTTCTTGATCTGCTTCTCGTCCAGGGAGCCCTGGAAGTTCCGCGAGATCGGGATCGACGTAGCGAAGGCGTCAGTGTTGTTGCCCGACGTCTGGTACGCGACCAGCTGCACCGTGTAGCCGTTGACCGGGACCGGCTTGATCTGGGTGAACGTCTGCCAGCCGTCGAGCGACGTGCCGTCGGAGACGGTGTTGCCGCCGACGACGATGTTGTCGACCCACACGCCGGTGCCGCGCGTGTTCGTGTCCGTGATGTACCGGAACGCGAGCAGCACGTTCTGGCCGGCGTACTGGCTCAGGTCGAACGACTCACTCTTCCAACCGCTGCTGTCACCGTTGAAGCCGGGGCAGTTGCTCTTGAGCTTGACGTCCGCACCCGGATCGAGATCGCAGGTCGTGTCCGCGTTGGACAAGCTGTGGTACGTCTTGCCGTTGTCGGTCGAGACCTGCACGAAGAACGAGTCGAAGCCGGGCTCCGTGTCGTACTTCGTGTCGAACGTCAGCGTCGGGTTCGCGGCCGGAACCGCGACCGTGTGCACGATCGCCGCGTCCCTGTTGTCGGCGTCCGGCGCAGCGAGCGCGGAGTCCGAGCCGTGATCCGGAGCGGCCGTCGTGACCGTCCACTCGACCGGCACCGGCTCGAGCAACTTCGCACCGCCGAAGGTGATTGAGCTGATGTCCTTCGCGTTCAGGTAGTTACCCGTACCGTCACGGAGCCGGACGTAGTCCGAGCCGTTCGGCGGGGCCCCCGGTGAGTCATAGGAGTCGGGGTTGTCCCAATTGATGGCTGCGTCGAGCGCAGCGATCTGGTACCGCGACTTCGGCAGCTGGAGCAGCGGCATCTTGGCGCCCCGGTCGAGCACGCCGTCGAGCGCCATCGCTACCGCCCAACGGTGCACGACGGTCTGGGTGGTCGCCCGTCCGCCGAGCACCTGCCGGAGCCCGGCGAAGCCTTCGGCCGGATTCCGGTGAAGCGCCGACATGAAGGCTCGCCCGTACTGGCTCGAGAGGTACTCCATCATCGAGAATGCGGCTCCGTAGTCGCAGAGGATCTCACCGTCCCCCTGGTCACCCCAGAGCGTTAACGAGTTCTCCGCGCCGCCTCCGCTCGGGATCGGGTTCGCGTCCGTCTGCGTGATCAGGTTGCCCATGAAGCACTGCAGGTGGCTGTCGAAGCCGATCTGCGAGACGGGCCGCGTACCGAAGTCGTAGCCCGTGACGTCGATGGCGAAGTCCGACAGGCCCTCGTTGACCCAATTGACCTCCTCCGGATCCTGGTAGTACTGGAGCAGGTGCTGGTACTCGTGGGCGAAGACGCCTTCGTAGAGGAACGGCCGCGCCGGAGCGCTGGTGCACGTGTTCCCAGGAACCGGCTCGTGCGGCGGGTTGGCACCCGTCCGGTGGAGCCAGTCGAAGGCGTCGATCGTCATCACGTTGCGGTCGAAGAGCTCGTTCAGCCCCGACGAGAAGAAGCCGGCGATGTACGAGTTGGCCTGCGTGTTGTTCAGGTCGCGGAAGTTCGAGTCGCGGACGTTGTCCACGAGCACAACCGTCTTCTCGCCCGCACCGGAGGAATCCGAGGGAACCTGACCCGGATCGAGTGGAGTGAGCGGCGTCTGGTTCGTGCCGTCCCGGTCGGGCGCGACGCTGAACTCGACGGATTCCTTGGGCAGGATGTTGTTGTCGAACTGGCCGATCAGGTAATTGACCTGGTCGTCCCCGATCACCGTCCGCGGCCCGTTGCGGCAATCGCCGGCCTGGAAGTCGGTTCCCACAGAGGTGAAGCCGGCGACCGTCCGAGTGACGGGGGTCGCCACCCAGACCTCGCTGTGCGCGCCCACCCCGCGCAGGGTGAACTGCTTGCGGTAGAACCCGGCGCTGTCATCGAGCGCGAGCCAGGTCCGCGTCGTTCCGACTGCCGGCGTCGCTGCGTGGAACGAGCGGATGGACTGCTTCCGCCCGTGCTTCTTCAGCAGCTTCTGCAATCGAGCCTGCTTCGCCCGCAGCGCCACCGCGCGGCGGACGGCCAGCTTCATCGACATCTCCTTGTTGGCGCCGACCTGCACGGGGACCCGCGAGTTGCGGCCCAGGTACCTGCTGACGTCGACGATGCCGTTGCGGCTGTTCAGGCCCAAGCCCTTGGCGGGATGGGCCGCTTGATGCGCGGCGCCCGCTCCGCCCACGGCGATGCCGACCGCGGCGAAGAGCGCGAGCACAGACGCAACGACGAGCGCGCGCGTGGTCAACCCACGAGCGTCGCCCCTTGCTCTTGAGCTCATAACGTGTTCTCCCCTCCGTCGTGCAATAGAGGGACGGCGGCGCGAAGACCCGCACCAGCCACACAGGGTTTCGCCCGACCCCCGTCCCGGACGTCGGGGATCATCGTGAATATTCGAACGGCTGTCAAATTGCAGCGAAACGCCGCTCTTTGCAGCGAAAACGCCTCAGGCAGCCTCGCTCGCCGGCTCGGACTCGGCTCCGTGTGCCTGGGCGGCAGCATCCACGCGCAGGAACGCGGCGCCGACGGCCGCGGCCCCGGCCGCGAACAGCGCGCCCACGAGGAAGGCTAGGTGATAGCCGCCGTTAAGCGCCGCCAGCGCTCCCTCGCCCGAGCTCTTCAGGCTGCTGGTGCGCGACGCCGCGAGACTGGCCAGGATCGCGAGGCCGAGCGCACCGCCCATCATGAACGCGGTGTTCACGACGCCGGAGGCCAGCCCGGACTCGCTCGGCTCGACGTCGCTCATCGCGGCAAGCAGCACCGGGTTGAAGGCCATCCCGGCGCCGCACCCGAGCAGGATCATGGCCGGGAGCACATCGACGAGGAAGTTCCCGTCCACGGGGGCCCGCGCGAAGAGCAGCAGGCCGACGGCGGCGAGCAGCAACCCTGTCGCGAGCGGCACCTTGATCCCGAAGCGCATCACGAGCTTGGCCGAGAGGCCGATGGAAAACGCGCCCATGATCAGGTTCGCCGGCAGGAAGGCGAGACCCACCTGCAGCGGGCTGTAGCCGAGCACGAGCTGGAGGTAGAGCGCCGAGAGAAAGAACCACGCGAACATGGCCGCGGCCCAGAGCACGCCGACCACGTTTGCGGTCGCGACGTTGCGGAGCTTGAGGATCGCGAGCGGCATCAAGGGCGCGCTGACCCGCGACTCGAGCACGAGGAAGGACGTCAGCAGCACCGCCGAGCTGACCAGGAGACCGAGCGTCTGGACCGAGGTCCAGCCCTTGTCGTTCCCGTTGACGATCGCGTACACGGCCAGTATCAGGGCCGACGTCACCAGGACGGCGCCGGCGACGTCGAGCCGCCCGCTCGTGGCCTGGCCGCGGTCAGCAGGCAGCAGCCTCAGGCAGAGCGCGTACACGGCGATTCCGATCGGGACGTTGACGAGGAAGATCCAGTGCCAGCTGAGTAGGTCGGTGAGCACGCCGCCGAGGAGCACGCCGATGCTGCCGCCTCCGGCCATGACGAACCCGAAGACCCCCATCGCCTTGGCGCGGTCGGCCGGCTCCGTGAACAGGTTCATGATCAGCGAGTGCGCGACCGCCGAGACGACTGCCCCGCCGAGACCCTGAACCGCGCGGGCCGTCACGAGCAGACCCTGCGTCGTCGAGAGCCCACAGGCGATCGACGCCAGCGTGAAGAGCGAGATCCCGATCAGGAACATCCGCCGGTGGCCGAAGAGGTCGCCGAGCCGGCCGCCGAGCAGGAGGAAACCGCCGAAGGTGAGCAGGTAGGCGTTCACGACCCAGGCGAGCGACGTCTCCGTGAACCCGAGGTCCGCCCGGATCGAGGGCAGCGCGACGTTCACGATCGTGGTGTCCAGCACGATCATCAGGTCGCCGAGGCAGAGGACGATCAGCGCGAGCCAACGGGTGCGGCGGTCCATGGTCATCGGTCTTCTGCTCTCCCTTCGGTCAGATTAGTCATAGGACCACCCCTCACCCCAAAACTCATCGGTGGGGCTCCGATGAGTTTTGGCGCCCACGCGCGTCCTTGACTAGATGAGGGCGCATCGGTGCAGCACACTCGTGTGCGACGTTCACGCGCTGGCTCCCGACGCAGCCGCGATCGACGCGCTGGCGCGACTTCAGCTCGCCGCTCGGCGTGTCGGGTTGGAAGTGCGTCTGTGCCATGCATCGAAGGAGCTGTGCGGCTTGCTGGAGCTCGTCGGCCTGAGCGACGTGCTACGAGTCGAGTCGGGTTGGCAGCCCGAAGAGCGGGAAGATGGTCTCGGTGCCGAGGAAGAACGTGAGCTCGACGACACGTCCGTCTGAGATCTCGAGCACCTGAAGCGCCCAGGGCTCGTAGCCCTCGCCGGTCTCGCTCGGCTTGTACTGACCGAATGCGGGCGAGCCGTTCGCCGAGACGGTCGGGATGACGCGGGAGTCCCGGCAGGCGGCGCCGGGACCGACCCACCAGCTGAGGATGTCGTCCCGCCCGCTCAACCAGAGGTCGTACGGCGGCATGGACTGCGTCGCGTCCTCGTGGATGAGCGCGGTGAGCGCCTCCATGTCGTAGTGCTCGAACGCCTCGACGTAGCGCGCGAGCAGCTCGCGGTCCGGCTCGTCGAGCTCTGCCACAGCGTCGGTCGCGCTGACGTCGGTCTGCTCCAGCGTCGTCCGGGCTCGCTGAAGCGCGCTGTTGACCGAGGCGACGCTCGTCTCGAGGAGCTCCGCGACCTCGGCGGCCTTCCAGCGGAGCACCTCGCAGAGGATCAGGACTGCGCGCTGCCGCGGCGGGAGATGCTGGAGCGCTGCCACGAACGCGAGGCGAATCGTCTCGCGCGACTCGGCCATTTCGGCGGGGTCAGTCGGGAGGGGCTCGATCCAGGTCACCTCCGGGAGCGTGTTCAGGTTCGCCGCCACCGGCTCTTGTGCCGGCCCGAGATCCATCGGGCGCGCCCGCCGCTCCCGTCCGTTGAGCATGTCGAGACAGACATTCGTCGCAATGCGGTAGAGCCAGGAGCGCAGGGCGGCGCGGCCCTCGAAGCGGTCGAGGTTCTTCCACGCGCGCAGGAGCGTCTCCTGGACCGCGTCCTCCGCCTCGAACGGCGAGCCGAGCATCCGGTAGCAGTACGCGGTCAGCTCGCGACGGTGCTGCTCCAGCTGGCCGAACTCGGGCGCAACGGTGGCCGACCCTTCCACGTCCGCCATGGTAAGCGTCCCTCGCCGCCTGCCGTCGGCCGAAGGAAAACGACGCCTTGCCCCGGCTGCAGATCGCAAGTCCGGCGGTCCATCGGCGTCCTATGTGAGTGCCGGGCGGTTTTCCCGAGGACTAGGCGCGCGAGCGCCTAGCGGGAGAGAGGAACAACCGCCCGGCCTGTCCTTTGTAGCCAACCGGACGGCGGTCGAAGCCCCTTTTCGGCCGGCTCACTCCGGGGTCACGTAGGCGGCAGTGAGTCCGCCGTCGGCCAGGAACGTCGTTCCGGTCACGTACGAGGACTCGTCGCTCGCCAGGAAGAGCGCGGCGTTCACGATCTCGCGCGGCTTCGCCAGCCTGCCCGTGGGCCAGTGCGTGCGCCGGCGCTCGAGCGCCGCCGGATCGTCCCCGAAGATCGAGAGGAGGAGCGGCGTCTCCACCGGGCCCGGGCAGAGCGCATTGACCCGCACGCCGTCGCGGGCGAACTGGACGGCGAGCTCGCGGCTCATGGCCAGCACCGCCCCCTTCGAGGCCGTGTAGGAGATCTGCGACGTGGCCGCGCCGACGATCGCGACGAAGGAGGCGACGTTGATCACCGAGCCCCCTCCCCGCTTCAGCAGGTGCGGGATGCCGTGCTTGCAGCACAGGAAGACACCCTTCGCGTTGATGTCCTGCACCCGCTGCCACGCCTCGACGCTCGTCTCGAGCACCGAGGCGTCGTCGCCGGGCGAGATGCCGGCGTTGTTGTAGAGCACGTCGACGCCGCCGAAGCGCTCCGAGGTCTGGGCGTACAGGGCGGCCACTCCCTCCTCGTCGGCGACATCCACCTCGACCGAGAAGGCCTCGCCCGGACAGAGCGAGACCGTCTCCTCTGCCGCCTGTCGGTCCACGTCCGCGACGCATACGCGAGCCCCCTCCTCGGTGAAGAGGATCGCCGCCTCGCGGCCCATGCCGCCGCCCGCCCCCGTGATCACCGCCACCTTGCCGTCGAGACGTCCCATCTCAGCTCTCCGTGGAAAAGAACACGGTCTTGACCTCCGAGTAGCCGTCGAGGGCCTGCATCCCGAGCTCGCGGCCGAGCCCCGACTGCTTGAACCCGCCGAACGGCGTCTGCACGCGCACCGAGCTGTTCGAGTTGACCGAGATGACCCCCGTCTCGAGGGCCCGAGCCACGCGGAGAGCCCGCGCGCCGTCCCGCGTCCAGATCGAGCCCGAGAGCCCGTACGGCGTGTCGTTGGCGATCCGGATCCCCTCGGCCTCGTCGGAGAACGGAATCACCGCGGCAACGGGGCCGAAGACCTCCTCGCGAGCTACGCGGTCGTCGTTGGCCGCCTGCACCAGCGTGCAGGGGAACCAGTAACCGGGACCGTCGGGCGTCTCGCCGCGATAGAGCGGCTCGCCTTCGACGAAGGAGGAGACGGTCTCCCGGTGCGCGGCCGAGATCAGCGGCCCCATCTCGGTGCGCTCCTCGGCCGGGTCTCCGACCTTGACCTTGCCGGTCGCCTCGACCAGGAGCTCGAGGAAGCGGTCGTAGACCGAGCGCTGCACGAGGATCCGCGAGCGGGCACAGCAGTCCTGGCCGGCGTTGTCGAAGACGGCATACGGAGCCGCAGCGGCCGCTCGCTCGAGGTCGGCGTCCTCGAAGATCACGTTGGCCGACTTGCCGCCCAGCTCGAGCGTCACGCGCTTGATCTGGCCTGCCGCGCCGCGCATGACCTCGCGGCCGACCTCCGTCGACCCCGTGAAGGCGATCTTGGCCACGTCGGGGTGCTCGACCAGCCGGCGCCCGACCACCGAGCCCGGCCCCACGACGACGTTGAGGACGCCCTCGGGGATGCCGGCCTCGAGCGCGAGCTCGCCCAGCCGAAGGGCTGAGAGCGGCGTGAGCTCGGCCGGCTTGAGCACGACGGTGTTCCCGCAGGCGAGCGCCGGGCCGAGCTTCCAGCTGGCGATGTTGAGCGGGAAGTTCCAGGGCACGATCAGCCCGACGACGCCGAGAGCCTCGCGAAAGGTGGCGGCGACACCGCCTGCGGCGGGGATCGTCTCGCCCAGGTGCTTGTCGACCGCGCCGGCGTAGTAGTGGAACACCTGCGCGACCATGCCGATCTCGCCGCGGGCGCCCCCGATCGGCTTGCCGACGTTCTCCGACTCGATCCGGGATAGCTCCTCGCCGTGCTCCTCGACGAGCTCGGCGAGAGCCCGCAGCAGGCGCGCCCGGTCGTGCGGCGCAAGGTCCCTCCAGGCAGGGAACGCCGCCTTGGCCCTGGCCACCGCCTCGTCGGTCTCCCCCACCCCGGCCTGGGCGAGCTCCGCGATCGGCTTCTCCGTCGCGGGATTGACGACCGTGAGCGTCATCCCCGCTCGAAGAGCCGCTCGCGCTCGTAGCACGTGACGACCTGGTCGAAGAGCCGCTGCTCCGTCCGCGCGTAGTTCAGGTAGTGGTCGACCACCTGGTCGCCCATCGCGGCGCGCGCCATCGTGCCCGACTCCAGCGCGGCCACCGCCTCGACCATGGTTGAAGGGAAGCGCTCGACGTCGGACTCGTACGCGTTGCCCTCGACTGCGGGCGGCGGCTCGAGCTCGTGCTCGATCCCGTGCAGGCCCGCCGCGATCAGCGCCGCGAAGGCGAGATACGGATTGACGTCGGCGCCCGGGATGCGCGTCTCGACCCGCAGGGCCGAGCCGTGCCCCACCACGCGGAACCCGCAGGTGCGGTTGTCGCGGCCCCAGGCCAGCGTCGTCGGCGCCCAGCTCGCGGCCATGAAGCGCTTGTACGAGTTGATCGTCGGCGCGAAGAAGATCGCCAGCTCGCGGGCGCAGGCGACCTGCCCCGCGAGGTAGTGGCGGAAGACGTCTGACTCGCCCGCGAAGGCGCTCTCCTCGCCGTGCCAGAGACTCGAGTGGATGTGACACGAGGAGCCCACCGCGGTGTGGTACGGCTTCGCCATGAAGGTGATCGAGCAGCCGTGCTGGTGCGCGATCTCCTTGGCCCCGTTCTTGTAGACGACGTGTTCGTCTGCTGTCCGCACCGCGTCCGCGTAGCGGAAGTTGATCTCGTGCTGGCCCGGCCCCGCCTCGCCCTTCGAGTTCTCGACGACCAGACCCGCGCCTTTCATCCCGTTCCTGATCTCGCGGATCAGCGGCTCGTCGTACGTGGTGGCAAGCACGTGGTAGTCGAGGATGTACGGGACCGAGGGGGTGAGGTCGCGGTAGTGCAGCTCGTGCGCCTCCGCGTAGCTCTCCCGGAAGAGGAAGAACTCGAGCTCGGAGGCGAGCATCGGCGAGAACCCGAGCTCCTCGGCTCTCGCGACCTGGGCGCGCAGCACCTGGCGGGGTGACGGCTCCACCGGGGAGCCGTCGTGCCAGAGCACGTCGCACAGGACGAGCGCCGTCCCCTCGAGCCACGGGATCCTGCGCAGCGAGGCGAGGTCTGGGCTGAGCGCGAAGTCGCCGTAGCCGCGCTCCCAGCCGGCGATCTCGTACCCCGGGACGGGATCCATCTCCATCTCCAGCGCCAGCAGGTAGTTGCAGCCCTCGACGGGATGCCCTGCCTCGAGCTCGCCCAGGAAGAACTCGGCGTCGACGCGCTTGCCCATCAGCCGGCCCTGCATATCGGTGAAGGCGACGACGACGGTGTCGATCGCGCCGGTCTCGACGTCGTCGCGCAGCTCACGCTCGGAAAGCACGTCGGAATCCTCTCTGAAATGCCGCCGACTTGACACCGCCTCGGGCAAGGCGGGTAAATAGCCCATTCAACCTGGGAGGAAGGATGAGTAGCGGACCCGCGGCGACCGATTCAACGCGCTACCTCGACGACCGGGAACAACTCCATACGCTCGGCTACGCGCAGGAGCTGTTCCGCTCGATGGGCGGCTTCCAGAACTTCGCCATCTCGTTCACGATCATCTCGATCCTGGCCGGCTGCCTGACCTCGTACGCGATCGCGTTCAACCAGGGCGGTCCGGTGGCGATCACGTGGGGCTGGCTGCTGGTCGGTTTCTTCTGCATCATCGTCTCGCTCGCGATGGGCGAGATCGCGTCAACGTATCCGACCGCAGGCGGTCTCTACTTCTGGTCATCGAAGCTCGGCAGTCCGGCCTGGGGTTGGTTTACAGGCTGGTTCAATCTGCTCGGGCAGATCGCCGTCACCGCGGCGATCGGCTTCGGCTGCGCGATCTTCATGACCAGCTGGCTCAACCTGATCACGGACGGGAGCTACGGCAACACGTACCACTGGATCTACCTCACCTACGCGGGGATCATGCTCGCGGCGGGCGTGATCAACATGTTCAAGGTGTCGATCACGGCCATGCTGAACGCCTTCTCCGCGTGGTGGCACATGCTCGGCGTGCTGTTCATCGTCTTCGTCCTCATCATCGTCCCGGATCACCACCGCTCGATCGGCTACGTGTTCGGCCAGACCATCAACAACACCGGGTTCGGCGGAGGAAAGACGTCGGGCTTCATCTTCTTCTACGTCTTCCTGACGGGTCTCCTGATGGCCCAATACACGATCACGGGCTACGACGCGTCGGCGCACATGAGCGAGGAGACGCGGAGCGCCTCGATCGGTGCCGCCTGGGGGATGGTCATGTCGGTCGTGGTGTCGGTGATCTTCGGGTTCCTACTGCTTGTCGCCGTGACCTTCGTCGTTCCGAATGACAAGGATGCGTCGGGAGCTGGTACCTACATCGTCACCTACATCTGGCAAACATCGATGAGTACGCACTGGGCCGAGATCCTGCTCTTCATCGCGGTGCTCGCACAGGTCTTCTGCACGATCGCCTCGGTGACCTCGGCCTCGAGGATGATGTTCGCGTTCTCGCGTGACCGGGCCGTCCCGGGCCACCAGCTGTGGAAGCGGGTTTCGAAGGCCGACCGCATCCCGATCTACACGGTCTGGGCGATCGTCGTGCTCGCCTTCCTGACTCCGCTCCCGGCCTGGTGGTTCGACTACACGGGCTACGCGGCATCGACGGCGGTCGCGGTGATCGGGCTCTACATCGCGTTCATGCTGCCGATCATCCTTCGGCTCAAGGCGGGAGACAAGTTCGAGCGCGGCGCCTGGAGCCTCGGCAAGCACTACAAGTGGATCGACTGGATAGCGATCCTGTGGATCTGCTTCATCTGCATCGTGTTCATGCTGCCGTTCAGCTACAACGGCATTCCATGGAACACGGGGTTCGACTGGAACCTCGTCAACTACACGCCGATCATGGTCGGCGCGGCATTCCTCCTCTTCGGCGGCTGGTACGTGATCTCGGCCCACAAGTGGTTCAAGGGACCGATCCGCCAGGGCGACGACGAAGAGCTGGCGCGGATCGAACGGGAGTACGGCGAGGGCGATACCCCGACGCCGGCTCCGGCGAGCCCGTAGCGACGGCTCAGCCCCTGAGCCGCTCTCCGGCAGGATCCAAGAGCGGCTCGGGGGCAACCTCGCCCTCGATCCACTCGCCGAAGATCTCCACCGCCACCGGCTGCTCGGGCTGCGCGTACCGGGCCGGCACGTAGGCGTAGGCGATCGAGTGCTCGACCGTGTAGCCGTAGCCGCCGCTCGTGACGCGGCCGACGAGCTCGCCGTCGACCCGCACGGGCTCCGACCCGAGCGCGACGGAGCGGGGATCCGAGAGGACGAGGCAGGCGAGCCTGCGCTCCGGCTCCTGCGCCTCGAGCAGGGCCTCGCGCCCGATGAAGTCCTCCTTGTCGAGCTTGACCGCGAAGCCGAGCCCCGCCTCGTAGGGCGTGTCGTCAGGGGTGATGTCGGCGCCCCAGACGCGGTAGCCCTTCTCGAGGCGCAGCGAGTCGATCGCCTTGTAGCCGCCGGCGACCAGGCCGTGGGCGCGGCCCGACTCCCAGAGCGTGTCCCATAAGGCGAGCCCGAACTCGGTCGGGCAATAGAGCTCCCAGCCGAGCTCGCCCACGTAGGTCACGCGGAGCGCCAGGCACGGAACCGGGCCGACGGCGAGCTCGCGCGCGCGCATGTACCCGAAGGCGAGCTCGTCGGTCGTCGTCGCCTGCAGGATCTCGCGCGCGGACGGCCCCCAGAGGCCGAGGCAGGCGAGCTTGGAGGTGACGTCCTCGACGAGCACCGAGCCGTCCTCCGGCGCGTGCTGGCGGATCCACGCGAGGTCGTGGCGGCCGAAGGCCGTGCCGGTGACGATCCGGAAGCGATCCTCCGCGAGGCGGGTGACGGTGAAGTCGCATTCGATCCCTCCTCGCGCGTTCAGCATCGAGGTGTAGGTGATCTGCCCGACCTCGCGCGCGACCTGGTTGTCGCAGACCCGCTCCAGGAAGGCCGCCGCGCCCTCGCCGGAGACGTCGATCTTGGCGAAGCTCGTCTCGTCGAAGAGGGCGGCGCGCTCACGGCACGCGCGGTGCTCGGCGCCGATCGCGGGCGACCACAGCCGTCCCGCCCAGCCGCGGGGCCGGAGCGACTCGTCACCGTGCGCAGCGTTCGGCTCGAACCAGTTGGCCCGCTCCCAGCCCGACTTCTCCCCGAATGCCGCCCCCAGCTCGACGAGGCGCGGGTAGGCCGGCGAGAGGCGCAGGGGCCGTCCGGCCTCCCGCTCGTGGCCGGGGTACTTGACGTCGTAGTACGTCGAGTAGATCTCGAGCGTCCGCGCGAGCGTGTAGTCGCGGCTCGCGTAGTGGGCACCGAAACGGCGCGAGTCCATCTCCCAGACGTCGAAGCCGGGCAGCCCGTCGACGATCCACTCAGCGACGAGCTTCCCCATCCCGCCC
>Ga0307296_10000765_pt1 | contig 15693 bp, 15 predicted proteins | sample ER_DNA_153_FD_194467 | JGI IMG/M metagenome (GOLD analysis project Ga0307296, IMG submission 194467) | Bulk soil microbial communities from the East River watershed near Crested Butte, Colorado, United States - ER_DNA_153 | ecosystem: Environmental > Terrestrial > Soil > Floodplain | place... | reverse complement strand
GACGACCTTGTCGTGCGGCAGGTTCACGCCCTTGTTGATCTTCTTGATCGCCGGGTTGTCCCAGTACTTGATCGAGCCGCCGTACATCCCGGCGATGATCTTGCCGGTCAGCTTGAGGCCGAAGCCGACCCCGCTGACGTTGTAGGGGATCGACGTGGCCGAGAAGGCCCACGGGACCTGGACGCAGCCCTTGCAGGCCTTGAACTGGTCCGGGCTAAGGGGCGCGTCACTGGCTCCGAAGTCGACCGTGCGGGCGGTGATCGCGGCGATCCCGCCACCACTGCCGATCCCGCTGTAGGCGATCTTGGAAGGGTGGTAGCTCTGGGTCCACTTGGCCACGAGCGGCACCACGAAGGTGCTGCCCGCACCGGTGAGCGTGCCCGTCTGCCGCGCAGGACTGGCGCCCGCGAGGCTCGTCCAGGCGGTGAGCGTCAGCGCCGCGAGTGCAAGCACGGCGAGCGTTGCCGCAGTGGCTCGTTTCCTGTTCACGTTTGCCTCTCTCCTCTCGTGGTGATTCATCCCTGCCACGAGGGTGCCTCGCGCTCGGCGAGGCGTGGGCTGAAAGGCGGTGCGGATCCGGTAACGATCCGGTGACAGGCGCCTGTGCGAGCCGGAGCACGCGTTAGCTTCCCGGCCGATGAGCACGATCCCCGCCACGGAGGTGCTCGGCGGCACGCGGCGGCTCCGGGACTGGGTCGGGGACCGGCTGCTGTTCCTGCTGACGCTGCTCGCGTCGCTCGCGACGGTCGCGATCATGGTCGCGATCGCCTACAAGGTGATCCGCGGCGCCGAGCTCTCGTTCCAGACCTTTGGGCTCTCGTTCCTGACGAGCAGCGCGTGGGACGTCAACAAGGGCGTCTTCGGTGCGTTGCCCGGCCTCTACGGAACGGCTGTCACGTCTCTGATCGCACTCGTGATCGCCGGGCCGCTCGCGATCGCCATCGCGCTCTTCCTGAGCGAGCTGGCGCCGCGTTGGATTCGCGGCGTCGTCGGCTCGCTCGTCGAGCTGCTCGCGGCGATCCCGAGCGTTGTGCTCGGCCTCTGGGGGATCCTCGTGCTCGGCCCGTTCGTGGCCAACCACCTCGAGCCGTGGCTCAACCGCTGGTTCGGCTTCCTCCCGATCTTCAGCGGCGACCCGTCCTCGAGCGGGATCCTCGTCGCCGGACTCGTGCTCGCGATCATGGTCGTCCCGATCGTGGCCAGCATCTGCCGCGAGCTCTTCCTCGCCGTGCCGCGCGAGCTTGAGGAAGGAGCGCTCGCGCTTGGCGCGACTCGCTGGGAGATGGTGCGCGGCGTGATCCTTTCGTCGTCGCGTCCGGGTGTGTCCGCGGCGCTGATCCTCGGGCTCGGGCGCGCGCTCGGCGAGGCGATCGCCGTCTCCCAGACGATCGGGGGCGGGTGGTGGATTCACCGCTCGCTGTTCGACCCCGGCGACACGCTGGCCGGCCGGATCGCCTCGCAGTTCCAGGGGGCACAGACGGACCTGCAGACCTCGTCGCTCTTCTACCTCGCCGCGATCCTGCTCGTGATCGGGCTCGTGACGAACCTGGCCGCGCAGCTGATCGTGCGCCGGTTCGAGTTCCAGCGGACGGGGTCTGACTGATGGGCGCGATCGAGCCGACCCTCGCGCTGGGCGGCGACCGGCGCGTGCGCCGGCGGCGGATCGTCAACCGGGCCGCCGAGGCCGTCGCGCTGGTGGCCGCGCTCGCGGCCGTCGTCGTGCTTGCGATCGTCGTCCTCTCTGTCGCGCGCCGCGGTGCGAGCCAGCTGAGCTGGACCTTCCTCACGGGCGATCTTCCGCTCTTCGGGATCCCCGGCGGAGGGATCGCGCCACTGATCGTCGGCTCGGCGATCCTGGTGGGGATCGCGACCGCGATCGCGCTGCCGCTCGGCGTCTTCACCGCGCTCTTCCTGAGCGAGTTCGCCTCGCGCCGGGTGGCTGCGCCGATCCAACTGACGCTCGACCTGATGAACGGGCTGCCCTCGATCATCATCGGCGTCTTCATCTTCGGTCTGCTCGTTCAGGGCCACGCCCAGAGCGGCTACGCGGGCGGCTGCGCGCTTTCGATCGTGATGCTGCCGCTGATCGCGCGCTCGGCCCAGGAGGTGCTGCGGCTCGTCCCGGTTGCGCAGCGGGAAGGTGCCCAGGCGCTCGGAGCGAGCCGCTGGCGGACAGTGATCGGCGTCGTGCTCCCGAGCGCGCTCGGCGGCATTCTCACGGGCACGGTGCTCGCGATCGCGCGTGCGGCGGGTGAGACGGCGCCGCTCCTGTTCGCGTGCTCGATCTACGCCAACAGCGTCACGACGAACCCGCACGACGCGCTGCCGAACATCCCCGTCCAGATCTTCATCTGGTCGGAGTCGGCCGACCCTGCCGACCACGAGCGGGCGTGGGCCTCGGCGCTCGTGCTGCTGCTGTTCGTGCTCGCGACGAGCCTGCTGGCTCGCGCCGCGCTCGCGCGTACTCGGAAGAAGCTTGGCCAGTGACCGAGGAGGAGCCGTTGAACGAGACAGTTACGATGCCTGCGATGAGGCCGGTGGACGTCGCGGAGCGGCAGGGGTCTGAGCCGCCCGTCGGCGAGACGGTCTTCGATATCCAGGGACTGACCGCACGCTACGGCTCGAACGTGGCCATCAAGGCTGTTGACGTGGAGATCTACAAGAACATCGTCACGGCCGTGATCGGGCCTTCGGGGTGCGGCAAGAGCACCTTCATCCGCTGCCTCAACCGGATGAACGACACGGTCCCGGGTTTCGGGCTCGACGGGCGCATCCTCTACCACGGGGTCGACCTGTACGGCACGGGCGTGGAGCCGGTCGAGGTCCGGCGCCGGATCGGGATGGTCTTCCAGAAGCCGAACCCGTTCCCGAAGACGATCTACGACAACGTCGCGTGGGCCCCGCGCGTCCTCGGCCTGCGGCACGACCTGGACGAGCGGGTCGAGAAGGCGCTTCACGCCGCGGCGCTCTGGGACGAGGTCAAGGACCGGCTGAAGAAGAGCGCGCTGTCGCTCTCGGGAGGCCAGCAGCAGCGGCTCTGCATCGCTCGCGCGATCGCGATCGAGCCGGAGGTGCTGCTCCTCGACGAGCCCGCCTCGGCGCTCGACCCGATCGCGACGCAGAAGATCGAGGAGCTGATGCGAGATCTCAAGCGCGACTACACGATCGTGATCGTGACCCACAACATGCAGCAGGCCGCGCGCGTCGCGGACCGGACGGCGTTCTTCAGCCTCGACGTCGCCGACGGCCAGCCCGCGGGCGTGCTCGTCGAGTACGACGAGACGCCGAAGATCTTCACCGCGCCCGCCGACAAGCGCACCGAGGACTACGTCACCGGGCGGTTCGGATGAACAACGTCCGGGTCAGCTTCCAGGAGGAGCTCGACCAGCTCGAGGCGAGCCTGCAGGAAGAAGGCGAGCTTGTCCTGCGCGTGCTCCGCGGCGCGCTGAACGCTCTCGCTCAGCGAGACATCGAACTGGCCGACGAGGTGATCGCCTTCGACGACGACGTCGATCGGCGCTACGTCGCGATCGAGGGAGCAATCGAGTCGCTGCTTGCGAGGCAGACCCCGGTGGCGACCGACCTGCGGCTCGTGCTCGCACTCCTGCACATGAACCTGCACCTCGAGCGGATGGCCGACTACTGCGTGACGATCGCGAAGCTGACCAAGCTGGTCGCCGACGTCGAGGGCGACCCGATGCTGCTCCAGAGCCTGCAGGAGATGGGCGAGCGGGCGGAGGAGATGATCCGCGTCGCGCTCGACTCGTTCGCCAACCGCGACCTCGAGGGAGCCGAATCGCTCGTCGATCTGGACGAGCTGATCGACCGCTCGAACCGCCGCTTCGTCGAGCGCGTGGTCGAGATCGTCGCCGAGCCCGGCCTGCGCGAGTGGGTGCTGCGGATGGTGATCGTCTCGCGCACGATCGAGCGGATCGGCGACCACGCGGTCGACATCGGCGAGCAGACGGCCTACCTGCTGACGGCCGAGTTCCGCGAGTTCACCGATGCCTCGCACGACGAGAAGGGCTAAAGAAAAGGGCCGGCGCTGAGGCCGGCCCTGCGAGCGCCCGCGCGCCAGGGGGAGAGGGGGGAGGCGCGTGAGCGTTCGTTCCTTGTCCGTGCTCTGACGGCACCGCCTCGCTGCGGTTAGCGGTCTTTACGAACTCTCAACACGCTCAGTCCCAGGGCGGCGGGTTGTGCGTCCACTGCCCGCCGAGCATGGTCGCCACCACGCTGACCTCGGCGAGCTCCTTCGGCTCGCCGGCCAGCGGGTCGCGGTCGAGCACGACCAGGTCGGCGAGGTAGCCGGGGACGAGCTTGCCGCGGCGGCGCTCGTCGCCGGCGAGCCAGGCGGGGGCGACCGTCGTGGCGTGCAGCGCCTGCTCCGCCGTCAGCGCCTGCTCGGGTCGCCAGGCCTTGCGCTCGTCGAGCGTGCGCAGGACGCCGGCCCGGATCCCGGCCAGTGGGTCGAGCTCCTCGATCGGCGCGTCCGAGCCGTTGACGAGGATGGCGCCGCTGTCGAGCAGCGAGCGGAAGGCGTACGGCTCGCTGTCGAGGCCGCCCCAGAAGCGGTCGGCGAGGTCGCGGTCCGAAGGGGCGTGCGAGAACTGCACCGAAGCGGCGATGCCGAGCTCTGCGAACCGCGGGATGTCCTCGGGCGCGAGCAGCTGCGCGTGCTCGATCCGCTGCCGCAGGCCGAGCGGCTGCCAGGCGTCGCGCGTCGCCTCGAAGGCGTCGAGCGCTTCGCGGTTGGCGAGGTCGCCGATCGCGTGGACGGCGATCGGGAAGCCCGCGCGCGCGGCGTCGCGGATGTACTGCTCGAGCTGCTCGCGGCTCGTGATCTCGACACCGGAGCCGTCCAGCATCCGCGCGGTCTGCGAGCCGAGGGTGCCGTCCATGAAGCCTTTCAGGTAGCCGACCCGCAGCAGGGGGCCGCCGAGGCCGCTGCGCACGTCCACCTCGGCGAGCTCCCCGGCCTTGATCTCCGGCAACGACTGCCAGACCCGCAGGCAGAGCGCGCCGTCGGCCTCGAGCCGCTGCCAGAAGCGGAGCGCGCCGAGCCAGCCGTCCTTGTCGTGCACCGCGGTCACTCCGCGGGAGGCCGCGAGCTTGACTCCGGTCCGCATTGCCTCGACGTACTCGTCGTCGGTCGTCTCGATGTAGCGGTCGCGGAAGTTCCAGCACGACTCCTCGCGAAGGACGCCGGTGGGCTCGCCGCGCTCGTCGAGCTCGACGACGCCGCCCGCTACCTGCAGTTCGGCGTTCGCGCGGGCCAGCGCGGCCGAGTTGAGCCAGACCGAGTGCGAGTCGCGGGCCATCAGCGCGACCGGCCGGTCCGGGGCGATCGCGTCGAGCTCGTCCTTCGTCGGCTCGACCGAGGGCGACCAGTCGCCGCTGCGCCAGCCTCGGCCGCGGAGCCACGAAGACGTCTGTCCCGTGTTCGCGAGCTCCTGGCGCACGCGCGCGACCGCCTCCTCGAGCGACCGCGTCCCTTCGAGGCGCACCTCGCTCTGCGCCATCGCCCAGGTGGGGAAGTGCACGTGCGAGTCGGTGAAACCGGGGACAACGCAGCGTCCGCCGAGGTCGACGCGCTCGGGCGAGGGCAGCGCCGTCTCGTGCGTGCCGACCCCGCCCGCGACCCGGTCGCCCGCGATCGCGAGGCCACGCGCCAGCGGCAGCGAGGGCTCCATCGTGCGGACGACGCCGTTCTCGAGGATCACGGTGAGACAATCTTGCCGTGTTGGACGTGTTCGATCACGTGACCGTGCGCGTGAGCGACGTCGAGGCGTCGCGGCCCTTCTACGAGCTCGCGCTCGCGGAGCTCGGCTACGGGGAGCCGTATCGCGGGCCGGAGTTCTTCGAATGGGAGGACCTCTCGATCTCGCAGGCGCGCGACGAGCGCCCGGTCACGCGGAACCTGCACCTCGCGCTCGTCGCCCGCACGCGTGGGGAGGTCGACGAGTGGTGGCGGACGATGACCGCGGCCGGCCACCCGAACGACGGCGAACCGGGGCCAAGGCCGCAGTACACGCCCGATTACTACGGCGCCTTCGTCCGCGACCCGGACGGCAACAGCGTCGAGGCCGTTCACCGGGCAAAGCAGCGGCTCGGCGAGAACCGCCTGGGCCACGTCTGGATCCGCGTGCGCGACCTCGTCGAGTCGCGGTTCTTCTACGAGACTGTGGCCCCGACGGTTGGCCTGCGGGTACACGAGGGCGCCGCCAACCGCTTTCACGTCAGGGGCGTCGATCGTTCTTTCGCCATCGTGCAGGACGATCCGGTGACCGAGAACGTGCATCTCGCATTCCCGGCCGACGACCGGGCGACCATCGAGGAGTTCCACCGCGCCGCGCTCGAGGCCGGCTTCCGCGACAACGGCGCCCCGGGCGAGCGCAGCTACCACCCCGGCTACTACGGCGCGTTCGTCCTGGACCCGGACGGCAACAACATCGAAGCGGTCTTCCACGACCGGAAGGAGGCGGGATGATCGATCACATCGGCCTGGAGGTGCGCGACTACCGGCGCAGCAAGGACTTCTACGTCGCCGCGCTCGCTCCGCTCGGGCACGAGCTGATGATGGAGTTCGAAGGGAAGGTCGGCGGCTTCGGCAGCGACGGCAAGGCCTTCTTCTGGATCCGCGAGGGAGAGCCCGCGGCAGGACTGCACGTCGCCCTCGCAGCACGCGACAACGACACCGTCGATGCTTTCTACGCGGCCGCGATCGGGGCCGGCGGGGAGGACAACGGCGAGCCCGGCCTGCGTGCGCATTACCACCCCGGCTACTACGGCGCCTACGTCCGCGACCCCGACGGGAACAACGTCGAGGCCGTCCATCACGGCGGCTAGCCGGTCGGCGAAGGCTCGACGAGATCGGCCAGCCCGCGGAGGGCGGCGGCCGAGGTCGAGCGGATTCCGGGCCGCCTGGTCTGCGGTGGCCGCCTCCGAGCGTCCGGCTTTGGAGCCTTCGGCGCGAGCGACTCCTGCGACTGGCGACGTACGAGATCTGTGGCTACGAGTAGATCGAGCATCTCGTCTCCCTTCGGTGAACCGATTCATTGCGCATAGTACCTGAAACGGTTCATGCAAGCGTAGTATTCCTCGTATGACGCCTAGCGAGGAACGGCGGGTCCGCCTCCGGGACGTAGCGGAACGAGCCGGCGTCTCGGTTGGAAGCGCCTCGCAGGCGTTCGGGCGGCCGGAGCTCGTCTCGGAGCAGGTACGCAAGCGCGTCCTCGACGCAGCGAGCGCGCTCGGGTATCCGGGGCCAGACCCGGCGGCGCGCCGCCTCCGCCTCGGGCGGGCCGGAGCGATCGGCCTGATCTTCGCGGAGCGCCTCGGCTACGCGTTCACCGATCCCGCCCAGGCGCCGTTCCTGCGCGGGGTCGCCAGCGCGATGGAGGAGTCGCCGAACGGGCTGCTCCTGATTCCCGACTCGCGCTACCGGGAGGAAGCCGCGCGGACCGTGCGGGAGGCCGCCGTCGACGGGTTCATCGTCTACTCGACTCCCCAGAACGATCCTCGCGTCGAAGCCGCGCTCGCCCGGGGGCTGCCGGTCGTCACCGTCGACCAGCCGCGCGGCGCGGAGACGCCCTTCGTCGGGATCGACGACCGCGCCGGGGCTCGCAGCGCGGCCGAGCACCTTCGCGGCCTTGGCCACCAGCGCGTGGCGGTGCTCTCGTTCGTCACTTCGCTCGATCCGCACGGTGGGCTCGAGCTCGACCTGAGCGTCGAGCGGCTCGAGGGATACCGCGAGGGTCTCGCCGGCGCCTGGGACCCGAGCCTGGTCCGGGCCTGCCGGCCGAACGCGCCGGAGCCGGCCCGCGAGGCGACGCTCGAGCTCCTGGGCGAACCCGAGCCGCCAACGGCGATCCTTGCGATGACCGACACGCTGGCCGTGGGCGCCTTGCAGGCGGCGGCCGAGCTCGGCGTCTCGGTCCCGGCCGAGCTCTCGGTGGTCGGGTTCGACGACAGCCCGGTCGCCGCACACACGGCTCCGCCGCTCACGACCGTGGCGCAGCCGCAGGAGGAGAAGGGGCGGCTCGCCGCCCAATGGCTCGTCGAGGACGTCGAGCGCGGTGTCGGGCTCGGGGCCAAGGATCGTCGCGCGATCCTGCCGACCGAGCTCGTCGTGCGCGAGTCCACCGCGCCGCCTGCAGTGCCTTGACCGCCTCTCTGCCTGCGGCGGATGATCGCGCGGTGCGCGCCGTCGCTTCGCTCCGGTCCACCCGCCCCGTCTGGACCGCTGCCGCGCTGCTGGCCGCGGCGCTTGTGGCCTGGATCGTGTCCGTCGAGCGAATGCGTGGCATGGACGCCGGCCCGGGCACCGACCTTGGCGGGCTGGCCTGGTTCCTCGGCATCTGGGTGACGATGACCGCTGCGATGATGCTGCCCTCGGCCGCGCCGATGGTGCTCACCTACGCCCGGGTCGCGCGCGAGTCACGAGCGTGGATCTTCGTCGGTGGCTATCTCGTCGCCTGGATCGCCTACGGGCTCGCCGCCTATGCGCTGTACCGGCTCGTGGCGGGCGCGAGCCCGGGGTGGCTCGCGTGGGACCGCGACGGCCCCTACGTCGCGGGCGCCGCGATCGTCGTGGCCGGCCTCTACCAGCTCTCACCGCTGAAGGAAGCCTGCTTGCGCCACTGTCGCAGGCCCTTCCACTACGTCGTGCACGGCTGGCGCGAGGGCCGCGTCGGGGCGCTGCGGATGGGAGCCGAGCACGGGCTCTACTGCGTCGGCTGCTGCTGGGGCCTGATGCTGGCCCTGTTTGCCCTCGGGGTGATGAGCCTCTTCTGGACGGCGGCCGTGGCGGCGGCGATCTTCGCCGAGAAGGTCCTGCCGCACGGCCTCGGGCTGGCGCGCGTGCTGGCGGCCAGCCTCGTCGTCCTCGGGCTCTGGGTCGCGCTCGCCGCGACCACAGTGCCGGGCTTGACCGACCCGGCCCGGGCGCCTGCGATGAAGATGGGCCCGTGAACGAGGGCTGGCACGTCGCCGGGTCGTACCTCGAGTCCTGCAACTGCGAGGCGATCTGCCCGTGCCGCAGGATCGACGGTGCGATGGGCGGCCGCTCGACGTACGGGATCTGCCTCGGCGCGCTCTCGTGGCTGGTCGACGAGGGAAGCGCGGACGGGGTCGACCTGTCCGGGCTCGGCGTCGTGCTTGCAACGAGCTACAGCGACGACGAGGAGGGCTCGCCCTGGAGCTTCGTGCTCTACCTCGACGAGCGCGCCGACGAACAGCAACGCGAGGCGCTCGAGGCGATCTTCACCGGCCGCGCCCGCGGCTCCCAGATCGACCATTTCCCCTGGGCCTGGAAGGAGAGCCGGCAGCTCGCCGTGCGGCCCGCGCAGATCGAGATCGAGCACGTGCCCGGCCGCGGCTGGTTCCGCGCGAAGGGCTACGTCGAGGTGCGGGCGTCGCAGCCGGTCGAGAGCGGCGAGACCGTCACCTGCGTGATCCCGGGCCACGAGCGCACCGGCCGGGAGCTCGTCGCCGAATCCCTCGAGGTGCACGACGGCGAGCTCGAGTTCTCGTTCCGCGGCAACTGCGCGTTCGAGAGCGACTTCGACTACCGGGCTAGCCACCCCGATCAGCAAGGGAGTGCGAGCAAGACGTAGGCGTCCACGGCCTCGTCCTTGCCCTTGACCCGCAAGCCGGCCCTGGCTTCGACCAGTGCTCCGGTCAGCTGCCCGTACGTCTCCGCGCCGATGAGCACGCCGCCGACAGGCGCGAGGCTCTCCAGGCGCGAACCCGTGTTGATCGTGTCGCCGACCGACGGGTAGGCCACATGGCCTGCGCCCCCGATTTCACGAACCACCGTTTCGCCGCTGTTCACGCCCACGCGCATCCGTGGCCAATCCGGATGCTGCTCGACCAGGTCGCCGAAGCGGCGCTGGAGTGCGAGAGCGGCACAGGCGGCTCGATGCGCGTGGTCTGGCTGGTCGCCGCGGCTGTTGAAGATCGCCACCACGCCGTCGCCGATGAACTTCTCCACCTCACCGCCGAAGTCCCGCGTGATCAGGGGCGCGGCGATGCCCCAGTACCTGCTGAGCACCGCCCCGACCTCTGCCGGGGCAGAGCGCTCCGAGAAGCCGGTAAACCCGACGAGGTCGCTGAACAGGACGCTCACGTGCTGCCGGCGTTCCCGGGTCGTCGGGAGATACAGATGCCGGAACCGCTCGTCGCGCCACTCGCGTTGCGCCGCGAAGCCGATCACCAGGTACGCGGCGACGATCAAGCCGTGCCATTCCCACCAGCTCGCGTGCCATTTGCGCTCGCCGGTCAGCGCGACTCCGATCAACGCCTCGGAGAGCAGCACGAAGCAGGCGATCACGGCGGCCGGCAGCAGCTGCGGCCGGTTGCGAAAGATGCTCCAGTACCGCACGGCGCTGATCGCGTAGACGATCGTCCCCACGATCGCCATCACCGTGAGCAGGCTCCCTCTTGCGGCCTCGCTGTTCGGCCCGCGCAGCGGCGGCAGGCTCGCGACCGTCCAGACGAACCACAGCGCCATCGCGGTCAGCACCCCGACCCGCAGCAGCCTGCGGTGACGGATCACGAGCCGCCCGAACCCGGGGCGGAGGTCGACGAACGCGGATCCGGCCGCGAAGACGGCGCTCACCAGCAGCCCGACGGGAATGGCGACCTTGAAGCCCGAGTAGTCCTTCGAGAAGAGCACGCCCGCCGTCCCGAGCGCGTGCAACCCCATGAAGCCGCCGGTGGCCATGAACGCGAGCGAGAGGAGCAGGACCCGGGCGTCCCCGCGCCGGTTGGCCGCCTCACCGGCCGCGTAGCCGAGGGCGAACGCCACGCCACCGACGACCCCGAAGAGCACGAAATGGAGGCGGTAGTTCTCGAAGCCCGGGTCGAGCTGAGAGCGCAGCAGCAGGGAGACGAGGCCGATCAGCGGCAGCGCAGCGGCCAGGACCCAGGCGACCGCGGCCGGCCGCATTCGCTGGAACTGCTCCTTCGTCATAGCCAATCCAACGCGGATCGGCCTCGAGCCCTTCCCGGAGTGCCGGGCTAGACTCCGGCCGTGCCGAGCGACCCGCTGAGCCCGGAGCAGCGCGAGATCCGCGACCTCGTGCGCGACCTCGCGCGCGAGCGCGTCGCCCCTCGCGCCGCCGAGATCGACAAGTCGGCCGAGTTCCCGTGGGACCTGGTCGAGCTGATGCGGGAGCACGACCTCCTCGGGCTCCCGTTCGAGGAGCAGTACGGCGGCACCGGAACCGGCGCGCTGATGGTGCTCGTGGCGATCGAGGAGCTCTCGAAGGTCTGCGCGACGACTGGCCTGATCCTGGCGGTTCAGGAGCTCGGCTCGCTCGGGCTCAAGCTCTCGGGCACGGCCGAGCAGAAGACGCGCTTCCTGCCACGGCTGGCGAGCGGCGAGTGGCTCGCCGCCTACGCCCTCACCGAGCCGGGCTCGGGCTCCGACTCGGCCGCGATGCGTACCGAAGCACGCCGCGAGGGCGACGAGTACGTGCTCAACGGCGGCAAGCGCTTCATCACCAACGCGGGCGTCGCACACCTGTACACCGTCTTTGCCAAGACCGATCCCGACGCGGGTCACGCGGGTATCTCGGCATTCGTGGTCGAGGCCGACACCTCCGGCTTCGAGGTCGGCCGGATCGAGCCGAAGATGGGGATCAAGGGCTCGACGACCGGCGAGATCTTCTTCGACGACTGCCGCATCCCGGCCGGCAACCTGCTCGGCGAGGAGGGCGAGGGCTTCCGGATCGCGATGCGGATCCTCGACCGCTCGCGGCCTGGGATCGGCGCGCAGGGCCTGGGCCTCGCGCAGGGCGCGACCGACTACGCGCTCGAGTACGCCCGCTCGCGCGAGACGATGGGGAAGCCGATCGCCCAGCACCAGCTGATCGCGGCCACGCTCGCCGACATGGAGACGAAGTGCGAGGCCGCGCGCGGCCTCCTCTACAAGTGCGGCCAGCTGATCGACGAAGGCGCCGACGGCTCGGAGTTGACGAAGATCTCGGCGATGGCGAAGCTCTACTGCACCGACGTCGCGATGGAGGTCACGACCGACGCCGTCCAGATCCTCGGCGGCTACGGCTACATCCAGGAGTACCCGGTCGAGCGAATGATGCGCGACGCCAAGATCACGCAGATCTACGAGGGCACGAACCAGATCCAGCGGCTCGTGATCGCGCGCGAGATGCTGAAAGAGAATCGCGCCTTCCTTCTCGCAGGTGTCTCCTAAGGAGGCGCCGCCCGACGCGTTCGGGCGCGCGGCGCGCGAGTACGAGCTCGGCCGGCCGGAGTGGCCCGGCGAGCTGCTCGACCGGATCGCCGTCGACCTCGGGCTCGGGCCCAAGTCGGATGTGCTCGACCTCGGCGCGGGCACCGGCAAGCTGACTCGCGCCCTCGTGCCGCGCTTCGAACGCGTCGTCGCGGTCGAGCCCGACGACTCCATGCGCGCGGTGCTCGAGGAGGTCGTGCCCGGGGCCGACTCGCGGCGCGGCAACGCGGAGGCGATCCCGCTCGACGATGACGAGGTCGACGCGGTCTTCTCCGCCGAGGCCTTCCACTGGTTCGCGACGCGCGCGACCGTGTCCGAGCTCGAGCGCGTGCTGCGGCCGGGTGGCGGTCTGGCAGTGTTCTGGAACATCCCGCTCGAGCACGCGGACGTGGGCGAGGAGGCCGACGCCGTGATCGACGAGGCCTTCAGCCGCGGCGGTGCGCCGGGGCTGCTGAAGGTGCTGTCCGGCCAGTGGCGCGAGCCGTTGGTTGGCTCAGGCTTCAAGGAGCTGCGCGAGGAGGAGCTGGAGCGGGAGCTGCTCAGCGACCGCGAGGGCTGGATCGCGAACCTGCTCTCGGTGAGCTCGATCGCCGTCCAGCCGGACGGGGAGCGGGCGGCGTTCGCCGACCGGCTCCGGGCGCTCGTCCCGCCCGGGGAGCTCCGCCGCCGCGTGAAGACCGTCGCCTACTGGACACGCCTTGCCTGAGCTGGCGTTCAGCTTCGGGCGGATCGCGGCGGAGTACGACGACGCGCGCCCTGAGTACGCGCTCGAGGCGCTGCGGTGGGCGGAGGAGGCGCTGGGCCTCAGCGCCGACTCGGCGCGCGTCGTCGACCTCGCCGCGGGGTCGGGCAAGCTGACGCGCGCCCTCGCCCGCCGGTTCCCCGAGGTCGTGGCGGTCGAGCCGAACGACGACATGCGGGCGGTGCTGGCCGGGCGCTCAGCCGGGATCGAGGTGCTCGCCGGGACCGCCGAGCGGATCCCGTTGACGGACGACTCCGCGGACGCGGTCTTCGTCGGCGACGCGTTCCACTGGTTCGACGGCCCGGCCGCCGTGGCCGAGCTGACGCGCGTGCTCCGGCCGCGCGGCGGGGTCGCGCTGCTCTGGAACCACTGGTGGAGCGACGGCGACGACCGGACGGTGAACTCGCTCGACCCGCCGCTGCCGGCCGAGGCGCAGGCGCTGCTCGACGAGGTCTACGTCAGGTCCGGCCGGGCGGCGGCGAAAGCCGGGATGGCCGATCCGCTCGACGCGTTTGCCGGCGGGGCCTTCGAGCCCCTCGTCGAGGAGGCTTTCGGCTGCTCCACCGAGCTTTCGGGCGCGGAGGTAGTCGACCTGTTTGCCACCGTCAGCTCGATCGCCTCACTCCGTCCGGCCGAGCGCGAAGAGCTGAAGCGCACGCTCCTGGCGCTGCTCGGGCCGTCGTACCGGCTCGAGATCACGACCGTGCTCCACTGGACTCGCCGTGTCTGACCTGGAGCTCCACGTTGGGCGCCGCCGCGTGCGGCTGACGAGCCCGGACAAGGTCCTCTTCCCCGGCGAAGGCGTGACGAAGCACGACCTCGCCGACTACTACGCGGAGATCGGCCAGGCGATCGTGCCGCACCTCCGCGACCGGCCGTTCACGCTGAAGCGCTACCCCTACGGCATTCGCGGCCAGGCGTACTTCCACAAGCAGGCGCCGAAGGGCAAGCCGGCCTGGGTCCCGACACGGCAGTTCCGGACGTGGCCCCGAGAAGGGGGGTCGCGGCTCGTCGACTTCACGCTCGTGAACGAGCCCGCCGCGCTCGTCTGGATGGTGCAGATGAACTGCATCGACATGAACGCCTGGTACTCGCGGGTCGACAAGCCGGAGCGGCCGGACTACGTCGTCTTCGACCTCGACCCGCCCGAGTCGCGCAACGGGTTCGTACAGGCGATCAAGGTCGCGCACCTCGTCCGTGAGGCGCTCCAGGACCTCGAGCTGCGGTCATACGTGAAGACGAGCGGCGCCGACGGGATCCACGTGCTCGTGCCGATCGCGCGCCGGTACACGTACCCCGACACCTACGAGCTCGCCGAGCGCGTGTCACGACGGCTCGAAGCGGACAACCCGGGCCTCGTGACCACCGAGTGGCTGAAGAAGAAGCGGCGCGGCGTGCTCGTCGATCACCGCCAGAACGGGCACGGCAAGACGATCGCCTCCGCGTACTCGGTGCGGCCCAAGCCGGGCGCGCCGGTCTCGACGCCGCTGCGCTGGGAGGAGCTCGGCGAGAAGTTGCGGCCGCGCGACTTCGGCATGAAGGAGGCACTCCAGCGGGTCGAGCAGCACGGCGACCTGTTCGAGCCCGTGCTGCAGGGCGGGCAGGCGCTCGGTCCGGCCCTGCGTCGGTTGCGCAAGTGAGCCGCGCGCTCGTGATCGGCTCGGGCCCGAACGGGCTGGCCGCGGCGATCGCGCTGCTGCAGCGCGGAGTGGAGGTCGAGGTGCGCGAGGCGGCCGGCCATCTCGGCGGCGGCGTGCACACCGAGGAGCTGACGCTGCCGGGCTTCCTGCACGACGTCTGCGGGACCGTCCAGCCGCTCGCGGCGGCCTCGCCGTTCTTCCGGAGCCTCGACCTGGGCGTCGAGTGGGTCCACCCGGGCGCAGCGGCGGCGCATCCACTCGACGACGGGACAGCGGTGATGCTCGAGCGCGGGATCGACGAGACCGTCGAGAGCCTCGGGCGTGACGGCCACGCCTACCGCCGGCTCGTGGAGCCGCTCGTCGTCGCATGGGAGGAGCTGGCGCCCCTCCTGCTCGGGCGGCTGCCGCCGCCCCCACGTCGGACCTTGCGGGCGGCGAGGGCGGCCGGCCTCCGCCCGCTCGCGACCGCCGCCCGGTTGGCGCTGAGCGACGCGCGCTCGGCGTCCGAGTCGCTGTTCGAGACCGAGCGCGCGCGGGCCTGGTTCGCCGGCCACTGCGCCCATTCCATGCTTCCGCTCGAGCGGCGGCCGAGCGGCGGCTTCGGCCTCGTGCTGAGCGTGCTTGGCCATGCGGTGGGCTGGCCGTTCGCGCGCGGCGGCGCGTCGCGGTTTGCGGACGCGCTGGTGGAACGCGTCCGCGAGCTCGGCGGTTCGCTCGTCACCGACTCACCGGTGGACGAGCTGCCGCAGGACCGGCTCGTGCTCGCAGACGTCGTGCCGCGCGAGCTCCTCCGGCTCGCGCACGGCCGCTTCCCCGCGCGCTACGAGCGGCGGCTAGGCAGGTTCCGGTACGGACCGGGCGCCTTCAAGGTCGACTGGGCGCTCGACGGGCCGATCCCCTGGAGGGCTCCGGAGTGCGGCCGGGCGGGCACGGTGCATCTCGGCGGAACGCTCGACGAGATCGCACACTCCGAGTGGGCGGCCTGGAGCGGCCGCACCGCTGAGCGTCCCTTCGTGCTGCTCGTCCAGCAGACGGTGTTCGACGACACGCGAGCGCCG